>ERZ772932.142-NODE-142-length-42630-cov-9.999859_pt1 | contig 42630 bp, 36 predicted proteins | sample MGYA00511684_ERZ772932 | MGnify/ENA primary metagenome ERZ772932 (study PRJEB29015, sample SAMEA2738078) | human oral metagenome | biome: human oral; feature: human-associated habitat; material: saliva | place: China | collected 2210 ...
AGGGCGGAGGTAGTCGGATGCGCGGGGTTCACGTGGGGCTCAGGGGGCTCAGGGGGCTCAGGGGGCTCAGGGGTCAATGTGCTTGCCGTGCTCACAGGGTCTCCTCCTGCGCCGTTGCCGCCTCATGGGCAGATGCCTGGTCAGGTACCCGGTCAGTTACCCGGCCAGGTACCCGGTCAGGTGCGATGTCCGCCGGCGGTGCCGGTCGGCTCGTCACGGCGATGGTCTGCTCGGCCAGGGCCATGAGCGCAGGACGGTGCGCAATGACCACCACCGTGCGCCCCGAGGCGTGCAGCGCACGGACTGCGTCCAGGACGTGGGCCTCACTGGCCGCGTCCAGGTGTGCGGTCGGCTCATCCATGACCACCAGGGGCGCCGTCGAGCACAGGGCACGGGTCAGGGCCAGACGCTGGCGCTGCCCCACGGACAGTCCCACACCTGCACTGCCCACCGGGGTCCACCAGCCCTGCGGCAGGTCGTCGACGACCTCATCGAAGCCCGTGGCCCGGGCCGCCTCTACCAGTACGTCGGGTAGGCCTTCTGCCGTGGAGGTGTCCGGCTCGACATGACCCAGGACGTTGTCCAGCACCGTGCCCGGGGTGATGGTGGGGCGCTGGGGCACCCAGGCGATCTGCTCCCACCAGGTGGCCGGATCGATCTGGGCGAGGTCGACGACGCCGCTGGGGGCGCCGCCGTCCGGCACGATCCTCACCCGCCCCCGGTCGGGGGGCAGCAGGCCGAGGAGGACCTGCGTCGTCGTCGTCTTGCCCGCACCTGACGGGCCGGTCAGCGCCACCAGGCTGCCCGGTCGGATCGAGGCACTGAGCCCGGCGGGGGCCCACGCGCCCCGGGAGGCGACGGACACCTCATCGAGCTCGATCGTCGACGAGCGCAGGTCGGGGGCCGGCAGGTCGCCGTGCTCGGGCACCGGGGTCTGAAGAACCTCGAAGACGGCGTTCGCCGCCGCCACCCCGTTGGCCGAGGCGTGGAACTGGAAACCCACCTGCCGCAGCGGCTGATAGACCTCAGGGGCCACCATGAGGACGAGCAGGCCGGTGAACAGATCCATGCGTCCGGCCACGAGTCGGAACCCGATCTGGACGGCGATGATCGCCACCGACAGCGTCGTGATGAACTCCAGAACCGCTCCCGACAGGAAGGCGACCCGCAAGGTCGACATGGTGGTGCGCCGGTAGGAGCGGCTCAAGGAGCGCACCTGCTCGACCGGTCCCCGCTCGCGCCCGAGGGCCTTGAGCGTGGGCAGGCCCGAGATGAGATCGAGCACCTGATCGCCCAGGACCTGCATGGTCTTGAGACGCTCCTGGGAGACGGACTGGGTCATCCTGCCGATGAGGATCATGAAGATCGGAATGAGGGGCAAGGTGCACACCACGGCCACCGCGGCCGACCAGTCCTGGGTGAGGAGCACCAGCACCGTGGCTGGTGTCACCGTCGAGGCCAGCACCAGCTGGGGAAGGTAGCGGGTGAAGTAGGGCTCGAGGTCGTCCAGCGCGCGAGTCAGAAGAGTGGCCGTCTGCGTCCCGTGAATCGCCTGCCACCGGGGGCCCAGCCGGGCCGCGTGCTCCAGAACCAGACGACGCAGCTCAACGATGGTCTCCGTGGCGGACCGGTGGGCGTGAACCTCCTGGAGCAGGACCACCAGGGCCCTGGCCGCCAGGATCCCGCCCAGAGCCACCGCCAGTGCCCTGACGGCAGACGGTGCGGCCCCCTCGGAGATGACCGAGGAGACCGCACCGGAGATGAGGAAGGCCTGAACCACCACCAGCACGGCGGTCACCATTCCGGTGACGGCGGTGGCGGCGATGTATCGGCGGGCGGAGCGTGCGTAACGCATCAGCCGGGGATCGAGGGGCTTCACCTGCTCAAGGATAGGGGAGTAGGTCCAAGGGCCCGCAGACCCCCGGCCGATGCGTCGCGCTGTCCGTCAGTACCCGAAGTGCGCCTCGGGCTGGGTCGAGTCGCGCACCAGCGTGGGGTGCAGCCCGCCCTCGTCGGGATTGATGCTCTCAACGCTGATGCGCGAGGCGAAGACCTTGTAGCTCCAGATCGTGTAGGCCAGGACCCCGGGGACGAACACCGCCGCGGCGACGCTCATGATGAGCAGTGTCGTGTCGGCGCTCGCGGCCTGCTGGATCGTCAGCGAGTAGGCCGGGTCCACCGAGGAGCGCATGACGTTGGGGGCCATCGCGGCGAAGATGAAGACGACGGCGAAGGCGATCCCCACGAAGTGCAGGGCGAAGGCCCGTCCCTCGTTCCCGGAGCGTCCCGTGAGCAGGGAGCCGATCAGTCCGGCGGCGGCGACGACCAGCGGAATCCAGGACAGAGCGCTGCCCGAGTAGGCCAGCTGCGCCCACAGGGCCCAGGCGGCGGTGACCGCAGTGGCCGCGGGAGCCAGTCGGCGAGACATCCGCAGCGCGCGCTGCGACAGGTCACCCGTGGTCTTGAGCGCCACGAAGAGCGCACCGTGGTTGAGGAAGAGCAGGCAGGTGACGGCTCCGCCCAGCAGGGTGAAGGGAGTCACCATGGTAAGCAGGCCCCCGGTGATCTGGTGGGCGGCACCGGGCACCAGGGAGTCGGCCGGCACCTGGGCGGCCGGGACGACGGCGCCGTTGGAGATCTGGACGACCTCGATGTGCATGCCCTGGACCAGGTTCGCGAAGGCCACGCCCCACAGGATGGAGGGCAGCCAGGCGCTGATCGTGTGGACCCAGTCCCAGCGGTCGCGCCAGGTCTGACAGTTGACCTTGGGTCGCCACTCGATGGCGCACACGCGCACGATGAGGCACAGCAGAATGATGAACAGGACGATATAGGCCCCGGAGAACAGGGTGGAGTACCACTCGGGGAAGGCGGCGAAGGTCGCCCCGCCGGCGGTCAGCAGCCACACCTCGTTACCGTCCCAGTGGGGGCCGATGGTGGCCAGCGTCGCGCGCCGCTCGCGCTCATCGCGGCCCAGGATCTTCAGGATCATGCCGACGCCGAAGTCGAAGCCCTCCAGGGTGAGGTAGCCGATCCACAGGACGGCGATGAGGATGAACCAGAGGATGCTCAGTGACATGGGTTTTCTACCTTCCTCGGCTCAGTAGGCGAAGGACAGGGCCGGGGCGGCCTGGGAGGAGTCAACGGAGTCGTTGTCGCCGGAGTCCGTGTCCTTGCCATCCTGACCGGTCTGCTCAGACGTGCCGGTCTTGTCCGGCACCGGGGTGCGCACCCCTTCGCGGATATACCGGCGCAGCAGGACGAACCAGACCACTCCGAGCGCGGCGTACAGCAGGGTGAAGATGACCATCGAGGCCAGCACCGTGCCCGAGGAGACCACGGAGGAAACGCCGTCGGCGGTGAGCATGTAGACCTGCGAGACCGGATCGGACAGGTTGGGGACGATGACCCAGGGCTGGCGGCCCATCTCACGGAAGATCCAGCCGAAGGAACAGGCGATGAAGGGCAGCCACATGGTGGCCAGTGCCGCCTTGCCCAGAACCGGACGGGAGATGAGCCTGTCGGAGCGGGTCAGCCACAGGGCCAGGACTCCCAGACCCATCGAGGCCATGCCCAGCCCGATCATGAGGCGGAAGGACCAGAAGTTGACCATGACGTTGGGGCTGTAGTCGACGGCGTTGCCGCGCGCGTCGGTGGTGCCGTACTGCTTGTAGATGTCACCGGTCTCCTTGAGTCCGGTGACCTCGGCGTTGAAGTCGTTGGTGGCCATGAAGGAGTAGACGCCGGGAACCGAGATGAACCGGACCATGCCGTCCTCGTTCTTGCAGTCCCCGAAGGCGGCCACGGTGAAGGGGGCTCCGGCCTCGGTGTGGCACAGGCCCTCGGCGGCGGCCATCTTGCCCGGCTGGTACTCGGCGACCAGCTGGCCCTGCATGTGACCGGTGCCGGCGGTGACCAGACCCGCGGCCACCATGACGATGGCGCCGAAACGGGCGACCCGCCGCCACAGCTCACGCGCCTCGAAGTCCTGCTTGGCCTGGGCGGCCTTGACCATCCACCACACGGACACGCCCATGACGACGGCGGCGGCCACCAGCAGGGCCGAGGAGATGACGTGCAGCACGGTGGCCCACACCAGCTCGTTGGACAGGAGCTTGAGGAAGCCGCTCACCCCGTCGAGCTCGGCGCGCCCCGTCTTGGGGTTGACGACGGCGCCCACCGGGTGCTGCATCCAGGAGTTGGCGGTGAGGATGAAGAAGGCGGAGAAGTTCGTGCCGGCGGCCACAGCCCACATGCACAGGTTGTGCAGCCTGGGGGACAGGCGGTCCCATCCGAAGATCCACAGGCCCAGGAAGACGGACTCCATGAAGAAGGCCAGCAGGGCCTCGAAGGCGAGGGGGGCACCGAAGATGTTGCCGACGAACCTGGAGTACTCCGACCAGTTCATGCCGAACTGGAACTCCTGAACGATGCCGGTGGCCACGCCGAGCGCGAAGTTAATCAGCAGGATCTTGCCGAAGAACTTGGTGGCTACGAGCCACTGCTCGTTACCGGTCCTGCGCCACAGCGTCTCCATGAGAGCCACCAGCGGGGACAGCCCGATGGTCAGCGGAACCAGGATGAAGTGGTAGACGGTGGTGATACCGAACTGCCAGCGCGCTAGATCCAGAGAGTCCAGCGCCATAGGAGAGATGGCCATTCGTGCCACCTTTCGGAGATGGTGATGAGATCGATAGGTTGCTCTGTAGATCGTCCTACAGGTCAATAGGAGTATTGTAAGGCAACTATGACGTCATGTCGTGAAACGTGTGGCGTGTGAAGGTGTCGAAGTATGCGGTCCGACCGGTTCTTTTCTTGTGGGTGCCTGCTGGGGGCGTGATGAGGGCAACGTGAACGCAGATCGAGGGCGCCATGAGTTGCACAAGCGCATCTCGGCGTTTGTGTGGGATACTTCGAGTCGGCGTCGGGTGCCTCGTACCAGTACCTGAAGCCGCGCCTTACGACCGTCCCTGTCCGAGGACCTTGCGCCGCCTGAGATGCGCCGCTGCGAGCCCGGTCTGAGTGGACGTCAGGTGAGGCGTGCGCCCTCGCGGGTGCGCTCAAGACTTCTTCGCTGCTCCCGCTAGGGGGCACAACCGCGCTGACGCGTCGAGGGTACGGCGACGGCGTCGGCCCCGGAGAGTGCAAGCCCCATGGCACGTCGCACCACATCAGAATCAACAGAATCCTTCGAGCACGGCGACGGTGAGGCCGTGAGCTCCCCGGCTCCGCGCCGCCGCCGCAGGGTCACCGCGGCCGCGGCCGCCCCCGCGCAGGCCCCCGTCGCCGAGCAGCCCGGTTCGGCGGGGAGCTCGGAGACCGTCACCACCTCCGGTCTTGAGGAACCCGGTGTGCAGCAGGTCCCGGCAGCTCCTGCGGCTGAGCCGGTCCCGCCGCGTCGGCGCCGGAAGGTTGTCGCTGCCTCCGCCGCTCCTGAGGAGGCTCCCGCCGCCGAGGTCCGTGTCGCCGTCGAGACCGACGAGCCTGACGAGCCGGGCATGACCGAGAGCGCATCGAGCGGCGAAGCCGCGCAGGAGGATCTCGAGGACCAGGTCGAGGAGTCGGCTGAGATCGACGAGACCGACGACGAGGAAGCCGACCAGCCCGCTGGCGCGGACCTCGATGAGGAGGAGGACCTCCAGGTCCCCCGGCTTCCTGCCGCCTCGCTCCTGTTCCAGGCCCCCGACCCCAGCCGGGCCCGTCGGCGTCGTCGGGTCACCGCGGCGAGCGCCGCTCCCCAGGAGGCGCCGACCGCCTCGCGTCACCAGGGAGCCAAGGACGAGGCGGATGAGGGGGGCGCCGACGCGCGGACCGGTGCCCAGGGACATGACGAGGATGCTGAGTCCGAGTCCTCCCGTGCCGACCGCAGTGGCGGTCGCGGCCGTCGGCGTCGGCGGGCTGCCGCCGGTACCGGGGCCCCGCAGGAGCGCCGCGAGGACTCCTCCCACGACGAGGCCGACGTCGAGTCCGCCGAGGTCTCACAGGCCGATGGCACTGACGGTGCTGACGGGACCGATGAGGCCCGGGCCGATTCTTCGGAGGACGCCCACGAGGGCGGGGCCCGCCGCAAGCGGCGCCGTGGTGGGCGCGGTCGGCGCTCGCGCTCGCGTGGCGAAGACCCGACGCGCACCGACGCCGATGATGAGTCGCAGGCCGCGGAGGATGACAGCGCCGATGAGGCTCCCTCGCGCGAGACCTCCTCCGATGCCGTCGCGGAGGCCGCCACGAGTACCGTGTCCGGATCGCGCCGCCGGCGACGTCGCTCCCGTACCCGCTCGGAGGGTGGCGACCTGCGTGACGAGGTGACCGCCCTCAAGGGATCCACCCGCCTGGAGGCCAAACGTCAGCGCCGCCGCGAGGGCAGGGCGGCCGGGCGCCGTCGTCCCATCGTCACCGAGGCCGAGTTCCTGGCCCGTCGCGAGTCCGTGGACCGGCAGATGATCGTGCGCGAGTCCGACGGTCTCAACCAGATCGCCGTCCTGGAGGACGGGCTCCTCGTGGAGCACTACGTCTCCCGGCACACCCAGACCTCCATGGTCGGCAATGTCTACGTTGGCCGGGTTCAGAACGTCCTGCCCTCCATGGAGGCCGCTTTCGTGGATCTGGGCAAGGGGCGCAACGCCGTCCTCTACGCCGGCGAGGTCAACTGGGACGCCGCCGGCTTGGAGGGCAGGCCCCGCCGTATCGAGGACGCCCTCTCCAGCGGCGACACCGTCCTGGTCCAGGTCACCAAGGACCCCATCGGCCACAAGGGCGCCCGGCTCACCAGCCAGATCACCCTGGCGGGCCGATACCTGGTCCTGGTCCCCGGCGGCACCATGACAGGCATCTCGCGCAAGCTGCCGGATACCGAGCGCAGCCGCCTGAAGAAGATCCTCAAGCGGATCGTGCCCGACTCGGCCGGAGTCATCGTGCGCACCGCCGCGGAGGGGGCCACCCAGGAGCAGCTGACCGCCGACGTCGAGCGCCTCGTGGCCCAGTGGGAGGCCATCGACAAGAAGGCGTCCTCCGTCATGAAGGGCAGCGGCAAGGCCCCCGTCCTGCTCAAGGGTGAGCCCGAGCTCGCCGTGAGAGTCATCCGCGACGTCTTCAACGAGGACTTCCGCAAGCTTGTCGTCTCCGGGGACAACACCTGGTCCACGATCTCGCAGTACATCGACGAGGTCAGCCCGGATCTGTCCGAGCGCCTCGAGCACTGGGTCGGGCCCGAGGACGTCTTCGCCGCTCACCGCATAGACGAGCAGCTCGCCAAGGGCTTCGACCGCAAGGTCTGGCTTCCCAGCGGCGGCACCCTGGTCATCGACCGCACCGAGGCGATGACCGTCATCGACGTCAACACCGGGCGCTTCACCGGTGCGGGGGGCACGCTGGAGGAGACCGTCACCCGCAACAACCTGGAGGCCGCCGAGGAGATCGTCCGCCAGCTGCGCCTGCGCGACATCGGCGGCATGGTCGTCATCGACTTCGTCGACATGGTCCTGGAGTCCAACCGGGACCTCGTGCTGCGCCGGCTCGTGGAGTGCCTGGGGCGCGACCGCACCCGCCACCAGGTCACCGAGGTCACCTCGCTGGGACTGGTCCAGATGACCCGCAAACGGGTGGGGCAGGGCCTGGTCGAGGCCTTCTCCACCACCTGCGAGCACTGCAAGGGCCGGGGCTTCATCGTTCACGACGAGCCCGTGGAGAACCAGCAGGTCGACATGTCGGCCTCAGCCTCACGCGGGGGCGGGCGCTCGCGCGGACGCAAGAACCGTGAGGAGCAGGCTGCCGGCGGGGGCAAGAAGGAGACCAAGCAGGACTCTCAGGAGACCAAGGGCTCCAAGAGCTCCAAGGGCTCCGGTCGCGGCAAGGCATCGGCAGGGCGCGACGTCGCCGCCTCGCCGGAGCCCGGAGCCGACGACGAGGCCCGGGCGGCAGTGCGCGGAGCCCTGGCCCAGATCGCGGCCGCCGCCGAGCAGGCCCACAAGGACAGCCAACAGGAGGGGCAGGAGTCTCATGAGGACCAGGGGGCCGTTGAGGCCCCGGAGGCCGGCGTGAGTGACACCGCCGACGCTGCGGCGCAGACCGCGGAGAACGGGCAGCCCGCCGATGGCCAGGACGTTTCGGACTCCCCGGCCGAGGACAAGCCGGTCAAGAGCCGGTCGAGGAAGGCGGCTGACAAGAAGCCGGCGAAGAAGTCCAGTGAGAAGAAGAGCGACAAGGCGGACAAGAAGGCGGGGAGGAAGACCGGCAAGAAGGCCGAGAAGAAGGCTGCCGCGACCTCCGAGGACCCCGCCGAGCCGCAGCCCGGCGAGGCGCCGTCTGAGCCGGCCGAGGACAAGCCGGCGAGGAGGACACGACGGCGGGCCACGGCCAAGAGCGCCGCGCCCTCACCGGAGAATTCTTCAGACACCCCGGAGGAGTCGGCCTGACGACGCCTCCGTGCCCAAGAACACAGGGGGCGGGGTGGATCGGAGGTTGGTGCTGGCGGCATGATCGCCTAGAGTTATCTGCCGGTGCTTCTTGCGCCATTGCCCAGACAGGGCCCTCCCGGCCAGGCCGATCCCGGTCTTGCAGCGAGTGAGAGCCTTTCGAAGAATCTACAGAGATGAGCATTCAAGTGGTCTACGCGATCGTCAAGGCCGGCGGCCGTCAGGAGAAGGTCTCCGTCGGCGACGTCGTGGTTGTCGACAAGCTTGCTGGTGAGATCGGCGACGAGGTCACCCTCGCCCCCGTCATGCTGGTGGACGGCGACAAGGTGACCACCTCTGCCGCCGATCTGGCCAAGTCCTCCGTCACCGCCGAGATCATCGGCGACGAGAAGGGCCCCAAGATCAACATCCTCAAGTTCAAGAACAAGACCGGCTTCCGCAAGCGCCAGGGCCACCGCGCTCAGCTGACGGCCGTCAAGGTCACCGCCATCAAGTGACCGCCCCGGCGTCAGCCAGTACGCGGGCATCCTGAACGCACACGCTCGAGAAGAAAGAAGCCTTCAACCATGGCACACAAGAAGGGTCTTGGTTCCTCCCGTAACGGCCGCGACTCCAACGCGCAGCGCCTCGGCGTCAAGCGCTTCGGCGGCCAGCTCGTCAAGGCCGGCGAGATCATCGTCCGCCAGCGCGGCACCCACTTCCACCCGGGCCGCAACGTCGGCCGCGGCAACGACGACACCCTGTTCGCCACCGCCGCCGGTAACGTCGAGTTCGGCACCTTCCGCGGTCGCCGGGTCGTCAACGTCGTGCTCCCCGAGGCCTGAGCCCCGAGCACATCACCACGTCGCGAGAGGGCGGACGGCACCTGCCGTCCGCCCTCTCGCGCTATCCCGGACTCACAGGAGACCCCATGCCCAGCTTCATTGACCGAGTGGTCCTCCACGTGGCCGGCGGCGACGGCGGCAACGGCTGCACCTCCGTGCACCGTGAGAAGTTCAAGCCCCTGGCCGGGCCCGACGGCGGCGACGGTGGTCATGGCGGCGACGTCGTCCTGACCGTCGACCCCCGGGTGACGACCCTGCTGAGCTACCACCGCTCCCCGCACCAGCGGGCCGGCAACGGCACCCCCGGCATGGGGGACTGGCGCCGCGGTACCGACGGCAAGAACCTCGTCCTGCCCGTTCCCGAGGGCACCGTCGTCAAGGACTCGCGCGGTCAGGTCATCGCCGACCTCGTGGGGGAGGGCGCCAGCGTCGTCATCGCGCAGGGCGGCACCGGCGGACGCGGCAACTTCTCCCTGGCCTCCTCCAAGCGCAAGGCCCCCGGCTTCCACCTCCTGGGAGAGCCCGGTCAGGCCCAGGACATCACCTTGGAGCTCAAGACCATTGCCGACGTCGCCCTGGTGGGCTACCCCAGCGCCGGCAAGTCCTCCCTCATCGCCGCCATGAGCGCAGCCCGCCCCAAGATCGCCGACTACCCCTTCACGACCCTCGTACCCAACCTCGGGGTCGTCGAGGCCGGCGACGTGCGCTACACCATCGCCGACGTCCCCGGCCTCATCCCCGGTGCCTCCCAGGGCAAGGGACTGGGGCTGGACTTCCTGCGGCACATCGAGCGCTGCGCCGTCATCGTCCACGTCCTGGACTGCGCCACCCTCGAGCCGGGGCGCGACCCCCTCTCCGACCTGGACACCATTGAGGCCGAGCTCGCCGCCTACTCCGAGCGCCTCGGCGAGCAGGAGGACGACCCCTCCCTCACCGGCCGGGTCCCCCTCATGGAGCGCCCCCGCATCGTGGTGCTCAACAAGGTCGATGTCCCTGACGCCGCCGAGCTCGCCGAGTTCGTGCGCGCCGACATCGAGGCCCGGGGACTGCCCGTCCACATCATCTCCGCGGTCGCGCACACGGGGCTGCGCCCCCTGTCCTTCGCCCTGGCCGGGGAGGTCGAGCGGGCCCGGAAGGCCGCTCCGGCGACTCCCCAGCGCGACGGCGAGCCCGGTGGCACTGACGGTTCGGGTGAGTCGCGCCCCGTCATCCGGCCCGCGGCGGTCGGGCGGCGGGAGAAGGAGAGCGTCGCCCAGGTGCGTCTGCTGGCCCATCCCAGCGAGGGTCAGGTCTACCAGGTCCGCGGGCAGCGCCCCGAGCGCTGGGTGCGTCAGACCGACTTCACCAATGACGAGGCCGTCGGCTACCTCGCCGACCGCCTGGCCGCGGCCGGGGTCGAGGACGAGCTCGTCAAGGCCGGCGCCCACGCCGGCGACACCGTCCTCATCGGCGAGGTCGACGGGGGAGTGCTCTTCACCTGGGAGCCCACGATGACCACCGGCCCCGAGCTGCTGGGCGCCCGAGGCACCGACCTGCGCCTGGAGACCAGTCGGCGTCGGACCAACGTGGAGCGGCGCAGCCAGTACCACGAGATGATGGATGCCAAGGAGGCCGCGCGCCAGCAGCTGCGCGACGAGGCCGCCGAGGGCCTGTGGACCGATGCCGCCTCCTGGCACGGGGACGACGAGGACTGAGGCGCGAACCCATGACTCCAGCAGCAACCGGTGCCGACTCAGACCACGGACAGGAGCGCCCGGAACGCCTGCCTGCCGGAGCCCGCGTCGTGGTCAAGGTCGGCTCCTCCTCCCTGACGCGCGCCGACGGCGGGCTCGATCTCAACCGCATCGACATCCTCGCCGGCCTCATCGCCGGTATGCGCAGTCGCGGCCACGACGTCGTCCTGGTCTCCTCCGGGGCCGTCGCCTCAGGGCTGGTGCCCCTGGGGCTGAGCCGGCGCCCCGACGAGCTCAGCCTCCTGCAGGCGGCCGCCTCCGTGGGACAGGGGCGGCTCGCCGCCCGCTGGGAGACCGCGATGAGCGCCTACGGGCTGGTGACCGCCCAGGTCCTCCTGACCGCCCACGACGTCGCCATCCGCAGCCACTACCGCACGGTGCGCGCCACCTTCGACTCCCTGCTCTCACTGGGAGCCGTCCCCATCATCAACGAGAACGACGCGGTGGCCACCAGCGAGTTCAGCCTCGGCGACAACGACCGCCTCGCCGCCCTCGTGGCCCACCTGGTGACCGCCGACGTCCTGGTGCTGCTCACCGATGTCGACGGCCTGTGGACCGCGCGCCCCGGAACCCCCGGCGCCACTCCCATCCGCCACGTGCGCTCCTCGGCGGACCTGAAGGGGGTCAGCGTCTCCGGGCGCGGCTCCTTCGTGGGAACCGGCGGCATGACCACCAAGCTCCAGGCCGCCACCATCGCCTGCGCCTCGGGCACCACCACCCTCATCGCCCGGGCCGACGACGCCGCAGCGCTCCTGGGCCAGGAACAGGTTCCCGCAGACCTGGGCACCTGGTTCGAGCCCACCGGTCCCCACCGCCCCAGCCGCCGGCTGTGGATGGCCCACGCCTCCCAGCCCGACGGGCGCGTTCTCATCGATGCCGGGGCGGCGCGGGCCCTGACCGTGGGGAAGAAGTCGCTCCTGCTGCCGGGACTGACCGGCCTCGACGGCGACTTCGAGTCGGGTTCCGTCGTCGACGTCGTCGGCCCCGAGGGCGTCCTGGCCCGGGGGATATGCCGCTACGCCGCAGCCGAGCTGCGCGAGGTCCTGGCGGCCCGGGCCGAGGGCGCCCCCGCCCCCGATCACGTGGCTCCCGTGATCCACCGCGACGATCTGGCTGAGCTGCCCCGCATCGCCGGAGTCTGAGGACACCATCGGCCTCGTCCTCTAAGGTGTCCCCATGAACGACGTTGAGGCCCACGAGCTCGTCACCGCAACCGCCCGCTCCGCCCGCGTGGCGCAACGGAGCCTGGCCAGGGCCCCGCGCGCCGTCAAGGACGCCGCCCTGGAGGCCATGGCCCACAGCCTCACCGAGCACGGCGAAGCGATCCTCGCGGCCAACGCCGCCGACCTGGAACGCGGACGCCAAGGTGGGATGAAGCCCGGCCTCCTCGACCGCCTGGCCCTGGACATTGGGCGGCTGTCGGCCATCGCCGACTCCCTGCGCGAGGTGGCCGCCCTACCCGACCCCGTGGGCCAGGTCGTTGACGGCTCGGTCATGCCCAACGGGCTGCGTGTGCGCCGGGTCCGGGTGCCACTGGGCGTCGTCGGCATGATCTACGAGGCCCGCCCCAACGTCACCGTCGACACCGCCGCCCTGGCCGTCAAGTCAGGCAACGCCATCATCCTGCGAGGGGGCAGTGCCGCCCAGGACTCCAACGCCGCCATCGTCGAGGCCTTGCGCAGCGCCCTGGAGGCGCAGGGACTGCCCGCAGATCTCGTCACCAGCGTCGATGCCGCCGGTCGGGACGGTGCCCGCGCCCTCATGCGCGCCCACGGCCTGGTCGACGCCCTGGTGCCGCGGGGAGGGGCCGGGCTCATCCGTACCGTTGTCGAGCAGTCCACCGTCCCCGTCATCGAGACCGGATCGGGCAACTGCCACGTCTACGTCGACGCCAGCGCCGACCTGGAGGCCGCGGTGGACATCATCGTCAACGCCAAGACCCAGCGCGTCGGCGTGTGCAACGCCGCCGAGACGCTCCTGGTCCACGCCGACGTCGCCGCCACCTACCTGCCGGCTGCCGCCCGCGCCCTGTGGGACAAGGACACCATCCTGCACGCCGACCCCACCGCCCACCGGATCCTGACCGACGCTGCGACGACCGCTGGACGTGATGTCCTCCTGACCCAGGCCACTGAGGCCGACTGGGACACCGAGTACGGCTCGCTGGACCTGGCCGTGCGCGTCGTGAAGAGCCTGGAGGAGGCCATCGACCACATCCGCGCCCACACCACCGGACACACCGAGGCGGTCCTCGCCCAGGACGTGAGCGTCATCAACGACTTCATCGCCGGCATGGACTCGGCGGCCGTCATGGTCAACGCCTCGACCCGCTTCACCGACGGCGGACAGCTGGGGCTGGGAGCCGAGCTGGGCATCTCCACCCAGAAGCTCCACGCCCGCGGCCCCATGGGATTGAGCGAGCTGACGACGACGACCTGGATCGTTGAGGGAGACGGCCACATCCGTCCCTGACCCCTCGCACCCGCGAGCGATGCCGGGCGCCGCGGAGTTGTGCTGATCGCGACAAGCCCGCGGATCAGTTCTGTCACTCCCCGGCGTCGTGCTCCGGTGCTTTGTCCTCTTATTCATGTTACGGTCGACAAAAGTCGGGCAGGTCCCGTCAAACCGGAGTCGGGGAGAAGGGGGACGCTGGAATGGCGAGTCTGCTGCATCGTTTCGGGCGTGGCCGCGTCGTGGCCACCACCGTTGTCATCGTGACCGCGGGTCTCCTGCTCGCAGTCACTCGCATGGTCTTCTCCCACCCCACCGAGTCCGCGAAGGAACCGGGAATCGTCCTGACGGCAACCCCACGGGTCACCTCGTCCCAGTCCTCTGTGACGGCCACGCAGAGCTCGACTGCCGGCGGCGGTGCCGGCTCGACCCGGCATGAGTCCGGCGGCTCCGAGGCGGACTCCTCGACCTCATCGGACTCCTCGACGCAGGGGCACGCGCCTCAGGCGGTGGAGCCCGACCCGCCTGTCGCCGTCGACCACGGCCATCGCCAGCCGGCCCCCGCCGCACCGGCTGCCCCGGCCGGGACCGCCGCACCGGCCGCCCCCGGACGCACCGACGTAGACGATGATGACGACGACAAGAAGCCGGCCAGGAACGGTGTGAAGGAAGCCGATGACGACGACCGCGACGACGACTGAGCGGACGGCTGACGAGACGGCCGGCGCCGCGGATCAGATGAGCCGGTAGCCCATGCCGCGCACGGTCTCCACCCGCTGCCTTCCCAGCTTGTTGCGCAGGTAGGAGACATAGACCTCCACCACGTTGGAGCCGGGGTCGAAGTCCAGCCCCCACACGGCGCTCAGCAGCTGCTCGCGGCTGAGGACCTGACCGGGGTGGCGCATGAAGGTCTCGGCCAGGGCGAACTCCCTGGCGGAGAGCTCCACGGTCCTCCCCTCCAGTGTCAGGGTGCGGGTACGCAGGTCCAGAACCATGTCGCGGTGGGTCAGGCGCATCTGGTCGGGGCCGGTGGCATCCGGGCGCAGCCGTACCCGAATGCGGGCCAGGAGCTCTTCGAAGGAGAAGGGCTTGGGCATGTAGTCGTCCGCGCCGCCCTCCAGGCCGGCGACGCGGTCGGCCACCGAGGAGCGCGCCGTGAGCATGATGACCGGCGTTCCCACTCCTTGGCCGCGTAGCTGCTGGAGCACCTCGAAGCCATCGATGTCGGGCAGGCCCACATCCAGGATGATGAGGTCGAAGTCCTCCTGGACCGCCAGGGCCACGGCCTGCCCGCCCTCGGCGGTGGTGTACGTGGTGAACCCGGCCGCCTTGAGACCCTTGGTGAGGAAGGCGACAATGCGGGGCTCGTCCTCAACGATGAGGATGCGGCTCATGGTGAGTGACTCCTTCGGGAGGCTGTCAGGGGCTGAGCGGGGAGCGAGTCCCCGACAGGTGTGAGGGCGTCGCCTCGGGAGGAGGCCACGGCGGCGGGGGGCCTGAGAGGGATCACCATGGTGAACACCGATCCTCGGCCCACCTCAGAGAGTATGTCCAGCCTCCCGCCGTGTGCTGCGACGATCGTCTCGACGATACTGAGCCCCAGTCCCGTCCCGGAGGCGAGCTTCTGAGCACCGGCGGTGCGTTTGAAGCGCTGGCGCACCAGGTCGATGTCCTCAGGGGCGATCCCGATGCCCTCGTCCCTGACCCACATCTGCAGGTGGCCGTCGCGAACGGCCGAGCCCAGGGACACAGTGGAGCAGTGCTCGGAGTACCTCACCGCGTTGGCCACCAGCTGGAGCCAGGCCTGGGTGATCCGGGTGGGGTCGACCATGGCCCGGGTGAAGGCCGCCGACTCCATCTTCCAGCGGCGCTCACCCAGGGCGAGGGACTTGTCGAAGACCAGCTCGGTCAGCTCGGCGACATCCGTGTCCACCGGCGTGACGAAGTCGCTCTGGACGCTCTTGGCCAGCAGGATCAAGTCGCCCACGAGCATTCCCATCCGGTCGAGCTCGTCAAGGGCCAGCAGCTGGGTCTGGCGCACGTCCTCGGGGTCCGCGGGGTCGGTGAGCTCGAGGTGACCGCGGACCACGGCGATCGGGGTGCGCAGCTCGTGGCCGACGTCGTCGAGCAGGTTGCGCTGGGCCTCCACCGAGGTCTGGACCCGGTCGAGCATCCGGTTGACGGCCGCGGCCAGGGCCGTCAGGTCATCCCGGCCCTTGACCGGTACCCGGGTGGTCAGGTCCTCCTCGCCGATGGACTCGGTGGCTCGGCGCAGCTGCTCGATGGGGCGCAGGAGCCGCTCGACGGCGAACCAGGCCAGACCCGTCACCAGGGCGACGGTGAACACGGCCGCGGCCGCGTAGAAGGCCATGGTGCGCCGGAGCTGGGACTCGGCGACCTTGAGGTCGATGACGTGCACGAGTGCGCCGCGCTGGGCGCCGCCCTGCAACGGGACAACGAGGACCCGGTAGCTCGAGGTGGGGGTGCGCACCGTCTCGATGACGGACTCCGAGGCGGCGGCCTGGGAGGAGACCCGAGTGAGCAGCTCCTTGTCCTGTTCGGGGCGGAAGGAGACGTTGTCTGCGGAGACCCAGGTCAGCTTCGTACTGGCATCGGTGCCCACGAAGCCGAGCTCGGCCTCACCGCGCCCCTCGGCAGTGCGCTGGATGTGGGTACGAAGAACCGCGGAGACGTCCTCCAGGGGCTGACCGCTGGAGGGGTCCTGCCTGTCGGCGGCCAGCTGGCGGATCCGGTCGCGGCTGTGCTCGAGCCGGTTGGTGGCATCGGCCGACACGCTGGAGAGCCCCAGCGCCCACACGATCGCCCCGCACATGACCAGCGCGATGCTGGACACCAGCACGATCGCCCACATGACGCGGGTTCCGATGGTGACGGTACGAGTGGGCAGCAGTGAGGTCACCTCGCCATTGTGCCCGGATCCACTGGGCTCCGCCCCATGGATCCGGGCATGGGCGGAGCCGGGAGCGGCCCGATTCAGCGTCCCACTCCCGCGTAGGTCCACCCGGCCTCACGCCAGGTCACCGGGTCCAGGGCGTTGCGTCCGTCAATGATGACGCGCTCGGCGACGCCGGTGGCGGCCTCAACGGGGTCGAGGGCCACGAACTGGTCCCACTCGGTCAGCAGCAGGACGAGCTCGGCTCCCTTGAGCGCGGCGCGGGGATCGTCCTCCAAGGTGAGGTGGGGGTGGGAGCGGGCCACCACGGGCAGGGCCTGCGGGTCGCAGACGGTGACCTCGGCCCCGAGGTCGGCCAGACGGGAGGCGACGTCCAGGGCGGGGGAGTCGCGTACGTCGTCGCTCAGGGGCTTGAAGGCCGCCCCCAGGATGGTGATCGCCCGACCGGACAGGTCGCCGCCCACGTGGGTGCGGGCCAGCTCGACGATCCGGTCGCGCTGCTCGCGGTTGATGGAGTCGACCCGGCCCAGCAGGTCCGCCAGGTGCACGGCGCCGTGGAGGTCGGCGCTGGCCCGCAGCGCCCGGATGTCCTTGGGCAGGCAGCCTCCGCCGAAGCCGACGCCGGCCTGGAGGAATCGCCGACCGATGCGTGGGTCGTGGCCGATGGCGTCGGCCAGGACGGTGACGTCGGCCCCGGCGGTGTCGCACAGGTGGGCCATGGCGTTGATGAAGCTGATCTTGGTGGCCAGGAAGGAGTTCGCCGCGGTCTTGACCAACTCGGCGGTGGGGTAGTCGGTGACGATCCGGGGGATGCCCTCCTCCAGCAGGTCCTGGTAGACGGCGTCGAGCACGGCCTGGGCCTCCTGGGCGTCGGCGGGATCGGCAGGGACCCCGTAGACGATGCGGTCGGGGTGGAGGGTGTCGGCCACGGCGAAGCCCTCGCGCAGGAACTCGGGGTTCCACAGCACCAGGGCGCGTCCTGCCAGGCGCTCGGCCACCTGCTGGGCGGTACCCACCGGGACGGTGGACTTGCCCACCACCAGGCTGCGCCCACCCTCGGGCAGGGCGTCGTGAAGCATGTCGATCACGCTCCACAGCTGGCTCAGGTCGGCCTCCCCGCCAGTGGTGGACTGCGGGGTCCCCACGGCGATGAAGTGGACGTCGGCCTCGGCCAGCTCGGCCGGCGTCGGCGTTGAGGTGAAGCGCAGGTCTCCCTGCTGGGCCCCGGTGACCAGCAGCTCGGGCAGCCCGGGCTCATAGAAGGGGGCGCGGCCCTGGGAGAGGGCCTCGACCTGCTCGGGTCGGGTATCGATCCCCAGGACGTGGTGTCCCAGGTGCGCCATGGCGGCGGCATGGACGGCACCGAGGTATCCGCAGCCGATGACAGTGAGCTTAAGAGGGGTCATGAGTCGTTCCAATCGTTGGTGAGGTCCAGGGACATGAAGGGGGAGGCGTCTCCCAGGCAGTGGCGCACCCAGATCGGCAGCCACTGGTGGGCGGCGGGCCGGAAGGCGTGGACGAAGACGAGCCGCAGCGCTGAGGAGCGGTAGTAGGTCTCCAGGCGCTGCTCCGTCACGGGCAGTGCGCGGGCCAGGTCGTCGAGCAGTCCGCGGACCCGGACGTGGGCCTCGGGGCCGATCCGGCCACGAACCGCCATGAGATCCGCGTGGGCCCAGAGATTGCCCAGGTCGAGGGCCGCCTCGGCCACGGCCGCGGTATCCAGGTCGAGCAGGGACAGGTCGGTTCCGTCCCACAGGAGCTGGCCGTCGTGGAGGTCGCGGTGGGTGATGACGTGCGCCCCGCTCGCCTCTGTCAGGCTCAGGCAGGTGTCCACCACCTGCTCGTGCAGAAGATCCTGCTGATCGATGAGTCCGCAGCGGCGGGCGGAGGCCAGCCATCGCTGCAGCACCTTGGCCTCCTGACGCGGCCCGTGGACGGGCAGGTCCGCCTCACGATCGCCCAGGAGCGACCAGGCCTCCGTGAACCGCTTCCACCCGGGCAGGCCGGCGTCACCGAGCTCGTCGAGACTGCGGCCCGGCAGCAGCTCGAGGTCAACGACGTCGTCCCCGTTGCCGAGGAGCCTGGGGGTGCGCAGACCGGTGACCTGCAGCACCGAGGCGGCGGTCGTGTGGGCCCGCACCAGGGAGGCGGCCTTGTGGGGCCGCACGATCTTGCGGACCCGGGAGGCCTCCATGACGACGGCGCGGCGGCCGGCGCGGTGGACGACGAGTCTCCCGGTCAGCTGTCCGGACAGGGCCGGCAGAGCCGGGTCACTGGCGTAGGGCAGCAGGTCGGGGGCGCCACCCACGGTGACGTGCCCGGCGCGCAGGCGGCCCCGGCCGTCGACGCACTCGATGCTCGCGCTCGCCGGCTCCGAGTCCCGGCCGGCGGGCCAGGCCCGTCGCAGTCCGGGGATGGCGCGCAGCGTGCTGAGCATGTCGACCGCCTCCGTCGTCTGTGTCATCTCAGTCATTGGTGTTGTCCTCGTCGTGTCCGTCATGCCCAGCTGGCCTCCTTCTCCGGCGACCGGGCGATGCACTCGATGGCGGCCAGGTCCGCACCGATGCGCTCACGCCAGGACGGGTGGGCCCGTCGCAGGGGGTCGGCCAGTCGCGCCAGCCGTGACAGTGCGATCGCCCACCCCAGCTCCTCGTCGCCCGGTAACGGCCGGTGCACGGCGTAACCCTCCAGCAGCGCATGCCGCTGACAGGACGGTGCCTCCGCCAGGTAGGAGCCCAGGTCCGTCGCCGCCGGTGCCAGGCGCACCCGGTCGAAGTCGGTCAGCCAGATCCGCCCGGTCGAGTACTCGTAGAGCACCTGGTCGGGGGAGGCGTCGCCGTGGGTGAGAACCGGTGTCCCGGGGAGGTGGGAGGGCAGCATGTCGCCCACCGCCCGCACCCGGCGTGCCAGCTCAGGGGCCAGGACATCGAGCTGCCGGGCGTGGACCTCGGCCAGCTCCCGGGAGCCGGCAGGCTGATGCGCCAGCCGGTCGATGAGGTCCGCCGGCAGCTGCCCGGCGCAGGAGTGCAGCTCGGCCAGCAGAGTCCCCACGCGCCTGGTGGCCTCCTTCAGGCCCCGAGCGGAGGCCTCCCGGTCGGCGTCGTCCGCGTAGAAGTCAGCCAGGTTCGTGTCTCCGCACCACTGCTGCACACTGAGACGGCCCTCGCACTGGGCCACGGCCTGCGAATCGAGCAGACCGGGGACCGGGAGGAGCCCGGACAGGGCGCGGTGGACGTCGTCGGCAGGTCCCCCGTCGCCGGTTCGCAGCCGCAGGACCGTGGCGCCGTCCCGGAGGACCAGGCGCCGTGAGGGGTTGTAGCGCAGCACGTCCCGGGCCTCCCAGGTGCTCAGCACCCCCAGGTCCGTCACCTGTGCGAGAGGCTCAGCCAGCTTGGGGTCGGTGAGGACCGCACCGCACTGCAGCAGCAGGCGCCCGTCCAGGGACCGGGTGACGGGGGACTGCAGCCCCAGGGAGGCGGCCAGGCGCTCGGCCTGAGCGGCCTTGGAGTGCGAGACCGGCCAGAGCAGACGGGCCCAGCCCGCGGTGAGCCCGGTGCTCCGGTCCGTCAGAGAGACCAGGACCGAGACCTCAGGCTTGATGCGCAGCCTGGCGGCCCGCACCGGGCGCTGAAGGAGCTCACTGAGCCGATCGGCGTCGAGGACCGCGGCGACGGCGTCGGCCGTGGTCATCGCTTTGATGAGCGAAGGAGTCATGATCCGCTCCCCACCAGGGCGAAGGAGTCCGCCAGGTGACTGTTCGCCCACCGACGGAAGTCGGACGAGGACTCCATGAGGTCCTGAGGGCTGCCCTCCAGGTGGATGCGTCCGTCCTGGATCCACACCACCCGGTCGGCGCGCATGGCGGCCTGCGGGTCGTGGGTGACGGTCAGGGTCGTGCGCCCGGCCACCAGCTCATCGATGGCTTCCAGCACCGCCGAGGTCGAGGCCGGGTCCAGCCCGGTGGTCGCCTCATCCAGGATGACGATCGGCGAGTCACGCAGCAGCGCCCGAGCGATGGCGATGCGCTGGCGCTGGCCGCCGGAGAGGGTGCCTCCTCGCTCGCCCACGGTCGTGTCGTAGCCGCCGGGCATCTGGGTGATGAACTCGTGGGCGTGGGCCGCGCGCGCGGCCGCCTCGACCTCCTCGTCGGAGGCATCGGGCCGGCCCAGACGGATGTTCTCCCGGATCGTGCCGGTCAGCAGCACCGCCTCCTGGTGCAGGACCGAGGCCTGCGAGCGCAGGAACCGCAGATCGAGCTCGTTCAGGCTGTGCCCGTCCAGGCTCACCGTGCCCGACGTCGGATCCAGGGCTCGCACCACCAGGGACACCAGGGTGGACTTGCCCGAGCCCGACGGCCCCACGAGGGCCACGTGCTCGCCGGGAACCACCGTCAGGTTCACACCGTGCAGCACCGGGCGGCCCTCGTAGGCGGCGTGCACGTGGTCGAAGTGGATCATGCCGTGGACCCGGTCCAGCACGATGGCGTCAGCAGGGGAGACGATGTCGGGCTTGACCGCCATGAGGTCGGCCACCCGCTCACCCGAGGCCGTCGCCCGGGCGATGCGGCCGGTGTACTTGGCCATGTCCCGAAGCGGCTTCATGGTGGTGCGCAGGTAGGTCGTGAAGAGCACCAGATCCCCCGGTGACATGGCGCCGTTCAGGACCCGGATGCCCCCGCCGACCATGACCACGGCGGTGGCCACGCCGACGATGACGTCCGTGGAGCGCTCCAGGCGCGCGGCGATACGGCGCGAGCGCACCCCCTCACTGAGAGACACCGAGTTGGCGCCCGTGAAACGCTCATGCAGCAACGGCTCCAGACCGTAGGCCTGGACCACCTTGATGGCGCCGAGCGCCTCCTGGGCGGTGTTGGCCAGGTTCCCCTCCGACTTGCGGCTGCGCAGGGAGGCTGCGGAGATCCGCCGCGAGTTGCCCGAGGAGGCGAGCATGAAGGCCACCACCGCCAGGAGCACGATCATGGCCAGCAGCGGGTCCAGGAACACCATGACCACGACCATGACCAGCAGGGTCAAGGTGTTGGCGGCCATCGGCAGGCCGGCGGTGACAGCCACCTCCTGCATGCGGTTGACGTCGGCGATGAGCCGCTGAACCGTGTCCGCGCTGCGGTTGCGGGCATGGAACTGCTGGGACAGGCCCTGGACGTGGTGGAAGGCCCGGCTGCGCAGGGAGGCCGCGGTGCGCGAGCCCACCAGGGCGAAGGCCACGGTGGCCAGGTAGTTGCACACCGCCCGCCCGGCCACGATCACCAGCAGGGTGATACCGAGCCCCACCAGGGAGGAGACCGTGGCGGGGGCGCTGCCCGTGTGGCGGCCCAGCGCCGCCACCAGTGAGTCGATGGTGACCTTCAGCGGCCAGGGCTCCAGCACCCGGAAGACCACCTCCGCCAGAAGCACCGCGGTGCCGCCGGCCATGAGGCGCCACTGCGGCGCGGCGTCAGGGCCCACCAGCCGCAGGGTCTGTCGCATGGGGGAGTGGCGCATTCGACTGCGCCCGTGACGACGAGGAAGCGGAGCCATTACCGCACACCACCCTCAGCGACGCCGGCCAGCCCCAGGATCCGGGTGACGACCCGATTCCAGGAGTGACGCTCCTCAGCCAGAAGACGACCATCACGCCCCATCCGGGCACGCCGCTGGGGGGAGGCCGCCAGATCATCCAGGGCCGCGGCCAGCGCCGTGGGGTCCGAGGGCGCCACGAGCACGCCGTGGCGCCGCGATCCCTCCTCAAGCAGCTGGGGGATCTGACCGACGTCGGAGGCCACGACCGCCAGCCCCGCGGCCAGGTACTCCAGGACCTTCATGGGGGAGAAGTACTGCTGCTCCAGACCCCCCAGATCCGGATAGGGAGCCACCCCGATCGCCGAACCCGCCATGTGAGTGGGAATCTCCTCAGGGGCGACCGCCCCACGGAAGTCCGCCTCCACCCCCAGGCGCTCGGCCTGCGCACGGAGCGTCTCCATCTCGGGTCCGTCGCCGATGATCCGCAGGCTCCACCGCTGACGCGCCAGGGCCGCCGCCGTGATGAGGTCGGCCACCCCGTGCCAGGGCTTGAGCGTCCCCACGAAGGTGACGACCACCCGCTCGGGGTCCGCCGGCTGAGGCTGGATGCGGCGCACGCTCACACCATTGGGAACCGTGTGGACCCTGGCGGCAACAGCCTCCGCGTCCGGCATATCGGCGGTGCGACGGCGAACCCAGTCGGCCACCGGGTCCGAGACGCACACCGTGACCCGAGCGGCCCCGACCTGACGGCGCAGCGCCTGCTCAGCGCCGGAGGCGTCCACCAGCGAGCGGTGACGACGCTGCTCGTCAATCAGTGGAGCGTTGACCTCCAGGACCCCCGGCACCTCGGTGGCCGCCGTGATGTCGGCCAGAGCCGTGGAGAACAGGGAGTAGCGCTCGTAAACCAGGTCAGCGCCGTCGGCGATGACCCGCGAGGCAATCCTCTGGGCGGCACGCACCTGCGCCTGCTCCCGCTCAGCGGGGGCGACGTCGGCGACCGCCTCCAGGTGCAGCTCGAGATCGGCCAGGTCGGCGGGCACGTGCTCACCTGAGCGCAGGGCGTAGAGCACCACCTCGTGGCCGGCGGCCCGCAGCTCGCGAACGACCTCCTGAATGTGCACCGAGGCGCCCTTGGTCCCGAACACCGGGATGCCCGGGTCGCAGCAGATGTAGGCGATGCGCATCAGGCGGCTCCTTCCTGCTCGGCCAGGCGCACGCCGGAAGCCGGGACGGGACCCGACTGCCAGGCGGCCAGCACCGCGGCCTGGGCCCGAGAGTCGAACTGCTCCTCAATCAGTGCCCGCGCACCGCGCGACAGCGTGACGATGTCCACCTCGCCCTGTGCGATCCCGCGCAGGGCCACGGCCAGCGAGGCCGGGTCACCCGGGGGAAGAAGAATCCCGGTGACGCCGTCGTGAACCACCTCCGGAAGTCCCGACACCGCCGTGGCCACCACCGGCGTCCCGCAGGCCATCGCCTCCAGGACCACCGTGGGCAGACCGTCGATATTGCCGTCGGCCGCCTCGATGCACGGCGCCGCGAACACGTCCGAGCGCGCCAGCAGCTCGCGCACCTCCGCCTGCGTGAGCGGCCCCAGCAGACGGATCCTGTCGGCCAGTCCCAGGCGCTCGATCTGCTCGGTCAGGCGCTCACGCTCATCGCCGTCACCGGCCAGCTCCACCTCGACATCGATCCCCGAGCTCACCAGGATCCTCACCGCCTCGACCAGATCGGCGAAGCCCTTCTTGGGCACCAGGCGACCCACGGCGCACACCCGCAGCGGCTCTGCCCTCGTGGCGGACACCGGCTGCGGGGCACGGTAGGAGAAGCGATCCAGTTCCAGGGCGTTGTAGCGCAGCGACACCGTGGCCCCCGTGCCCGCCAGCACGGTGCCCAGGTAGTCCTCGTTGTAACGGCTGATGGCGATGACCCGCTGGGCATCGGCGCAGATCCGGCGCAGCCACACCGGGTCCACCGACTCGTGGAAGATGTCCTTGGCGTGGGTGGTCACGGTGTAGGGGATGCCGGTGAGGGCCGAGGCGATCCATGCCACCCGCCCCGCCAGGGACGCGAAGTGCGCGTGCAGGTGGGTGATGGAGTCCCGGCGCGCCTGGCGGGCCAGCTCCACGCCCTGGGCAACCACGTCACCGGGCAGCTCGGCCAGGACCGGCATGATGGCGGCGAAGCGCTCGCGGTCCTCCTGGCGGGTCAGGCCCGCGGTGAGCTGGCTCCACAGGTCGATGGCCCGGTTCGGTCGGCCCACCCAGTTGACGCGGGCGGCGACCCGGGCGATCTCAGGGTGGAAGCGGGCATCCGTGGTGGGGCGCAGCGCATAGATGCTCAGGTCCTCGCCCTGGGCCTCGCGGGCCAGGATCTCGGTGACGATGAAGGTCTCCGAGAAGCGGGGGTAGACCTTGAGGACGTATCCGATACGGGGGGCGCCCTGGTGGGGCTGGTGGGTGTCGAGTGGGGGATTCATGCGGGGATCTCCATCCTGGTGAGGTTGGTGGCGTGGCTGGTGAGGTAGGTCGGGCTCGTGGTGGGCGCGTCATGTCGGTGGTCCATGAGCTCGGCGGCCAGCAGGGGGACCGTGGCCAGGCCGTCCAGACGCAGACGACGTCGCCCCGTCAGCTGGCGACGGGCGGCCTCCCGGTCGCCCAGCAGCTCGGAGAGTCGGTCCTCCAGCGCTGCGGTACTCAGATCCGTGACTCTCAGGAGGTCGACTGCGCCCGCCTTCTTCAGGCCGGAGGCCCGGATGAACTGCTCCAGGCGAGGCGTCTCGCGCGGGACGAGGAGGGCCGGGGTCTCGGAGGCGAGGATCTCGGTGACCGTGTTGTAGCCGGCCATCGCGATGACCGCAGCGGCCTGCTGGATGTGGCGACTCATGCCGGGCCAGGACCGGCGTACCACGGTGCGGGGACCGGCCGCCTGAGCGACCTGGTGGAACAGGGCGGCGTCGAGCTGGGGGCCGGTGACCACGACATGCCGGTAGCCGTCAGGGACGCGTACCTGCGCGGCGGCACGCAGCAGGTTGATGCCGTCGCAGCCGCCACCGGCGGTCGTCAGGATGAAGGGCTCGGGGTCCAGGGCGTTACCGGCCAGAGCGGGTGAGGCCTCGGAACCGTCCCTGGGCTCGGCGATGTCGCGACCGTGGGCGAGGTAACCGGTGTAGTGCATCCGCTCCTCCAGCGCAGGCGGGGCCTCGCCGGTGGCGCTCAGGTCGTGGACCGCGGCGTCCCCGTAGACCCAGACCTCGTCGATGAGCCGGCGCAGCGTGTCGGCCTCGCCGAGCTCATCCCATTCGCGCTGCACGGTTGCGGGGGTGTCCAGGACCTCGCGCAGACCGAGCACCACGCGCGCGCCGGGGTGAGTGCGGCGCAGGTGAGTCAGGGGCTCGCGCAGCTCCTGGTGCACCCCGTAGGCGTGTCGGTCGATGATGAGCAGATCCGGGGCGAAGGTGCCCAGGACGCCGTTCAGCAGAGCGCTACGGACCTCGCCCAGGTCCTCGTGGGTGATGCGCAGGCGCTGGGGCTGGTAGATGCCTTCGGACTTCTTGATCCCCGGCAGCACCAGCCAGTCGAAGCCGTCGGGGAGGCGGTACTCCTGGCCCGGGGTCAAACCGGTGATGACCAGGCCGGTGACGTCACGGCCGGTGAGCCCCGGTAGTGCCCGGGCCAGGTGGTGGGCCAGAGCGAGGTTGCGGCGAAGGTGTCCCAACCCCTTGGCATCGTGGCTGTAGAGGGCCACGCGTAGGGGAGCGCTCGTCATGATCGTCTCTCTTCTCCCGGTGTCGGTTCTGGATCGTTCTGAAACGATCCTGACCGGCCAGAAGAAGATGACGATTAGGGGCGGATGAGAAAGCTCTCAGGTTTGTCGGATGCTAGACCAGTTGCACCTGGACTCCGGCTCGCCGCAGGGCCTCGACCTGGTCGGCGCAGGCGCCGTCGTCGGTGATGACCGTGTCGATCCCGGAGGTGGGGCAGATGAGGGCGAAGGCCGTCCTGCCGAGCTTGGAGCTGTCACACACGATGACGACGTGCTCGGCGGCCTCGACCAGTGCGGCGTTGATGGCCGCCTCCCCGTCGTGCTGGGCGTAGGCGCCTCTCTCATCAAGTCCCTCGACTCCCAGGAAGAGCGTGCCCACACTGATCGAGGGAAGGATGAGAGAGGCCAGAGGACCGGTGAGCTCGAAGGACCGGGCTCGCGCGATCCCCCCGGTGACGACAACGCGCACGCACTGGCGCACGGCCATCTCGTTGGCGATGTTGACGGCATTGGTGACCAGGGTGACCGGCACCTCCGGATCGGTCAGCGCCGGCAGGAGCGCGATCTCGCGCGCCACCTCAGTGGTCGTGGTGCCGCCGTTGAGACCGATGGAGTCGCCCGGGTGCACCAGAGCGGCCGCCGCCTTGGCGATACGGGTCTTCTCATCGGCCATCTTGGAGGTGCGGTAGCGCAGAGGCGGCTCGGTGGAGGTGGGGTTGGCGATGGCTCCGCCACGGGTGCGGCTGACCAGCTGCTGGTCAGCCAGGTGGTCGAGGTCGCGTCGCGCGGTGGCCGCTGAGACCCCCAGCCGCGTGATGATGTCGTCGATATGGACGCTGCCCTCGTCCATGACGATGTCGAGGATGGCCGAATGGCGATCATGCCGAGACATCTCGATCCTCCTGGGGGTCAAGGGGGTGGTGCGGGACGGAGAGGGGATGGGCTGGGAGGGGGTGCACGGTTGATTTGTGCATCAACCACTTGCCGTATTCTAGTGACCGTGCGGCAGGTAGTCGGTGTACCGATGTCAGCATAGTTCAGGGATGTCCCCAGTTGCCTCCTGAGGGCGACACATCGCGATGTAAACCTTGCTACTGTCGTCGACATCAATCACGTCATTGTGTGGAGTGGTGACCCCGTGGGCTCGCCATCCCGCCTCCGAGAACAGAGAAGATATGGGTTGTCCCGCTGACCTTGCCGAGCCCCTCCGCCGTGGGGAGGGCGTCGTCGCCATAGGGGTCGATGTCAGTGCCGACGCCGTCACCGCGGTTGTCGCTGACGGCCGGGGGAGTGTCATCTCCTCCGTGGAGCGGCCGGTCCCCAGACAGTGCCGTGCAGACGCCGACCGGCTGGCCCAGGAGATCGGGAGCGCGATCCAGTCCTCGTGCGCGGGCCTCGCCGACGACCTCAGTGGTGAGGCGTCCGGGGCGGCGGCCCTCGTCGTCGGGGTCAGTGTGCCCGGTGTTGTCGACGAGGACGAGGGGCGTGTGCGCCGCAGCGAGACTCTTGGGTTGCAGGACGCCCCGTTGGCGAGTCTGGTGAGACGGTCGCTGTCGTCTCAGGCCTCCGGGTCACCCGGACTCTCCGGAGGCCTTGAGGTGAGGCTCTATCAGGATGCCGGTTGCGGCGCCTGGGCCGAGAGCCAGTGGGGTGCGGCCGGGAGGAACTGCCTCTATCTGGCGGTCGGTGAGCGGATCTCCTCCGCCGTCCTGCTGGGCGGCGCCCCGGTGCTCGGTGAGGGCTGGGCCGGTCAGGTCGGTCGGATCCTCGTTCCCGATCCGGACTGGAGCGGGGAGAGGGCCCGCCTGGAGGATGTCGCCTCCGTGTGCGCAATGGTCAGGCGGCACACCGCCGGCATGCTCGATGACTCTGCCGGCTCCCTCGGCTCCGCCGCGCCGGAGCCGGGCGGCTGCGAGGACGCTTCCGATGAGTCATTCGCCCAGTGCGCCACGGGGCTGGAGTCCCTCCTGGGCGCGATCGCCTCGGGGGACCGGGAGGCGCGCCGCGTCTGGGACACCGGCCTGGACTGCCTGGCTGAGCTCATCGCTCAGGGTGTGGGCCTGCTCGGCCCCCTCGACGTCGTCGTCAACTCCGAGCTGATGCGGGCGGACGAGGCTGCGTTCCTGGAGCCTCTGCGAGGCCGGGTGGCGGATCTCGTGGGCGACCTGCCGGCACCGCGACTGGTGGCGGCCCGGCTCGGGGCGACCGCCCCGGCGCTGGGGGCGGCGGGGCGCGCACTGGCCGACTGGAAGTAGCCTGACAGCAGCCCGAATGTCGCCTCGCGTCTCTGCGCCCTTGGCTGATAACTCGCTTATGGCGTTGCGGAGACCCACAATGGGGGCAGGCCGTGGCAGTATGTTCGCCAACTGTAGTTGTCCAAGCCGGTTGAGGAGAACCAAACGTGTCCCCCAGGAGAGAAGCGAGGCGCAGCGCGTGACCCTGTCTGCTCGTCCGCTTCGCATCGGCATCATGGGTGGAACCTTTGATCCGATCCACCATGGGCACCTGGTCGCAGCCAGTGAGGTGCAGAACGTCTTCGCTCTCGACGAGGTCATCTTCGTGCCCACCTGGGCCCAGCCCTTCAAGAAGGAGCGCAAGGTCTCCCCGGCTGAGCACCGGTACCTCATGACGGTGATCGCCACCGCCTCCAACCCGAGGTTCACGGTCTCCCGGGTCGATATCGACCGGGGTGGGACGACTTACACGATCGACACCCTTCATGACATCGCGGCCGAGTACCCGGGCGCGGAGCTGTACTTCATCACTGGAGCCGACGCGCTGGCGCAGATCCTCACCTGGAAGGACAGTGAGGAGATCTTCGACCTGGCTCATCTGGTGGGGGTGACGCGTCCCGGGCACGTACTCAGTGACTCCGGGGTTCCCCGTGACCGGATCTCGCTGGTCGAGGTGCCGGCCATGGCGATCTCGTCGACTGACTGCCGCCAGCGGGTCGGGGAGGGGGCTCCGGTGTGGTATCTGGTCCCTGACGGTGTCGTGCAGTACATACGCAAGTACGGGCTTTATCGTATGGCCTTGCGGCCGGCGTCGGCGACGTCGATGACGGCGAGAGTGGCCCGCGAGCAGTCCCTGAGGAAGGAGAACGACGGTGAGCACTGAGCAGACCGGCGTCAATGCCCCCACGTCCGAGGAGCCGACGCCAGATGAGCACGCTCCACGCGGTAGTCGTCGTGCGATCCGGCAGGCGGAGCGCGCCGCGGAGCGCGAGGCGATCCTGACCGGTCAGCAGCCGCTCCTGACCCGGCGTGAGATGCGGCGTCTGCGCGAGGAGGCCAAGGCGCTCAGGGCTGCCGTCGAGGCGGGCGAGATCACCCCTGAGCAGGCGCAGGCGCTCCAGGATCCTCTTGCCGATCCCTCGTCGGTCACCTCCCGTTCCTCCGCCACCTCCGGTGACGAGGCCGAGTCCGCGCCGGTGGAGCCGGCCGAGCCCACCGCCCTGGACGGGGGTGACTATCTCGAGCAGGGCGGGCAGAACCCGCCCCTGAGCATGTCCGTCCCCGAGGGGCCGGCCGCCTCTGCTCCGAGCTGGCGCTCGCTGTCGGCGGCCGAGGCCGTGGCGATCTCCGAGATCGAGACGGGCCTGATGGAGGCCGTCGACCTGCCGGTGGCCACCCTTGACTACGACGCTCACTGGGCCGCGAACGCCAGCTCCGAGCCGGCGCCGGTCCCCACCCGCTTCTCACTCAAGGACCGTCTTGAAGGTGGCTCCGTCTCCGAGGCGGACGAACCGGAGAGCCCGCAGGACAATGAGTCTCAGGGCGCCGTCGAGGTGAGCGGTGACGCTGAGACCGAGGAGCCCGCCACCAGCCCCTACGACTACCGGGAGGGTCTCGAGCCGGTGGCCCAGGACCCGGTGGCCCAGGACGACGGGGGCGCTTCCTCACAGTCCTCCTCGGCGGTCGAGGCCGTGAGCGCCGCCTCCGCTGTTCCCGCCGTCTCCGCAACCGCCCCCGGCGCTGCCGACGTCGCCGCCTACGGGCAGGCCGGGGCCACGCGGAGCGCCGAGCCCTCCCGCAGCGGGGTCAGCGCCGGCTCGGCGTCCTCCGCCGGCTCGGTGCGCCGACCCATCGTGCGGATTCCGGCCGCTGCTCAGGGTGTGCGCACCGTGAACGCCTCCACGGGAGAGCTCAGCTCGGTCCAGCCCGTGGACAGCTCGCCGTCCGCCCAGGAGGCCGCCGACGTGCAGGACGTCTACGGCGCCCCCTCCATCGAGGAGCCGATGGTGCAGGACGACGCCGAGGTCGAGGTCGACATTGAGGCACAGACCATGGTGGTGTCGACGTCGGCACCCTCGACTCAGGGGGCACAGGACTCCGAGTTCGGTGCCCCCGGGGCCCCGCAGTGGAGGTCGCTGCATCAGCCCCCGCAGGCAGGTAGCTTCCAGGAGGCGATCGTCGACGGGACGGCAGAGACCGCAGCCGTCTCCGGCAAGGCCGTCAGCCCCTACGCCTTCTACAGCGACGAGGTCGAGAACGGCAACGGTCCGATGGGGGCCTCCGAGTGGGACTCCGTGGCGGCCCCGGCTGCCGAGGTCCCTGAGGAGCCTTACCTGGCTCCCGTCAACGAGGTGACCGGAAGGGTTCCCACCCCGGATCACGTCCTGCCGATGGAGCAGCCCGGCGCCTCCTCGCGCACCGGCAAGATCCTCATGGCCGCGCTCATCATCGTCCTGCTGCTGATTATCATCGCTGTTGTCCTGGCACTGCTGATCTCCAACGGCAAGCTCGGCGGTGGTACGAGCGCCATGGCAGTCAGCATCGGTGCGGGGGAGTGGATCCGTCAGCTCGTCTGACGGAGGTGGGCACGGTACAGTCGCCGCTGCCGCATGATGTCCGACTGACCCTCCCGAAGGAGATCCGTGTCCGCCACTGAACACGCCACCGGCCTGGCGATCGCTGCCGCTCGAGCGGCGGCCGACAAGAAGGCTGAGCACCTCGCCGCCATCGACGTCTCCGAGCGACTGGGACTCACCGACGTCTTCCTGCTGGCCTCCGGGGCGAACGACCGCCACGTCCACGCCATCGTCGATGCAGTCGATGAGGCCATGCACCGATCCGGGGCCAAGCGTCGTACCCGGGAGGGCTTCGCCGACGCCCACTGGGTCCTGGTGGACTACGGCGACGTCGTCGTTCACGTCCTGCAGAACGAGGACCGGGAGTTCTACTCGCTCGAACGCCTGTGGAAGGACTGCCCCGCCATCGAGCTGCCGGCGGACCTGGCACATGAGGGCAGCCAGGACGGTGATTCCCTCGGCGGTCGGGAGACCACCGCGTCATGACGGATCTCATTCTGTGGCGCCACGGTCAGACCGACTACAACAGTCAAGGGCGTATTCAGGGCCAGGTTGACGTCCCTCTTAATGAGACCGGTCGTGACCAGGCTCGGCGTGCCGCCGAGGACATCGCGGCCCTGGGGCCCACTCGCATCGTCTCCTCCCCGCTGATTCGGGCGCGGGACACGGCCGAGGCGCTGGCGTCGCTGACCGGACTGAGCGTCGAGATCGATGAGGGTCTGGCGGAGAAGTCCTTCGGGGACTGGGAGGGCCTCAAGGCCGCTGACATCAAGAAGCAGTGGCCGGAGCACTACGCCACCTGGCGGGCCGGGGGAGACCTCCCTCAGTTCCGGATCGAGGGGCGCCGCCAAACCGCCGAGAGAGTGGGGGAGGCGCTCAAGGCCATCGTCGCAGGCTCCCAGAAGGACGACGTCATCGTGGCCGTCTCCCACGGAGCGGCTACCAACCTGGGGGCCACCTACCTGCTGGGGATGGACGCCCAGCAGTGGTTCGGCCTGCGTGGCATGAGCAACTGCTGCTACGCACTCCTGCGGACCAACAAACGGCCTCCGGGCTGGGCAGTGGTGACGTGGAATGCCGGACCACCGGTGGACTCCAGTCCGCTGGGCAGAATCCTGGGCTGAGCAGGTGAGGTAGCGCACGTGGTGCGGATTTGCCCTGACGGGTCCGAACTTCATACAGTTATCCGCGTCGCCGCACGCGAGCGACGCCCGAACGGGGCTATGGCGCAGTTGGTAGCGCGCTTCCATGGCATGGAAGAGGTCGGGGGTTCGAATCCCCCTAGCTCCACGATCCCCTCGGAGTGAACGCCGGGTGGGACACCCGTCACGGGGCTATGGCGCAGTTGGTAGCGCGCTTCCATGGCATGGAAGAGGTCGGGGGTTCGAATCCCCCTAGCTCCACTACACCAGCAATATGGGCCCCGCCATGAGGCGAGGGCCATTTTGTTTCTCCGTCCGCATTGCCGCGTGCGGCACAATGTGGAGATGGCTACTGCTGTGCTTATCAAGGCGCTAGGCGCCTTCTTCGCAATCATGAACCCCTTTGTCAACCTGCCCCTGTTCCTGAGCCTCACCCAGGAACAGGATGCTGCGACCCAGCGGCGCACAGCAGTTCGTACCACGATCTCCTCCACCGTCATGTGCGCCGTCGTCCTGCTCCTGGGGGCGACGATCCTGAGATTCTTCGGCATCGGCGTCGACGACTTCCGGATTGCAGGCGGAATCGTCCTGCTCATCATCTCCTTGTCCATGCTCAATGGCGGCGGCTCCAGTGCTCACGAGGGCAGTGCGCAGGAGAAGGCGCAGCACAACGTCGTTGCCGGTGGTGGGAACGATGTCGCCTTCTATCCCATGACCTTCCCCATCCTCGTGGGGCCGGGAACGATCGCAACCATCATCGTCATCCAGTCCCAGGCCCGGGGGCTGGGCGGGCATGCGGCGGTCGCAGCTGCCCTGGTGGCTGTCCTTGCGGCGCTCGGGATCGTTCTCTACTTCTCAGCCAGCATCGGTGCTCGCCTGTCCATGACGATGCGCACCATCATGACCCGCCTCATGGGCATGATCCTGGCCTCGATCGCGGTGCAGATGATCGTCGTCGGGATCCAGCACCTCTTCCCCGGGCTGGCTCGCTGAGACACGCTCCACGTGCGGGTTTCAGCAAGGAACTGGCCCATCGGGCACTCTGAGGGTAGCCTCACCTTCAGATGTTGCCCGGAGCACCCGCCCCCACGTGCGGCAACACGGTAGGAAGGTAAGCGTGTGACGTCCGTTCAGGTTCCCGACATCATGCAGCGTGCCCGGCGCACGGCCCGGCGTCTTCTGGCCGGCAGTGGGAGCGCGGCGGTAACGGCCTACCGCATCGACCCCTCCGCGCCGGCCGCCTTCGTCGCTCATGCCTTGCGGGCCGATGGCCGGATCCTCGTTGCCGCATGTCCTCCCCAGGGCACCCCGTTGGCCATCGCGCCCGACGACGTCGCCGTCGACATCCGACTCGATGTCACTCTCGACGCCGCCGAGCCCGGTGTGCGCATCACGGCTGCCACCGCTCACCTGCTGGGGAGCCTGACCTGGGTCGAGGGCGAGGACCGCGCCCTGCTGCTGGCCTCCTCTCGGGCTTCCGCCTGCCACTGCGCCATCGTCGGGGAGGATCCGCTCGAGCGGGTCCGGGAGATCGCCGCGGGTCCCGGCGGCCGGCTGGGCATCATCACCTGTGAACGGGTCATGCTTCACTGCGTCTCCGGGGTCTCCAGCCACGACATTGAGGAGATCCTCGACATCGACTCGGCCGATGCCGCTGCGGCGCCCTCAGCCTCCTGGAGCCCCCAGGAGATCATGGACGCCCATGAGGCGGTCAGCGCCGTCGGCCAGCTCGGTCTGCGGGCTGTGTGCGAGGCAGTGCGCGAGGGACAGATGCCCGGATGGATCTGCTCCTCCCGCCCCGCCGTCGGGGTGTGCCCGACGCTGTGGGACAGGACCCTGTGCGTCGACGTCGATGCTCACGGGGTGACCCTCATGTCCATCACCGGTGAGGAGGTCACCACACTCGTGGTCTCCTTCGGGCAGGCACTGGCCGACGCCGGCGAGGTGGGGCCGGCCCTGGAGAAGCTGGCCTCTCACGCTCTGCCGCAGCGCCTGACCCGGCCCTGAGGCTGTCAGCTCAGCCGCGGCTACGACCAGCTGGCCGCGAAGACCGAAACGGGGGATACCACCATGTGGTGGCATCCCCCGTTGGCCCCCAGCCGCTCGAGCTGGAGAGCCTTCCGGTCAGCGGACCTCGTAGGTCGTGCAGGCGGCGGTGTCGCCCCCGACGGTCACGGCCTCAGCCGTGCACATGAGGTCCTTGTTGTGGACGCACTCGAGACGCTGGCAGGCACCCACGTGGCCCTCTGCCACCGGCAGGCCGCCGCGGGCGTCGAGGCTGATGAAAGTGTCGCAGGCCGGTGCGCCGTTGTCGCCACCAACGGTGATGGCGAAGGCGGTGCAGCCGCCGTTGTTGAAGGCGCAGGAGGTGGTGGTGCAGGAGGAGATCTTGGTGACGGACATGATGCTTTTCCTTTCGAGCGGATGTGCGCTGCGGACATGAATAACGTAAATCCGCATCCGCTCCCCGGTAACGAAGGACAGCCTGCCCTGCCTCGCAGCATGTCTAGAAACGTTGAAACGACGCCGTTTTAGCGGCCAAGGAGGAGGCGTTCGGGTCTGTTTGCGGCCCTCGGGGAAAGTTGGGGTTGTGTGCCGTCGATTTTCGTTATTCCTCGCAGGTAAGGCAGTCCTGCGCGAGTGCGGTCGAGGACTTTCCGCTGCACGGAGGGCACTGACGTCAAGGGCGGGGCGAGCTGTGCCCGCCCCGCCTCAGGGGAGTCGCTGTTGCCCGGGTCGCCCGGAGAGGTCGGCGAGATCGAAGGCCGTGCGCCGATCAGCTGTGCGCGGCGGCCACGGCCAGGCGCAGGGAGTCCGTGAAACGTGTCTCGCGCTCGGCGGCGCTCATGTCGCTGGAGTGGTCCAGCAGGTGGTCGGAGACGGTCAGGATCGCCAGCGCCTGTTTGTCGTACTCGGCGGCGACCCCGTAGAGGGCGGCGGCCTCCATCTCCACTCCCAGGACCCCGTACCTCGCCAGCGCCTCCGTCTGCCCCTGGGGGGTGAAGTAGAAGTGGTCCCGCGACATGACAGTGCCCAGGTGGACTGCTCCTCCAGCCTGAGCCCCCTCGGGCTGCGCGGCCTGGTACGCGGCCGCGGCCAGCCGGAAGTCCGCCACGGCGCTGAAGTTGACGCCTGGGATGCGCAGCTGGTTCATGGAGGAGTCCGTGTGGGCGCCGGTGGCCACGATGACGTCGCCGACCTTGACCTTCGGGGACAGGGCGCCGGCAGTGCCCACCCGGATGATCCGCTCCACCCCGAACTGGCTGAACAGCTCGGTGGCGTAGATCGTGAAGGAGGGCTGCCCCATCCCTGAGCCCATGACGCTCAGTGGCCTGCCGTTCACGGTCCCGGTGAAGCCCAGCATCCCGCGCACGTCGGTGACCAGGCGGGCGTCATCCATGAGGAGCTCGGCGATGCACTGGGCCCGTTTGGGGTCGCCGGGCATGAGGACGGCGGGGGCGAAGTCTCCGGGCTCTGCAGCGATGTGAGGGGTGGCCATGGGGGTCCTCTCGGGGTGGTGAGTCAGGTGTGAACAGTAGTGTTCAGTGTGGCATGGATCGCGTGAGAATAGACAGGCGACCACTTTGACAACTGTCCGTATCGTGGACGTCGGACGACACATCGTGGTCGCTCGACTAGCGTCCAAAGACAAAAGGGCCTGCGACCAGTCCGCAGGAAGAGGTGGCCCCTGGGCCGCCTGCATTCGTCATATCACGGAAGGTACTCATGTCCTCCAAGACAGGGGAGAGCGAGTCTCTTCAGGCTCCCCCGCGCGAGCAGTGGAGCGGGCAGCTCGGCTTTCTCATCGCCGCCATCGGCTCGGCGATCGGCCTGGGAAACATCTGGCGCTTCCCAGGGGTGGCCTACACCAACGGCGGCGGTGCCTTCATCGTCCCCTACGTCATCGCGCTGCTGGCGGCCGGGCTGCCGATCCTCTTCCTCGACTACGCCTTGGGGCACCGCTTCCGGGGCTCGCCACCGGCGGTCTTCCGCCGCCTGTCCGCCAGGCTCGAGTGGCTGGGATGGTTCCAGGTCTTCATCTGCTTCGTCATCATGACCTATTACGCGGTGGTCGTGGCCTGGTCCCTGCGCTACATGTTCTTCTCCGTCAACATCGCCTGGGGCGACGACGCGGCGGGCTTCTTCCAGCACTACATTGGGATGGACCGACTCGGCTCCGAGGTTGCCTACTCGCCGTCAGTCGTCATGGGCGTGGCCCTGCCGCTGCTGTTCGTGTGGGGCTTCGGCCTGGTGGTGACCGCTCTGGGCGTGAGTGGAGGTGTGGAGAAGGCCAACAAGATCTTCCTGCCGCTGCTGGTCATCATGTTTGCCGGCCTCGTGGTGCGCGCCCTCCTGCTCCCGGGCGCGGGGGAGGGGCTCAATGCCCTGTTCACGCCCAAGTGGTCCGCCCTGCTGGACTACCAGGTGTGGATGGCGGCCTTCGGGCAGATCTTCTTCTCCCTGTCCGTGGGCTTCGGCATCATGCTCACCTACGCCTCCTACCTCCAGCGGCGCCGCTCCAACCTGGTGGGAACCGGCCTCGTGGCGGGCTTCGCCAACTCCTCCTTCGAGCTGTTCGCCGGGATCGGCGTCTTTGCGACCCTCGGCTTCATGGCGCACACGCAGCACGTCGGGATCAGCGAGATGAAGATCACCGGGCCCTCCCTGTCCTTCATCACCTTCCCCACCGTCATCGCCCAGATGCCCGGAGGCGCGCTTTTCGGGGTGCTCTTCTTCGCCTCCTTCTCCATGGCGGGGCTGACCTCCTTCATCTCCATCATCCAGGTGGTCGCCGCCGGCGTGGGGGAGAAGCTCGACCTGACGCCGAAGAAGGCCTCTCTCGTCGTCGGCGTCCCGGCCGCCGTCCTGTCCTTCGTCCTGTTCGCCACCAGCTCGGGCCTGCCGGACCTCGACGTGGTGGACGCCTTCATCAACAACATCGGCGTGGTCGCCTCGGCCATCATCATGTGCGTGGTGGTCGCCTGGCTGCTGCGGCGTACGAAGCTGCTTCAGGACCACCTCAACGCCGTCTCCGAGTCACGGATGATCGGCCTGTGGTGGAGGGGCCTCGTCGGCGCCGTCGTCCCCGTCGTGCTGGGGTACATGTTCATCCAGACCCTGTGGACGTACCTGTCCGAAGGATATGAGTCGGAGGCCTACTCCAGCGGCTTCGTCATGGTCTTCGGATGGGGGATGCTGCTGGTGGTTGCCCTGGGCACCGCCGTCATGAGCCTCATCCCCTGGAGGACCCCGGTGGACGATTTCGAGGCCCTCACGCTGGAGGCCGCTTCCCAGGAGGAGGACTGAGATGACCGGAATCGCCGTGCTCATCATGCTGCTCGCCATCGTCATCATCTGGGGCGGTCTGGCGGTCTCCATCACCGCGCTCATCTCGCGCGGACGCCGTGAGGACCGCGACGCCCGGGCCGAGGCCTTGGCGCGGGCCCGCGAGCACATGCTTCACCCCGAGCAGACCGACTGACCGGTGCGGTCCGCTGAGAAACGCGGACGTGACCGCCTGAGAAGAGAGACTGACTCCACCACCCGTCTGGGGCCCGGTTCGGCCGGTTTCCAGGCGGGTGGGACACAATACGCCTATGACTCAGACTGATGTGAGCCCCCGGGCGCTGCCCCGCCTGGTGGCCTTCGACCTCGACGACACGCTGGCGCCCTCCAAGTCGGCCATGCCACCGGCCATGGCCACAGCGCTCAGGCGGCTGCTCGACGTCGTCCCCGTCTGCATCATCTCCGGTGGGCAGGTGGGGCAGTTCCGCGACCAGGTCCTGGCCCACCTCGACGCCGACGCCGATGAGCTCTCCCGGCTTCACCTCATGCCCACCTGCGGAACGCGCTACTACACCTACGACCCCTCCCGTGCCCAGAGCGATGAGGACGCCTGGACGCTGGTCTACGCCAACGACCTCACCCCTGAGCAGATCCGCACCGGTTTTGAGATCGTCGAGGCCCAGGCGCGACGCCTCGGTCTGTGGGAGGAGCAGACCTGGGGGGCGATCCTGGAGGACCGCGGCAGCCAGATCACCTTCTCCGCGCTGGGGCAGGAGGCCCCCCTGGACGCCAAACGCGCGTGGGATCCGACGGGTGAGAAGAAGGCCGCTCTGCGTGACGCCGTCGCTCCGCTCCTTGCGGACCTGGAGGTCCGCTCAGGCGGTTCCACAAGTGTCGACATCACCCTCAAGGGGGTGGACAAGGCCTACGGCATGAAGCGCTTGGCGGAGATGACCGGTATCGCGTTGGAGGAGATGATCTTCGTCGGCGACCGCCTGGACCCGGAGGGCAACGACTACCCCGTCAAGGCCTTGGGCGTTCCCTGCCAGGCCGTGAGCGGCTGGCAGGACACCGTTGCCTACGTCACCTCCCTGGCCAGTCTGATCGCCTCTGACGTGCACGGCGGTGAGGACCCGGCCGCCCAGGTCTCGCTGGGTGCTCGGCTCTGAGGCGAGCGGTGGTACAGACATCTTCAGGCCCTGACACCGGAGCCGACGCCGGTACCGGCACCGCCGAGCGAGCAGGAGAGCTGTGGGACGGTCTGCTGACGGCCGTGCGACGCTGCTGTGCCCTGGTCGTCACGGTGCTGCTGTCGCCGCGCCTGTGGTGGCGTCGTCGTCGCCCCGGCACCCGCACGGTGATCGGAACAGCGGCCATGATCCTGGCCTCCAGCCTCGTCTCCCTCCTGCTGGGGCTGTCCACGGCGACGGCCTCGTCACCGGTCGGGCCGCATGAGGCGACCTGGTCGACAACCCTGGACTCCACCGTCACGCTGGACCTCGGGCCGCTGGGAACGGCCTCGCTGGAGTCCCCGGCAGGGATACTCGGCGTCAAGGTGGTTCTGGGGGAGATCCCGGGCGATCCGACACCCGATACGGCCAATGCCGCCAGCGTGGGCCAGTCCCTGTCCTCCGACGCGACCTCCTACCTCTCACTGGTCTCCCACCCCGACCTGACGATCCGGCAGGGCCTCTACGCACTGGCCGGCGACGCCCTGCGCCGGGCCGGGGTCGTTGAGGCGATCTTCCTGTGCTGCGTGGCCGCCTGGCGCCTGGCGCCGACCAAGCCCTGGCGCGAGACCGTCCGAGCCGGCGCCTCGCACCGCTGGGCCACCACCGTGGCGGCCTGTGCGACCGTGGCCACCGCGGCCTCCCTCCTGGTGCCGGCCATGCGCACGACCAGCTCGCCCGGCTCCACCCTGTCCGTCCTGGAGGGGACGCCGCTGGCCCAGGCCCGTTTCTCGGGACGCATCGCCGACGTCGTCACCGCCTACGGGTCCAAGGCGCGCACCTTCGTGGAGACGAACAAGGGCTTCTACGCCAAGGCGGACACCAACCTGCGGGCCGCATGGAAGGCCGCCGAGCAGACTGAGGGCCTGGTGGACGTCACCGCCGTCGACGGCAAGGTGGACACCGAGAGCCTTCAGAGCCGGGTCAGGGCCTCCTCCGCGAAGACTCTGGTGGATGCCGCCCCCGACCCGGAGCCCGGCACCGCCCCGCAGCCCTCTGAGAAGCCCTCTGAGAGCCCACGGGTCACCGCGACGCCCTCGATCTCGGTGACCGGGGCCCGATCAGTGCCCGAGCGGGGACGCAAGACCGCCGTGCTCACCACGGACCTGCACTGCAACCTCGACGTCATCGCCTTTTCCGGGGTCCTCGACCAGCTTTCGGGCGCCGACATCCACATGGACGACGGCGACCTGACCATGACCGGCTCGGACCCGGAGCGGGTGTGCGTCGACGCGCTGACCCAGGCGGTTCCGAGCTCGACGAAGAAGGTCGCCACGATCGGCAACCACGACTCCGACGCCACGGCCGCCCGCCTGCGTTCCCAGGGGTGGACCGTCACCAACGGCTCGGTGCAGACGGTCGCCGGGATCACCTTCCTGGGGCACGACGACGCCGAGCGCACAACAGCTGCGGGCACCAGGCCCCGCAACGGGGAGACCACCGAGAAGATCGCCTCCCGCCTGGCCACGACCAGCTGCGGGAGCACGCAGGTCGACGTCGTCCTCATTCATCAGCCCGCCACTTTCGACACGCTCACCAAGGAGGGCTGCGCGCCGCTGCTCCTGGCCGGGCACGTCCACGCCGAACGGGGGATGACCACGACGATCAGCCCCCGAACCGGTCTGCCCGTCACCGGGATCATCTCGGGCGCAGGCAAGGGCGGCACGTCCCTGGGGTCGGTCACTGAGGACGCCTTCCTCCACGTCATGTCCTTCGACTCCGCTGGCGCGCTGGTGGCCTGGCGCGCCGTCATCCTCCACTCCGACGCCTCGGTGACGGTGGGGGCCTGGCGGTCCGTGCCGGGTCTCGCCGCGGGACAGACGACGGCCACGATGGCTTCAACCCCGAGCCCGACGGCGTCGGCCACCCCGGTGCCGACACCGACCGGAGCCCCGCAGAGCACGAGGCCCGAGGATGGCTCTGCGCCACAGGAGGGGGCCGAGCCCCAGGGGGAGAGCGAATCCTCGGACGGGTAGGACAGAGGTGACCGTATGTGGCATACGCTCTCGTCCTGATAACCCTACGAGGCCCAGAAGAACTGCTGATGCACCACCGGTGAGGAGACTGACGATGTCGCGCATGCCCACAGATGCCGAGATCGATGAGATGAGCGAGGAAGAGCTCGAGGCCTACCTGGGCTCCGGCCCCGCTCAAGAGCTCGACCGGCGCGCTCGTCGTGATACCGGCGAGGACTCGTCCGCGCGCCCGGCCTGGCTGCGGCGCTCCGGGGCCGAGCGGGGATTCGGCTGGCTGCTCACCGTGTGCGCACTGATCGGGATCCTCGCCTGCTGGGAGCTCATCACCGCCCAGCTCAACCTGCTGCGCAACCCGCACGCGGAGCTCGTCTGCGACGTCAGCCCCCTGGTGTCCTGCGGCGACTCCCTCAACGTGTGGCAGGGAAACCTGCTGGGGGTTCCCAACTCCTTCGTCGGGGCCATCGCCTTCGGGGCCCTGGCCGCGATCGGCCTGGTACTGCTCAGCGGTGCGCGCCTGCCGCGCTGGATGTGGTGGGGGCTCAGCGCCGGCAGCCTCGGCGGGATCGCCTTCGTCATCTGGTTCCTGTCCGTATCCATCATGACCTTCGGCAAGCTCTGCCCCTTCTGCATGGTCATCTGGTCCGTCACCATCCCGGTGGCTGCTCACTCCTGGGCCTGGGCCGCGGCCGGCGGGCACCTGGGGCTGCGTGACAACCTGGCGCTGGACGTGCTCAAGGCCCGCTGGTGGATCACGGCGGCGATGTACCTGGCAGTGGTTCTCACCATCGTCATCGCCTTCGGCGGCCAGCTGGCGAGGCTGTTCGGGTGACTGCGCCCAAGGAGCGGAGGGCTCCAAGCGGGTCTGGTGGGAAGTCCTCGGTGGCGGGGGACTCGACCGTCACGCAGGACTACCTCAAGGTCGTGTGGGCCGCTAGTGAGTGGGGCGGCGCGGGCGCCTCCGTCACCGGCCTGGCCAAACGCATGGAGGTGGCCCCCTCGACCGCCTCGGAGAACGTGGCTCGCCTCGTGGAGGAGGGGCTGCTCATCCACGAGCCCTACAAGGCCGTCACCCTCTCCGAGGAGGGGCGACGCCGGGCCATGGACATGATCCGCCGTCACCGCATCCTGGAGACCTACCTGGTCACCCGGCTCGGTTTCGGCTGGGACGAGGTGCACGCCGAGGCCGAGGAGCTGGAGCACGCCGTCTCTGAGCGGCTGCTGGAGAGGCTCGACGCGGTCCTGGGGCATCCCACCCGTGATCCGCACGGGGACCCGATCCCCACGGCCGACGGCCGCCTCATCGTGCCCGACCTGGTGGGCCTGGAGACGCTGCCGGTGGGCTCCGACGGCGTCGTCGGACGGATCCAGGACGACACCGAGACGCTGCGCCGCCTGGAGCGGGCCGGCATCGGGCTGGACAGCCGGGTGCGGATCCGTGATCGGGGCACCGTGGCACCGGCCGTGGAGGGCGGTGGCCGCAGGCGGGCGACTGTCATCGCCCTGCTGGACGACGACGCCTCACGCGGCGCAGCGCCCGCGGGCGTCCCGGAGGCCGTCATCCCCGACGGCTCCCTGTGGCTGCTGGCCTGACCAGGGGAGGGACCTGGACGGAACCGGGCGCGGCTGGGGGACAATGGGGCCATGAGCACGATTTTCACCAAGATCATCGCCGGCGAGATCCCCGGCCGTTTCGTGTGGGCGGACGAGGTCTGCGTCGCCTTCGCCACCATTGAGCCGCACACCGACGGGCACGTCCTCGTGGTCCCGCGGCTCGAGGTCGACTCCTACGTGGACGCGCCCGATGACGTGGTGGCCCACCTGGCCGTGGTCGCCAAGCGCATCGGTGCTGCACAGGTGCGCGTCTTCGAGGCGCCCCGCGCCGGGCTCGTCGTGGCCGGCTACGGCGTCGACCACCTGCACCTGCACGTGCTGCCGATCCGCTGCGAGGAGGACCTGTCCTTCTCCTCGGCCCGCCACCCTGAGGCCCCCGAGCTCGACGCCGCCATGGAGCGCCTGCGGGCCGGCCTCATCGAGGACGGCTGGGGCGAGTTCGTGCCCGCGAGAATGGACAGCGCGGCGCTCGCCTAGAGCCCCCGAGGCTGCCGGCTTCGTCCTCGTCAGAAGGGTGGGGCCTCGTCGATGAGGGGTGCCAGTCCGAGGGTGTGGGTGGCTTTGGGGTAGGGGGTGGTCTCATAGGCTCCGGCTTTCTGGCCGGGTTGGAGGCCGCGGGTCTCTAACCGAGCCCTACCGCTGCGGCTGGTGTCGGTGGTGGTGCCGGGACCGGTGTGGTTGTGGGCCTGGTTGTCGAGTGCTCTGTCAAGGGCCCGGTTGAGGCGGTTGAGGATGTCGGGGCTGATCTGCTGGCTCAGGTCGGCTGGGACAACGGCGCTGGGAACAAGGTGCTGGTGGGGCCCGACTTTGTGGGGTAGGCGGGTGATGGTGCCGTCGGGGTGGCGTTGGTAGACGGTCTTGTCGGGGGTGTGCCAGGACAGGGTCCCGGTGGTCTGGTCTTTGGTGAGTGCCCATCCGGGGGTGTGCTTGAGGCGGTGGTGGGCCTCGCACAGGAC
>ERZ772932.149-NODE-149-length-41303-cov-5.369303_pt1 | contig 41303 bp, 58 predicted proteins | sample MGYA00511684_ERZ772932 | MGnify/ENA primary metagenome ERZ772932 (study PRJEB29015, sample SAMEA2738078) | human oral metagenome | biome: human oral; feature: human-associated habitat; material: saliva | place: China | collected 2210 ...
ATCCAATAACTCGCCCCTCGCCACAATAAATCTTACCTATTTTTAACCCTTTTTTCGATTTTTACGAATTTCACACTCAATAAACACGCAAATTCATCCAAGATTTACCCCCGATTTACGAGCAAAACTTGTAGGTCACACCCCCTCTCCTCACAATAAATCTTACCCCCTCCGTTCCACAATAAGCCCTCTTCCACAACTCTATATATAATATATATATATTATATATACTTTTTCGACCTCCCGTCCGATTCTAACCCCCTAGTTCTAACCTCTCATTCTAAAACCTCTCCAATCCCCACAGCCACCTCACAAAACTACCTCTAGCCTACCCAATAAAACCTAAATATTTGCGTTTTAAGGCACTTTTTATCCCTCACCCACCTCCTAACCCAGCTCACCTCCCCTTCTCCTCACCTCACGAAAATTTTACAACACCTCCCCGCACCTAAAAAGACCTAGTCACCCCACCTCTAAACTCTTTCACCACTCTATAAATTTCCCACTTTACTTTTCACAGAGACGGGTATATACTAATACTAACTAACCAAACTATCGCATAAGCTATCGCACAAAACTACACAGGAGGACAACATGGTTTCACCATTTTCACCACACGTCTTATATAATTACGGTCAGGACAAGCACAGTATATCACCATACACTTACAATAACTTGTACTATTTATACAATCCGTACGAGGCATATGCTGCTAAATGTGCAACCTCCGCACCAATATCCGTGCTGGATATACCAGAGCTCACACCACACTCATCACACTCGTCACAAAAATCTCCTAAAGAGCACGAAGAAAAAGAGACTGAGGAGATGGAGGAGCTTAAACGACTGCATCCGTCACATACCTACACAAGGGAGTCTTTCCCCTTTGACAAGGTCTACACATCACGAGAGATTGATTATGCACTTACACGAGGGGCGTGGAGATGGACTGCTAGGGGTCATGACAGGCTATACATTGCACCGTCAGCTCTCAGGCGAGATATCAAGTTACAATATTACGACAACGGGGTTGTGAAAAGTCTCAGAATCCGCAAGTCACTGATAAACTACGAGGAGTCTGAAAAAGTTGGGGAATCTGTAATATATTACGACCTCAAGACCCACCATATCACGGTCTTTACAGCATCCTCCTACATCGAGGAGCTGAAAAAAGCAGCCCGATACTATTTCAACCACATTTACAACACTTACCCTATCGAGGAGGTGAAATACATGACTATACCACAACTACGATACTATGCTAAAGAATTCAACATCCAAGGCAGGAGTATAAAGAGCACAAGACAACTGAGAAAAGAGTTAGAGCAGGTTGCAGCTCGATACTTCACCTACAATGAGGAGGGGGTCACGAGCACAATGCCTGTGTATTATTCAGTAGGAACGAAGATGGCGGATTGTAAAGTTGTCCAGTCTACGAGCGACAAACTTGTATTATTACACAAAACTTCCACGCACAAGTCACATATATTGGTGTTTGACCGAGAGACGGGGCGACAACTTAACTGTAAAAACCCAAGAACCGCCAAGTTGCTGTGGAAAGAAGCAGCCTATAAGAGCTACGACCCGCAGGAAACTGTGTGTGACTCTGTGATATCGAATCCAGCTCACCTCAATGGCTACGACCCTAACAATCTCACGACTGTTGTGGGAAATAGCCGAAGGGGGAAACCTCACAAGTCAGTCCTAGCTGACAGAAAACACAAGCAGAAACAAAAAGCAGCCCGAACTCGAGAGCGAAAGAGAAGAAAAGAGGACAAAGCAGCTGCGGAATCTCGTTCAGCTACCCTCCGAAAGGACATTGCGGAACTATTTCAGTAAGCAAGTTCACCATTCGTTAATAATTTAACGCATATGCAACCTACACGAGATACAAGCTCACAACACTTCACAAAAACTTTTTTAAAATTTTTTCAAAATTCCACTTGACTTCCTTGCAGGACAAGTATATACTTAGTACAACGATACAACATAACAACCACGACACAAGGAGGTCACAAAATGGAATTCAGAGTAACATACAAGATTAACAACGGTAACCTAAGAGGGTCAATGCAGGAGGTTATAACTGCTAGCAATCGTGAGGAGGCACACATCAAGGCGACAGCACACAAGATAGGTGCTTGCAAAGAGGGTCTCACGGTCGAGATTGCTGATATCTTAAATCTAACTACAAGTCATCCATACTATGAGATAATCATAAGACTGGAGGATATCATTGAAGAGGCAGAAAGGTTCAGAGGGGCATACTTCTTCACTCCGCCTAGAAACGCTGCTGCTAAAAGGGCTTACGAAGAAAAGCACAGCTGGGATGAGGTAACTTGGGAAGAGAACGGTGACGAGTACACAGCAGAATTCAAGGTAGATTGCACAGGGTCACACGTATACGCTAAAGGCTACTACACTAAAAACGGGAACAAGACCAATCTCACAGCAATCAAGAACAGCTTGAAAAGATTAAAAGCACTGAAGTAACACAAAACTACAAGGGTATTGTGAACTTGAAAAATTTTCTAAAAAACTTTCACAATACCCCTTTACTTTTCCTACAAGATGTAGTACAATACTAACCATAAGACACTTAACAAGATTTAATCTGAGGAGGACGACATGGAAAACAATTATGCTATTAATCTAACAATTGAGGATTGTGAAAGAGCTAGAGAGCTTAAGATGCCAGTTGAGACTTCAATGTCTTACCTAGAAAACAATTGGGATAAGGCTATACCATATGGCGACTTGCTAATAGTTCTAGGATATGCTGGAGAGATGTCAGGAAACAACGTATTTGTAGCGGTATACCAAGTGATGGATTATGAGACGGTAGTGATGGAGAAAATCTCACCACAGCTATTTGAGGACGAGGGTCACGCAATTAGATGGGCATTTGAGAACATCTACAGATAAATTGAAAAAGGGGGTGAATAACCTCCTACTCATTTTCACAATAACTTGTAAATTTACAGGATAGCCAATAACACAAAAAAGTTTTTCCAAAAAATTTTAAAATTTTTCCAAAAAAGGGGTTTACTTTTATTGTGAATGAGGCTATGATAGTCAATGTAAGGTACTTAACAAGATACACAGGAGGTAAACCATGAAAGAATTAAGACTGAACGAAAGAAAAATGAAATTTGCTAAGAATCTAGGACTACCTGAGATAACAGACATTGAGACCCTACAGAATTTCCATATTTCATTGACTCCTTATCCTAAGGGTGAATATGGCTTGATAGTGGCTGGGAGAACAGAGGGTGATTATTTCTACGCAGAATATACCCAAATAGATGATATATCTGATATAGATGATGAATACTTTTTATTAACTGACGTATCTGAAGGATTTTGGGATAATCCATTGGAAATGATTAAAGAGGGGTTGGGGCTTTAAGTCTCGACCCTCTACCAAAAAATTTTCCTTGCAAAGCCCTACAACTGACAAGGTCTTGCAGGATTGTAAAAATTTTTCCAAAGTTTTTTGTAAAAAGGGGTTTACTTCCCACAATGATAAGTCTATAATAGGAATCGTAAAGAACAATAACACTAATTAATACACAGGAGGACATAACGATGACACTAAAAGAGATGAGAATAGAAGCAGCTAAGCTAGGTATCAAGGGAACAAGCAAGATGAAGAAGGCTGAGCTAGAAGATGTTATTGCACAGGCAAAAGCTACAATGGAAGAATTCACTAAGAATGGTGAAGGTGAAAAGATTGTTGAAGATGTAGTTCTTGTCAAGGCATTCACAGGAATGGTTATTGGAGAGTTTGAGGTTGTTAAACAGACTAAAACCAAGATAGGCGTAGTTACTAAAGACGGCAACAAGCTGATCTTTGACCGCATGACAGGACTACAGACCAATGCTAAGAATCCTAAATTTGCTAATAGGTTCGAGTTTATCTAGGAGGTCACATGAAGAGCAAGGAGATTAAAGAATGGTGCCACGATAGATGCCACCACTACTATGATGATATGCTTGGTGAGGGGAGGGTGAAAAAAGCTCTCAGGAAGAGGAGAAAAAAGCCAACTCACCCTAACCCTCAACCTGAGGTAGAAATCCCAGCAAAACCAAAATATTTGCCATTACCGATAGGCGAGGAGAACTATGACAAGGAGGAATTTCAATGCTTTTGCTAATAATGGTTATATCTGCGGTAGGATTGAGCACAGGGGTAGTTGCCATAATTGCTCACTTTTGCCAAAGATATAGACTATCTAACGCGTTATTTCTTGTGGCTGACCTAACCTTAATCACAATAACTTCAATTGTGCTATGGTGGTTGGTATTCTAAGGAGGCTAAAATGAGTTATAAGCACCCAGTAGATTGCATAGAAGATGCAACGAGAGCACACGACACCAACACAGGCATGGACGTGATGATTGAGGAACAGTTGACAGACCGATTCTGGGTTTGTCGAGACCCTGAGGATAAGTACATCATCTGTGATGTGGACGAACTCACAGATTTTCACTATATGTAAGTTGAGGAGGAATTAATTATGTTTGTAAATGTTGGAACTAACAGTTTTGTGAAAGTAGATGAGATAGAGACTATCTCACCACCAGAGTCATCACCAGTTAAGAGGTTACTAAACAATGCTAAGGACACTAATGCTTGTGTTGAGCTGAACTACGGAAAGCGTGTAAAATCTGTCATCGTCTTGAAGACGGGTCATATTGTCACTTCTGCTCTACTACCTCAAACTATCGCTGCTCGTATAGCGGAGAAAAACTGCGAAAATGTTAGATAGCGACCGATTATTCACGATACACCCACTAGGTCAGTTGAGCGAGACCCCTCGAAGGAGGTTTGCCGTGAGGCTGACCGTGGGTATATACTAGGTTAAAATGTTAAGGAGGGCACAACTATTGCAAAACAAAAGTGGGGATGTATTCTGTTCACGACTGGTGAACGTAGACAAGATAAAGTCTGCTTGTCCACAATTAGACATGGACGTGTACAGAATGCTTCTATATTATATCCAAGAGAGGTACGCCATTAGACTGGCTAAAGAGGCAGGAGAGCCACAGCCGTGGACAGATGACCCTGTCTTACAACATTGGAGATTCACCAACATACGGAGAGAACACGACAGAGAATCTAAGTGGTTGATAGAGCACATTTCAACAAACTCTAAATTGTCTTATCAAGATAAGTTACTCAACACGATTATGTTCAGGCTATTCAATCGCCACCAAACTGCAGAGAAATTGGGGTTGCCAATTAAATTCACTAAGAATTTCGACCCTGAAGAGTATCGAGAATTGTGTAGCGACCCTGACCACCTATATTTCACCAATGTGTTTTATACATCAGGTCTAAAAATGGGGCTAGAGCGATATTGCGAAGGCGAAGATTGTGTGCCTATGCGAGTGCTATGGCTGATAGACTACTTAATTGAGCACAATTCGCTCCAAAAGTTGTCTCCTAAGCACATTACTGGTGGAGGTTATCAGGTATATCAAACCCTTAAGAAATTCGAGGGCATTGGAGCTTTTATGGGGTATCAACTGTTTGTAGACTTCACCTATATTTCAGAGTTCCCTGTGAGTGAGAACTCTTTTGTTGTAGCTGGTCCTGGGTGTAAAGCTGGATTAGACCTGTTATTTACAAGCAAAGGAGGTCTAAACTATGAAGAGTGCTTGTTTTGGTTGGTAGATGTAATTAACAAAGAACTTGATTTTTCCAAGATATTTACAGACCTTCCTGAGTACGACCAAAGAATGAACGTGATGTCACTGGAGAACTGTTTCTGCGAATTACAGAAATATTACAAAGCCTATTACGGGCTGGGGAAACCAAAGAACACTTATAAACCATTTAAGGAGGAATCTGATGAAAGAAGTTAAACGTGTACAGCTTATAGCCTTTATTTTGGCTATTACGGCAATTATTTTAGAGTTGCTGCTCCTTTACTCAACCTGCGTGATTAAACACCAGAAAAAGGAAATTAGCCATCAAAAAACGGTGATTAAAGAGTATAGGTCATATAGCCATTCTCCGATAGATAATTACGTGGCAGCTAAGCCACACCCATCTGCTGTGGTCTATGAGGAGGATGTTGTGACCGACAAGGGGGTTATAAGGGCTGGAACGGTTGTGATAATTGCCAGTCCTGAGCAAGTTAGGGCAGATAATGGAACGTATATTGTTAAAGCTGATGAGAATTTTGGGAGGTAAGATATGTCAACTGTAGTAATTTCAGTAGTTGCAATGCTTTGCGTAACAACAATGGCGTTGACTGTGTTTGTTACTAAAAACAGCACAGATGATGACAAGCCTAAGGCTAAGAAGTAGGAGGAATTCATGGAAAGTAGATACGTTACAGCACTATACAAGTTCCTCAACAGCAGAAAGTTCATCCGCAGCTTTAAGGGGAAATGCCCTGAATGCGGGGCTGAACTATGGTCAGTTGGAGACGATACTGTAGATAACAAGGTTAAAGCCAAGTTCATCTGTGATTGTGGTAAGAAATACAAAGAGGTCGTGTATAGCCCCGAGATGAGGAAATACAAGTATACTCAAGCTGTAGGAGTAGACCTTGACACCCCTAAGGGTACGGTGAAAGTGCTTAAGCATTTTGATGATTATTATAGACCCGTGCCAGTTAAGGGCAAAGTGCTTGTGAAGAGGAAGAAAAGAGGTTAATTGTGAAAAAAGATGAAGTTATTGAATACTTAGACCGTGCTCAATCTCACGCAGATGACACCTCAGGTTGCGTAAAAGTTGCTGTTGGCTGTGTAATTGTTCAGCCTAAAAGCTCTAAGCAATCAATTCACGAGATTTACGGTGTGAATAGAACTATTCCAAAAACTTGCAAGGTCTCAGGGTGTCATCGAGTTGAGCTGTATGGGGAAGACAGCAAGGAACACAGATTGCCTTCCGATTGTAGGGCAGTCCATGCTGAGATTGATGCTATCGCAACCGCAGCTCGATTCGGCATTCAGATATCAAGGTCAACAATCGTAGTGACCCGATACCCTTGCGAAGCATGTGCTAGAGCGATTGTGACTGCAGGTATAAAGCACGTGTACTATGGTAGGGGTCAGGCTATATCGCAGGAGACTGAACGAATTTTCGATGAAGGCAATGTTAAGGTCACACACGTTGATGACTGGCAATATATAGATGTGGAGAGGTGAAGAATGAAGAAGTCAATTATACATAGAAATCTGTTATCTTCAGATGATATCGAGGCACTTTCACAGGCTCGTGAGAAGTTCGGTGAACGGAATCAGATTGCTGTAGCTGCTGAAGAGTGCTGTGAATTAGCTAAAGAGCTGCTGAAGTACATGAGGTACGGAAGTCACGAGAAGGCTGTAGCTGACACTAGAAAAGCTGTAGCTGGGGAAGTAGCTGACGTTATCATTGTTCTTGACCACGTGCTTGAGATTTTTCAGATAAGCGATGAAGATTTATCAGTTGAACTAGGTCTTAAGATGGGGCGAGTTAAGAAGTGGTTAGCAAGTGACGAGGGCATGGAGATAACAACAAAACTTAGAGAATTGGAGTAAAAGGCTTGAAATTTAAAGATTTTGACAGTTTAATTGGTCAGAACAGCTACGTCAGGTGTGAGGGTAAAAAGAGGATAGACCCCAGCATAGTCAATAATCAACAAGCCTTAGACCACATATCTCAAGGAGGTCAGATTGGCTGGTGGGTACGTCAAGGATACATCATAGTCGATATAGATGAGGGTAAAGAGGTTGCGCTGAAGATTATCCGTAAGCTCAAGCTCAACACCCTAATGTGTAAAACTCCAAAAGGGCTTCATCTATATTTCAAGACTGATGAGACTTTTCCACAAAAGGTTGGCATGGTGCTTCCTTTCGGTCTTAAATGTGACTATAGATGTGCTGAGAAGGGGTATGTTGTCCTCCCGTTTGGAAGTTCGGGGAGAGCTTTCAACAACACTAAGACAATTGCTGAGCTACCACGAGAGTTCACCCCTCTGATGGGATGTAAAGAGAGCTTGTTGAACCTCAGCGAAGGAGAAGGCAGGAATTCCACTCTATTCACTCACCTCATGGCATATAAGAATCGAGGGGCTAATGAAGATGAATTGGATGAGATGGCTGAACTCATCAACACCTACGTGTTTAAAGACCCGATGGATGAAGAGGAGCTTGCTAAGATTGTTGATAACATCAAAAGATACAAGGCTACTGAAGGATTCACTAATCCATATGTCATCTACACAGATAAGGGCAAACCCTCGCAAATTAATAGCAGAGCGGTTTGTGACTACTTTGTTAACGAGGGCAAGGCATTTGTTCTAGGGTCAGATTGCTACCGCTATCAAGATGGGGTATATGTAGAAGCATCATCTCATGTTAGAAACACCATAAAGAACATGGTTGAGTTTGATAATCTAATTCAACAGTCTAAGCTGATGGAATGCTACCGATTGTTGGCGGATGATGCTAGAATTCAAAAATCGGCTCAAGACCTCAACTCACACACGAATCTAATCAACTTTAAGAACGGGGTGTGGGATATTAACAAGAAGAAGTTGCTACCTCACGACAGCAAGTATCTCCAAACAATTCAGATTCCGCACGAGGTTAAGGAAAGAGTGCCATTCAAGAGCACCTATATGTATGATTTTTTGGTAAATCAGGCTAAATTGAGTAAATCTGAGGTTGGTATGTTGTTAGACTACGTTGCTTATTGCATGACAACCAACTACGGGCTGAAAACTTTCATGATATTAGTTGGTAGGTCTAACACAGGTAAATCTGTTCTCATCAGGTTTATTGAGAACTTAGTTGGTAAAGTCAACACTTCCGCTCTAGCAATGCACGAGTTGAATGCTAGGTTCTACCCCTCACAGCTATATGGTAAGTTGTTAAATTCTTGTGCTGACAACAAGTCGCTGCCTTTAACGAGTATTGAGAATCTTAAGAAGATTACAGGCGGTGACCAAATAATGCATGAGAAAAAGGGTAAAGAGCCATTTTTCTTCACAAGTTTTGCTAAGTTGTTGTTCAGCTTTAATCAGCTACCACTACAACTTGAGGAGAAATCAGATGCGTTCTATAAGAGAATGCGAGTATTGAAGATGGATAGGGAGTTGTTTTTAAATGACGAATATGTGAATAGGCTGTGTAGTGATGAGAGTATTGAGCAGCTGATTCCGACCCTGCTGAGTAGGCTGCCTCTGAAGAAAATCCCAAGAACAGACACATCTAATCAGTTAGTAGAATCATTAAGGCAGGACTCAGACACTATACACGCATTTATAACAACTAGATGCACAGAGTCGAGTGGGAGTATGGTGTCTAAGTCCAAACTTTATCAGACTTATGTGGAATTTTGTATAAATACGGGTAGAGAAGCACATAAAAGCCATTCATTTGCAAGATTAATGAGGGCTAGATACAAAGAGGTTCGAGGCAAGAACCGTGAATATTGTTGGGAGGGGGTTGAATTAAACAAAGAAGATGAAGACTAAATTGTTTATAGGTAAAGAGGTGTGGAGACCGATTCCCAACTACGAGGGATTCTATTGGTTTTCCAACTACCAAAATGTGAAGAATGCCAACGGGAAGATGATTGCTAAGGTAGATTGTGGAAACAACAACTACAAGGTTAAACTGCAGGCTCAAGGTCAAGTTGATGAGAAATACCTCACGACCCTGACAGCTGAAATCTTCCCTGATTGTGTAGAAGTATAAGAACGGAGGATGAGATGAGAGAAAAAAAACTGTACAGAATTCAACGTGTGTTAACTTCAGCTAATCGAGATAAGAAGGGTGACCTGAGGGTGTATGAGTATTATAAGAGATGCCTGCAAGAGCTGGACATAACTCCACGAGAGTATGAACAGGCTGTGCGTAAGTTGGCTAATGTATTGAGGGTCTAGCCATGCATAAAAAAGTTAAAGTTAGACCTTATCCTATCAACCTTATACATAATCCTGACAATCGAGATTGGAATGACTTGGAGTTGCTGTTGAAAGCTGTTGAGCGGTTGATTAAAATTCAGGTCTCTCAAGGTAAAAAAGGCTTAAAATTCCACAACGGTCAAAAACTGAGCTATAAGAAGGCTCAAGGACTGTTGTTTGAATTGTATAGCTACTTTGGAGATAAGGGTTGTTTTACAAGGGGAATCTGCGGAGATTGCCAAAAGTTTAACAATTCTACAACAGAAAGCGGTACATATGGATACTGCGGAGATAAAAACAAGTTTATGTTGGACGGATGCACGAGATGCGTGAAGGAGGTAAAGAGATGAAAATATTTTATTTTGAGGCTACTGCTGAAGAGCTTAAATCTAATCTAACGGTCGCTGAAAAATTAACTCAAATATTCAGTAAAGCAGCAATTAACCTGTCCGCAGGGTCTTGCTCAAAATCGGAAGGTGATGACCGTGAAGATTAAATACGCCACAATAGACATAGAAACCACAGGTCTTAACAGATTTACTGACGACATTACGTTTATAGGGGTTAAGTGTCTTGGAACTAAAAACGGTGAAAAATTCAGCAAGGACTACATATTTGAATGGGATAATGAAGACCACCACGAGATGTTCAAAAAATTGTGTTTTAAGCTGAGAAAAGATAAGACCCAACTAATATATCAGAACGGTAAGTTTGACACCCTATTTATTGAAATTAAGACAGGAATTAAGCTGCCTATACACCATGACACTATGCTGATGGGCACAGCCTACGATTTAGCTGCCCCTCACGGGCTTAAACCCATGGCAAAGACCTATCTAGGTGTAGATGATTGGGATATAGCCAAAAAAGATAAGACTTCAACAGATGCTAAGAAGGTCATACCATATCTCAAGTTAGACTTGAAATATACATGGGGATTGTTTAAATTCTTCAAGAAACGGCTGGATGAAACTCAATATCGCTTATATTCTAAGTTGTTGATAAAAGCCTATAACATGTATAGAGTTGTGGAACGAACAGGAATCTATTTTGACCAAGAAGCATACTGGGATGTCAAGGTGGAATTAACCAATAGAGAGGCTGAGGCTCTCAGGAATCTCAACAGCAAGTACAAGATTAATTGGAATAGTCCTCAGCAGAAACAAAAAATCTTGTTTACAGAGGAGGGTGAGAACCTGCCTGTGCTGAAAACTACTGCTAAAGGTGCACCTTCCGCAGATGCGAGTGTGATGAAGAAATTGGCTAATAAAGGTTACGAACTTCCAAGACTTATCCTCGCATACAATGAAGTTAACACACTTAACAAGATGTTCATGAATCGCTGGGATGACGATTCAAGCTACGATGGGAGAATTCACCCTAACTTCAATCTAACCAATGTGGTTTCAGGAAGAACGAGCTGTTCTGACCCTAATCTACAGCAAGTGCCAAGAAATAAGCAGGTCAGGTCATTGTTTACCGCACCTAAGGGTAGATTATTTTTTGAAGCTGACTACTCACAGTTAGAATTGAGAATTGCTGCTCACTATGCGAACGACCAAACCATGTTAAAAATCTACAACGAGGGTGGAGATATTCACACTATGACCGCTAGTCTTATGACAGGTGGAAGAACTCCAACTAAGGAGGAACGAAACAAGGCAAAGGCTGTAAATTTCGGATTTTTATATGGAATGAGTGCCAACAAGTTTGTCGAATATGCCTACGATTCCTACGGTCAGACCTTCAGCAAGGCTGAGGCTGAACACTATCGAGATGCATTTTTCTTGAAGTATTCAAGGCTACTGCCATGGCATGAAGAGCAGGAGAGATTGTGTGAGACTCTAGGGGGAGTTACAACTCTGTTCGGTAGGTTTAGAAAATTACCAAAAATTTACAGTGATAAGCGATGGGAACATCTCGAGGCAGCTCGTAGGGCAGTGAATACCCCCGTTCAAGGTACAGGGTCAGATATCCTGTTATCCGCAGCAATTGAAGTGAGTGAGACCCTAAAACCTTACGGTCTTAAAGTGGTAGGAACTGTTCATGACTCGATTCTAGGAGAGTTTAATGCCGAGGATGAAGATTGGATTGTCCCTGAGATTAAGAGGATAATGGCCAATCCTAAATTGCTAAATGAGTTTAATATATACTTAAATGTGCCGTTAGAAGCAGATGTGGGCATTGGTGCTTGGGGTAGTAAATAATTTAATTTTTACAGCAATAATCTAAGATTTTTGTGGGTATTTAAAGGTATTGATAGGTTATGTGAAAATCTACTTGTAAAAAATTTAAATTTAGGGGTTTACTTCACATAGCTATTAGTATATGATAAGGCTACGTTAATAATTTGAACCGCCCTTAAGGGCAGAAATGGAGGAGACCATGAGTCTTAAAAATCTAAAGAAGGGTGACAAGGTCATCATGAAGTCGTTTACTGGAATGCCACTTGGCGTATTCACAATCGCTAAGGCAACTGACAAGAACATCACAGTTCAGAAGTCTAACGGAGAGCTGAGAGTGTTCAGCCGCAAGACGGGTCAGCAGCTCAACATTGAAGAGGGTAAGGAGAGATTTGCTAATTCCATCATCAAGGATGACGGCAGCTATGTAAACCCTCTGGAGAAGGCTAAGAAGGCAAAGAAGTCTAAGAAGGCTGAGGAAGGTAAGGCTGCTAAGAAGGCTAAAAAGGTAAAGAAGGTTGAGCCTGTGGAAGAGCTTGATGAACTTGACGATGAGGACGAGTTCGAGGATTTTGACGAGGAGTAAGAAAATTGCAAAAAATAAGTCACAGCAGAGTGCAATGCTACCTGTCGTGTCCTTATTCTCACTATCTTAGGTATGTTGAAAGACTTAAGAAGAAGACCAAGTCAAGACCGTTGAGTTTCGGCACAGATTTTCACAAGTTGCTAGAATTGAGAATTGCTGGTAAACAAGCAGTCAAAGAAGCATTCAATCAAATTCGTGAAGACTACTATGATTTACCAGCATCTTCTCAACTAGAGTTGGGGGATGACTATCTTGTGACCCTCAAGGAAGTATTCAGCGATTACATGAAAATCTACAAGTCCGAGCCTAGACCTGATAAAACGGAGCAAGTGTTTGATATCCCAATCTGTAAATATAAGAGCGAACCTGTTATATTTACAGGGGTAATTGACGAGATTTATGAAACTGATAGAGGAGTAGTCATTGGTGAGCACAAGACATTTGGGAGAAAACCAGACCTACTGACTATTGTGATGAACACACAAAAGTGCTTGTATGCCAAGGCTGCTCAATATCTAACTGGTGAGTTACCTAAAGAAGTAATTTGGGATTACATCAAGTCCACAGCTGCTTCTGAGCCTGTTTGGTTAGAGAGCTCAGGAAGATTTAGTGAGTCTAAGAATGCCAATATTACACCATATTCTTGGGAAAGAGCGTGTAAAAAGAGGGGGATTGAGGATAAGTCCATTTTAGATAAAAAAGACTTTTATTCAGGCAATTTACCTAACTTCTTTTTCAGACTTCCTGAGGAGTACATACCTGAGATGGTGGAAGATATCTGGCAAAGTTGGTTATACGTAGCTAAAGACATACTAAGGCAAGGTGACCGCAACAAGGCTAAGCATACTGGTCAAAATTGCTCTTGGTGTGATTATAGACAGATATGCTATGCTGAGCTGACAGGAGGTAATGCAGATTACATTAAGGAACGTGATTTTGAGTATCGAGATTAAGGAGGTTTAATTGCTAGAAAAGGTCAAAGATATCAGCACTGTGGATAACGGGAGGTTGGTTTGCTTATACGGTAAATCAGGCTCAGGCAAAACAACTCTAGGGGCTACGTTCCCTAAGCCTATGCTATATGTTAAGATAGGTGATGACGGGGTCACTGCAATTAGAGATGTTAAAGGGATTGACGTGCTGGAAGTTGAGGAGACTAAGGACTTCAAGGAGTTGTTCAAAGAGCTGTCCAAAGACAAGAAGTATAAAAGCGTATTTTTCGACACATTCTCACTCATAGTCAACGAGTGGAAAACTGAGAATATTACATCAAAAAACAAAAAAATGACGCAGCAAGCCTGGGGAGACCTGCTGACCGAGACGGAGGAACTCATCAGGCAGATGTCCAAGCTGTCTAAGAAGAAGTGGGTGATTTTCAGCGGTCACGAGGCAATTGACTCTATCGAGGGTCTCGAGGACGAGCTGCTGCCTGATGTACGTGTGTCGGTGTCTAAGGGTGCGAGAACGTACCTTGAAGGAATGGTCAATTATGGGTTACACACAATCGTTGTGGAAAAAGAGGTTGAAAAAGATGGGGAAGTCCAAACAGTTGCTAAGCACGCAATTGATATAGGGTCTAACCCATACTACTGGACAAAATTCCAGTCAACTAAGTCAACTAAGATTCCTAGACGGATATTTAACCCAACATTTGATAAGTTACAGAAGTTAATGCACATTGAAGAAAACTAAGAGGAGACAAAACAATGGCAAAGAGAAAGATGAAGTTGGATTTTACTGGAGTTGAGACCTTCAACATGCCTGCTGAAGGAGTTCACAAGGTTAAGATTGAAAAGATTGAGGAAACCGTATCGCAGGGTGGCAATGATATGTTCAAGGTAACATTCGTTGTTATTGCTGGTGCTTCTAAGGGCTGCAAGGTTATTGAGAACTACCCTCTAATTGACACTGCTCTGTGGAAACTGAAGGGTCTACTTGAGGCTATTGGGATGAAGGCTGATGGCAGAGTTCAGATTGACCTAGATAAGATGGAAGGTAAGACCCTCGAGCTCACTGTTAAGTATGAGGAGTATGAAGGTAAGGACAGAGCGAGAGTTGCTGAGACCCGCAAGGTTGGAGCTGCTATCACTGGTGATGAGGACGACATTGACGAAGATGACGATGACGAACTTGATGAAGATGATGAGGATGAAGAGGGGCTTGAGGACGAGGATGATGAGGATGATGACGAGGAGGAAGAAGAACCTCCAAAGAAGTCTAAAAAGTCAACTAAATCTAAGAAGTCTGAACCTAAATCCAAAAAGTCAACTAAGTCCAAGAAGAGGGTTGAGCCTGAACCTGAGGACGAGGATGATGACGATGATTGGGACGATTGGGACGAAGAATAATGGCTGATTTGTATAATATCAAGGGTGACTACGGTCACCCTTGGAGATTAAAGAAGTTTGTGGAATATCAACATGCTGTTCCAAGTTTACACTTCAGAGTTTTGGGTGAGTATATCAAGATTAACCAAGTGCCAAAAGATAAGGCTATATGGATGTGTTGGTATATGTCTTGTACATATAATGAGTTAACCTGTATTATACTTGGGCATAACCATGAACAGGTACTGGCTGATACGGAGTTTTATTGGGAAAATAACAAAACTTTGTTAAAATTTAATAGTTCTAGGCAATACGCAAAAAACATGGATTGGTTTGTTGAACTAATACAACAATTTAAAGTTGTGACTCACAATAAGCCTTTGAAGTGGATTAAACATTTTGAACAAAATGAAAAGGGTTATAATCAAGTATTTAAACGGTTGTTAAAGTTGAAATATACAGGAAGGTTCTCTGTAGAGTTGTTTATGGAAAGCATCTTATACCTTAATGACTACTTAGGAACAAAATTCATTGAGCCTTCAGAGTTGGATTGGAATTCTTGCAGTAATCTGACATCTGCTTTACTCAACCTCATGTACTTAGATGAAGAAGCAAACATTTTCGATTCGACAGGTAAAATCTCTGAAGAGCATAGACAACTTCTTGAGCCTATGTTAAAAGAGGTTCAAACAACAATAGCATCAGCTTACCCAGAACAACCCAACGACATTAATATGTTCGCAGGAAAATTGTGTAGCTTTAGAAATCTGTTCAAATCATCAAGATATGCAGGATATCATCACGACAGAGAACTAGAACAACTTATTGATTATCAACAAATATTTCCTCAATACCAAAAGGATTGGGAACAAGTTTTTAATATAAGGGAGAGGTTGTTTGATGTAAGATTCTTAGGTGAACACAATGATTGGGTGGGTGTAAGGAAAGGCAGAAAGAAAATATTTATTGAACAAGGATTGACTGGAGCGGAGACTGTTAAATCTGATGAAAAAACACAATCTCGAATTGTAAACATTAGAGGTACTAACGGGGCTGGAAAATCCACTCCATTGATATTGCTTAGAGAGCTAGACCCTGATATGTTTGAGGTTAAAAAGCCTGTGAATGGCAAGAATACAGTAATTGCAACGGTATACCCAAACTACAAAATAGTTGCCTTAGGTAAATACTCCAACAAGTGCGGTGGCGTAGATTCCCTGAAGGACGGGGCAACGGTTCGCAAGTCGCTAAAGTACGCACTGAAGACTTATCCCGAGTACACCGTAATCTTTGAAGGAATAGTGGTAAGTACGATTTTTAGGACATATGCTGACCTATTTACTGAGTTAGAAGAAAAACATGGCTTAAAAACAAAAATTTTGTATTTTATGCCTCCACTGAAAACGTGTATAAAGCGAATTTACAAGCGGAATGGTGGTAAAGCCATAAATGAGAGCTTAGTTGAAGGTAAATATCGAACGATGGAACGTGGCATTGAGAAGTTTAAAACTGCAGGATTTAATGTACAAGTTGTTGATAACAGCACTTGGAAGAAAAAAGACTGTGTTGAGAAGTTCTTGGAGCTAGTTAAGGAGAGTTAAATGAATTTAATATTTTTAATCAACGGAGAATCTGGCGTTGGCAAGGACACGCTTGTAAAGCATGTGACTAAACATCTATATGAAATAGCATTCAACCTAGAGGTTCACAACTACCATAGGTCAGACCCTGCAAAACAAGCCTTAAAAACACTGGGGTGGAATAACTCTCGAGATGAGGAGACCCGCAAGTTGCTGGCAGATATTGTGGATTGGATGGAGACTAAGGGTCTTTTAAAGACTTGGGAAGACAGCATTTTAAGACCTAGAGACGGGCTCAATATCACATTTTATCATGTTAGAGACCCTAAGAGATTTAAAGACATCAGGGAGAAGTACGAAGATGAGAAGAACACTTGGATATACACAATTCTTGTTGAAAGAGACCTCAATGCTGACCCTAACGAGATAGACCGCTGGGGAGTCAATGATGGCAAGTGCTCTTACGATTTAACAATAAAACTGCCTCCAAGTGATTGGAAACGCAGCCATTGGATTTATGAAGATGTGGCGTATATGATGGCGAATACGTTGCTAAAAGCAGTATCTCAAAGAGAAGATGTACAAAATCCCGTTCCTAAGCCCCCTAAACGTGTGTATATTAGTGGGAAAATAACAGGAACAACGGATTTCAAGGAGAAGTTCAAAAAAGTTGAGAATCATCTCAAACTTGAGCACCCTGATTGGGTTGTTGTTAATCCAGCTGAAGTTGAGTTACCTAAAATCTGCGGTTGGGAGGACTACATGGTTATTTGTCTCCACCTGCTAAAGTCTTGTGACTCTATCTATATGCTACCTGACTGGGAGAGTTCCAAGGGGGCTGAAAGAGAACGTCAATATGCCGAGACTAATGGTCTTGAAGTGAATTTTATAGAGGGGGTCTAGTATGCTGATTAATAAACAAGTGGTTGCTTATACTGCAACTGAGGCTTGGGAATCGTGGTTTCACATGCTGCTTGACCTATCCACAGGTCAAGATGTTCAATCCTCAAGAGATGGGAACGTAGCAGCTGAAATTATCAATGCGGTCACAATTATTGATGACCCTAGAAGTAATATAGTTGAGTCTGACTTGAGAAAACTCAGCAAGAAGTACATGATTGGCGAGTTGATGTGGTATCTAGCTGCTGATAATACTCTTAAAGGTATTCAAAATTACACTAAGGCTTGGGATAGAATGAGTGATGATGGGGAGGTTGTCAACTCTAATTACGGTCATAAGATACATAAATTCTATGGGTTTGACCAATGGGAGTATGTGAAGAACCTCCTCAAGGCTGACCCTAACAGCAGACAGGCTGTAATTCACATCAAAAATCCGATGGATTATAAAACTAAGGATACACCTTGTACAGTGTGCCTTCAGTTCTTCATCCGTGAAGATAAGTTGTTTTTAACAACTTATATGAGGAGTAATGATGTTTGGTTTGGATTCCCTTATGATGTGTTCAACTTCACGTGTTTTCAGATTCGCATGGCGATGGAACTGGGTGTTGGTATAGGGTCTTACACTCACATAGCAGGGTCTTTACACTTATACCAAAGAGACCTTGACAAGTTCTTAGACCGCCCTGACACGGAGGCAAAATGAGTACGATAAGACCTGTGCCTGAGTTCTCTGAAATGACGTGCAAAACAAAGGTGTATGTGACCGTTTCCAAATTTCCTGGAGATAAGCCAAAGGCACATCACTTTTGCTACGTCAATTCAAGGGTCTTGAGGGAATATCTCAAGTTGTTTGGGTTGAGGAAACGAGACATGAAAGATGTCATAGAGCGTTGGGCTTTACAAGAATTTAATGTAAGCATTCAACTCGAAACATCACTAGATATCAAGTTAATTAAAGACTTAATTGTTGATAGATACAAAAAAGTATACCCGTACATGACAACGGATGCCATTATTGACAGTCACGGTTGGGCAGGTGTATGGGTTACAGAGCAGATTGGAAGGGAGTTAAAAGCCAATGCAAGAGCAACGTACAACAGACTTTTCAAGTCTACCTAAGATTGTAGCTGTGGATTTTGACGGCACAATTGTTAAAGACAACTATCCTGAGATTGGAGAACCTAATCTTCAAATGATAGCGGTTCTGAAAAATCTCAGTGAATTGGGGGTTAAGCTAATTCTGTGGACTTGTCGTGATGATGACCTTGCACAAGAAGCAGTTGAATTTTGCAAGTCCTACGGGCTGGAATTTAACGCAGTCAATGAAAATGTCATCGAATCTAAGACCCTAACGGGTAACGATAATCGCAAGGTGTATGCTGACCTATACATAGATGATAAAGCGGTTTCTCACAACAGAAATTACATGTATTGGGTGGGAAGGCTTGGATTCGACCTGTTTGATTTTGAGCGAGGTCTCAGAGGTATTGAAGAATGGCAATAGAATCCACAATTGTAGCCTCAATATTGGCTTACTTGAACGGGCTACATGGTTGTCAAGCTGAAAAGACCCACGGGTCTGCGATGAGTTCGGGGAAAGCTGATATATTTGCTTGTTATAAGGGTAGATTTATCAGGCTGGAGGTTAAGACCCCTGACCACGGGAATAAAGCCAGCAAAAAACAACTTATCAACCTAAGGCGCTGGAGGTCAGCAGGGGCTGCTTGTGCTGTGGTTTATTCCTTAGAGGAAGTGAAGGATTTTATAGCAAAACTTGATGAATTTAGAGGGGTTGAGGATGTACGAGCTTAAAACTAACCCTTGGCCACACCAATGGGCTGCTTTGGACTACATGATAACCCATGACCAAGCAGCTCTTTTTACTGATATGGGGTCGGGGAAGACAAAAATCATGATAGACACCATAGTTAACAAGAATTTTAAGAGGGTCTTGATTGTAACTACCAAGAAATCTTGTGACGTTTGGGATAAGCAGTTTGATGTTCATTCTAATATCGCCAAAAATTTGCGTTTTAAGCTGTCGGACTTATCCACGACAGATAAGATATCAAAAGTGAAAGAAACTTTTGGTAGAGGTAAAATTTTCCAGCAAATTTTGGTATATATAGTCAACTATGATAGTGTATGGATTGAACCTTTTTCCAATTTAGTTTTAAAACTGCCGTGGGATTGCGTTATTTGCGATGAAAGTCACAGGATAAAAAGCCCTTCAGGGAAGGCTAGCAGGTTTTTAGCAAGACTGGGGAAGAAGGTACAACATCGCTATATCCTAACGGGAACACCCGTGTCTGAAGCCCCCACGGATATATACGGTCAATATAGATTCCTAAGACCCGATATATTTGGGACTAACTTTGGAAATTTCAAGAACTTATACGTCAACATTGACCAAGTTAAATCCGCATATTGTGGATTCCCTGTACTAGATTCCAAGAATCCTTACAAGAATCTTGACGACCTTAATGAGAAGATGTACAGTTGCGCATTCTATGCAGAATCCTCAGTTGAGTTGCCCGATACAACCCATCTCATCAAAGACATTGAGTTGTCTAAGAGGGCTGTGGAAGTGTACCGTGAATTGGTTAAAGAAGGTGTGTATGAAGATGAACAAGGAGTTGTTGAAACTAACAATGTCTTGACCCTACATACCAGACTTCAGCAACTGCTTAGCGGTTACTTACCCATGGAAGATGAGACTTTTACTGATAAATTCCAAGTAAACCTAGACCGTACCAAGTATGCAGCCCTAGAGGAACTGCTTGAAGAAGCACCCCCTACAACACCAATTGTTGTCTTTGCTAAGTATAGACACGATTTTGATATGATTAAACTTGTGTGTGAAAAGCAGGATAGACGGTACGGAGAAATTTCAGGTCAACTTAACAACTACCAAGAGTGGGTTGATGAGAAAATTGACTTGATTGCTGTTCAATACAAGTCAGGGTCTGAGTCTATTGACTTGACCCGCAGCAGGTATTGCATCTACTACAGCCACACCTTCTCCTATGGTCTATACCTTCAGAGCTTGAAGAGGACACATCGTCCTGGACAAAAACACAGAGTTACCTATTATCACATTATATCCCACGTACCTAAATTGACATCTGTAGATGAGAAAATTCTTAAAGCTCACAAAATGAAGAAAAATCTTGTTGATTATGTGAGAGAATATGAAAAAGACGAGAGCTAAATTGCCCTCGTCTTTTAATTTACACAGATTCGCCCAACTCTGCAAGTCGTTCACGTGCGTAATCTCGAGCCTCAATCAGAGGTTTTCCTGTCTTATCCCAAGAATCCGCAACATCTGATATGATTGAAAAGAAGTTTATCCAACCTATCTTCGACCAATTGCGCATTAGATTCTCGACAACCTCTAGAACTTCTCTATCAGTCTTTTCTAGGAACAGCCTATAGAATCTAACTCGTATAGCATCTACATCATGGTCATCAGTTAGACCCTGACTAAATTCCCTAAGCTTATCTGAGGTCTCTTTGTCCACAACTTTAGTGGTGTCACTGAGGTAAAAATCAACGTAATCTGTGAGGCTCATCATTCCATGCTCATAGGCAAGCTCAGCGATATTCACCTCAACCTCCTTAGACAATGTATACTCCATTACCGTCTTTTATACACACCCAACCGCTAGGTATCTTCATCCAGTTTCCGCTGATAGCCTGACAAGTTACAACTGTTCCTTTCATGAGGATTGCGTACCTGCTTCCTCGAATTGCGTGAGCTTTACCACTAGGCGTTAGCTGGCTGACAAGTTTTACAGGGTAATTAGTACCTGCACCTGTTCTAACTCTCAGACCTCCATTGGCTACAATTGTGTAATTTTTGCCAACTTGGTATCTAGCTTGGCGAGGTGCAACTGCTGTTGTATTAGACCTTAGCCAATCCATACAGAGCCAGCCACCGAGAGAAGGTGCATAACCCCAGTTTCCTGAGCGTTCTGTGATGGTTACTGATGCCCCGTTAGCTACTCCACCAACTCTAGCATAGTTAGTTCCTGCCCCTGCTCTTACGTTGAGACCGATAGCTGAGTTAACAACATAAGTTGTTCCTCCTGTTGACTGAACAGGTGCTGACGGTCTAGCCTGAGGCTGAGAACCGCTAGCAACACAACTCCAGCACTGTAGAATCAGACCCTTCATGTGTCTCTCGTAGCAGTACCAACCATCGTGATTCCTCTGTCCAGGGTCTCCGATATAGAGCCAATGCTCTCCACCTACAACTTTGTAGTCTCTAACTGCCACAAAGTGACCGCCTAGTGTCCAAGTGACCCCTCCAACAGTGCCTCGCTTAAACAGCAGAATTCCATACTGTCCGTTGGCTAAATCGCTGAATAGCTGGCTTATCGAGTTATGCCAGTTTACATTAAATCCGTAAGCCTGTAGAGCAGCCTTGATACCGCTCCAGTAAGTTCCGTCACCGTTGGATGCATACCCGTGAGAACTCAACCACTGAGCAACCTCCCAAGGGGTCACAGCTGTGTTAACACTGTATATAAGGTCTGCGAGAGCAGTTGGGGCACAACCGCTGACAATCATGTTCCTTCCTGCGTAAGGGTTACGACCCCAACGGGAATCATATTGTTTGAAATTTGTGCTAACCATTGTGTTTCTCCCCCTCGTTAACAGATTCTACATCCTCTGCAAATTGTTTATCAAAATCAGTTTCGTTATACTCCGACAGCTGCTGAACCCCCTTCCCTATTGCTGCTAAATTCATCATTTCAAGTTTCTTAGGGGCTTCAACCCACTGTTTAAATGCCTGATGTAATCCTGTACTTGCAAGACCCGAAAAAGCTCCAATAATGAAGGCTTTAAGGGTCAGCCCAAGAATAATCAGCCCACACAATCCTCCAACTAAGAATAAGACTACTGGTATAATCTTGTTATCTGTAGGTAAAAAATTCTTAAGCAGATAGCCTATCATAAGGCACAGCACTAAGATTAGCGGTGATATAATTTCCATCATAAATTTTGTAAAATCCATAGGTTTTAACCCTCCTTGTTATTCTTGTGTTCTAGGTGTCCAATTCGCTTTTCGTGGTCAGATAGAGTTTCTTCATGACGGTTAAAATTTACCCAGATTCTCGTGTGAGATTCTCTATCATGAGACTCTTGTTCACGAACAGCTTTTTGAACTTCCTTCACATCTTCTTCAATACCTTCAAGTCTAGCATTTAGCATAGTTACTAATCTGTTCAACTCGTTCACTGGTTTGCTGACAAATGTACTTAACCCTGTTAAAAGGGTCAATAAGGCTGCCAGCCCCACAATTAGATACCCCATAAACTCAGGACTTGTCATTACATCGCTACCTCCTTATTCAACGTATATATACCAATCTCTAGGTTCAATACAATACCCTTCCCTAAGTTGATATCTATGCCCCTTGACAACGGGAAATGACACTGAAGTATAATTTTGAGTTCCAACTATCGAAGACATACCCACATAGGTATCTAAAGTGAGGTCTTTAATGAAAATGTATGCAGATGAACTGTTGCTTCTTCTACTGCAAATCACAAATCCGTCATAAGGAGCAGTCCAATCACCTCCCATTGATAGAGGTTTTTGTACAAATTTTTTATCCTCAATCTTCTTGAGCTTTTTGGACATTTCTCTACAGAGTTTTATTATACTTACCATAAATCCCTCCTATGCTCTAACTATATTGCCATATATATCAATCATCTCAGCCTCAAACTGAGTGTCCTCAATATAGATGTCTGGGAACTTGTTATTAGGGATGTCTACAGCTGCAATTCCACAACGGTTAGCATCTCGCCTCGTGTCCGTTATTGCACCGAGTGCTGATGAGTTGGCAAATCTCTTGATGTCTGCTAGACCTAGCTGATAAACTGTGTCGTTTCTTGTTAGCTGTGGGGGTACAGGGTATGTACCCTCATCACCTTTAATAACAACAATCTTAAATCTTCTTTCCTGTGAAGATGTGTTAAGCTCTACAGCCACCGTATCAATTCTTGGTTGATTTCCACCAATGTCAAAGGTAACAACCTCAGGTTTATCAAGCCACCCCATTCGACCCTCTATCATGCAATATCCTGTAGAAACGAGAGCATTTTGACCCTGATTAACTACTTGAAGTTCATCTATCAATGTTCGTCCTCGTCCTAAAAGTATGCCATTAGACGTGATGTGCCCGAAGTATTTCGCTAAATCCTTACTGAACACCTCCCTATCCCAATAAGTTCCATCAGCTGTTGTGACTTGCTTGGCATCGAACGGTAAACCTTGCATTGCCATAATTTACACCTCCTCGCTCATGTCAATTGAGCTTTTTCCAACTTGTAGTGATAACGTATAACCCTTAGAATCCCATATCTCCGTGGCTGCTGTGACCTGTTGGTCTTGAGTAAATCCCGTATCCGTATCTATTACAGTGACAAAATCCCCCAAATACAGCGAATCTCTAAATCTCATAGCCAATAATTGTGTTGTTTGAACATCAAGGTACTGCGTCTCAACCATTTTCTCTAGCTCAGCTTGAGCTTTATTAATTATCATATTCTGATAATACTGGTCTGCAATTTTTACCTCTGACCCGTCTGATTGTGTAATCGTTTGGTTTACTGAGGAATAGTCCAAAAACACTTCTTTACGACCTAGCCCTGACCCCGTGCCGTGTTCTGTTGGCACTTTGTTTTCCTTGTCAATAGCAGCCCAAGTTGCCAACGTGCTATTGTCCAAGTAATATTCTATCTGCCCAGCAGTTCCACGGGTTTGCTCGAGAGTTACAGGTAAAGCCTCAGTTTGGTTTGTAGTTCTATTCACTCCTTGATAAATCTTCAAGTTGAGTTTTTCGTCCTCACAGAACTCCATAACTAGCCCTAAGTCCTGAGGCTTACACAAGTCATACAGTGACTGTAGAAGGGTAGACCCTCGTGTTAATCTCAAGTCTAGTTTACCCCACTCACCAACTTCTGCCCAACGGATAATTGGTATATTCCTGCTAGGGTCTGACGGTTCGGTCACGTTGGATTTCATTAGCGATTCAGCTATATACCCAACATCTTTCTGTTCAAAGTAGGTGTCAGTCAAGATAACCCTGTTTTTTAGCCACCCCAATGCCATTTTGCCCTTAATTTTAAGAACTTTATCGCCAACATCTGTAGTTGACTTCTCGACCGATTCCACGTAGGCTAAATTCCACGGGTCTGCTGTATTCTCTATGAATTTTTCACCTTTAGCTTTAAACAGGTTAAAGTATTTCATAGAGCACTCAATTGTGAAGTTACCAACGTGCCTATACTTGGTCAACCAAGTTATTGAGCTGAATTGGGATATAATGGCAACCCTCTTCAAGTTCTCATCTCTTACATAAATCTCCACTATTGCACCTCCAAGAATAATGGTGAGTATTCCAATTCAAACTGAAGATTCTCTAAATTACCTTCATCACTTGATATAGTGATTGTGTTATCTCCAGGTTTTAGTGTGAATAGAGATGACCCTCTAGCAAGTCTTGCTATGATGTCGGTCTTGTCTCCGTTCTTGTTGGTGAGAGTTATTTGTTCCTCCCCAAACCGTGTGCAAATAATCAAGGTGTCGTCATGGTCTATCTTGCCCTTGAGCTTGATAAAAGACCCATCATTGTCTAAGGTGAGATTATTCAACGGTGAACCTGTGTTGACTAGGGTCAACTGGAATCCCATCGGAACATCGCCTTCATTGGTTATCTTACGACTAGACCCTTGACCAGCCACACCTAGGATAGTTCCATGGTCTTGCTTGATAATCATTGAGAATACCTTAGTTGACAAGGACGGAGATTGTCGGATAATCGAGGGTTTGTATTGATGGAATAGGGGGTTGCTCGCCAACCCCTCTATTTCAAACTTACACATAATCTCGTTATTCTGAGAGTAGTCTTTCGCCCATTTAATTGACTTGTTAGGTGTGAAGTAAATTGCATAGTCCTCATAAGCAAGTTCTAGTTCCTGAAAAGGATTCACAAACTTGTTGAGAAATGCTTTCTTTTTCTTCATTTCTACAAAGTCACTCGCAACTACCCAACCTGTAATTGTAATGTCTCTAGTTCCAAGTCTAATGTCAGTTACCATGCTGGTTATCTTGTTTCCGTGACCAATTACGCCAACGTTGGCACTTACACTCCCCCAATCAGGTCTCCCGTCAAGAATATACTCAGAGTTTTGTTCAGACAACACAAGGTCTTGCTGAGTTACCGTATTCACAAGTAAAATTTTCTCAAATTTAGTCTCAATCATTGTATTCTCCTAGTATCCAAGTATTAAATCTCGCTTAGCTCGTTTCATTTGACGGGCTGACTCTTCTGCGGTCAATGCCTTAGGGCTGTAGAAGTTATAAGTATCTCCCCCACCCTGACGTGGCTTATTTGCTGGAAAATCTTCCGTTTTAGCTGCTTTAGATAGCTCGCCCAGTATATCTGATGGGAAAGAATTTTCCATGGCTAAAACCGCAAATTTTACGGATTCTGCCATAGCCCCTACGTGTTGTATGAGCTTATCCAACCTATTCCACAGTTGAGATAGCGGAACAACCGCCTCAGCACCTGCTTCTCCAACACCTTTCATGCCATATGGCGTACTGAAGATGGTTGGTCTGTTGAAGATTCCACCTTTAGCATACCAGCTTATTCCAAATCCTGTTGGATAGGTGATTGACTTACCCATTATGGAAGTTGTGCTGGTCTTAAGTGAGAAGTGCGGAAGTTTAGGGAGGTGTGGTGATGGAATTCTCAACCTTAAGTTGTTGAAGAATCCTTTTATAGCACTCAACACGCTCGACACCCTATTTCTCACGGAAGTTACTGCTCCTACAAGATTACCTCCGATTGAAGGCCAGTGCGGTCTGAATGAGTTGAATGTACCCTTAATTGCTGTGAAAGCTCCACCAACTTTTCCTCTTAAAGCTCCAAACATTCCGTGAGCGGTGTTTACAACCGCTCCAAGCCTTCCACCAGTTATGGCATTAAGACCGTTAAAAGATGAGTGAGCAACACTGTTGACCCCTGTTAACGTAGCAGCCCATGCACCTCTTATTCCTCCCCCATGAGTTTGGAATGAAGTTTGCATTTTCGATAGGGTTGATGAAGCTACCTGATGTGCTCCGCTAAGTGCTGAATGAAGACCTGACTTCAAACCTCCCCAAGCACCTTGTAACCCACTGCTTATCTTACTGCGTATATAGGATGTTAAATGCGCTATGCCTCCTCCTATTGCACCTAGTGCTTTAGGTATTGCCTTGACAAGAGCCACAAACAGCTTAACTCCAGCACCTATAATTGCTGGAATCGCCTTGATTAAACCCTTCACGATTGCGAGAGCTATTTGAGCAACCCCTTTCAGCAAGGTTGGTAAAGATTGAATAATGCCCTTAGCTAAGGCAATCATTATCTTCACTGACGCTGCAATTATCTGCGGAAGTGCCTTGATTAGACCCGTTACTATGGCAACAATAATTTTAACTGAGGCTTTTGCCATCTTAGGCAAGTTATTTGCCAACCCTTGCAGAAGAGTTGTGATTATCTTCACCGCAGCATCAATTATAGCAGGCATCTTGTTGGATAGACCTGTGATGAACTTAGTCATCATGTTAGCCCCCGAATTGATGATTGTCGGAAGTTTACTTGAGACCGCATCAGCCCATCTAACTATTGCTGTAGTTGCATAGTTCACGAGAGCAGGCATCTTACCTGTTATACCCTCGATAAGTTTCACAATCATGTCACCGCCAACTTTAATTAGCTTAGGCATGTCATTAGCCCACCATTTAGCAGCTTTAGTTATGATATCCCCTAGAGCTGACCCTAGCGACCTTGCCATTGTAGGTATCTGAGCTGCGAAGTTTGATATAAACACGCCAATCTGTGAAACCAGCAACGGAAGTCTGTTGATAAACGAGGTCACAAAGTTTCCAAGTTTGTTCCCTAGCTCGCTGAATGACGTACCTGTTTTGTACATGTACAAGGCAACTCCAGCCACAGCCCCTACAACACCTAGAGCAGCTAATGCTGCTACTTTATGAGCAGATGCTAGAGCTAAGACCCTGCCAACTGCTGAACCTGCTGACCTGCCGACTGCTGATTGAGATACAGCATTTGCCATGTTCGCTGCTGTACTTGCAATCGTTGCAGCTACATCTTTCATCTTAGCTGCTGCGGACTTGATAAATCCAGCAATAGCTTCAGACTTTAACACCTTAGATAGCACAGAATAGACCCTAGAGAGCTTTTGATAAGCTGCAATTAGCTTGCTAACTATCAAGAGAACTGGACCGATTGCAGCTAAGAATGTGCTGAAGTTGACTATCAGTCTTAACGTGCGGTCACTTGTTGTGCTTAACCAAGCAACAAATGCTGTGAACTTATCAACAAGAGCTTTCATTCTTGGCAATAGGATGATACCTATCTTAATTCCAAGACCTTCCATTGCAGACTTGGCAAGAATCAAGCTACCTTTCAAGTTGTTAACCATCTCAGCAGCCATCTTTCGAGCAGCCCCGTCACAGTTATCAATCGCCCTAATCAGTTTTTTGTAGTCTTTTTCACTGGCGTTTACAATAGCCAGCATACCTGACATACCTTCTTGACCAGCTAAGGTTGATGCGTATTGTGCTTTCTGAGCCTTAGACAGACCGTTGAATTTTTCTCTCAGGTCACCCATCAAGTCTCTCAACGGTTTTACCTTACCGTTGCTGTCGGTCATGCTGATTCCCAGCTTATCCATCGCCCCTTGAACTTCGTTCGTAGGCTTAGCAAGTCTACTCATCATCGTTCTGAGGGCTGTACCTGCTTGAGACCCCTTGATTCCTGCGTTAGCCATGAGTCCTACAGCTACAGCAACATCTTCAGCCTTATACCCTAGAGCACCAGCTACAGGTGCAACGTACTTGAAAGTTTCACCCATTAAGCTGACGTTAGTGTTGGAATTTGATGATGCTTTAGCAAGTATATCAGCAAAGTGACCTGCATCTTTTGCTTTATATCCGAATGCGGTCAATGCGTCCGTTACGATATCAGATGTTGTTGCTAAGTCTTCACCCGAAGCAGCAGCAAGGTTCATGATACCCTCGATACCGTCAAGCATTTCACTTGTCTTCCAACCAGCCATTGCCATGTACTCGAAGGCTTGACCCGATTCCGTGGCACTGAACTTAGTCTTAGCACCCATCTCAATAGCCTTACTCTTGAGCTTATCCATGTCACTTCCTGTTGCCCCTGAGATAGCCTTAACTTTACTCATTTGAGACTCGAAGTTGGATGTAACCTTCAGAGCAGCCCCTCCGAACAGGGTCAGCGGTACAGTTAGACCCTTAGTCAGAGACCTTCCTGCCATTCCAGCAGCTTTCCCGACACCACCAATCTTATCAGATGTTGTGGCTGACTTATCTTGGAAAACTTTCAGAGTCGATAGGGCAGAAGTGAATCCAGCTTTAAACTTAGTTGTGTCTAAATCAAGATACCCGACCGCCTGACCAACATTTACTGCCATGTAACCCCTCCTTTCTGTAAATCTTTGTACATAGAGGTGAATGAGGCTTTTTTCTTGTGGAAAATTGGTTGTTCTCCCTCATCAATCTTAGATTGAATATAGAAGCAAGCCTCATTCAGACAAAAGGCAGCATACTCCTCACGAATACCGATAATATTAGATGGTGTAGTTCTGTACTCCCTCGCCATATTCATAATTTGCAGTATTCGCTGGCTTTTCAACAGAGGGTTCAACAGCCTTTACCCCCTCCTGAGCATAGTTGAAGATAAACATGTACTGCTCATCGGTTAGCTCTATCCCAGCAGCCTTAATTGCACCCCAAGTAGGCTCTACAAATACCGACTCAGCCATTACATCAATAACAGCCAGCATGTCCTTGAGAAAATCATCATTATCCGCAAGGTCTTTGTTAACCCCTCCTGCGAATAGGCTATTTGCTGCGTGAAGTAGTGAGTTAGGAATTGACCCTTTTTTCACCATCTTCAGCATTGAGGGTCTTTTCAGCTTAGCCACGAACTTCTGACCCTTAGTGAATGGCGGTAGTTCCACCAATTCCCCAGATGCCATTGCTCTTAGCTCATCAATTGTTGATACTCTGTTAAATTCCATTTTGTCTCCTCCGTTTAGTTATCTACTATGAAATCTGTGGTAATGCGTCCACAAATTCTATTGTGTATGGTGCTTGACCCGTGTCAGGGGCACTGTAAATTGTGTACTCAGGTGTTCTGAACTTGCCATCCTCAGAGTTGAATGAGATAGGCTCGCCCTTGCAATTAGGGTATGAAATCTTCTCATAGCCTGTAACCTGCCCAGCTGCGTTGTAAATAGCTGAGTAAGCACACAGTGTGAATGGTGGTAGTTTCACAACTTCACCAACCTTTGGCGGTTCGTACTTGAGAACCTTCTTAGGATTTCCCGCATCCATTGTGATAGTTCCACCCTGAAGAATCTTAACCAGCTCAGGTGTAAACACGTTATCCTTGAGCTTAATCTTGTGACCCGTAAGAGTTGCGGTCTTAGGTTTCTGTGCCTTTAGCACACCCTTGACAACAAGTTTTACAGCATCTGTTTCCTCAATCTGCGTGTCAGTCTCAATCTCTGATGCTGTGTCGAGTGCGTACTCAGTCGCATCATCCTTAGCCTTGATAGTCACAAGGTTGACATCAATTGTAGGAATTTCTGTAACTTTCTTTAGCGCCATTGTTACCTCCTATTTTTCCTGTAATTCGTGTAGCTAACGCTTATCATGTGAGCTTTTACCGTGTCATCATAATAAGATGGTGTCTTGCTGTTAAGCGGTCTCAACGTAGGATATAGACCCAGCAATATATCCTCGACCCGTTCAACGTAAGGCTCAAGTGTACTGTAATTAGCCTTAGGAACGTAGCAGAGAATGTCATATATGTGCTGGCTACTTGAGATACCAGCTATATCAGTCAATCCCCCATCTTTCACAACAACGTACGGTTTTAAACACTCACCTGTTTTTTGGGAAGGGGCATACACGTCAATGCCACCGTCCTTGAGTTTCTTGTAAATTTCCTGCCACCTAGATTCCACGTCCTAATCCCTCCATAAACTTGTTAAGTGCTGGCATAATCTCTCGAGAGCCAACTTCTCTTATTGTTTCCTCGATAATCGCATATCGCTTTTCGTTGGCTAACTCTAACCATATGCCATAATCTACACCATGAGCTAGTGAGATTCTCAGTCCGTTAGGTCTCAAGGACGGTTCAGCCTTCAACCTACCTCTAGCTGACCCTGTCCTATCAGTCCATCTAGCATTTCTCTTGGCAGAATTTTCGAGCTTAGTTGCAGCTTGCTTGCCGAATACCAGCAAAGCAGCATCTGTTTTAGTAGTCGCAACAGCAAGTTTTTCTGCCATATCTGATATATCGACCTTCATTGGTTAAACCTCCTGAACAACTTCCTCGATTGATATGTCTTGAGCAATTACAACATTCCCTATCAGTACAGGTTCAACTGCTGTGACCTTAAATGTCTGATGGTCTGCTATAATCACCAAATCCCCTTGCTTTACCTTGATAGTCTCATCAAACCGACAGAGTATTCCACGGTTATTCTTAACTTTCAAGGTTGCGTTATCGTTGCCGATAACCTCAATAAACTCTTTTCGTGAGGCACGATATAATCCTGCTATAACTTGTATGGTTGAGGGCTGACCCGTAGGCTCACCAAACTCGTTAGTGACAGCCCTCTTAAATGTATAATCATCACCATACCAACGTATCGCATGGATTATTTGATGCCTTGCTGCTAACGGGTTGCGTTTCATTACCCGATAACCCCTGAGTTGAAGGGTCTATACATCTGAGCAAGTCTCTTGTAATAAGCTGACGTGTCTGCAAGGGATAGACCCGAAAGCTGAACAGCAGTGTTCTCAGACTTAATTAACAGCAATTCATAGGCTGCCTGCTCGAACGAACTTGATGAGCTTAGATACTCTGTCAGCTGTTCGTCTGTGAACATAGGCATCTCAGCCTCACGAAGAATTGTTTTCAACTTGATTAGAGATGCACTCACAGCCTTAGTCCTCCAATTCTGACAAGATGAGAGCGATTATATCAGCCTTAACCGATACACCACTGACATCAATTCCATGCTCCTCAGCAAAAGTGTTTAGCTCTTTCACAGTCATGGAGTTAAAATCAATGTCATCGCTCTCAGGATCAGAATCCTCGTCTGAATCCCCCTCGTCTAGGTCATCGTTTTTGCCATTAGATTTCCCCTCAGTGAGGTTTTCTTCCCCACCCTCAGGGTTTTCCTCAGACTGAGAATTTTCGTTGCTTAAATCGCCATTTTCAGGCTCGACTGGAGACCAGCCCTGACCCTCGAAGATGTCTTTGTAAGCACCCGTGGTTACCATGATGGACTTCACACCATTTGTTATAACAATCATATTGTACCTCCTCTCAGATTAAACAGTCAGGTCTGCTATGATAATCTGGTCTGCTGTTGGGAAGTCAGGCAGACAAATCTGAGTTACCTTAGTTTCAACATTCACAGGGTCGTAGGACTTCATTGTAGTTACAGCTACACCGTCATCTACAATAGCCACGTTCTCTACACCGCTTGCCATAAGGTCTGATTCCTCAGGAGTTGTGCCGAACCAAGTGTTACCAAGGTCTCCCTCAGGGAACAGCACGAATGTGTCTGCTGGAACGTAAGGCTTAACAGTACCAGTCTCATCCTTGTACTTCTTGCTGTAAACAACAACCTCAAGCTCTAGCTCGTCCATGAGGAAGTCTCTGAGCTTGTTGTTGGATACGTGAGTTGACCCGTCGGAGAGGGCGAAGATGGACTTCACGATAGCTGTGTTCTTGAGCATGTAGCCCCAAGTTTTTCTATCGCAGATAGCTCTTGTTGGCTTAACGCCTACAGTTGTCTCTCTATCCTCCTGCCAAGCTGTGATATCTCCGATGATATCTGCTGTTGGGTCTGACCAGTCCTTTGTAACTGTCTTCTTCTGAGCAGAATCAATGCCGTAGTTGTAGTCATATGCCTGACCGTTAGATGCAATCGAGATTGTTCCTGTTGTGAGAAGCATCATTCTCATTCTCTCTCTAGCTACAGCAGCAGCCTCAATTAGAGTCACCTCATCATTGAAGACCCTGTTCATCACAGCATCAATGTAAGCCTGATTGCCCGACTCGATAACCTTGTTGAGTTCCTGTCTGAGCTTTTCATCAACATACATAGACTCCTTAAAGAATGGCATGTCTGCTGTTGCCTTGTCTAGCCCCATTCTAGCTCTTGGCACTGCCTTAGCATCGAATGCAGAGAGCTTGAGAGATACTGGAATTCCCTTAGACCCCTTCAGCCAGCTTAATGTAAGACCGAGCTTCTTGTTGTTTGGGAATAGTGTTTCCCCAAGAAACGGTACAGAGTTAGCATTTGTTTCGTTCCAATAAGATGCAACTTCATTTGCTCTTACTAGGTCAAAAATTGTTACCATGTGTTTACCTCCTTAGTAGTTCATTAACTTTTGTGATAGACTGGTGTTTAGCCCTTGATGAACTGAACATCGCCAATCTTAGTACCAGCTGTAACCTTAGCCTGAACAGTAGACTCTAGCCTGTTGATGTTAACGTATCCACAGATTAGTGCTGTTCCGTTGTTGTTACCGCTAGTTACATCTACATCGTGCAGAAGTACAGCGTTGTTACCTGTTGCTGCTGAGCTAACTGCTGTCTGTAGGTTAGCGAAGTCAACCTTGATAGGTGTTCCTGCCTTAGCAACCTTCTTGCCATTAGCATCAGCAACTCCTAGAGATGCTGGAACTACACAACCAACTGATAGCTGAGGTTCAGTCGCAAATAGAATCTGTGTTTCTCCTACAGCCCTTGTAATTTTCATTGCCATATCAATACCTCCTTAGTATTTAGCCTTTGAAATACGGATTAGATGAAGGCTTTTTGCTGCCCGTTGCAAGCCTTTTACCAATCCCGTCAATACCTTTTCCTCCACCTTGTCTAGGAGGGTTTCCACCCTTTCCTGTTCCTCGTGGAGATTGAGAGTCATCATCGAACATTGCAGGGTATGCCTTCTTCACTTCCTCCAAAGCAGTCTTGAAGTCTACAGTGTCTGACATACGACCCTTAGCAAGAGTCACAACGTCATCTGCGTTAGCAGCTGCACAGCCCTGCGAGATTGCCTCGAATTTGTACTCAAGATTCTGAGCCTTAAGCTGTTCTGCCTTGAGCTCGTCCTTAGTTGTAGCTAATGACCCTTGAGCCTTCTCCAGTTCTGACTTGTTCTTGTCCTCTTCAGCTCTGTACTTCTCAATGAAAGTCTTAGCTTCATCTGCGGTCTTAAATCCGAACTCTTTGAATGCTCCTGCTGAAGCCTTCTTGCGTTCAGCAGCTAGATAGCTGTTCAGCTGTTCCTGAGTGAATTTAGGCTCATTGCCACCTTCACCGTTACCCCCTTCAGGGTCTTTGCCCTCAGGGTCATTCCCTGCTGGGTCTCCGCCACTAGGGTCTCCACCTCCAGAACCTCCTGCTGGGTCTGGTGCTAGCATAGGTATAAACCACTTGTTTGAAAGAAACTTGTTCATAATAACCTCCTCCTTGCTTATCGGTGCAAGTACCGTGTAAATCCCAAGACTTGTTATAGTTGCCCTTGGTTAGCAATATTTCCCAACTTTAGTCACAGATAAGCTGGTAAACCTGACCCCAAAATGGCTTGAGGCTGCCTCTTTTATTACACAGCTGTTTATTGAGCTGTTGTAATCTCTGTTTCTGACCCTTGGTCAACTTGCCTTGATTCCTTAGTCGTTCCTTCTTGGCTAGGTTAATCCCTAGTGCGTAGGTGTCTTCTGTATCTAACTGACAAAGTGTGATGTCTCCACACACAGGGCACTCCATATAAGTAGCCAATATAGGCTCATCAAGACCAACATCAACCGACTTTAGCTGTATGTTGGACTTTGTTACCTGTATTGCGTGCTTGCAATTCTCACAAAGTTTTGTTGCCTTCTTCATAAATTCCTCCTCGCTCGTACGCATTAATATAGGTTGTGCTTATAATCGAGCTTGTATAAATCTTCTGCGGATTTATCAGCTTTCAAGCATTTATCAATCATCTCAACAAACTCATCATCCGTAGACCCCATAAAGCACATCGTGGGAAAATGCTTATTGAACTTGTCATGGTATCTGTCCATTGCTGCCATAAGTTTATCCATCTTATACCCCCTTCTTGATAAGATACTCCATTGCTTTATCCTTAAATCGTTTATAGGCTTGTGGAAAATACTTTTCCATGTACTTCGCTCGTTCAGGATTCGACCAAGCCTCGCTACAGTGAGCAATAAACTCTTGGCAAAGAAGTTTCTTTTGGTTGTCCTCCCAGTACTCTGCGGTGTGACCCCACTTGATTCGCTCTTTGTCTTTGGTTAGACCCGATATAAGGTCTTGAACGAGAGATGAGCGGTCATCTGCCCACAGCTCTGCTCTTACACCTTTTTGTACTTTTTGAGTTCCAGCCTCAAACACGTTCTTTTCTGCATCCTCTTTCAACAACTTCCACACATCTTGCTTAAATTCAGCATCTTTACTGAATAGAGCCTTCCTGCCATCTTTAAATACTTCATCCATGTGATGACCGTATTCATGAAAGAAGGTGGCAAACTTACCTTCAGTGCTTCTAATGTCTTGATTAAAATTCAACTCTATTGTCTTCAGATGCTGTATATAACATCCTCCGTCCTTGACATTCACAATAGCTTTCAGTTTATCTTGACCCTGCTGAATCCACCTAAGATAATCAGAATCCAACTTGGTCATCTCGTATCTCAACTCATCCCATATTGCTTGTCCTGTAGCTTTATGCTGAGCACTGCTTATAACCCTTTTCTTGAGGGTGTTGAAATGCTTGTCAACATAGGCTGCTTTATCTTCAATAGGTTGTGTAGCCTTCAGCATGCTCTTGCGATTCTTTACAGCTGTTTTAGTAGCCTGAGACGGCACGTGTGGTATAGACTTCTTAGTTGCAGGAACTGCGAACTTGCTGACGTCAACACCAAATGCATCTGCTAAGTAGTTATCTATCTCAGGGAATTGTTCCCCGTTCACCCACCTTGCTAACTTGTTTGCCACCTCATCTAGGTCATCAATTACAGGCTCGAACCAACACAATCCGTTAGGGTGGTCAAATGGTAAATCCTTTGGCAAGAACTTCTGACCATCTCTGTCCAAGCAGATTTCACAGGTTCTACCCTCAATCGCTGCGCTATTCCACTGAATAGCTTGGCAGAATGGGTTAGACTTTTCCATAGATACCATCGCTGCTTGGAACGAGTGCTGTATTAATGTTCGCACAAGTCGTTGTGAATTATACTCAACTGACCTGCTGACACCTGGATACGCCTTATTCCAATCCCAGTCCTTAATCTTTGAGGGTCTCACGTATTTAGATACCGCCTTGGATATATCCTCAACAGATTTATTCTGTATAAGACCCTGCGATATTATCGTCTCAACATCTCGTTGTGTCTTAGCTCCAGCTCTCCATATTGATGAACTTAAGCTCCAAGGCTTATCGTATATCTTACCCGTTACAATTCCAAGTACTGCTTGTTTAGGTATGTGGTTGAATGCTCCTCCGTAGGCTACAAACACCCCGCTCTTTCCAAGACACCATTGGTTGCTATGGCAGTTTATAGCAAGCTGAGCAGATTTCAAACCACTTTCAACAGCTGTCTGCTGAACCTTACCCCCGACTTCTCTATACACATCAGCAATCTGAGCTTGTAGATGTTCATAGTACACCTTTTTCATGGCATCTGAGGGTACTCGCAGTTGGAAGTTGTTGAGTAGGTCATCCACTTCCTTAGCAGCTGACTCGTAGATTGCCTTGAGCCTTTTTTCCTGTTCCGTTGCAAGTCTTATCTTGTCTATATAAGCTCTAGCATATGGTGATGTTCCTGCTCGTGCCATGCTGTCTCTTCACCTCTTTCAAGTACAACTTCTTGAGCCTAGATTGAGCAGTCTTGTACTTCCTCTGCCAGTAGGCAACTTCTTTGTTGACCCTTCTGAGGTACTCCTGCTGCTCGTGCTCAGGTGCGTGAACTGGGAATCTTGACTTGCCTAGGGTCTTACATCTCTCAAGATTCCTCACAATCTCTTCTGTCTCGTCATTTTTTATTGTGACGAGGTAGAATTGATGACATCTTGGGCAAGTGAACCCAACAACCTTAACTAGGTTAATGCCTAAAGCAACTGTGTCCTCCGATAGTTCTGAGATAACCCAAGTGTACTTGCATTTATCGCATTCACAAGAATGCCTACTCTCCTGAGCCTTCATCATCTTCACCGCCTTCACCTGCTACCTTACCAAATAGACCCTTCACATCAGCTAGGTAGTTGTCGCCCTCCAGCATCTGCTGTTCTTCCGCTATATCCTTAAGCTCAGCAGTTATCTGATCATCTGTCAGTCCTCTCCACTTCTTCATATAAGTTCTGCGACTCATGACCTTGTTATTGACCTCTGAGATGTTGGTAGCCTTCTGTTCAGTCTCATCCTTCAAGATTGGATAGGTGTTCTCAATATCTATGCTGAACTCCTCCAACAATTCTGCGTCTGTGTAGACCTTCTTGCTGTCAGGGTACAAGCGACAGCCCTCAACAATACATCTTACAAGACCCTCTAGGGCTGGTATCCAGTCCAGTAACTTCTCGTCACATCTTACCATAAGCCCCCAATAGATAGCCTCCATAGTCTTTCCTGAGGATACAATACCCGTGAGTGCCTCGCTGGTCGTGTCAGGAATATCGAGATTGGAATACATTGAAGCTCTTAACCTCTTCAAGGTCATGTCCATAGCAGCAGAGTAGCTCATGTCATTATCAAGCACTCCAACACTTCCCTTAGTACCTTCAGGTGAGGCTGGGTCTGTGGATAAATCCCAAAATGCTCCCGCAGCTCTCGACAAGTTCTTTGTGGACTTAGGGTGAACATCCATTGCCCATATAATTTGGTCAGCCCCTTTACGCAAGCTGTCCATGTCCTTACCTCCGAGCCTACTATACCAGCTCTCATCGTCAGCAAGTTCTTCCACGTCAGAAGTTCCGAACGGGTCACCAATGAGTCCTCCATTGATTACGACCCATACAGGTATGTATGTGAACTCAGTCTCAAAAGGTTCGCTAATAGTCTCAACAAGATTTCCGCTACCATCATAAAGTTCTTCTGTGATTTCACAATAGCCCCTCTCATTGAGTTCCCACTTCTTCTTGTAGACCCTCTGCTGAGACTTATCGTCATTCACTACCGTGCTGTAGAACCTGATGAACTTAGTCATCTTGTCTACATTAGTAGGGTCTGTCTCGTATATAAATTCGAGGGAAGGCATAAATGATAGCTGAATACCCTGCTCATTAAAGTCCACCGCTAATGCAACTCTTTTACCGATTAGGCAGTCCTTAGCTGTCCTCACCAGCTTACTACTCACGTGATTAGATTTAAACACCGTATCGACCAAATATTGCGTCTCCTGCGTGGGTGATTCTAACTCCTTTCGTTCCTCAACTGGGTGAATCGTTATAACAGGTGGAACGGAAAACAAGAATCTTGCTTCCTTGTCAATAAGACTCTTGATGTGCTTGTACTTGTGAGTTGACGGTACATAGTCACCGTTAGTCTCAGGGGTAAAGTCAGCCCCGTTCTCGTAGACATTGTACAAGTTCAAGATGTCCTTCAAGTCTCTCAAGGTATTCGTACCAAATAGACCCTCCAACTCTGTCTGAATTAGACTCCTCGCCACACTAAAGTTCTTGTACTGAGGGGTTAACACCCTCTCCTCAATTGTTATGTTGTTCATGGTTTAACCTCCTCTTTTGCTGTGCCTTTCATACTTTATATCAACTACATCACACAAGTCCAAGCCATACCACATAGCTGAGAATGTGTGAGGGTCAATGTTAAATTCATCATACTTGCGATTGCCGTTGGCATCCTCTTTATATGTCAAGTCTTTCAGTTCTCTCCAAGTATTCTTACACTTGCTACTGATAACTATCTGCTTAAACCTCTTGCACTTCCTCGTGTTCTCAAGCCTAGACCCTGCAGACTTCTTACAAGGTCGCATGTTGAACCCTCTCAACTGATAATATCTTATTGCCTTAGGTTCTGCACTGTCAGCAACTATGTCATCTTCCTTATATCCGAGTTCTTCGAGTTCATCTGCCGTCTCAACATCAGTCATCTTATTCTTGTAGTATTCATCATATACATACAGAATCTTCTCAACAGGGTCAACTGCCATCCTGAGGACTGCGTTGTATGAGACTTCAAATCCGAAGTCCATCCCTGTGTAGTGGTTATCATTACTACATGCCTGAGCTTGTTTAATTACAATCTCGTGAGGCATCCTCACAACTTGCGGTAGAACCTTCAGACCGCTGATTCCGTACTTGCCCAACCAAGCAACTCTGTACAAGTCAGGGTCATACTCCTTCATCCCTTGTAGCTCGTCAAGATAATCCTGAGGTAGATACAAGTTGTCTTGCGGTAAGCTGTGGTGGTAGTATATACCATTCTTGACCAATGTCTTATGCTTATACAGCACCTCAGGGTCTAGCACAGTACGTTCCTGTTCTCTATCAATGAAGAAGTGCTTAAATGTCCAGTTCTCCTCCCCAACAGGATTCCAACTCAGTATGATATGCCTGCTGTGGTTAGGGTCTCTCAATCGTCCCAGCAACTCCTTGTAACCTTCATACTTGACCTCTGATGCCTCCTCGACCCATATAATGGATACTCCGTTGATAGATTTCAACTTCTTAGGCTTGTCCATCCCCTTGAATATAATCTTAGACCCGTTAGGGAAGGTGAATTGCATTGGGCTTATCCTGCTTACAACCTTAGTCTTGCTGAACCTTGAACCCTCATCAGCCAGCAGCCCCAAGTCCTCCAGTATCTCTTCCAGCAGGTCAAAGCAGCTGTCACGTATCGAGTCATACACCTCACGTACAACAAGGGCTTTTCTTTTCTCTTGTAGTAGTTTCAATATCAACTTGAGTCCTATATGATAGCTCTTACTGCTTCCGTAACCTCCCAACAAGAGGTACTGTTTGTAGTCCCAATTGAATATGAAATTTTCAAACCTTGGGTTCACCTCTTTAGTGATGTTCATCTTACCTCCTCAACAATTGAACGGGCTGAGCTCCATTTGCTTAAAGACGATACACTTAGTACATATAACGAAGGAATTTTGATGGCTAATCAACACAAACCGTGAGATGAAAGAAGGTTTTGAGCTCGCCCGTTCTCGTGTCCACCTGCTCAGGAATCGAACCTGAGTGCAACCATTCGGGTGATAAGCGGTGACCTTTAGTCACCTTACCTTATTATATAATATATATATCACACATCTTCCTTGCTTTTACGGAGGATAGTGACCTGAATGTCTGTATCTTCAGACCCTCCTACATCCATCAGTTCCTCCTTGATTCGCAGCTCTCGTTCCTTGAACTCTAGTTGCTTCTGTATCTGATGGATTTCATACATCTCCTTGGTACTAAGTTTCTTGAAGTAGTGATCAAGCACAAACCTAGCCCCGTTGAAACCCTCCTTGTCATACAATCTCTCCTCTGCATAGACCTCAATTGCTTGTTTATAATAGTTGAGTACACCGCTGATTGTTTCTCCTTCATCTTCATAGTTGTCCATGACCCCTGAACAATACTTGTTGAAGGTATCTGTGCACATGCCCAAGTACCTTGCTAGACCCGCAACAGTATAAGGTGATGTTTGTGTCTTCACAATCTTACCATCAACTCCCGTCACAGCTCGACCCTTATATACCTTGGGTGTCCAACAAGAATCGAGATACTCTTCACATAGCACCCTGACCTCTTCAGCTTGTTGGAATAGTCCAGTCCTCTTCAACTTATACACAACTTTGGAGTTGGACTTGACCCCTGAGAAGTCCACAGCCCAGTTCCGTATTCCACAAAGCCTTTTGGCTCTCCTCAATAATCTCACATCCTCTCCACAATAACTTGTTTACAACGAGCTTTCAAGCGTCCACAATAATTTACAAGATGAATTTTCACAAGATTTGCAGGCTCGTTGTGTACGCACAAGAATCTATATCTAATTTCATCTCAGATATTATATTATATATAATATCTGCCGTAAACCCCGAAATTTAATAACGCACGAATCTGCACGATAATTAACGAATTAGTGCGAAAATGTCCACTTCTACGCACTTTTACTTTTTCTAAATTAAAATTAGGTTAAAATAGGTACGATTCGCACAATAAGACCTATTTTTAACCGAAAAATAGGCGTAAAATTAGGTAACTTTACACAATAAAAATCGCAAAATCCTAAAATTAGGCTATGCACCAAATCTTTTCGCTATGCAAATTTTATCAAGATTGCCGAACCACGATTTTACCTAATTTTAAAAAACTTCTTTTATATATAAATACGTTATATTATATATCTTGTATATCCTATATTCTCTATATACTATATATTTATATATATAATAAAATATTTAAAAATAGGTAAATATAGGAAAAAAGGTACAAGATTTTCTCCCAAATTCTCCCGAATTCTTTTTTTCCACAACCTAATTTTAAATTTCATCTTGCAAAAATTTCGACGATAGATTCTTTTTGCAATAGAATAGCAAGAGATGCATGTAGAAACTTAGGTATTTCTCCCGATTTTACCATTGATAATACCGAATCGGAAAAGCTGGCTTACCGCATAGGCTTGGATTTCTTTTTGAAAATGCGATCGGATAAAACC
>ERZ772932.153-NODE-153-length-40795-cov-5.580044_pt1 | contig 40795 bp, 59 predicted proteins | sample MGYA00511684_ERZ772932 | MGnify/ENA primary metagenome ERZ772932 (study PRJEB29015, sample SAMEA2738078) | human oral metagenome | biome: human oral; feature: human-associated habitat; material: saliva | place: China | collected 2210 ...
ACCAAACCAAGCTTTATCAAACCTATGTAGCGGATTACCGAGAGACCAAATCGATTGCCAAAGAACGGAAGAAATGGATCCTTCTTCAGATCTACATTCTGATGGGGATTTCGATCTATCTGGCCCCGATTATTTGGGTGAAGCTTGCTCTAGTTGCTTTGACGATTTTTATCACCTATTATCTCTTAAAAGTGATCCCTAATAAGCCTGAAAATCCAACAGAAGAAGGTCCTGATTAAAATTGGAGAATTCAGGCCCTAGAACTAGGAAAAGAAGTGCGTTCGTGCTTCTTTTTTGGTATAAAAGTAAAAACCCTTGTGTATCAAGGGTTTTCGTGTGTTGACTACGTTTTTGACTACGCTTCTAGGAATTTTAATAAGCGATCTGCAACATCTGACCGCTGTTTGTCGTTTAAGTGTGTGTACATATCGAGAGTTGTTTGTATGTTTGAGTGGCCTAGTCTATCTGATATTGTTTTAGGTTCTATACCAGCTTCAAAGAGCAGGCTTGCGTGCGTGTGCCTCAGACTATGCACACTAAATTGTTTCAGCTTATGCTTACCAAGGAAGTATCGTAGTTCGTCTCTAAAATGGGCGAAGTCGAAGTAACCACCCTTGGTATTAGTGATAACAATATTTTTGGACTTAACACCATGTTTGAAGAATAATTTCTTCTGCTCTAACTTCCAATCTTTTAAAACCTGTACCGTATTATCGTCTAGCGATATCGTCCGTGTGCTACGTTTGGTTTTAGGGCTTTGAGTGGATAGCTTGCCGTTAATCGTAACAAGTGTCTTGCTTACTGATACCGTCTTGTTTTTAAAATCAATATCAGACCATTCGAGGCCCAGTAGTTCTCCTCGTCTCAGTCCAGTATAAGCGAGTGTGTGCCATGCGGTATATAAGACTGGTCTAGCATCTTTCTTTGCCAGCGTGAGAAATTTGTTTAATTCTTTTTTAGTGAGTGCTATCTTTTCTTTCCGTGGTTTCTTCTGCTTTGGTCGTATGATCCTATCGACTGGATTGGTCTGGATGATATCCAGATGCACAGCATACTTAAATACTCGATTGATGATAGACAGATAATTTAAGTAAGTCACATACTTTTTACTTAACTCTATGACAATCTTCTGCATCTTGGCCACGGACACGCTTTCTATTCTGATTTCCTTAAAATGATTCTCTATGATAGCATTGAGATAATTTTTTGTATTCTGGTAGGTCGTAGGCTTGACAGTTGTTTCATAGCTTTCTAACCAGAGATCGGCCACCTCTTTAAACGTAGGCTTGCCAGAGTGATCTGTAAAGCCATTCTCCTCAATCGAGAGCAGTAACTCTCGTTCTGCTTTTTTTGCTTCTTTCTGAGTTTTAAACCCTCTACGGGTCGTGCGCCTTTGCTTTCCAGTAAACGGGTCAACACCCAGATACGCTTGAAGCATATAGCGGGTCTCTCCGTCTTTCGTTAAATATTTTTTAATCATGACATAATCTTGATATTATGTTATAATATATAATATCTTTCCTATCTACCGTCCCATTTTTTGGGGCGGTTTTTTTTATTTGTTTTCTAAAATTTGGATCTTTTCGGTGAGGTCGTTTATCTTTGCAACATCACTATTCAGGTTATTGATGTAATAATTAACCTCATCATTTATATCACTATAATTGCTGTACCCGCTTATATTTTGAAAGTAATTGATGATATTTCTGCAAAATCGAGCATGCTCGTTGTAATATGCAAGTTCTGATCTTAGAATCTTTAATTCAAATTTATCTTTATCCCATTTAGGAAAATCAACATCGAGATTTACTGGAAAATTCTTTATAGAGTGGATTTCCCAAAGAGCATGATATTTATCAGCAATCTCTTTGCCTTCTTTGCTCGGTTTTGTCCGTTCTCCATCATCTAATAACAAGCCTTTGCCTTTAAATTCTTTCGTCAATCTTTCTGCGTTTAGGTTGTAGTCAGAGAAGAAGTATTTCGGAATGGTTATAGATGACTTTCTACCTGTTTTAGTATTCCCCCACCAGACAAGAAGAAGCAGTTCTCTTAACTTATAGCCTTCTGATGTTTGATAGCTATCAGTATAGCGAGGGGAATCAAAAGAACGATCCCAGAAGTCTTGCATTGTCGGCCTGCTCATAAGCAAGTCTACATATTCTTTTGTATAGTAGTCTGGGCCAGCATAAATAGTTGTTTCAACATTTATTTTTTCTGGCAAGGTTCTTTTTTCTTTCTTTTTGAAGAGAAAATCAAAAAATCCCATATTATTTCTCGCTTTCTTCTCTGTACACATCCACGACTTTACCGATTATCCTAAAATCACTATCTGAATTGATTGGGATATCTTTGTATTTTTCATTAAAACTTCTCAGGTACGCTTTATCTTTCTCTATAACAAGTTGTTTGATATAGGCTTCCCCTTCGTAATCAAATACTCCAACCGTTCCACTTGGAAGCTCTACCGTCAATTTAACAAAGACATAATCCCCAGATTTATAATCTGGCTCCATTGAATCCCCATAAATTGGACAAACAAAATCAGCATCTACCTTCACAGGCAATTGAATCGTTTCTATCTGTACTTCATTTAAATATTGTCCCGTACCAGCAGAAACGGGTTGGTCGTAGTAATTGTAGGCTATATACTCTACGACTATATCATGGACTTCAGCAAGTTTCTTCTTAGCTTGTTTTTGCTCCTCAAGTTGCCTCTCTGCACAAGTCAGTACATTACGCTGGTATGGTTCTGGGTCGAGCTCTTTGACTGTATCAACTATTTTGTCGACAATATAATTTTCAACAATCTGTTGTGCTGTTGAACGATCCTCTACAAGATCCGATTTCATCACACCGAAGTAATTTGCGAGCATTTCTATTTTATCAATACGTGGATATGTTTTTCCATTTATCCAGTCAGAAACGGTCATATATTTCAAATTCAAATCAGCTACTAGGTCATTTCTGGTTTTGCCAGATTTTTGAAGGTAGTATTTTATATTTCGAGACATAATCTCTTTATTTCCTAATGCCATAAAAATCGCTCCTTTCATTATATTTTACGGTTAAAACGTAAAAAAGTAAAGAAGAACGATAAAAAAATAAAAAAAAACGTATTTTTTTATTGACATCACGGTTTAACCGTGATAAAATATAGTCAAGGTTAAGGAATTAACCAAAAACAAAAGAAAGGAAGGACAGTATGCTGAACCGAAGGCAAAAGAAAAAAGACCCTTGGTTGACACAACCAAGAGCCACAGTGATATCGGCGATCATAGCACTAATCGCCGTGATACTTCAACTCTTATTTAAATAAGAGCTACGCACGAAGTTGTAGGAGGGGCGCAAGCCCCAACCCTACGACTTAAGTTTAGCATACTGTCCAGAGAAAAGCAATGGACGACAAAAAATGGGAAATTGGCGGTTTGATCGCAGTAGGAGCGATTATTGTGATTGTAATTTTAAATTTAATTAGATAGGAGGCAACCTCATAATGAACGAACTAGAAAGAACAGCCCTCAATGAAATACTGAGAACTGCTCTGTTTAATGTCACAAGAAAGGAGATACTATGAAAACATTAATCATTTCAATATTAACATCTTTTATCGTTTCAACAACAATGATGCATTACCACATTTATAAAGTGAATGAACTTTACAAAAAATATATGGATTTCGAATCATCAAGCGTTAAGAAATTTGCTGAAGATATCATAAGCAAACTTCCAAAAAATTCTTCCCTAGAGGAGTGATAGAAAAACACATTTTTTCAACACTTACTTCAGGATGGTCCTGAAGAATATATTGAACAGCGATGCTGCTTCTAATGAAATCATAATTTGAATCATTTGCAGAATATCTATCATCATTAATCTTTAACAAACCTAGTCGTTCTAAGTTCGTTAAGGAAGGAGCGAGTTCATCAACCCCTTCAGATCCATCTATAAAGTAGATGATTGGAAATATTGTTTTAGAACCATTGTCGGAATTTATTACAGCTTTCATACAAGGAATTGGGGAACCTGTTGCGTAGTCTTGTTCTTTTAAGAATTGGAGAATACGTGCATCTGTGACATCTAGTTGCTTAATAATCTCAACGAAAGATGGATGTATAACCGAGTTTTTTCGATTATCAAATGAACTAGATAATATTTTTGCGAACATAGAGCGTAGCTCTTCTTCTTCAATATAATACTTAGATGCTTCCAAAGCAGGACCTAATATTTTTAGGGGCGGTTCTTGAATATTCTCTGGTGGGATAGTTGCCACTTCTTGAAGTGTGCTATTTCTGAGATTCTCAACATCGATTTCATTTTTTGCACGCAATAATGCTGCTTGATTAGAAACGTTGTGACCATAATTGATATACCACCAATCTTGCAATGTTTGAATAGGGCCAGCGAATACACCAGCTGAAGTAGCTCCTCCTAAAAATCCTGTAACAAGGGGAAGGAAGTCTTGAAATTGGCTAGGATCCATAATTATTATTTTGTTCTTTCTATTAAATTCTTAACTAAAACGGTGAGAGGTCTCAGTCAAGATAGATTATAATGTAAAAGCTTTTGTTTGTCAATATATAGTGATAGAGAGGATTAAATATGTTGCGCATACACAACATATAGTGTTTAAAATGTGGGAAAAGATTGAACATCAATTAAAACTAAGAGACTGGTCTGTGTATAGATTGGCCAAAGAATCAGGAATCCATCAATCGAATTTTTCCAACCTAAAGGCTGGAAGATTAAAAGAGATGTCTTGGACGAATATGTGCAAATTAGCTGATGCACTAGAGGTCAGCTTGGACGAATTTAGATAGGAGGTGAAAGAATGACACAGTTAACGTTAAAAATGTTGAGGGTTCGAAACAATTGGACTCAAGAACAGGCGGCCAAAAAAATTGGTGTTTCAAAAGAAACGTGGTCGAATTGGGAAAATTATAAAACGTATCCAGACATACCAAAATTAAAGAAAATCGAATCAGTGTTTGAAATATCGTACAACGATATTAATTTTTTAGACAAAATCACGGTTTAACCGTGATAAGAGGGTTGGAGAAATGAATGGATTGAGTTCAATCAAGTTGACCGAAAAAGAAAATATAATCTTTCAACACTATATGTTTTACAATGATCCAGCAATAATCAATTTACTAATCGATTGGGCTAGGGGAGGATCCCCTAAAAAGTCAATGATCACAAGTTATACAACTCATGAACAAATTTTTCACTTAATGCATCCATCTTTAAAACAACAAATTGTTTTTGGGACAGGCAAAAACGGTTATAAAGATTGGGGAGTAAAAAAATTTACATTGGATTTTTATGACGAAGATAAAAATATAGCTTATGAAATCGATGGTAAATCTCACGGAACTGAAATTGGTAAATTGCGAGACAAATTTAGAGATGGTTTGCTATACCATTTACATGGTATTAGGACTGTTAGATATTCAAATGCAGAAGTCGAGAATATGCTTAAAAGAAGAATTAAAGAACTAGGGGTTGAATATTTTGGAATTAATGATAAATGATTTTGATTACTCTGTACTAGATGTTACGACAAAAGAATTTCTTGAGGAACGCGCAAACATCATTTACGGTATTCAAAACAAAAGTGCTTATGAAATCGGAAAACAACTCGCTCAAGCGCAAGAAAGACTTTCCACAAAAGGATACGGCTGTTTTGAAGAATGGTATAGAGGGTTAGGTTTTAAAACAACAAAAGCTTACGAGTATATCAATCACTTTAAATTTGTTTCTTCGCAAAACGAAGAAACAAAAATCGAAATGTTTGAACGCTTGCCGAAAGCTTTGCAAGCTCAAGTTTCTAAACCGTCTGCCAGTCCTGAAGTCAATCAGGCCGTATTTGACGGAGATGTTAAAACACGCAAAGAATACAAAGAACTAGAAAATAAACTCAAACTAAGCCAACAAGCAAACGAGCTTCTAAGGGGCGAGAACGAGGCTCTAAGGGCTTCTAAAGTCGAGGTAAGGGAAACAATCAAAGAAGTGATCCCAGACGATTACAGAGCCACACGGGAGCTAAATAAGCGATTGTTAGTGAAGAACCAAGAATTATCCGACAGCATGAAGGCTATGGAAGAGCGTTCTGAGTTTATCAATAACAAACTAAACGATATGATGGCCCAGCGTGCAGAGGCTGACAGAAAATCTGCCCAGTACGATGAATTGACCAGAGCGATCGAAGAATCACAGGGACAACTCAATAGCGTGCAAAAGCAGATCTCGGCTTACAAGAACATCACAAGCCTATTGCAGAAGGGTAACGACTTCTTGGCTAGTATGGGCGGTCTGATCTATGCGGACGAAAAGAATGTTTTAAAAGCAGACGGAATCGTCCGAGATGAATTTGATAGCTTTATCAGTCGAGGGTTGAGGTTCTTCAACGACCTGAACGACATTCGCAAAGAAAATAACATTTTAGAAGGAGAATTTGAATAATGAATGAAATCACTATGACACAAACGGAATTAACAGTAGAAGATACAATGATCCACGCGTTGCAGGAACTAAAAAAGCTGAAAGAAGTTCAATCCGTTCTATCAGCCGATGTGGACCATTTAAAAAATGAGCAACCAGTCAATCCATCCATTTGTTTGGCACTTGAAAAGATGCGAAAACAAAAAGTGATCGAATTGCTTGGTGGTAAAGATAGTCAAGCATACAAAGATCGCAAATTTGCACAGTCGGTATTTTCACAGGCGGCGAAAGATTTTAGAGAATATTTTCGCGTCCCACGGTATGACTTGTTAAAACGCAAAGATGAAGAACAAGCCTTCAACTACTGGAATAACTGGCAACCATCAGCCAACACTAAATTGGAAATCAAAAACCGCAATGGCCAAATGAGTTTGGTTGGTTGAAATGGCTTGGCAAATAAAAAAAGCACTTTTGGGGAAAAGCGCTCAAATAAATTAACCAAGACAATTATACCACAGAATGGAGAGGTGGGCAATGATTGAAGAATTGATTAAAGAACAGATCAGAGAAATCTATCTCGAGGCGAAGGAACAAGCTAAAAAAGAATTGCTACCAGTGAACCAAGCAGAACTGCAAGAAATATTTGGTTTTAGCAATGAATACCTGAAACGCTTGAAGCGGAAGGGCTTGAAATTTCGCAAACAAGGAAAATACATTATGTACGATCTGAACGATGTGCATGAGATTTTAGAATTAGAAAAGGAAATACAACATGTATAACGACATTATTGCAGGTTTAACAATTGCAGGGACATTTTTCACAGCTGGCTACATCGGAGCCGTTTGGGACTTTAAAAAGACCCAACGGAAGAAAGCCCGTGAACGTAAGTTAGAGATGGCAATGGAACAATACGGTGAAGATATTGACGAAGCTATTGCGCTTGGCGAACAACGTGTATTTGACCACTTGGCAGAAGCACGGAAACGTTCTCGTTCAGATAACGATTGGGGTGTACAGGAGGTGTAAATGGCAGTAAATAGACGATATTACTGGTTACAACTCAAAGAAGACTTCTTCAAATCTAAGGAAATGAAGCTGATGCGGAAATTGCCTGGAGGTGAAGAGTTGACCATTATTTATCTGAAAATCATGCTGGCCAGTCTTCCAGACGAAGGAAAAATCTATTTCGAGGGTTTAGCTGAAGATTTAGCTGAAGAACTAGCGTTGCTTATTGACGAAGACACTGAAGCTGTCAGAATGACGCTCATGTTTTTAACAAAGAAAAATCTGCTTACCACAAGTGATAATTATCAATTCACTTTAGAGCAAGTTCCAGAGATGATAGGTAGCGAAACAGCAAGCACCCGTAGGTCTCGCAAGCATCGAGAGGGGCAAAAAGCGTTGCAATGCAACGCCGATGCAACAAAGTGCAACGGAGATATAGAGATAGATATAGATATAGAGAAAGATATAGAGCTAGACCAAGACCAAGAACAAAAAAATGCTGTTGGTGGTGAAAATTTGGTTTTTAAAAAATTAAAGGAAGCCTTCGGAGAAATGAGTGTGAATGGCACTATGGTCGAAGAGGTCGAAAGGCTACTCAAACAGTACGGACAAGAACTTGTGGTTTTAGCTTTAAATGAAACAATCCTAAACGCAGGCAAATCTATTAGATATACTATGTCAATTCTCCAACGTTGGGACGGTCAAGGATTAAGAACAGCTGAACAGATTAGGGTGGCCAACGAAGAGTACGAAAGGAAGAAATCCAACAGAACTCAAGGCGATCCTTATGGAAATATTCCTTCTTGGTCCAATTTGAGACCAGAGAATCAGAAAGAGCCAGAACCCGAAATGTCTGACGAAGAATATGAAAGACGGTTGAAGGAGTTTTTAGCAAGTGAATAAGATCGATTTTAAGAAAGTTAAAACTGATAGCAACTTGTTTCGTGAGTTTAAGAGGTACATGCAAGAATGTTTTAATACACAGATCACAAAAGAACAGTTTTTAAACTTTGTTGATCTGTGCGAAAAGAAAAGATATTACTTGAACCCGTTTCAGATGTGCGCATGGCTACTCAAGAAGCCTGTACAAGTGATTGAGGACCGATGGTATCGGAAGAAGGAGAATGTACATGTTTCCATTTGATTATGACCACGACTATCTACAGCCGAAAATTTGAAAAAAGGAGAATACAAATGAGTTATGAACAAATTTCAGAGTCAACATACTATCAAAACATGAGCTATTGGAATCAAGTTGCACAAAATTATAGAGCATTAGGTGGCCTAGGAATTTGCGACGACGAGACAGGCGAAGAATTATATACAGTCTAAGGAGAAATGAAAATGACAAATAACCAAGTGGCAGTTAAAACAACAGGAGACTTCCTCACAAACCCACAACTATTGAGCGCTAAGATCGTAAAACAGTATCTTGATCCGTCTGGCAAAGCCAACGATGAAGAACTGGCTTACTTTATCGCAACTTGTAAAGAGCGCAATCTCAACCCGTTTACTAAAGAGGTTTACTTTATCAAGTATGGAACGAACCCAGCGCAAGTGGTTGTTTCAAAAGATGCTTTTATGAAGCGAGCAGAACAAAATCCTAATTTTGACGGGTTTGAAGCTGGTATCGTGGTAGAAACACCAGAAGGCGAAATCAAACAAATAACAGGTACAATCCACAGCAAGCATGACGAACTTTTGGGAGGCTGGGCAAAGGTTCATCGAAAAGATCGGAGCTATCCTATCGAAGTAGATGCTGATTTTAAAGCATACAACACTGGCAAGTCTATGTGGTCTAAAATGCCAGCACTAATGATCCGTAAGGTAGCCCTCGTGTCCGCAATGCGTGAAGCGTTTAGCGAAAACGTGGGGGGTCTATACACTGCAGACGAAATGGAACAGGCACAACCTATTGATGTGACACCTAAGGAAAGCCGTGATGAAGTCATGAAGCGTAAACAAGCACAGATTGAGCAGATGAAGCAAGACCAACCAAAGAAGGAAGTTGAGCCAGTCGCAAGCACGGAATACACTGCAGTCGAAGAAATGCCTTTTATGGCAGAAGAAATGCCAGACGATATTGACTTACCATTCACTTTAAAAAAGGAGGCATGAAAAGTGAAAGAAGCAGAAAAGATCAACCAACTAGAAGATATTCAGATTAATTTTGAACCTGCCAAGGTCGCATTTAGCGACTTTGGAGCATTCGAAGCTGGGATTGAGCAAGCAATTGCAAAGTATGGCACGTTTGACCTTGAAGCCAACACGATTGAAGAAGTTAAACAAGCCCGCACAGATTTGAACAAGTTGAGCCAGAGCCTAGAAGATCGTAGAAAAGAAATCAAAAGTAAAATCAATGAGCCTTATGCAGAATTTGAAAAAGCCTATAAAGCGCCTTATAGCAAACTAAAAGGCTTGATTGACACCTTGAAACAACAGATCGACGGCTACGAAGAAAACCAGAAAGTCTTGCGAAAAGATGCGGTGCGTAACTGGTTTAAAGAAAAAGCCATCGAGGGAAATCTTAACCCAGAAATCTTTGAACAATATCTGGATGGTTATACCAAGGCTGGACAATTCAAAAAGGATAGCTTCCAACTCTTGAAAAAGACAGAAGCTGAACTGGAAACAATCGTGCTTGCTGAATTGCAAAAGCAGAATCGGAAAGACCAAGATATTTCAATTATCAGCAGTCAGTGTGCTACTCATAACATCGGGCCAGCTACTTATATTCGAGCGTATGAAAGTGGCCAGACGCTTGCAGAAGTGCTTGATAGCATCACTAAAGATATTGAGAGCGCCAAGCTATTTAAAGAGCGTCAAGAAGCACAGAAGCGAGCAGAAGAAGAACGTAAGGCAGAAATCGAACGTATGGCTAAAGAGCAAGCAGAAGCAAGTATCAAGGCCTACGATGCAGAAACTGGCGAGGTTATTGAAGAGGAGCCAAAACCAGAACCAGTAAATGACAAGTATGTAACTACTATCAAGTTTTGGTTTGATTTAAAACAAGCTAAACAGTTTAAAGAGTGGTTAGATGCTCACAATGTGGAATTTGAAACAGTGGAAGGAATGAAGAAATACTCTTAGGAAAATTGAAAGGATAAAAAATGGTTTTTAAAATAGCTGACACTTACAACTACAGACAGTTGTGGTGGCTAGATAAACTCTTGATAGGTCATAAAGGATACATCGCTGGTGGGTGTTTTAAAAATATTTTCAATAACGAGCAAGTGAAAGATGTTGATATCTTTTTTGAAAATAAAGCAGATTGCTTAAAAGCTATTTCTTACTACAAAAAGGAAATGAAAGAACATCCAAACGATTGGCGATTTGTTTATGAAAATGAAAAAGTTTGGTCGGTATATTCGAACAAGGAAAAAGTGCGACTAGAGCTTGTAAAAAGCACGTTTGGGAAACCTAAAAAAGTTATTTCTGAATTTGATTTCACAATAACAAAATTTGCTTACTATAAAAACTATGACAATGTTGACGAAGAAAATTATATGGCAGTGTTTGAAATAATTTTCCATGAAGATTTTTTTGAACACTTGCACACAAAACGACTGGTTATTGATGATGAAATGATATATCCAGTGAGTACGTTCAACAGAGTTATGAGATATGCACGATATGGATATCAACCGTGCAGAGAAACGAAAATAAAAATTGTAACAAATCTAGCAATGCTAGACCCTAAAAATCAAAAAGATTTTGAAAAAGAGTTAGGAAAAAGCCTATATGATGGGCTGGACTAGAAAGGAAACTAATAAATGTTAAACAGTGTCGTACTTGTCGGAAGACTTACCAGAGACCCAGAACTACGCTACACCCCAAGCAACCAAGCAGTAGCAACTTTTAGCTTGGCAGTAAATCGAAACTTTAAAAATCAAAACGGAGATCGTGAAGCAGATTTCATCAACTGCGTGATTTGGCGACAGCAAGCAGAAAATTTGGCAAACTGGGCTAAGAAAGGTGCTTTGATTGGGATTACCGGTCGCATTCAAACACGTAATTACGAAAACCAGCAAGGTCAACGTGTTTATGTCACTGAAGTCGTAGCAGACAGCTTCCAACTTTTGGAATTTAACAAGCAGAACAACCAAGGTCATTCGCAAGGACACAGTCAGCCAGATTTCTCACGGCAGGCACCAACTAATACGAGTCCTATGGATATCTCGGATGATGATTTACCATTCTAGGCCTATGACTTGGATTGAAGAACATTTTGCCAGAGAGTATCCAGAGATCAAATCCATACAAGATATCTGGGATAAGGATGACCTGGGCGGATACGAGACACAGCGGTATTCGAGGGAGTTGAACAAAGTGGTTATCACTAACGACTTGACCGCTATCAGTAACGATCTAAGATCAATCGGACTTACTTTGGCAGATTTTAAACAACAACTAACTTTATTTTAAACAAGGAGAAATAACATGAAACAACAAAAAGAATTTTACGCAATCGCAAAAGATAACAACAACCAATTTTTGGCTGAATATAAAAATAATGACAGAGCATTAACATTCTCTGCCAAAACAGTCAATGATATTCGCCTTGCTCTGATTTTTGAAAAAACAGACGATGAAACAACTGAATCAATCAAGAATATCGCTAAAGCGGTCGGTGGACGTCTTGTTAAAGTTAAAGCTGAGTATGAGATCACAGAAGAGGATGGATCAGAACTACAAGAACCAGATGAAAGCAACGAAGGAAGTGACCACGATGACTTTGATCGCTTCATCAAAAAAATGTTAGGGCTTTAAGATGATTAAATTGACAATACCTATCGAGCCGAAAGCCCAAACCCGCCCGAAATTTGGGCGGGGTGGGGCATACGAAGATCCAAAGATGAAAGCGTGGCGCAATTCAGCTACATACCTAATTAAAAGCCTGTATAAGGGAGAGAAGCTACAAGGATATCTCAAGGCAGAAGTCACGTTTTATCTGAAAGCACCTCAAATCGTATCGAAGAAACCTACACCAAAGGCCAAGGCCAAAACATGGGAACGATACGAACGTTTTATGAATGAGCGAATATACTGCGCCAAAAAGCCAGACTTGGACAATTTGGAAAAGGCAATATATGACAGCATATCAGATGCCAACTGTATTTGGTGGGACGATAACCAAGTTGTAGAGCATACAACAAGAAAGGTCTACTCGCCAAACCCACGAATTGAAATTAAAATTAAAAAAATCTAGGAGAAAAACCATGAAAACGTGAGGGTGAATAATTAAGGCTGGCAGACTCTAACAGGTCTGTCGGTCATAGCTCTGCGAAAATTAATAAGACGCGCTGGAGCAAGTATATCGAACTATAAAAAATAAAGGAGAGTCCTTTCTTTACACGGTTTTACATACTAGGAAATCCGATATACGTTTCCAAACGATCAACACAAAATACACAAGTAAAGTGTGGTAATGATGATAGTTCATAGCAATGTCGTTGATCCATTGCGTCCTATGTTGGTATGGGGCTTGGAAAACCTCAGAGGGTTCGATTCCCTCTATAGGATTAGGACGGGAGCATTCGTGGACTTCTTATAGTTTTTTGTTACATTTTTTACTGCCATCGACCCGTCCCGATAGCTACCCGATGTTAGACTCCGAAGCGGTGCGATACCGCTTATCGGGTATTGCTCACTATAATTTTAGAAAGGTAGTCTTCTCTTTTTCGAAATATCGGAGGGCATGAGCAACCCTCTACATTTTGGGAAAGTTGGAACAGACATGGATATTGAATTAATCAAGCGATCAATTCGACTGGATCGACAGCGACTACAAGACACAAGCAGTGATCTGCTTATACAAAAAAACATTGGCAAAACAGCAGTGATTGGACGATCACGAGCTATTAAGGAAAGGATTAATAAAAAGTTTATGGAAATGGAAAAGGAATTAGTAACACTAACCAAGAAATGGTTCATCGACCGTGATTTGGAGCATGGTGGACGATTGGACAAGCAGGCTCTCAAGTTGAGCGAGGAATTTGGTGAGTTATGCGCTGGATACCTCAAGCAAAATGAGAAGTTGACCAAAGACAGCATCGGTGATTGTGCAGTAGTCATCGTAGGGCTGGCACTCTTAATTAAAGATGATGTACACGCAATCTTTGAAGAATCTGACAACATCAGACGGAAAGATGCAATGGAATGTTTTAAATTGTTAAATGCAAACATTTCGGAGTTTCAGCTATCGCAGGATTTGGCAAGCAAAGAAATGTGCAGACACAATCTAGTACGTGCGGTGGCTTATCTGAAATCAATTAGTAAGACACTTGGCTACGACTTTGCGGATTGCTTTGAACTAGCTTACAACGAAATCTAGGATCGCAAAGGGAAATGGATTGATGGGTCATTTGTCAAAGAAGAGGATTTGCCACATGAATAAGCAGGAGTTAATTGAGAGTATCAGTCATTTACCTTCAGATTGTAGCGGACCAAGACCGATGATTGATAAATTAACAACGTTGGAATTGATTAAGTTGCTAGACGAAACGCAGGAAGTAGAAATCCCAATATTTGTGGCGTATTTTATCACAGAACAGAAAAAACTAGGTCATACGCTGTCCTACTCAATAGATTCATGCATGTCTGATAGAGTTGCAGAATGGTATTGGGATAACTCTGAGTTATTTGCCCGTGCGTGGCTTGACGGATACGAAGTCGAGAAAGAACCGAAGTATACAGTTAAGTTTAAAAATATCCAAAGTGGTACACGATATCTTAAATACGATGGGGTTATTGAAAAATGGTATTTTGGTATAAATCAGGATTCAAATGCAGCAAGACTATGCCACACAAAAAAACAGCTTGAAGAAGCTGGCTTTGGCTGGGTGTTTGATTGCCCTGGCGTGGAAGTTGAGGAGGTGGAAAATGAGTAGATTTGAAATATATTTATCTAAAAACGACCTTGAGCATATCGCTAACGGGCATGATATAAAAATAAAAATCGACGGTAAAAGATTTTTGAAAACAAATGAAATCATTTTGAAGCCTGCTGTGATAAATGATTTAACGAATCCGATATTGAATTATAAAAATAAAATAATCGACACAGAACAGCAAAACCTTGTTAATAATTTTATGGGAGGTGTAAGATGATTCCAAGATTTAGAGGGTTATCCATTGACGTAAACAGCAAAGGTAAAATGCAATATGGTTATCTGATTGCAGATGGTGAACAAGCTTTTATTATCAATGAAGTAATAGAAGCCAATGAGCAATACATCACTATAGGCTCTTGGTGTCCTGTAGATCCCAAAACAATTGGACAATCCACAGGTCTATTTGATAAGAATGGCAAGGAGGTCTTTGTCGGAGATATTATCAAATGTACAAGAGGATGTCCTCACGAAGTATACCTAGAAAAAGAATATGGTGGCACATTCATTGGAGGCATGCCTGCTATATATCTAAAGGGATTGCTAAGTGGGTATGCGTGGACCGGGGATGAGGAAATCATAGGTAACATTTACGAAAACCCAGAATTGTTAGAGGTGACAGAATGAGTAAGAAAGTTTCGATTACCTTGACTAGTGATCTATTTGAACATCTAGAAGCCCTAAAACTATATTATGGATATAAAAGTAGATCCGCAGTTGTCGAGAAAGCACTAGATGAATTGATTAGTAAGTGTGTATCAGATGAGGTATTCCACTACTATCTTGCTTGTGCTAGAGAAATAATGCGTGATATGGAGGGAGAACAATGACACGACCAAACAGATATCCATATACTAAAAGTCAGTGGGAAGAAACAACGACGGCGGTTTATTCGTATAACAACGGAGAATATGAACTGTTTAGATATCTTGAAAACAAATTCACAGGAGAAAGAGTAGAGGTGAAATAATGGGATTTATTAGTTGGTTAACTTTATTATTAATAGCTTTGAAATTGTTAGGTGTAATCTCTTGGAGCTGGTTCTATGTCTTTCTGCCTGCAATAGCTGATCTAGTAATTTCTATTTTGATTTTAGTGGTAGCTAAAATGATATGGGATAAGTAGGGTTTGTTGTGTGAAAGTGAGGAAAAAATGGCTACTGCAAAAAGAACATCAGACATAACTGTGGCACTTTATGAATGGAATAAGTTAACAACAAGGAATATTGCTGAAGATGAAAAGGAATATTTTAACGGTGGCATTGAATTTGTTTGGGAAGGCAAAACTCCAGAAATTGACGAGGAAGTTCTTGTATACAATCCAAAAACACAAAATATATACACTGATATCTGGATCGATTATGGAGAAGGAATTGGTTTTGAGAACACTGATGAAGACACAGTATTTTGGATGAGTTATCCAAAACCACCAAAGGAGGAAGATGAACAATGAAAGATTTAATGTTTTGGGGGATGATTGTAATTTCATCATTAGTTATTGGTATGTCAATTTATATCTTGATTGTACAAGCCTATCTTAATAAGCTATTGATGGAGAAATTTAATGACCAAAAGAGGGAATTGAGAAGAGCGTTTGGCTGGGAAGAATACAACTGGGCAGAAAATTTCGGAGATTTCGCACGGAAAGTAGATAAGCTCATTGAGTTTAAAAAAGAAATCGAACGGCTTGAAGTTATTAAAAAAGCGATCGAAGTACAGAAACTTTCAGACTTAAACCGTAGAAAAGAACAGGTTGAGTGGGAAATTAAGAAACTTGAGGAGAAATGATGGACCTACAAAACTTTATATATCTAATATTCGCAGCAGTCTGGATCTCTGGTTTGATCTGGGCTGGTGTGATTGCGTTTAAAAGCAGGAGTGAAAAAGATGGAAGATGAATTAGAAAATCTCATAGGTCAGAATATTATCTATGCTCTGGCTGAGATTGTCTTTGACGGAGCAAAGAAAGTAGAAATTCCATTGAGATTTAAAAACGGATATAAATATAAAATTACAGTAGAGGGAGTGAATGATGACTAAACTATTTTATACGATCCTCGCATCAGTATCGCTGGTATTTATGATCGTGTGCATTAATCTCAACGCACGAATTGAAAGTCTTAATAAACGTGTGAGCGATCTCGAATGGACGGTACAGGAACATGAATTGTCTATCCAGCGACTAGCTGAGAAGAATAATGCGCAGGATGTGATACTAAATAAACTGAACAGCGAGTACCAGATGCGTGAGAGACAACGTGCGGAAGAGTTGAAAGAGGTGGCTGAGAGAAATGGAGTGGGTGGATGAATAGAAATATGAAGCTGAAGGAGAAGATGGAAGGGGGGGCTGAATGCTTTTTGGTGAAGTGCTGAAGAACAAAACAAAGGAGAACGCAGATAACACGCTCAAAAACTACCGCGTACTTTTGAGGATTGTAGGGGAGGAATACAGCCCTAAAGTAACGGCTACTTATTCCCTGGAACCAAAGAGCACGCCAAGTTCCCCAAGTAGGCAAACTGAACAGATGGTTATAAGACGGGTAAGTGCCCAGCAAGAGCTTGAGCTTATGGCATCGGCTATTAATAGGCTGTCTGATCTCAACCTATCGCAGATTTTGATTGAGCGATATTGTAGAGTGAGATTCAGACAAGATAAGGCTATTTATCCAAGTCTGGGATATTCGGAAAGTGAATACTATAGATTGCTGGATCGAGCTTTGTTAGAGTTTGCAGAAGCCTATAAGGCTGGGGAATTGCTAGAGTACAGATTTCTGGGAGATAATTGAAAGAAAATTGACAGTAAAAGCGCTGTATTAAGCAGTATTATAGTATTATCCGATGAAGCAGATAGGATCTGCGCCATTGGTTGTCTCCTCATGGTAGATTGCTGGGTAGTTTAACGGTAAAACGGCGGACTATTAACTGTAAATGCGGGTTCGATTCCCGTCCCGGCTATAGAGATAGGCTAACTCCCAAAGCCTATCTTTTTTATTTTTTACGAAAGAGGTGATGGAAAATCAATAAATTATCACTAAAACAGCAGAGGTTTGCAGATGAGTACATCATCAGCGGAAACATTGAGAAATCAGCATTAAAGGCTGGTTACTCTAAAAATTATTCTCGTAGTCAATCACACAAACTCTTGGCTAATGTTGGCATAAAAGCCTATATAGACGAACGTTTGAAGCTCCTTGAATCTGAGAAGATTGCAACACAAGATGAGGTTTTGCAATACCTAACTTCTGTCATGCGTGGAGAAGAGCAGGAGAAAACACTCATCGGCATTGGCGAACTTGGTCAAGAGATCGTAGATATCGATGTGAGTGCTAAAGATAGAATCAAGGCAGCAGAACTTCTCGGTAAGCGATTTAGAATGTGGACGGAAAAAGTTGAAACAGATGTCACTCGAACGGTAGTAATCGATGTTGGTGAATGGGATGACGATAAAACTTAATATCAGCCCGTCCAAGGTCTTCAACAGACATATCTACGATCATCTGTTTGACTACGACACATTCACAGAGGTTCACTACGGGGGTGCTTCGTCTGGTAAGAGCCACGGAGTCTTTCAAAAGATTGTTATCAAAGCTCTGAAAGACTGGAAGAAGCCAAGGAAGATTCTCGTACTTCGAAAAGTCGGTGCTACTGTCCGTGATTCGGTCTTTGCAGATGTGCAAGCAACATTGTCATACTTTGGCATTTTGAATATGTGCAAAGTCAACATGTCTGCATTTCGTATAGAGCTGCCGAATGGCGCAGAATTTATCTTTAAAGGGATGGATAACCCAGAGAAAATAAAGTCTATTAAGGGTATCTCTGATGTAGTCATGGAAGAAGCGTCTGAGTTTACTTTAGACGACTATACACAGCTCACGCTTCGTCTACGGGATAAAGCACACAAACAAAAACAAATATACTTAATGTTTAACCCAGTTTCCAAAGCGAACTGGGTTTATAATGCTTTTTTCGTCAAAAAGCCTAAAAACACAGTCGTGTATCAGACAACATACAAAGATAATCGCTTTTTGGACGCAGTTACACGGGAAAATATCGGAGAATTGGCAAATCGTAATGAAGCGTACTACAAGATATACGCTTTGGGGGAGTTTGCAACCCTTGACAAGCTAGTTTTCCCAAAATATACAAAAGCCTTGCTAAACAAGGATGATTTAAGGCAAATCACATCCTATTTCGGCCTTGACTATGGGTTTATCAATGACCCCAGCGCATTTATGCATGTAAAAATCGATGATGACCACAAAAAGTTGTACGTTGTGGAAGAATATGTGAAAAAAGGACTGACAAATGACAAGATTGCAGAAAGTATTACCGCCCTTGGGTATGCGAAAGAGCCGATTCGAGCCGATTCGGCTGAAAAGAAATCAAACCAAGAGCTTCGAAATCTTGGAATCAGTCGGGTTATTGATGTCAAAAAGGGTGCTGGCTCAGTCATGCAAGGAATCCAGTATCTCTTGCAGTACGAGTGGATTGTAGACGAAAGATGTGTGAAAACCATAGAAGAGCTGGAAAACTACACATGGAAGAAAGACAAGGCTACAAATGAATACATCAACGAGCCTGTCGATAGCTACAACCACTGTCTGGATGCGATAAGGTATGCTATCCAAGACAAGATTACTAAATCAAAAATCAAAACATTTAAAGGGGGCTTTTAATTGACCAAAGTCAGAATAAACAACAAGCGACTGCTGACAGTACCAGTAAATACTGAGGTGACTGCAGAGATCGTAACAGAAGCAATTCGCTTGCATTTGAGTAGACTCGTACCAACCTATCGAGAAAACGAGAACTTATACTTATCAGATCATAAGATCCTGCATGCCAGAGCCAAAGATGCATGGAAGCCTGACAATCGTCTAGTTGTTAACTACGCAAAATACATTGTGGACATGTTCAACGGGTATTTTGTCGGTATTCCTGTCACTGTATCGCATGACGATCAAGTTATTAGTGACTATGTTAATGACTTCCGAAAATTTAACGACATGGAAGATAGCGAGAGCGAACTATCCAAGCTGGTTGATATCTTTGGCCATGCGTTTTGGTATGTGTACCAAGACGAAGACGCAAACACACGGGTGACATACAACAGCCCGATGAATATGCTGATTGTACACGACAACTCTGTTGCAGAGCGTCCTAAATTCGCTGTACGCTACATGATAGACGAAGAGACGGGTGCTGGAACTGGTGAGGTTGTGACCGATAAGGAAACAATCTATTTCACGCTGGATAACGCTGGTGATGTGCATTTTAACGATCGTACAAATCACATCTATTCACATCTTCCAATTATCGAAGTGATTGAGAATGAAGAGCGCAGAGGGATCTTTGAGAGTGTGAAGACACTGCTTGATGCACTTAATAAAGCAGTCAGCGAAAAAGCAAATGATGTTGATTACTTCGCAGATGCTTACTTGAAGATTATTGGTATGGAGTTAGACGATGAAGTAAGCTCTAGCATCCGTGACAATCGTGTATTTAACTTGTGGGGCGAAAGTGGCAGTCAGTTGGATGTTGATTTCCTACAAAAGCCAAACGCAGACCAGACGCAAGAAAACCTCATTGTGCTATTGCGTGATGCGATCTTTAATATCTCGATGGTTGCCAACTTGTCAGACAAAGACTTTGGTAATAGCTCTGGTACAGCTCTTGCATACAAGCTACAAGCGATGGATAACCTTGCCAAATCAAAAGACCGCAAGATGCAGTCTGGGTTCAATCGCTTATATGAGGTTGTCTTATCAGTACCAACTACACAAGTGCCAGCGGATGCATGGTCTGAGTTAAATTATAAGTTTACTCGCAATGTGCCTAAGAATACACTCGAAGAAGCGCAGATCGTAAGCCAATTAAATGGCCAAGTATCAGACGAAACGAAACTATCTGTCTTGTCTATCGTCCAAGATCCGAAGGAAGAGCTTGAACGTATGGAAGAAGAAAGCAAGAAAGACAGTGAACTGTATCAGCAAATGGCTCTAAACGAGCGCATGAGCGATCTTGCAATCAACAAGGATGCAGAAGAAGGCGACAAAGAAAAGGACGGTGTAGAGGATGACAGAGACCGTCAGACAGAATAGTTACTGGCGCAACCGTGTCGAACTAGAGCAGAAAGCAGCAATCAAGCGTGATGAAGATTATGCGACTGAATTAAAAAAGATGCATGATTACTACTTTAACGAGATTGATAAGGAAATCAGAACGTTTATCAATCGCTACGTTGAGAAGAACGGAAGTATTCCATATTCTGAGGTTGTTGCACGACTTGATGCAATGGATGTTGCTGCTTTTGCTGAGAAAGCCAAGCGCTATGTAGAAGAAAAAGACTTTGGTGCGATAGCTAACAGAGAGTTGGCTATCTATAACCTTAAAATGCGAGTATCAAGACTTGAAGCATTGCAACAAGAGCTAGACTTGCAAATGATTGCACTTGCTAACGAGGAAGAAAAGAAGACTGGACAGTTTTTGAAAGAGGAATACTTGCAAGGCCTGAAAAGCCAAGCTGGTATTTTGGGAGTATCAGAAGGTGCTACAGTATCTACTGCAATGAAACAGGCTATAGACCGCAACTTCAACGGTGCTACTTGGTCCAGTCGCATTTGGGATCGTCAAAATGCCCTGCGTGACATTGTAAAGAAAGCAACATCTGACTTGCTGATTCTTGGTAAGAATCCAACGCAGATCATTTCAAAACTACGCAAAGAATTTGGTGTATCTGCACATCAAGCGAAACGCTTGGCAGTTACAGAAGGCTCACGGGTAGCAATGGCAGCGCAGAAAGATAGTCTTGAATCGCAAGGCTATGACGAATATGAGTACATAGCAGAACCAAGTGCTTGCAAGATATGCGCCCCACTTGATGGTAAGATCTTTAAAGTCGAAGATATGGAATCTGGGCGCAACTGCGCTCCAATGCATCCATTTTGTCGGTGCAGTGTTGCTGCTCATTATTCAAAAGTTGTTAAACCAGTTGAAAAAGAGATTGAAAAACCTAAAGAGATTGAAGAAGCCCCGCCTATTGGTACAGCTTTTTCTTATGGTTTAGATTTAGCACAAAAAACATTACAAAACTTTGTTGACAATGCCAAAAAGTGGTATAATAATCACATAGAAAGTAGACTGACACCAGAAGAAATTGAGTTTTCTAGCCATGTGCTGAAAAAGGTGATTGACAACAGTGCATATTCAATGCGCTTTAAGTCTGCGAACATTGACAAACTGATAGAATCTGGAAAATTCATGAATCAGTTTGAAACTGGTACAAGCGGTGGGACTATTAACACGAAATACAGAAGACAAGCCACAAATCAATTGTTTGGTTTGTCTGGCAAACGCTTGAAGAAGTCAGAGTTTGAAAAGTATGGGTACTTTGGAAACAAGGATGCTATCAAAGATTACACCCACAACTCAACTAGTTGGGGCGGTGTTGGGCAATATGGTGATGTTATCATCCACTTTGCAAAAGATAAAGTAGCAAACAAGACAACGTTCACAGTAAACAACAGTCTTGGCCCTGCGGTCTATCAAGAACTTGTTGCAGACAATCCAAACAGACCGAATTTGGTTGGTATTGATAAAGAGTTGCTAAAAGAAACGGTAGATTTGTTAAAAGCTGGAAACATCAAAACACCAGAAGAAGCGAGCAAGGCTCTTGGTGTCCGTTATTTAGAAACTCAATATCATGGCGAAATAGGAATATCTGATATTTCTAGCATGTACTTCACAAATAATAAACCAAGCGAGAAGCAAATCCAGTCATTGAAGGAATTTGGCATTAACTTGTATGTGAAAGAAGGTGATCAATTTGTTAAAATTGAATAAAATCATCGGTGTCGATGAATCAAAAAATAATATATTGGTCACTCTCGAAGATGGCCGAAGCGCATTGGTGGATAAAGAAAGAAAAGGTTTTGTTGTTGAAATCCTTTTAGATTCTTTTTATAAGTGGATGTCTTTCCCAAACGAACCAACTGCAGAAGATCAAACAGAAGTCGTTGAAATTTTGACAAATCCAAAAGGGTTTGCATTTGGCCCTTTGGCAGAACGCTACCTCACGGACGAAAAACTGAAACACGAATTTGATGCCATGAAGAAAGAAGCAGGGTACGCTTATTAAATATATAAAAGCCGTAGATTTACGGCTTTTTTTGTTGTCAAAAAACAGAAAGAGAGGAGCGCCTTGAATATTTGGAACATTGTTTCAGTTACAGCAGGGGTTGTCTGTCTATTTCTTATCCTCTTGTTTGGATACGCAATGACAATCGGCCTATTGTCAGGGATTGACGAGGTTAAACGCAAAAACAGAGATTGAGAGGTGATCCAGCATCTTGACAAGCAGGAATAGACTGCTATTTTATCGCATAATCCAACCAGTCGAAAGGCTGGTTTTTATTTTGTCCAAGCATTGATGACGCTAAAAGCTATGGAACACAACACAGTCGGGGACGACTTTAAAAATAGGAGGTTCGCATGAACAAAGAAACAGAAGTAGTCGAAACGGTTGAAGATGTTGAAAAGGTAACGGCCGAACCAGAAGAACATCAAGAAGAACCGAAAGACGAAAAGAAGTACACGGACGCAGATGTTGATAAGATCATCAACAAGAAATTTGCAAAGTGGAAAGAAGAAGCTGAAAAAGCTGAGAAAGAAGCTGAGAAGCTGCGGAAGATGAACGCTGAACAGAAAGCAGAATATGAAGCTAAGAAACAAGCTGAACGCATTGCCGAATTGGAAGCACAACTCAATCGCAACGGACTCGAAAAAGAGGCTTCTAAGATGCTATTTGAAGCTGGAATCACAGCCAATGAAACAGTGCTTGACTTTGTTGTACGCAACAATGCAGAAGACACACAACAGTCAGTACAATCACTCATTGGGCTTGTAAATACCCTTGCGGAAGCGAAGGTACAAACGATGCTAGTTGGTAAGACACCAACTAAACAAGAAGAAACTGGTCAAGGGATCACCAAGGAACAATTCCGCAAGATGGGTTATCAAAGCCGAAACGAATTATTCCAAACGAACCCAGAACTATATAACCAATTGAAAGGATAATTATTTATGCCAGAAGGAATCACTAAGAAAGCTACTATGGTAGTGCCAGAAGTCATGGCTGACATGGTATCAGCTAAATTGCCTAAACTAATCAAATTCACACCACTTGCGTTTGTCGACAACACACTCGTCGGACAACCTGGTGACGAGATCAACGTACCAAAATGGGAATACGCTGGAGATGCAGCAGAAGTTGCAGAAGGTGTAGCAATCACTTTGGATCAATTAACAACCACAAAGTCTAAAATGACGATCAAGAAGGCTGCTAAAGGGTATGAAATCACAGACGAAGCCCTTCTTTCAGGTCTTGGTGATCCAATCGGACAAGCAGTGTATCAAGCCTCACTTGCCCTTGCTAACAAGATTGATAATGATCTTGTAGAAGCTGCGAAAGGCGCAGTCCAAAAAGTAGCCGAAACAGCTACTACTGTTGACAACTTGCAAAAAGCTCTTGATATCTTCGAAGACGAAGACGATGCATCTTATGTTGCCTTGCTAAACCCAGCGGACGCTGCTGCTTTGCGTAAAGATGCCGCTAAGAATTGGACTAATGGTTCAGATCTTGGTGCTGAAGCGATCGTGAACGGAACATTTGGTGAAGTTCTTGGTGTTCAGATCGTTCGTACAAACAAAGTAGAGAAAGGTAAAGGCTTCCTCGTGAAAGTCTCTGCAGACGCTACTGATACAGACGATGTGAACAAATACGGTGCATTTGTCATCGCATTGAAACGTGATGTGATGGTTGAAACTGACCGTGACATCTTGAAGAAAGCAACTGTCATCACTGCAGACAAACATTATGGAACATATCTCTATGATCCATCACGAGTTGTTAAATTCGGTGAATCGTAATTTTAAAAGGGGGTGACAACGTGAGCATGCTACTACGTTATCACTATCAACAGAGCGAACCAGCCGAACCTAAAAAGGTTGAAGATGTCGCTCTGGAAGATATGACGCTAAAGGATTTGAAGTCTTTGGCGAAAGAAACTGGTGTTGAAGGCTATTCCACGCTTGCAAAAGCTGAACTAGTCGAAGCATTGAAAGGATGATTTGATTATGTCGTACATCGATAAAGTAAAGGTGCTGTTGAATATCGAGGACGACTTGCAGGACAAGATGCTTGGTTTAATCGAGGAGATGACGACCCAGCATTTTACTGCCTATACCGGAGACTTTGGAGTACCAGAAAAGTTTGATTACATGATTATTGAGATCATGATCGAACGATTCAACCGCATTGGATCGGAAGGTTACTCTAAGAAGACGCTCGAAGGCTTGACTCTTGAATTTAATCAAGATGATTTTGCTCGATTTAACAAGATCTTAAAACGTGAGTACCCATCCATCCTTGGAAATCGAGGATTTAAGATGCTATGAGAGAAAGCGAACGTGTTGAACTCGTATTTCAGTCTGGAAAGCCTAAATATGATCCAGAATTAGGACGAATGAGCAACGCAGAGCCTACTAAAAAGGTATTGCCTTGCTTTATTTCTGAATTAGGACTGGAATTAAAAGTTAAACTGCTTGATAAAGTCGATGTAGATGCCAAGGTCTTACGTTTTAACCACGTTATAAATGGCCCTATTTCGTCCGTTGTCATCGCTGGTAAACGTTATAAGGTGATCAGCCAAAAGAATCCAGAACGACGCTCTACGGTCTTGTATGTGGTCGAGGTGATGGGTTAATGTTTGATATTGATATAAACGACGGAGGGGCAACCCTCTTTTTTGAACAAGCAGTTAAATTTGACGCACACGAAATTTTGAAAGATCATGGCTCACGCTTGCACAGACGGGCAGTAAGAAATGCCGTCTTCACTCGTGGATATTCTACGGGTGCTACAAGACAGTCTATACATCTTACTGTCGGACATGACGAGGCAAAAGTAAAAGCTGGTACAGATTATTCTGGTTATGTTGAAGTAGGAACACGCAAGATGGAAGCTCAACCGTACATGGGGCCAGCACTAGAAGAAACTATTCCAGAGTTTGTTGCAGATTTAGAGAAAGGAATGGCAGGTAAATGAAACAGCCAGATCAACAATTATTTGACGAAATTTACAAGCGTATTTCTTCGCTTGGCTATGATATTTATCTAGCTCTACCAGATATGTCTGCAAAATATCCATTTTGTGTGATGGGTGACACGCATTTGATGCCAAATCCTACCAAATCGGGGTTGATCGGTCTAGTAAGCACGAGAGTGCATGTATGGGACGACATCAACAACCGCAGACGCTTGTCAGACATGATCTACAAGATTCAAAACGAATTGAGCAAGATCAATCGCATCGAGAATAGAAGCTGGTCTATGGGCCTCTCTAGTAATAGTCAAATCATTAAAGACAACAGCACAGAAGAAACACTCTTCCATGCAGTTATTGACATGGAATTTAAATTTGTTTAAACGAAAGGAAAAACTAAATGACATTAGAACCACAAAAAGGTAAAGATCGGATTTTGATGTTCCGCAAAAAAGGCGACAAAACTGCTGCAGCTAAACTTGCTTTGCAGACAGAACACAAATGGAAATACGAACGCAAAACAGATAGCACAAAAACCAAAGATGGTGCTATTTCGGCTGCTGGTGGATTGGAAGTTAAACTCTCAATTGAAGCGGTTGCGTCTCGTGACGAATTAAACAACATGCTTAAAAACTCTGTAATCGAAGGTTATGAGTTGGAAGTATGGGATATCGACTTAAAGGGTGAAAAACAAGGCTCTAAATACCCAGCATTGTATGCTATCGGTAAATTGAGCGAGTGGGAAGTGCCTGCAAACGTAGAAGATCTTATCACTTTGTCAACTGAAATGGCAATCGACGGCAAACCAGTGGAAGGCTATGCAACACTTACTGCAGAACAAGAAGCAGAAGTGCTTTATGCATTTACTGACACAACTGCAATCACTGGATAAGCAGTAATAACTATGAGGGCGAAAGCCCTCTTTTATTTTTACTAAAAAACACAAAGAAAAGGAAAAATCATAATGAAAACATTGACAATTAACGAACGTGAACACGAACTATCTTTTGGTATTGCATTTATCCGTGAACTTGATAAAAAATTCTGCTCTAGCGTGAATGGAATGAACTTCGGAGCTGGTGTCCGTTCTGCGGTTGTGTATCTCTTGGACGGAAACCCAACAATCTTGGTTGACATCATTCAGGCCGCAACTATCACGAATCGGAGCAAACTATCTGAAAAGGATATTGAGAAATGGCTTGAAGAACAAGATGATCTCGATGTTGTCTTCGATGATTTTTTAACATGTTTCAAGACCTCAAAACTGACCAAGAAGACAACGATGGCGATCGTGGAAGCGGTGGAACAAGCCTAAAGAAAACCACGGTCGAACTCACTTCTGAACAGACTTATGAAGACTTGATGGCTACTATCTTTGCTTTCTTTGGCATCACAGACTATGTGACTGCTCAACGCATGACGCTGAAAGAGTTTAATATCAGACAGCGTGCAAGAGACATGCAGATGCTAGACGAAGAGAAGAGAGTATATTTACTTGCATTTCAGATTCGACAAGCACAAGCAAGCAAAAAAGATGGGAGATATATCTTTGAGAAGTTCGAAGACTTCTACAACGAAGAAGAACGACGCAGAACAGTCTTAAATAGATCACAAGGCCCTGCAGTCAATCAAGAACTGATAGAAATTGCCAAAAGACTTCAAAAGAGGCGAAAGGAAGGAGGTATAGATGGCTGATAAGTCCTTTAAAGTAGAAGCCGTGCTGAAAGCCACTGATGCAGGTTATTTTGCAACAATGCAAAAAGCAGGCTCTGCAGTCGAAGGTCTCACGCAAAAGGCTGGGAAAGTTGGATCTAATATTTTTGGATCGCTTGAAAAAGTCGGCAAAGGGATGACGATTGCAGGGGCAGCAACCACTGCAATGGGTGTAAAAGCAGTAAAAGGTTTCGGAGACTTCGAGGCCTCACTCAACAAGGCAGCTATCGTAGCTGGTGGTACATCTAAGGACATTGAAGGTTTAGCAGATGTAGCCAACAGAATGGGTAAAGATTTGCCACTGTCTGCACAGGATGCAGCAGATGCAATGATTGTCATGGCCCAGAACGGTGCCAGCCTAGAAACTATTAAGAAAATTTTCCCAGCAATCGCACAAGCAGCTACAGCCTCTGGTGCTGATTTGGTCACAACTGCTGGGGTTGTACAACAAGCAATGAACGTTTGGGGCGATAGTATCGGATCTGCAGAACAGGCAGCAGCCGTATTGACTCAAACAGCAAACGTATCTAATGCATCTGTCGAGAGTATGGAGCAAGCCTTATCAAACGTGGCAAGCTCCTCTCGATTGATGGGTGTAGACATGAAAGACGCATCTACTGCGATCGGTCTGATTACTAATACTGGTATGTCTGCAGCGCAAGCATCACAAGATTTGAATCACGCTATGTTGAAGATGGCAGCGCCATCTAAAAAAGCAAGTAAGCTGATGAATAGTCTTGGTTTGAGCTATACAGACGCTGCAGGTAATATGAAGCCATTCAAGCAGATCTTGATTGAAGTAAACGACAAGATCAAAGATATGTCTCAATCTGAGAAGGCTGCGACATTGAAGACTTTGTTTGATACCTCAGGGATGCAAGCTATCAGCCCATTGCTTGATAGTATTTCAAATAAAACCAAAGATGCCACCAAATCGTGGGATGCTGCCAGAGGATCACTTGAAGAGGTATCTCGTTCACAAGGCGATGCTGCAGCTTGGCTTGCTAGACAAGCAGAGGATATGCAGAACAACGTCGGTTCCAAACTTGAACAAGTTGGCGGTTCGTGGGAAGCCTTACGAAATAAGGTTATGGCCTCTAATAAAGGGATGCTCACTGGCTTATTGTCTGGAACTTCTAAAACCATTGAATGGGCCACAGAGAGCGACAATGCAGTCGCCAAGGTCATTCGTGGTTTCGTTGGTATGTCTCCAGTTGTAGGCCCTGCATTGACTGTGGTTGGCTCGGCAATGACACAAGTACGGTCAATTGCTAGTGGGCTTGGTTCTACGTTCAATTTTTTGAGAACAGCAATGACAAACCCTTGGACCTATGTGATCGTAGGTATCGCTCTAGTTATCAAGTACTTTGTTGATCTCTACAATCGTAGCGAATCATTCCGCAAAGCTGTAAACAATGTAGCTACCGCTGCAAAAACAGCGTTCATGGATCTGTACGCAAAGATGAAGCCAGCTATAGATGGAATTGCTAAATTCTTTGGCAAGATCCCAAATGGTGGCGGTTTATTAACTGCGATTGCTGGTGTCGGTCTTTCTTTAGGCGGTGTGTTTGCTATTTTAAAGAAAAACCCATTTAGTTTGTTTGCTCGAAACGGCCAACAATCAATGGGATTGCTTTCTAAACTCAACCCATTCAAGGGATTAGGTGCTAAAGCTACCACTGAATCAAAAGGGGTAGAGAACGCATTTAGGCAATCTGATGGAGTTATCAAACAAATCTTCACTGGTCTCGGTGAAGGTATTAAATCAGCTCTTTCAGGGGTTGCTATTGCTGCAAAAGGCATCGGCTCTGGTCTTGCTACCGCATTTAGAGGAATTGGACAAGCGCTGGCAATAGCTAATCCAGCAAACTTGCTTGCGTTATCCGTCGCTATTTTAGCAGTAGGTGCTGCAATGGCACTTGCTGGTATGCAAGGCGCTGGAATCGCTCAAATCTTGCAAGGAATTGGTAGCGTGATTGAATCTGTTGGTCAAGCTTTTGCTAGCGTAGCAACTGCGATCATCGGGGCATTTGCGCAAGCTATTGTGACGGTAGCGCCTGCAATTCAAGCGTTTATCCCAGTTATCAAGGCGGTTGGTTCTGCGATTGCAGAAATCATTACTGCTGTAGGTGGTGTTGCCCCTCAATTAGCTGTATTAGTTAATGCATTTGGTACATCATTCAGCGCTATTATTCAAGCAGTTGGTTCTGCGGTTCAACAAATCGCATCTGGTATTTCTCAAATCGTGACAGCACTTGCTCCGATTGTAGAAACTATCGGAAATGTAATCATCAAAGTCGCTGAAATCATCATGACGAACTTGCCACCAGTTCTACAAGCGGTCACACCTCTTGTGGAAGTTTTGGGCAAGGTGTTCACGACTACAGCACAGATCATCGCTGACGCAGTCGTGCGAATCATTCAGGTATTACAACCAGTTATGCCTTCTGTCGCACAGATTGCGCAAGCAGTCAGTCAAGCAGTATCTTCCATTGCTCAAGCGTTCTCTAGCATTGTAGGACAGATAGCGCCTATTATTAATAGTCTTGCAAATCTATTTACAAGTGTAGGTAATGCAATCAAGACTGCTTTAAGTCCTGTCACTCCAATTCTTCGAGAGTTTGGTAATGTGGTTAATTCGGTATTTAAGGGCGCATCTAATGTCATTAAATCATTTGGACAAGCTGTTAAAAGCATCTTGGACGGTGTCTCTGGTGTCATCAAGTCAATTGGTGGGGCTATCAAAGACGCTGGCGAAGGGTTTAAGCGATTTGGTCAAGGTGTAAAACTCGCAGGAGACCACGGTCTACAAGCAGCCGCTGGTATCGGTGCAGTTGCCACTGCGGTTCTTGGACTTGGTGGTGCTTCCGCTGGTGGTAACTTAAATGGATTCCGTGCCGATTTGGATAAATTAGACACGGTAATGTACAAGATCGGTAGTCGCAATGTAGGATCTATCTTTACGCAGATGGCATCTGGTATGCGTACTGCAGCCTCTGCGGTCAATCCACTTGCAAATGGTCTGCCAAAAGTTGCAACTGCAATGCAAACGATTGGCCCTGCTGCAACAGCATCATCTAGTGGCATCCGTTCGTTTGGTACAGGATTCCAGCAAATGGCATCTGCAGTAACTCGATCCGCAGTGATGTTTACAATGCTAAATAGTCAGTTTGCATCATTTGGATCCGCTATCATAAATGCCACATCGTCATTGAGCGGTTTTAACACAATGATTACCAGTGTACAATCTGGATTCACGTATATCGTTCAATCGATCACATCCTTTATCTCGGTATTAACGAGCCTCGGAAGTAGTATCCGTACAGTTCAAACGACTCTAGCGCAACTTGGGGCATCTATGACGCAATCTGCATCTGGATTTTCACAACTCGGCAGTGCCATGCGGACAGCAATGTCGCAAGTAGTTTCTGCGGTTAATGCTGGAATCCAGCAAGCTAGATCTGCCCTTACTGCAGGTTTTGCAAGTATGAACACAGTCGTGACTACTTCGATGAACAGTGTTGCAACTAGTGTCAGAATGGCCATGACCACAATGAACATTTCTGTCACACAAGGAATGACTCAGATTGGTGCATCTATCAGAACATCCATGACCTCTGTTAGCTCTATGATGCAAGCGATGTTAAACAATATCGTGATGACTATTTCAATGTCATTCCAGCGCATGACCATGACGATCACAATGGCAATGATGCAAGCAAGTATGGCTATCCAGTCAGGAATGATGCGCATGGTATTGACGATGACTACCAGCGGTATGCAAATGGCTCAAATCGCACAGAGAACTGGACATCAGATTTCACAAAATATCACTAGTGGTATTAGAAATGGTGTCGGCAGTGCAAGAAGTGCGATGCACTCAATGATGCATGCTATCCAAGCGGTTGGAATGGCTGCAGTTGGCACAATGCGTTCAGTCGGTAGCATGATTGGCCACGGTTTAGCTCAAGGTATGTATTCGGCTCTGGGTGCGGTTACTGCTGCAGCAAATGCACTCGTAGCGCAGGCAGAACGTGCTGCACGAGCTAAAGCTAAGATCCACTCACCTTCAAGATTATTCCGTGATAATGTCGGTAAATTCTTGGCTCTTGGTGTGGCTGATGGTATTGATCGCAACGCATCCGAAGTATCAAAATCAATGGAGAATTTGATTGACGATGCATCGCAATATACTGCAAGCAATCCTCTCGGCTCTGGATTTGACTACAACGGTGTAATCAATCACGAGATCAAAGAAGCCGACAGCCAAAATAAACCAATGCAATTAACTCTTGAATTGGGCGGTCGTGCATTTTCTGCATTTGTAGAGGATATCACTACTGCACAAGGCAAGAGAGAACGTATCAGATTAAAGACAAGCCCTCTATAAAATGAGGGCTTTGCCTTTTTTAGAAAAAAGTAGAAAGGGGGAAAAATGTATAAATTCACAGATACAAACGAGATTTTAAAAAGCTATGAAATGGGCATCCAAACGACATTTAATGGCAAAACGCTTGAACGTGAGCTTACAAATGCAAATGGAGCGTTTCAGACCGTTATGATCTCTGGTCGTGGTGTAGTAGACCAAGAACATCAGACGGTGGATGTGACTGGTCGTGATGGTAAAGTCTTTAGGCGCAAGTCTTACAAAGAGCGTGAAATTGAAATCACTGCTTTAATCTCTGGAATCAACAATTCAGCTTTTCGACTACAATTTGAAAAACTGAACGAGTTACTAGATACAAACGAGCCGAGTGATTTGATTTTTGGCGATGAGCCAGACCGAATCTATAAGGCACAGTTTGAGTCTGCAGATATTCCAGACGAAGAAAGCAACCAACAAATCATTAAATTAAAAATGATCTGTTACGATCCAAAGAAGCTCACGAATAGGAAGACCGTTACTGGAAATCAGGTCAATTATGCAGGAAGTAAAGAAACATTTCCAAAAATTTCCTTTATGGTTGGTGTGAATGTAAATGAAATCAATCTCTTACATGTCGAACAACAGAAGTACATTCGATTGAAGGGTACATATACTCAAGGAAATCGCATTGAAATCGACATGAAGGAACGCACGATCAAGCTAAATGGCAGAAATGAACTTAAAAATTTCGATATGGTGAACAGCAGATTTTTCTCTTTGCAAAAAGGGGCTAATACATTAAGATTGACCCCATCAAGTCAAATGACAGTCGAATATAGCGAGGTGTATCAATGATTTATTTATTTAACAATAAAGAAGAATTGATCCACATCATTAAAGAGCAAGATCTAATCGAATTTACTCATAAAATAGAGATTAATACGTTTGATGCTGCAGAATTTGAACTTCCTATCGAAGCTATTGATAAAGAGATCATTGAAGAAATGCGTTTCTTTGGATTCTTTGTGCGTGGCCGTCAATTTGGAGTGTTTAAAGCCTATGAAGTGACCATGAATGACAATTATGTCGTCAAAGGTCTCGACCGTGCAGAGAGTGACCTGCGTACAGTCCGAATTATCAAAGATAAGCGACTACAAAGCGTTACCGCTGACCAAGCCTTGAATGTAGCATTAGAAGGCACAGGCTATCAACTAGGTGAACGAGAAGGTCTTACTAAAGTAAATAAGACAAACTTCTACTACATCAGCCCTCGTGAAGCTCTCGTGAAGATTATAGAGGCTTTCAATTGCGAATTTCGTGTCCGCTATGAGTTTGTAGAAAACAAGATCATCAATCGCTACATTGATCTGTATCATCGGCAAGGTTCGTACTCTGGTGTGCAATTTGAGTACGGAAACAATGCTCTTGAAGTCACAATGGAAGAAGACTCTGACAATGTTGTCACTGCTTTGATTGGTCGTGGTAAAGGTGAGGAATCAACAGATTCAGAAGGCAATGCCACTGGTGGATATGGTCGAAGAATCGAATTTACTGACATTGTCTGGACGAAAGCAAGTGGCAAACCTATTGATAAGCCTGCTGGACAAAACTACATCGTTTTGAATGATGATATTGAGAATAAAGGGCTTTATCAAAATGGCGAGTTGAAACATCGCTGGGGTGTGTTTGTCGATGAAGAGATCGAGGACAAAGAAGTCCTGCTTCAAGCGACATATCAAGAACTTTTAAGACTTAACAACCCAATCCGCAAATATAAGGCACGCATCTTGGATCTACGAGATGACATTTGGCTTGGAGATCGTGTCGCATTCGTCAAAGATTCTGCGAAGCTATCGTTTGAAGCCCGTATCTTCTCAATTGAGATTGACAAACTCAATTTTGATCAGTCAGAAGTAGAACTCGGTGATTACGAGACTCTGAAGAGCCAATCACAAAGCAGCTCGCTCAACGCTATCAAAGAAGCAGTCAGAGAGTTATCAGAAGAACAAGAGGCCTACAATAAAAAAGTCCAAGAGTTGGTTGACAACAAGAACGCAGAAATTACTGAAAAAATGCGTGTGATGCGTCTTGAAATGGAAAATGGCATTGAAGATGCTAAGAATGAGGCGGAAAAACTCAAACAAGAAATTTCCAGCTCCATCGATCAAAAAATTACGGAAGCCAACACTACCAATAAGAATGAGATCAAGGAAGAATTTAACGCTAAATACGGTGATATCACTGTAGAAATGGACCAGATCAAGTCCACTGCTGAATTGTTAAAAACAAACGGCGAAGAGATCAAGGGGATCATTGAAAATCTTAACATTGATTTCTCGACTCAACTTTTTAACATTCAAGGGGAGCAAGCACGCTACAAAACCGAGACGGACAAATCCATTGCCGATTTGATAAAAGTCTCTGACGGCAAGGCAGATCGCTCTTATGTCGAACAGACTGCAAAAGGACTGAAAGAACAGTTCACTACTAACATAGGTTTGAGAAACTACGTTTTAGGCACAGGCAAACTTGCAAACGCTGGGAATGATACGAAAATTTACACATTTTCAAAAAGTTCTCACGGCTGGGGAACGGATCAAAAACTAAGACTGTCTTTCGATTATCAAGCAGAAGACACTGTAAAAAAATTTCGGATCAATAGGGTAGTCAGATACAAAAACGGTAAATCGCAGTGGGACTTTGCAATAAATAATCTTACAACGGGAAAAGCGTTTATCGATGTTTCTAACAAGAAATCCGGAAAGTATTCGGAGCCGTTTACTTGGAAAGGTTACACCAAGGGAAATCCTGAAGACATTGAAAGTATTGGGTTTCAGTTAAACCTTGATGAAGGCAGTGGAAATGTACAAATTAAAAATTTGATTGTTTCCGTTGGAAACAATGAAACCGATTGGGTTCCAGCCCCCGAAGATCAGGAATATATCGTAACACAAGCACAAGCCAGCTTTGAACGTACTGCCCAAGGGCTGACACAGAAGGTTACAGCATTGGAAACAAGCGCTGATGGACTAGCCTCTAAAATCGCAGAGTACAAGCAGACGGCAGATGGACAATTTACCACAATCACCAGCCAACTTGGTAATATGCTCAAAAAAACGGATATCAATATCACAGATGGCCGAATCTCGTTTGGAACTGGCAAGAGTATTGATGGACGAACCATCAGTTCCTTGCTTGTACAAGAACCAGAAGCAATTGCCCTGATCGCAAAACTGATCAAGGTCAATGGAGACATGGTAGTTGATGGATCTATTTCAGGTCGACACATCGCAAGCGAGAGTGTGGAAACTGGACACATGAAGGCTGGATCAGTCACTACACCGATTTTGGCTTCGAACTCAGTAACGGCTGAGAAGGTGTTGGTTGATTCGGCTATGATTGACAAGCTGGTATCTAATCAAGCATTTATCAGAGAGTTAATGGCCCAAAAAGCCTTTATCACGCAACTTGCTTCAATTGATTTTTCTGCCGAACGTATCAGTGGCGGTAGGATTTTATCTAATAAGGGAGCGATGAAAATTGACCTTGATAACTCGGAAATTGATTTTAACGAAAACGCTCGAATTGAATTTAAGTCTGGTAAAAATGTACTCTTTAGACAACGCATACATCCCCAGAAGAAGCACAACACTATTGGAGCGTTGATGTTTAAAGATTCTGTACATGGCGGTGTTGCGACCACTTTAGGAAATACATCTCATAAATGGATCAACGAAATGACTGACAACCCGTCAGATGCTGGGGCGGATGGATCTTTCGCCGGTATCAGAATATTTCGTGATAGTCGTGAAACTCCTTACGACAGGGTGGAATTAGTCGGAGACCGAATCCAATTTAGACACTCTGTGCGTCAAAATGGCGGACTACAATTTCAAACTACTGGATTCACAGTTCCTTCACATGGGGAAGGAGGGCATGCCGGAGCGTGGAATTTAGGAGTTCTCCTTGAGCATTTCAGACAAAATTTTGAAATTATTAGGAAACAAAATCCTTCCTGGGGTCTCAACATCTATGGCTTCCCATTCTATAATATCAATTCTGATCAAACAATTCCATTTGACCAATATATCTAATAAGAGGTAGAAAAATGAACGAAAACACATACGTAGCAATCATCACTGATTTAGCCAACCAATTGGCGAATAAGACAATCAACGAGGCTGAATTTAAGGCCCGTCTTACTGAATCACAACAGGCCAAAGCACAGCTCACTCAAGAGCTAGAAAGCTATCGCTCAGTCCTTGAATCTGATAAAGATTTAATGGACCTATTTGAAGAAGTAAAGAATAAAATTGAGGCAGCAAAATAATGGATTACAAAGTACAATTTAAAGCATATGATGCAGTAGGCAACACAACCAAAGTAGCAATCAAGCAAGACTTTCCTTATCGAGTATTTGAGGAGAATTTGCCGAACAATCGCACAAACGAAGATGATGCGACACTGGTTGAAGCGGTTTTGAACATCGTACGCATGGAGCTTGATACATCTGGTGCGGTTGTAGCAATCAAGAAAGAGCTTGACAAATCTGTCGAAGCTAACAATGATGCTATCGCTAAGATTCAAGCCCTCACTAAGGACAATGAAGAAAAAGCGAACCAAATCCAGAAGATCAAGGAAGTAGCCGAATGGAACGTGCTGGCCCGTGTGACCGATGTCGAGAATCCACTTGATCCAACTGTATTTAAACGTGGTCTTGAGTTGGTAGACCTTGGTCAATCTGGCAAAACTTACCAACCACAAGAGATCTTTACAATCGAAGATCCAAACCACACAGAATCTTTTGGAGAAGGCAAGCGTGTCATGATCCAAGTAAATGAGCCGTTTACTTATCAAGGAGAGACCTTGGATCAATTAAACAGTCTTTACCAAAATGGAAAAATCGGCATCTGGAAGTGGACGAAGCCTAAAGAAAATACAGATTTGGAAACTCAACCAGTAGCCACAGCTACACCACAACCAGTACTTTAATCAGAAAGGGGCGTGATCTATGATCCACTTTACACCAGAGGACATCAGCATGATCATTGGATTTGTAGGTGTTCTCCTCGGTATTTACGGAAATTTTAAGGGCAATATTGTGGCGCAGGAGAAACGTATGGTCGTTATCGAGAAAGATATCGAGACCATGCGGGACTTCCGTCTAACGGCTGTCAGACGACTCGACAACCACGATGAGCAGAATAAATCTCTATTGATCCTCGCGGAACAGGTTAAAGCCTTGAGTGAGGATATGAAAGAGTTGAAAGCCCTCATTCAAAGCAAAAATTAAGGAGGTGATGCGATGTCAAGTATCATGACGAGCATTAAACAAGTTGACGGTGGAAGTGTCATCAAGTCTGGTGATACCTCCTCCGTTTTTAAGTTTGAGATCCTTGATGATGATTTTGTCAAAAAGGACCTCACTGGCACAGGGAAGTTGGTCATCTTTAACTCTAAGAACGTGATCTTATATCAAGATGTCACAGTCGAGAACGGTAGTTTTAGCTTTAAATTCGACAAGGTAGTAGCTCCTGGTTATTACAAACTGGAGATCAAGCTAGATGGGTACGTCTTCCCAACGGGAGATTTTGAAATCCGTGTACGACCATCGTTTAATCCAGCTAACAGCGTACCAAGTGACACTGAAGACCCAAAATGAAAGCGTTGGCCGAAGAAGTACGGAAGCAATTGGGCAACGTTAAAATAGACGAGCTTCCAGACCTATTAACAATCTATAATTTAGCTAAAATTTGAAAGGAAAAAATATGGCAGAAAATAAACTTGAAGCAGTAGTAGTAGCGATCGGAACCGACATCAAAAATTTGCGTAAGGCGATCAACGATAAAGAATCAAACTCTGGAATCACAGAACAACAGCTCAATGAAGCGATCCAGCGTGCGAAAACTGATATTTTAGGCGAAGGCGTGCCAGAGAATTTGGACACGCTCAAAGAGATCGCAGACAAGATTGTTAGTCTTAATGGTGACACTAGCGGAGCGATCGTGGCTAAGCTGACAGAACTTGGCCAAAAGATCAATGCTGTAACTGATGTTGATTATCTCGCAGCCTACAACGAAGCGAAGGGAGAGTAATGTATGAATCTAATTGAAGCATTTAAACAAATCGGACGGGATATCAAAGATTTAACCACTCGGTCAAAAAAAACCGAAACAGACACAGCTACTAAAATCCAAAGCATTGAGAAACTGGAATGGTTGAAATCCTATGGCTCTTGGGCAGCGATCTTTGAGGAATTAAATGGGTCTGAGATTGGCGCTCCTATTGTAAATCTCCCGTTTTACATAGTAAGGGATAAACAGACAAACTCCCTATTTTTCAAAGGGTTGGATCGTCCGCCGTTTTTTAAAGACCCAGAAACTGGTGAAATTAAGTGGAAAGGAGCCTATGAATGGGAATATCAAATTAATTCCAATACGGTCCTTGGATTCTATATGCAACAATTTACGACCAAAGAAGAATGGAATGATTACAACAATTCCCTAAACAAAGAGGAAGGTCTCGAGCGAACAATCGTCTCCAAAAATATTAACGAAGACGATGAAATAGCAACCAACGGCCTTTGGTATGTTGACGATGACGGTCACTTCCAGCGTTTGGTTGATACCGTGATCGAACTCAAAAAAGAAATCGAAGAATTGAAAGGAAAACAAAATCATGAATAAAATTAACTGGTCAGTACGTTTAAAAAATAAAAACTTTTGGTTGGCAGTAGTGCCAGCTTTGGCATTGCTATTTCAAGCATTTGCAAACATTTTCGGCATCAAATTGGAATTTGGCGAAACCATTGATAAGATCCTGGTATTTATCAATGTACTCTTCGCCTTCCTAGTCTTGATCGGAATCGTCAACGACCCTACAACAGTGGGATTCGGCGACTCAACTCGTGCGCTTGGTTATGAAGAACCTCACGAAGATTAGTATATTTTTGCTGGCAACCATCTATTTCTGGGTGGTTGCCTTTGAATTTAAGGAGGAAAAATAATGAGTAGAATTGAATCAAGTATTGCTCGTATGCGCCACTTGCAAGCTATCCCAGTACACTATGACATGGGAGATCGCTATGGAAACGATGCAGACGGCGATGGACGCATTGAATTTGACTGTTCGTCTGCTGTATCTTACGCGCTCGAAATCAGTCTAAACAACAACACAGAGACGCTTCAACAAGCATTGCCTGCAATTGGCTATGCTAAGATCTTTGACGCGGTAGACGGCACGTTTGACGCAAAATATGGTGATGTAGTTATCTGGGCACCTCGTGACGGCTCTAGCTCGCTTGGATCGTTTGGCCATGTACTTATCATGACTAGCGACAGTACGGCAATTCACTGCAATTACGGTATGGACGGAGTGACAGAGAATGACTACAACTATATCTGGAATCTCAACGGTCGCCCTCGTGAGATCGTATTTCGTGAGAGTGGGACACCACTCCCAGCTCCCACACAGAGTGAATTTGATCGTGAGCTAGATGTTAACACACGTTTGACCAAGTCAGACAAGCCTTATTACGAAGGCACTCTTACCACTGACTACTACGTAGAGGCTGGCCCTCGTATTGATAGCCAAGATAAAGAATTTCTCCCAGCAGGCACACGAGTCCGTGTCTACGAGAAGCTCAACGGCTGGTCACGGATCAACCATCCAGACAGTGCCCAATGGGTCGAAGATAAGTATTTAGACGACTGTACAGATATGTAAGATTCCCCTCCCATTTTTGGGAGGTTTTTTTATTTTGCCTGAAACTAGTTCCAGAATAAAAATCTTTAATTATTTTTGTAAAAGGTATTGACAAAGGTGCTACCTTTTGATATACTATAATCAAGGTAAGGGTAAGACCTACCAAACAAAAAAATCGCAAGTCCCGAAAGGGGACGAGGAGGAACTAAAATGGAAAACAATCAATTTGTAGTAATCGGTGGCCAATATGAAAGTTATGATTATGGTACCGCAACCACACTTTTAGCAGCTAAAAGACTAGCAACAGCAAACGAAGAATATTGGGATAATTGGCAAGGTGTCCATGTTCCTGACATTTACAAGATCGAAGATACAAAAGTAGTCGTTAGCAAAGGTCGTTTAACCAGCCATGATGGACAAGAAATTAGAATACCTGTTGGCAAACCTTATATGATTAAAAACAGCAAAACAAATAAATGGGAATTTTGCTAGGATTATAGAGGGGCAAATACCCCTCTTTTTTAAAAATATGTTTTAAAAAGGAGAAAAACATGGCAGACAAATTTAAAAAATCAATTTACTTAGCTGGCGAACTAGTAAACATTTATGACGAATGCAAAAACAATCGCTCTCGCTCATTTAGTGGACGGGTAGCTGACATTGCTGATCGTTATACTATCTTAATGGATTTAGCAGATGTGCCGGAGCTGACAGATAGCGAAAAAGTTATTTTAGGGGAAGCCGTACTTGGTGGATTTATTGACAAGTTAAAAATCAAATACCTACCAGAAAGCATCCTAGACACAGAGTTACCGCAATCAAAAGAGTTTGCGGAAAAAGTTTCCAAACTTGATTATAGCCAACGATTAAAACTAATCGAAAGCATCGGTATTTAAAAACCACTCATAGAGAGTGGTTTTTCTGTTATAACGGACATTTCCAAAATTGTCTATTATAACGGCAATCGAATGACTACGTAATTGACTACGTTTTTATTTGTTTGAGCAATATGTGACCGTACCTAAAATATAGTAAAATCAACTAACAGTATCTAATGGAAATCTGATGGTAATCGTATTAAAATTTTGGTATACTTAAGAGTATAAATTTATTAGAAAGTAGGCTTCCCATGGAGAAATTACAAGCCCTGTTATCGGAACGGTTTCAGATCGTTTTTTCAGATACCAGTTTATTAGATACAGCTTTTACGCACACCTCTTATGCCAATGAGCACCGCCTCTTAAAAATTTCACATAACGAACGTTTGGAATTTTTAGGAGACGCTGTTCTTCAATTAGTTATTTCCGAATATTTGTATAAGGAACACCCCAACAGACCTGAGGGAGATTTGTCTAAATTCCGTTCTATGATTGTTCGTGAAGAAAGTCTGGCTGGTTTTTCTCGGGATTGCCAATTTGATCGTTATATCAAACTAGGCAAGGGCGAAGAAAAATCTGGTGGTCGGGACCGCGATACGATTCTTGGCGATTTATTTGAAGCCTTTTTAGGTGCTCTTTTACTGGATCAAGGAGTGGAAGCAGTCAAACGCTTCATCTATCAGGTCATGATTCCAAA
>ERZ772932.154-NODE-154-length-40619-cov-9.892195_pt1 | contig 40619 bp, 38 predicted proteins | sample MGYA00511684_ERZ772932 | MGnify/ENA primary metagenome ERZ772932 (study PRJEB29015, sample SAMEA2738078) | human oral metagenome | biome: human oral; feature: human-associated habitat; material: saliva | place: China | collected 2210 ...
CTTGGCCGCTCGCAGGCCCCCGAGCGCATCCATCGCTCCGAGGCCCCCATCGTGAACGGCGGAGCGCGCCATCCCGACCAGGAGCGTGTCAGAGGGGCCGGTACGGCTCAGGGCGGTGCCGATGACTCCTCCTAGGCCGTAGGTGCTGCCCTCAAGGGCCTCCTGAGCCGCTTCTTCGGGATCAGCCGGAAGTGCCAGGAGACGGGCGGCGTCCAGGAACCAGGTGCGTGCCTCAGTGCGGTGCCGGTTTCCGGATCGTGACGAGCTGGGAGTCAGACGCACCAGGTCGACCTCTCTGACCTGTCCGAGCGGTCCCTGTCCTTGAATGGCCTCCCGGGAGGCGACCCGCTCAGGGGCGATCACCTGGGCCGAGCCCGGTCCGCCGTCCGCCATGGGGAGCAGGGTCAAGGCGTCATGGGGACGCGTCGCCCGCCAACCGCGCGCCAGGCAGGAGGCGACGCGGCTCGGGGCAAGGCCGTGCCCCGAGCCCGCCAGAGGCACTCCAGCGGGCTCAGGCCACAGCCCCCCAGGGGCGAGGAGAACCTTCACGTGTTCTCACCCCGGTTGCGGTCTCGGTGAGCACTGGCCGTCATGAGTCGATGGCACCGCCCAGACGGGCCAGGAGGAGGGCCTCGGCGACCACGATGTGCTCGAGCTCGCCCAGGTGCATGGACTCGTTCTCACTGTGGGCGCGAGTATCGGGGTCCTCGATCCCGGTGACGAGTACCTGGGCACCCGGGAAGGTCTCCTTGAGGGTGGCGATGAAGGGGATGGAGCCGCCCTGTCCGATGTTGACGGCCTCGGTGTCCCAGGCGGTGGACAGGGCCCAGTGGGCGGCCTCGGAGGCGTCGGTGACCTCGGAGCCGTCGAAGGCGGGCCCGGCTTCACGGCCGGTGACGGTCAGGCGGCCCCCGAAGGGCACGTGCTTCTCCAGGTGGGCGACCAGGGCCTCCTGGGCCGCGGCCGGGTCCTGCCCGGGTGCGATGCGCAGGGAGAGCCGGGCCGTGCACGAGGGGGTCAGGACGTTGCCGGCCAGGTCCAGCGGCGTGACGTCCATGCCGATGAGCGTCAGGGAGGGCTTGGTCCATAGCCGGGCGGTGAGGTCACCGGTGCCGGAGAGCTCGACGCCGTCGAAGATGCCTGCGTCGGCGCGGAAGTCGGCTTCCGGGTAGTCGGGGAAGTCGGCGTCGGCCTGGGACCGGCTGACCAGCCCGGCCACGGCGACGTCACCGGCCTCGTCGTGGCAGGAGGCGATCAGTCGGCACATGGCGGTGGCGGCGTCCAGCACGGGGCCGCCGTACATGCCGGAGTGAAGCGCGTGGTCGAGCATGTCGAGACGGACATCGACCTGGACGACGCCGCGCAGCGAGGTGGTCAGCGACGGGATGCCGACCTTCCAGTTGGAGGAGTCGGCCACGACGATGACGTCGGAGGCCAGGCGGTCGCGGTGGGTGGTCAGGAAGCTCTCGAAGGAGGGGCTGCCGACCTCCTCCTCGCCCTCGATGAAGACCGTCACGGAGCAGGGCAGCTCGCCGTCGGCCAGGGAGGCCAGGATGCGCAGGGCGTGGGCGTGGGTGATGACGCCGGCCTTGTCGTCAGCGGTTCCGCGTCCGAACAGCCGCTCCCCGCGCCGCTCGGCGGTGAAGGGGTCGGCCTGGTCCCAGCCGGTCGGGTCGCCGACGGGCTGGACGTCGTGGTGGGAGTAGAGCAGGACGTGCGGGCTGCCCTGGGGGCCTGCCTTGTGGGCCAGGACGGCGGGCCGGCCGGGAGTGCCGTCGGGGGCGGATACCGAAAGGACCTCGGCATCCAGACCGCTGTCGCGCAGGAGCGCGGCCACGGCCTCAGCGGAGCGCTGGACCTGGGACTGGTCGTGGCTGGAGGCGGAGACCGAGGGAATCGCGACCAGGTCCGTCAGGTCGGAGACGATGGTGGGCATGGAGGTGTGCACGGCGGTGCGCACGGCATCAACGGTGATCATGGTTTTCAGGGTATCGCGCCGCTGCCGCTAGTCTTGGCACCGTGAGCCTGTTCAAGAAGCGCAGCCAGACCCCTGAGCCGGAGCCCGTGGCCGAGCCCTCCCCCAAGCCCGGAGGCAAGGGACGCCCCACGCCCCGGCGCAAGGACCAGCAGGCCAAGAACCTGCACCCCGTGGTCCCCAAGGACCGTGCGGCCGCCAAGCGGGAGGCGCGAGAGGCCCGCGACGCCGCCTGGAAGCGTCAGAACGAGGCCATGCTCACCGGTGAGGAGAAGTACCTCCCGTCGCGGGAGAAGGGGCCGATCAAGCGCTACATCCGCGACTTCGTTGATGCGCGCTTCAATCTGGGCGAGTACTTCATGCCCCTCATCTTCGTCCTGCTCATCATCTCCTTCGGGTTCAGTCGCATCCTGCCCCACTACCCGCTCGTCAGCTTCTACACAGTGCTGGCGATGAACGGCTACCTGCTACTGGCGATCGCCGACGCCGTTTGGTGCTGGGCGCGCCTGCGCCGCCGCCTGACCGCGAAGTTCGGTCAGGAGCGGGTCAAGGACGAGGGGACGATCCTCTTCTACATCATGTCGCGCTGCTTCATGCTGCGGCGCTGGCGCCGTCCCGCCGCCCTGGTCAGTCGGGGTCAGTACCCGTCCTGATCCGTTCCGGTCCGCTGTGGGCCGGCCCCGGACCTGGGGCTCAGGCAGTCGCCCGGGCGGCGGAGCCGGTGGCCAGGGCCCGGTTGATACGCCCCGGCCAGGCCGGACCGTTGTAGATGAAGGCCGTGTAGGCCTGAAGCAGGTCCGCTCCCGCGTCGAGCATGAGCTCGGCGTCCATGACGGAGGAGACGCCGCCGACGCCGATGATCGTGGGTTCCTGCCCCAGCCCGTGGCGCAGGCGGCGCACGACCTCCAGGGCGCGGGGAAGAAGTGGGGCGCCGGACAGTCCGCCCTCCCCCAGATCGTGGTCGATGGTCGTGTTGGTGGCCACCACCCCGTCGAGCCCCATGTCCAGAACCATCTGCGCAACCGCGTCGATGTCCTCGTCGGCCAGGTCCGGGGCGATCTTGACCAGCAGCGGGACGTGCCGCCTGGCGGCGCTGTCGGCGGCCTCACGGACCGCCTCGAGGATCGGTCGCAGCGTCTCAACGCTCTGCAGGCTGCGCAGCCCGGGGGTGTTGGGGCTGGAGACGTTGACGACGAGGTAGTCGACCCAGCGGGCCACTGCCGCGGCCGAGTAGCGGTAGTCCTCCACCGCCTCCTCAAGCGGGGTCACCTTGGTCTTGCCGATGTTCGCGCCTACCACGATGGAGCGTCCCCGCGGGGTGCGGCGCAGGGCACGTAGGCGCTTGGCGGCCTCATCCGCCCCGGAGTTGTTGAAGCCCATGCGGTTGCGCACGGCGCGCATCTGCGGGTAGCGCCACATGCGGGGCTTGTCGTTGCCGCCCTGGGGGTGGGCGGTGAAGGTGCCGACCTCGATGAAGCCGAAGCCGAGCATGTCCAGGCCCTCGACGGCCTGCCCCTCCTTGTCCATGCCCGCTGCGAGCCCCAGGATGCCGGGCACGGGCCGGGCGAAGGGGCCGCCCTGGTTAGCCGAGGGCACGGGGAAGACCGGCCTGCGCCCCCACATCTGGCGCACTACGTCCCTGACGAGGGGAACCTTGCCGGTGATCTCGATCGCGTCCAGGCACACGTCGTGGATCAGCTCGGGGTCGATACGGGTGAGCACGGTCTTGTACAGCAGGTCGTAGAGCACGGCATCAGGCTACCCCGACCAGGCCTTCCAGGGACTGTGCAGGGTCCCGCCGTTATTCTCCTCGGTGTCCCCGCTTCGCGCCGGTGGTGGTGTCACGGTAGCGTGGGCTTCGTCCGAGCCTCATTGCAGGCGTGTTCTCAGAGGTGGCCAGTGTCCTTCAACCGCGATATCCAGCTCGACCCCAACCGGGTCCAGACCCGTTCCGGCGGAGGCCGGGGCGCCATGATCGGGGGCGGCTCGATCCTGACCGTCATCGCCGTCGTCCTCATCTCCCAGCTCACGGGAGTGGACCTGACCTCCATGCTGGGAGCGCAGCAGCAGACCGGGACAACGACTTCGACGGCCTCTTCGATCGACACCTCCGTGTGCACCAGCGGGGACAGTGCCAACAAGTACACCCAGTGCCGCATGGTGGCCACCGCCGAGTCCCTCGATGCGGTATGGACCGAGCAGCTGCCGGCCCAGGCGGGGATCAAGTACGCCAAGCCCGAGTTCGTCCTGTGGGACGGCACCCAGATCTCCTCGGCCTGCGGCAACGCCTCCTCGGCGGTGGGTCCCTTCTACTGCTCTGGGGACCGGACGGTCTACCTGGACATGAGCTTCTTCTCCGAGATGGAGCGCTCCCTGGGGGCCGCTGACACGCCCCTGGCGGAGGAGTACATCGTGGCCCACGAGTTCGGCCACCACATCCAGCACCTGACCGGGCAGATGGCCAAGGCCGACCGCTCGGGCAGCGGTGCGACGTCGGACTCGGTGCGACTGGAGCTCCAGGCGGACTGCTACGCGGGGATCTGGGTCAACCACGCCTCCTCCACCCCCGACCCGGACACCGGCAAGCCCTTCCTCAACCGTCCCAGCAGTGAGGAGATCAAGGGCGCGCTGGGCGCGGCCGAGGCCGTGGGCGATGACCACATCCAGGAGCGGGCCAAGGGGCACGTCGACTCCGACACGTGGACCCACGGATCCTCCGAGCAGCGCGTGCGCTGGTTCACCACCGGGATGAACTCCGGCTCGCTGCAGGCCTGCAACACCTTCGCCGTCGACGCCTCCCAGCTCTGAGACGAGCCGCGGCGACGCTGTTCGTCGTCCTGACTCGTCCTGTCTCTTCACCGAGTTTCTCGGCCTGACGGGGCCCGCCGCCTTGAGAGCGGCGGGCCCCGTTTGCGTGCGACGTTGCGTCACACCTGACAGTGGGTTCATGACGCACACGCCGCCAGTGACATCGCCGGTACCGGCCTTCAGGAGGACACCATGACCAGGGCACTCATCGTTGTTGAGTCCTACTTCGGCAATACCCATGCCATCGCCGAAGCCGTCTCCACCGGGCTGATCGAGGGCGGCGTCGAGGCTCAGGTCGTCGACGTCTCCCAGGCGCCAGGCGCTCTGCCCGCGGACCTGGATCTGCTCGTGCTGGGAGCCCCCACTCACAACCGGGGTCTGCCCACTGCGGCTACGCGGGCCAAGGCCCGTGCGCAGGCGGAATCAGGCAAGGCATCCCACGGGATCGGCGAGTGGCTGGGAGACGCAGAGGTTCCGGCCGCTCTCAGCGTCGCCGCCTTCGACACGGTCATATCCAAGGGCTGGCTCAGCGGCTCAGCGGCCAAGGCGATCGCCAAGACGCTACAGCGGCGTCAGGGTCGGCGGACGGTGTCGGTCAGAAGCTTCGTGGTCACGGCGAACAAGGGCCCGCTGGCCACCGGCCAGGAGACCGACGCGCGCACCTGGGGACGCGAGCTCGCGGACTCGGCGAAGACCGGATAGCGACAGGCGCCGCCGCGACAACGACTGCGCATCACATCATCGGAAGGAAAGCAACAACATGACAGCAACGAATCAGGACAAGTCGGCCCGGCAGCAGCTGAGCGGACGAAGCATCGCCGGAGCATGCCTGGCCGTCTGCGGCCTCCTCGTCATCATCTGGGGAGGGACGCTCGAGTCCATCAACGTCACTGATCCAGGCTTCATGTCCTTCGCCGTCAGTGGGCTGGTGATCGTCGCAGCCGGGGCATGCCTGGCGACGGCACTTCCTCGCGCTGCTCGTGTCACGCTCATCTGGCTGGCAACACTGGCGTCAATGCTCTATCTGTTCATCATCGGCATGGCAGTCATCGTCTCCCTCATGAGCTGCGTGATGATCGGCGGAATCGCCGCCTGGCTGTCCATCAGAATCTTGAGATGAGGTGAGGCGGCCGCCGCGATGCGGCAACAGGGTGACGGCGAAGTCGCTTCGGGACGATTCAGACCGAACCGGCTTCGCCGTCTCTTCCCAGGCGGTTCAGTAGTAGCGCCACTGACGCATGTCTTGGTTGTAGACCTCGACGATCCGGGGATGCAGAAGGGTGGAGGGCTCCATGGACTCGGTGCGGGCCGGCTTGGTTCGCATGATGAACTCCAGGGTCTTCCGGTCCTGGTAGGTCAGCCCCTTGGGAAGCGGCTGGCTGATGAGGTTCCGCGGCGTCCTGGTGGACAGCACGAAGCCCCACTCCCCGAAGGAGGGGATATTGGTGGAGAAGGGCAGGATCTGTCGATCCGGCTGAGCGGCGGCGACGGTGCTGGCCACTGTGGAGAAGGCGTGGGGTGAGAAGAAGGTGGAGGTGGCCTGGGTGACCATGACGCCCTCGGGTGCCAGCCGCGCCTCGATGCTCCGATAGAACTCGGTGGAGTAGAGCTTGGCGAGCTTCTCGTTGGAGGGGTCGACCAGGTCGATGAGAGCGACGTCGTAGGTCGCCTTGGAGTTCTGGACGTAGGTGAAGGCGTCGTCGTTGACGACCTTCACCCTGGGGTCGGACAGGGAGGCGTGGTTGAGGTCCTTGAGCAGGCGGTTGCTCCGTGCCAGCTCGGTGACGTCGGGGTCGATGTCCACGATGGTGACGTCCGTGACGCTGGGGTAGCGCAGGATCTCCCGGGCCAGCAGGCCGTCGCCGCCGCCGAGTACGAGGACGTGGGCGGGATCCTTCACCGAGGTCATGGCACTGGCGGACAGGGTCTCGTGGTACCTGGCCTCGTCCAGGCTGGAGAACTGGAGCTGGCCGTTGAGGTACAGGCGCAGGTCGTCCTGGTACTGGGTGAGGACGACCTTCTGGTAAGCGGTCTGCTGGTAGTAGACGATCGGGTCGTTGTAGGTCAGCGCCTCCACGCTGCGCTCGATGCGGTTGGCGGCTGCGAACATGCCGACCAGTGCCACCACGGCGGCGGTGGCCGCCCACAGGATCTTGCGAGGTGTGCGCACCTGGAGCAGGACGAGCAGTGCGACCAGGACGTTGAGGGCGCCTACCAGGTAGGCCCCGCGCATGAGGCCGAGCTGCGGGAGGAGCACCAGGGGGAAGACCAGGGAGGCCACCAGTGAGCCGAAGTAGTCGATGGCCATGACCTTGCCGAGCAGCTCGCTGGTCGAGCGGCGCCCGAAGGCGGCGAAGGTCCGCACCAGCAGCGGGATCTCCAGGCCGATGAGGATGCCGATGGTCAGGCTGATGCCGCCGAAGACGACCCAGTGCAGGCGGGTGCGACCGAAGGCCAGGTACAGCAGGAGGACGGAGTTGCCACCGATGAGGCCCAGGAGCACCTCGCTGACACCGAAGACGACTGCCGGCGCTGCACGGAAGCGGTTGACCAGCAGTGAGCCGATACCCATACCGAACAGGGTGATACCGGTGGCCAGACTGAAGCTGAGCACGGAGTCGCCCAGGAGGTAGGAGGCGGCCGTGCCCAGGATGAGCTCGTAGATGAGCCCGCCGATCGCGGCGAGCAGCGCCGCAGTGAACAGGGCGACGTTCTCCCGTCGCCCGATTCGGCCGTGGGTCATGGTGTGCGGCTCAGCTCAGGATGGTGGCGGCGATGATGATGGCGATCGCGAGCGCCGTGCCGGCGAAGGCCACCCCCAGGCCGATGTTCTGGTCCTCGATGAGCTCGCGTCTGAGGTCGAGGCGGAAGATGCGGTTGACCAGCAGCGCGAACACCATGAGCAGGACCACTCCGAGCACCGCGTAGACGATGGTGCTCAGCAGTGACTGCCAGTTGAGGTCGACCGATGAGTGATGGGCGATGGTCATGAGCGACATGTCTTCTCCTTCGTGTATGACCGTCGAGGGGGGTGAGTCAGTGGGCTCCAGGTCATTTTCCGACGCCGCCGCCCCCGCCGCCGTAGACCGAGCGGTTCCGGAAGGGGACGCCGCCTCCTGAGGGAAAGAAACCCTCATCTTCATCGATCAGCTCGGCGAGCACCAGCGCCACGAACATCAGGACGATCCAGAACACGGGGACCCACACGCTTCCGCTCGTCCCGGAGATCGCCGCGGGGAACCACCTCCAGAGCCTTCGCATGAAACCGGGTATCCACCACGGTCGGGTCACGGGCCTACCGAAGACCTTGTACTGCTTCGAGGAGGACAGACCTGTTTCGCTGTAGATCTCTCGGGCGTGGAGGCGATGTGCATCGACCACCATGGTGGAGATCGAGCCGTGCGCTTCCACCACGCGGAGCTCGGCACACGTCGTCGCAGTGAGAGCCCCTTGGGAATGATCGATGGCCCCGGTCTCATGGTCGATCTCAGCACGGCGCAGATTCGTGACCTCGACGGTGCACGGCCGGCCGCGGACTCTCAGCTTCCGGCTCCAACCGACCTCGAGGGTGAGCGGGTCAATCGCCGGCTGAACAGGAACCGGCTCGTGAAGTACCACCTTGTTGGTGTCTCGACGGATCTCCAGCCAGAGCTCTTTACCCTCGTCGTCGATCAGGCGCCACTGCTCCCGCTTGACGAAGCGCCGGCTTCCCTGATCCCGTCGTTTGAGGACAACTCGTCCCATGACGGTGTAGTACCGGCGCTTCTTCCTCAGGGAACCGCGAAGCGTCTCACCGACTCTCAGATCGCCTCTGACACTCACAGCGTGATCTCCGAGCTGGTCACCTGCTGGGCCCGCAGGCGCTTGCGCACCAGCTCCCCCACGGCCTCGATCTGGGCGGGGGTCAGTGTGCGGCAGCTGGTGAGCGTCACGTAGCCGGTGCCGGACTCGGGCCAGGTGTGGGCGGCGATATGCGACTCGGACAGAATGATGACGGCGCTCAGTCCCTGGGGCTCGAAGCGGTGATGAGCGCTGGATACGGCAGTCAGTCCCGCCGTCTGGGCGGCAGTCAGGAGAATCGACTCCATGGTGGACAGATCGTTGAGCGCATACGGCTCAGCGCCACTGATCTTGTAGCTGACGGAACACAGGCTCACCGCACTCACGCGAGCACGGTAGCAACGAGGCAGACAGCCGACAAACGGGCTGAGGTCCCCATCCTCGCTCCCCCGCCGTCGACAACACATGGCGGGAAGCCCGTCACCGACGGGGCGGGCCTCCTACTTGCCCACTCCGCCTCCGCCGCCCCCATAGACCGGGCGGTGACGATAGCCCCGTGAGGAGCCCGAGTGCGAGGTGCTGGTGGGATCGGCGTCGCCACGGAAGCGGCTGGGGTTGGAGCAGGCGGAGAACAGTCCGCCGACGAGCACGATACTGACGAAGGCGGCGACGACCGCGCATCCGATGTTCCGGCCGGTTCTTCCAGGGGCAGATCGGCGGTTGTACAGGACCCGCCCGAAGAGCTGCTTCTGCTGCGCAGTGGACAAGGAGGTCTTGCGGTATGCCAGGAGGTCACGGAAACGGTGGCTGTCGATGGTCAGCCTGCTGGTCACGCCGGCCGGTTCCGTCAACCGCACCTCTGCGTAGGTCATGGTCTCGCCGATGTTGAGCGGGCACACCGGGGAACCGATGACGTTCTCGAGCGTTCCGGTGGTCACCTCCTCAACCATGCCCCGGTGCAGGACGCCATTGATCGTCAGCGGCATCGTCTGGCCGACGGTCAGGGCCCACGGCTCGATCGTCTCCTGGAGACGAACGGGTTCGTAGAAGAGGACCTCGCCGGGATCGTGGTCGATCTCGACCCATGTGTCGGCGTTGCTGGCCCCGATGAGCTGCCACTCCTCCCAGTAGTAGAAGCAGTGGTCCTGGGAGTCCCATTCCTTGAAGAGCAGGCAACCTGTGACTGACAGGGCGCCTGCAGTGCCCTGGAGCAGGTCGCCGACCTGCAGGTTGCCTCGCGTGCCGTTCACCAGGACCCTCCCGCCTGCGGAGAGCAAGACGGGGCGCCGCTGCCGCCGTCGGTACCTGATCCGCCTGTCATCACGCGGGCACAGTAGCAACGCGGGCATGTCCCGGCAAACGGATCGCACTCCCCATGATCCGGCCCCACTAGGTGGATCCGAACAGCTCAGGAACCGGGTGCCGTGTGAGACTGTCCCCATGCGCGTTGCCGAGATCGCCGAGCTGACCGGGACGACCGTGCGCACGGTGCGCTACTACCACTCGCTGGGGCTGCTTCCAGTCCCTGACGAACGGGGCGGCTGGCGCGACTACGACCTGAGCCACGTCGCCCGGCTCTCCCGGATCCGCTGGCTGGTCCAGGCCGGCGTGTCCCTGGAGACCATCAGGCGCGTTCTCGACGAGTCCGAGGCCACCGGCGTCAAGCAACCCGACGACGAGCCAGCAGCCGGAACGGTTGAAGCACGCGCGGCGGCCGGCTCCGTGGTCGAGGACCTGGCCGGGGCACTGGCCGCCGTGGAGGATCACCTGGCCGAGGTCGCCAGGCAGAGGGACATGCTCACCGGCCTGCTGGAGCGAGCCAAAGCCGGTTCGACGGTCTCACCGATGTCCCCACGTATGGCGGCCTTCTTCGACCGGCTGGAGCAGGCCGCTGCCGATGAGGCCACCCGCTGCGCCGTGCGCAAGGAGCGGGACCTGACCGACCTGGCCTGCTATCGCGGCCAGATGCCGCCGGAGGCGGAGTTCCTCTTCGTGGACCCGGATCCTGACTACGACGCCGAGTCACTGGCCCTTTACTCCCAGGAGCCGACCGAGATGTCAGAGGCGCAGATCGAGCAGCGCGCCCAGGTCATGGTCTCCCGGATGGAGGCCCGGCTGCCGCCTGAGCGCCTTGCAGCCCTTGCCAGCAGCGTCGACGCCGATGCGGTCCGGGGGCTCTTCAGCCTCATCGGAGCCACGGGGTACCCCGATGCGCGGCTCACCCGGGCCTTGGAACGGGAGTTCCTCACCGCGATCGACCGCTGGCGCTCGAGCGAGTAAGCGACACTCAAGCATGCTCGGTTGAAGCACTACCGACATCGATTTCCGACGCCCTCTTAACTCACCGCATGTACCGATCCCAGTAGCCGGCCTCCGATTCAATCTGCTCGACGACGTCGATCCACAGCCCGCTGGGGTCGGCGAACCCGAACCGGCGCTGGCCGAAGGGCTCGTCGGTGAGCGGGTACGTCACCGCCAGCCCTCTGCCCGTCAGCTCGGCATGAGCCGCTGCTGCGTCGTCGACCTCCAACTCGAAGCAGGCGCCGGTTCCGGCGAAGGCATCGGGCCCTGGAGGAGCAGAGGGGTGGTCCGGCGTCATGAAGGCAATCGATGATCCACTGCCCTCATCCGTCATCAAGGTGAACCAGGAACTGTCGAAAACAGGACGGAAGCCGAGGAATCGCTGCCAGAAGTCTCGCGCCTCGTCCTTCCGGTCGGTGACGATGATCGGGTAGTTGTCTCGGATCCGCATAGTCGCCTCCCAGGTGACATCGAAGGATTCGCATACCATTGGTATGCGAAACTAGTTCACATACTTCCGGTATGTCAATTGTCGAGGTGCTTCATGGCAGGAACGAGAGCAGCCCAGCGCAGGGCGACGCAGGCGGCACTCATCACCGTGGCTCGGCAGCGCTTCGCCTCCGAGGGTTACAGTGCGATGCGACTAAGCGACGTCGTCGACGCGCTCGGAATGACCAAGGGCGCGCTCTACCATCAGTTTGCTGGAAAGAAGGATCTCTTCCTCGCAGTCCTTCGGCAGGTGCAGCAGGAGGTCGCTGACCGGGTTCAGGACGCCGCTCGGCCATGCGCGGATCCCTGGAAGGAGCTCGTCGCAGGCTGCGAGGCGTTTCTTACCTCCTACAGTGACCCCGAGATCCGGCAGATCATGCTCATTGACGCACCGACAGTGCTGGGTTGGCGTGACTGGAAGGAGATGGACGGAGCATGCTCCGAAAGGCTCCTCACGGAGGTGCTGACCAGCCTCATGGCGGATGGCATTCTCGTCTCCCGGCCGGTGGAGCCCGTGGTTCGTCTGCTATCCGGTGCAATGAACGAGGCCGCGTTGTGGCTTGCTGAGACCGAGTCACCAACGGCGCTGAAAGACACCATGGACGCATTGATCTGCATGCTCGGTTCACTGCGAGCCGATGGGGTCACGCCGGCAGCAGAGGCGAGTAGCGTCGCTGGTATGAGTCAACGCCTTCCTTCATCTGACAACGTGGTTCTCAAAGGCATCCGTGAGGAGCCCAGTGCCGAGGACGGAGTACGGGTCCTGGTGGACCGGCTCTGGCCCCGTGGCGTGTCCAAGGAGCGTGCCGCTCTCGACGAGTGGGCCAAGGACGCCACCCCCACTACCGAGCTGCGGCGGGCCTTCCACAGCGGGGACCTGCCCTGGCCCCAGTTCGTCGAGGCCTACCGGGCCGAGCTCACCGAGAGGCCCGAGGCGGTCGCCGCCGTCGAGCACCTGCGTCACGAGGCCCTTACGGGGCGCGTGACGCTCCTGTTCGCCGGCCACGACCACGTCCACTGCCACGCGCGTGTCCTGCGCGAGGCGGTCCTCGGTGTCGAGGAGGACCTGACCTGACGGCGGCCCCGACGCAGGCTCAGACGTTGAAGCCCAGGGCGCGCAGCTGCTCGCGGCCCTCAGGGGTGATCTTGTCCGGCCCCCACGGCGGCAGCCAGACCCACTGGATGCGGACCTTGTCGGCGATGAGGGACAGGGCCTGCTGGGCCTGCTCCTCGATGACGTCGGTGAGCGGGCAGGCGGCGGTGGTCAGGGTCATGTCGAGCACGACGGTGCCGTCGGGCTCGATCGACACCCCGTAGAGCAGCCCGAGATCGACGACGTTGATCCCGAGCTCGGGGTCGATGACGTCGCGCAGGGCCTCCTCGACGGCGGCGACGTCGACGCCCTCGGTGCTGGCGACGGGGGCCGGCGGCTGCTGGGCGGCCATGGGGTTGTCGGCGGCTGCCGGCATCCCGCTGGGGTTGTCACGCATGGCTTCTTCCTTCTTCCTCGCAGGTCGGACAGTGGTGTCAGGACAGTTGGGCTACTCGGCGCCGTTCGGCTCAACGGCGGGCAGGGCGACGCCGGACTTGGCCAGGGCGTCCTTGAGGGCCATCCACCCCAGCAGGGCGCACTTGACGCGGTTGGGGTACTTCGAGACGCCCTCGAAGGCGGCCCCGTCCTCCAGGTCATCCAGGACGGCGTCGTCGACGCCCTTGCCGCGCGAGTGCATGAGGGCATCGAAGTCCGCCTCGAGGCGGGCCACGGTGGCCAGGTCGGCGCCGTTGACGAGGTCGTGCATGACGGAGATGGAGGCCTGGGAGATGGAGCACCCGTCACCCTCCCAGCCGATGGCCTCGATCTTGCCGTCCTTGACGCGCACCCCCAGGGTCACGTCGTCACCACAGGTGGGGTTGACCTGGTGGCTGGTGGCGTCCGGAGCATCGAGGGCGCCGGAGCCATGGCGCTCACGGGAGTGGTCGAGGATGACTTGCTGGTAGAGCTGGTCGAGTTCGTTCATGCTCACCTCTGGAAGTAGCGCCGGACGTCGGCGATGGCGGACAGGAAGCGGTCCACCTCCTCGGGAGTGGAGCAGGCCCCGAAGGACAGGCGCGAGGAGGCGTGGATGCCGAAGTGCTGGTGGATGGGCTGGGCGCAGTGGTGGCCGGTGCGCACGGCGACGCCGGCGGCGTCGAGGACCTGGCCGACGTCGTGAGGGTGGACTCCCTCGATGGAGAAGGCGACCACGCCCAGGCGGTCGGTCGTGTCGGTCGGGCCGACCAGGCGCAGCCCAGGCGCCTGGGCCAGGCCCTCGAGCACCTGCCGGGTCAGGACCTGCTCGGTGGCGTGGAGCCGGTCCAGGCCGATCCCGGCCAGGTACTCCACGGCGGTGCTCCATCCCGCGGCCTGCGCCAGCGGCTGGCTGCCGGCCTCGAAACGGGGCGGGCCGCTCATGAAGGTCGACGACTCCATGGTGACGATCTCGATCATGGAGCCGCCGGTGAGCACCGGTGGCATCGCGGCCAGGAGCTCCTCGGTGGCCACGAGCGCGCCGATGCCGGTCGGGCCGAGCATCTTGTGGCTGGAGAGCACCATGGCGTCCACGCCGGCGGTCTTCAGTGCGCCGAAGTCCAGCGGCAGGTGGGCGGCCGACTGGCAGGTGTCCAGGACGACGAGCGCACCGACCTGCTGGGCGCGCGGGAGGATGACGTCGAGCGGGCTGATCGCGCCGGTGACGTTGGAGGCATGGGTCAGGGCCAGGACGCGGGTGCGCTCGGTGATGACGTCCAGGGTGGCGGCATCGATGCGCCCGTCCTCGGTCAGGTCCAGCCAGCGCAGGGTGGCGCCGGTGCGGGCGCACAGCTCCTGCCATGGCACGAGGTTGGCGTGGTGCTCAGCGCGGGTGACGACGACCTCGTCACCCTCTCCGATGATGAGGCGCCGAGCCGGGTCATCGGCCGCGGCGGGCCCTCCGCCACGGGCCGCCGACCGACCCTGGCTGGCGTGCCCGATGGCCAGGGCGACGAGGTTGATGGCCTCGGTGGCGTTCTTGGTGAAGACGAGCTCGCTGCCACGCGCGCCCACGAAAGCAGCGATGGCGTCACGGGCGTCCTCGAAGGTGGCGGTGGCCTCGTCGGCGAGCTGGTAGGTGGAGCGTCCCGCCGCGCCGTTGGACATGCGGTAGAAGTCGGCCTCCGTGGTGATGACGCCGGCCGGCTTCTGGCTCGTGGCCGCCCAGTCCAGGTAGGCCAGCGCCTGACCGTTGCGGGCGGGTCGCTCCAGGTAGGGGAAGTCGGCGCGGATCGCGGCGATCTCCTCCGCGTTGAGTGCGCCGGCCGAAGGCGCCCCGGTGAGCGGGGCCGTGGACTGGGTCATGACGTGCCTTTCCGATTCGGTGCGAGCGGTTCCGGGCATGGTCGCCGACGGCGGGGCCTGAGGTCATGAGGAACCTTAGTCCCCCTGCCTCAGTGCCGGGGCCGGCGACGGCGCCATGTTGCGCAGCGCGCCGTCGCCGGCCCCGGCACGGTGAGGACCGTCAGGCGAGGTAGCGGTCGTAGCCCTCTTCCTCGAGGCGGTCGGCCAGGTCGGGGCCGCCGGCCTCGGCCACGCGCCCGTCGACGAAGACGTGGACGTGGTCGGGCTTGATGTAGCGCAGGATGCGCGTGTAGTGGGTGATGAGGAGGAAGCCGGCGTCGGACTCGTCGTGGAGGCGGTTGACGCCCTCGGACACGATGCGCAGGGCATCAACGTCCAGGCCGGAGTCGGTCTCGTCCAGTACGGCGAAGCGGGGACGGAGCAGCTCCATCTGGAGGATCTCGAAGCGCTTCTTCTCGCCGCCGGAGAAGCCGGCGTTGACGTCGCGCTGGGAGAAGGCGGGGTCCATCCGCAGGTTCTTCATGGCCTGGTTGACCTCGCCGACCCACTGGCGCACCTTGGGGGCCTGGCCGTCGATGGCGGTCTTGGCCGTGCGCAGGAAGTTGGCCACGGTGACGCCGGGGACCTCGACGGGGTACTGCATGGCCAGGAAGAGGCCGGCGCGGGCGCGCTCGTCCACACTCATCTCCAACAGGTCGACGCCGTCGAGGAGGACCTCGCCGTCGGTGACCTCGTAGTCGGGGTGACCGGCGATGGAGTAGGCCAGGGTGGACTTGCCCGAGCCGTTGGGGCCCATGATGGCGTGGACCTGGTTGGAGTCGATGGTCAGGTCCACGCCCTTGAGGATGGGCTTGGGACCGTCATTGGTGGCCACCTGGACGTGGAGGTTCTTGATCTGCAGAGTGCTCATGCGACGTTTCTTTCAGCTGGGTTGTGGTCTGGTTGCGGGTGGGCGGACCGTCGTGCAGGTCCGGCCTGTCACTCGGCTGCCGGCTCGGCGGCGGGGTCCTGGTCGGTGCGGGCGGTGATGAGTCCGGTGAGCTCGAGCTCCTTCTCGATGGCGGCCATGAGGCGCTCCTCGACCTCATCGACACCGATCTCGGCGACGATCTCGTTGAAGAAGCCCAGGACGACGAGGCGGCGGGCCTCGGTCTCGGGGATGCCGCGGGCACGCAGGTAGAACAGCTGCTGGTCGTCGAAGCGGCCGGTGGCGCTGGCGTGGCCGGCCCCCTCGATGTTGCCGTTCTCGATCTCCAGATTCGGCACGGAGTCGGCCTTGGCCCCCTCGGTGAGGACCAGGTTGCGGTTGAGCTCGTAGGTGTCGGTGCCGCGGGCGGCCTGGCCGATGAGGCAGTCCCCCACCCACACGGCGTGCGCGCCCTCGCCCTGGAGGGCGCCCTTGTAGGTGACACGCGAGTAGCAGTGGGGCTCGGTGTGGGCCACGTAGGGGCGGTGCTCCTGGTGCTGACCGGCATCGGTGAAGTAGACGCCGTAGGCGTCGATGTGCCCGCCCTCGCCGGAGAAGCCCAGGTCGGGGCAGATGCGCACGTCTCCGCCGAGGCTGACGACGACGTGCTTGAGGACGCCGCGGCCGCAGACCTTGACCCGGTGGTTGGAGGCGTGAACGGCTCCGTCATCCCAGCCCTGGACGGTCACCAGGGTGAGCTCGGCGCCGTCGGCGACCGTCACCTCGACACCCTGGGTCAGGGCGGCGGTGCCGGTGTGGTCCAGGACGACGGTTCCCTTGGAACCGGCCTCGGCGGCGACGAGGATGTGCTGGGCGGTGGGGCGGGCGAGCTGTGTGTCCTGGCCGATGATGTTCAGTCGGGCGGCCCGCTCCAGCTGGGCGCCGGGCTCCAGGGTGAGCACGGTGGCGGTCTCGGTGCCGTTCCAGGCGGTGACGCCGGTGCGGTCGACCGGGGCGCCCACGGTGCCGATGCGGGCGTCGCTGCGCGCGACGGTCTCAAGGCTCGCGCCGTCGGGCAGGTCCGTCTCGATACGGACGGCGCCGGCATCGCTCTGGCCGGCGGTGGCCGCGCGGATGGCATCGAGGTCGAACAGCGGGGCGAAGCGCTTCATCGGCGTGAAGCGCCACTCCTCCTCGCGACCGCGCGGCACCGGGATGTCGGCGGGGTCGAAGGAGGTGGGGCGGTCGGCGCGCGAGGAGACGTAGCGCGGCCCGCCGTGGGAGTGGGCGCCGTCGAGCGTGGCGCTCGAGTGGTCGGTGGAGAGTTCAGGCATGTGGAGGTGCTCCTTGGCCGGCTGCGGGCCGGTGTGATGAGGTGTGGGTCGAAGGCTGAGTGGGCTGACGAGGAAGGATCCGCTGCGGTGGGTCAGCCCACCGAGTTCTCCATCTGCAGCTCGATGAGCCGGTTGAGCTCGAGGGCGTACTCCATGGGCAGCTCCCGGGCGATGGGCTCGACGAAGCCGCGCACGATGGTGGCCATGGCCTCGGTCTCGGTCAGCCCACGCTGCATGAGGTAGAAGAGCTGGTCGGCGCTCACCTTGGAGACGGTGGCCTCGTGGCCCATCTCGACGTCGTCGGTGCGAACGTCGACGTAGGGGTAGGTGTCCGAGCGGGAGATCTCATCGACCAGGAGCGCGTCGCACAGCACGTTGGACTTGGAGTGCCGGGCGTTCTTCATGATCTGCACCAGCCCGCGGTAGGCGCTGCGGCCACCGTGGCGGGCGATCGACTTGGAGACGATGTGGCTGGAGGTGTGGGGCGCCATGTGGACCATCTTGGCGCCGGTGTCCTGGTGCTGGTCCGCGCCGGCGAAGGCGATGGACAGGGCCTCGCCGCGGGCGTGGGGGCCCATGAGGAAGACGGCCGGGTACTTCATGTTCCGCTTGGAGCCGATGTTGCCGTCGATCCACTCCATGGTGGCGCCCTCCTCGCAGGTAGCGCGCTGGGTCACCAGGTTGTAGACGTTGTTGGACCAGTTCTGGATGGTCGTGTAGCGCACGCGGGCGTTCTTCTTGACCACGATCTCCACGATCGCCGAGTGCAATGAGTCGGTGGAGTAGATGGGGGCGGTGCAGCCCTCGACGTAGTGGACGTAGGAGTCCTCGTCGGCAATGATAAGCGTGCGCTCGAACTGGCCCATGTTCTCCGTGTTGATGCGGAAGTAGGCCTGGAGCGGGATCTCGACGTGGACGCCCTTAGGGACGTAGATGAAGGAGCCCCCGGACCACACGGCCGTGTTGAGGGCCGCGAACTTGTTGTCGCCGGCGGGCACCACGGTCCCGAAGTACTCCTTGACGAGCTCGGGGTACTCGCGCACGGCGGTGTCGGTGTCCACGAAGATGACACCCTGCTCCTCCAGGTCACCGCGGATCTGGTGGTAGACGACCTCCGACTCGTACTGGGCGGCCACGCCCGCCACCAGGCGCTCGCGCTCGGCCTCGGGGATGCCGATGCGGTCGTAGGTGTTCTTGATGTCCTCGGGCAGGTCGTCCCAGGAGTTGGCCGGCCGGTCCGTGGAGCGCACGTAGTACTTGACGGCGTCCATATCGAGCTGGGAGAGGTCCACGCCCCAGGTGGGCATGGGCTTGCGCTCGAAGGTGGAGTAGGCCTTGAGACGCTTGGCCAGCATCCACTCCGGCTCGCCCTTGATGGCGGAGATCTCGCGGACCACCTGCTCATCAAGGCCTCGCTTGGCCTTCTCACCGGCCTCGTCGGAGTCGTGCCAGCCGAAGTCGTAGCTCGTCGAGATCGAGTCGATGATCTCGTCGTCGGTGCTACGCGTGGTCTCGGTTGTCGGCAGTGTCATCGGGTTCCTTCCATTCGCTTGGTCTCAAGGCCTCGCGTCTTAGCCGCCGCCCGAACCGCGCGCTTGCGCAGCGCGGGCATGGCGATCGGAATGTGGGTGGTACAGACGTGCTCGCCTCCGGCCAGGGTGGCCAGACGCTGGACCGGGACGCCCACGAGCCGGGAGATGGCCTGGGTCTCGGCGTCGCACAGCTCGTGGAACTCCCCGGCCACGTCACGCACCGGGCAGTTGCCCTGGCACAGCTGGACGGCGAAGGACCCGTCGCCGACGTCGCGCACCGAGGCCGCGTAGCCGTCGAGAGTCAGGGCGTCCGCCAGGGCGCGAGCCCGTTCCGAGGGGTCCTTGCCGGCCGCCTCGACGACGGTGGCGTAGCGGCGCTCGAGGTCGCGGCCCCTGGCCGCGGCGAAGGAGTCGACCGCCTTGTCACCGGCCACCTGGGACAGGTAGTGCAGGGCGCGGTTGGCCAGGTCGGAGTAGCCCTCCGCGAAGGAGGTGCGGGCCTTGGGCGTCAGGACGTAGTGCCGGGCCGGGCGACCGCGGCCGCGCTTGCCCGTCTGGGCCGGCGTGTGCACCTCGATCTGCTCAGCGTCCTCAAGGGCGGTGATGTGCCTGCGCACGGCGGCCGGCGTCAGGCTCAGGACCTTGGCGAGCTGCGCCGCCGACACCGGTCCCTTCTCAGCGATGAGGTCGAGAACGCGTGCCCGGGTAGAGTCGTCGTCACTCTGCGTCATGACGGTTCTCCTCCCCTAGTCGCTTCCGACGCCTCACGGCCTGCCCCGTTGCGGCCGGTTCGGCCATGCCCTGGACCGGCTCCAGGCACTGACCTGCGAGGCGTCGCTGGTCGTTGTGCCACGAGTTTAACCAAGATCTTGCTTGCCGAATTCAACACTGGCAAGTTCACGACGGAGCGTCGCAGGGTGGGATTGAACACGCCACCTAATCAAAGGTAACCCTTACCTAGGAATACCTAACTAGTCGTTGGTCGGGACGCACGGCCTCGCGCACCGTAAACTGCACCGTCACCCGACACAGCACGGTGAACTAGAGATGAGCCCGGTCCTGGACCGGCACCTCGATCACTCGCCGTCCAGGCAACCGACGACGCAGCCTCCTAGCGCCCGCCTCTTGGGAGAAGCTCGACATCAGCCCACGGCAGAAGGTCCGGAACCGCACCGACGAACTCACCGTTGACGATGTCCTCGAAGCCCGTGAAGACCCACGCCCCGTCGCGCAGCTGAAGCAGCTGACCGGCATAGAGGTGCTCTGGGCGCACGTACCTGGCGCCGTCGATATCCCAGGGCCCCAGCGCCCCCTCCCCCTCGGCGACCCACACCCCGCCCGGACCAGGTTCAGCCTTCATGTCGTCACCGCAGGAGAAGACGAGGAGATGACGGTCGTCAACGCTCCGGCTCTGGGAAACCTCCAGCTGACCGAAGACCGACGGGCTGGTCAGCGGCGGCCCGATCTGCCAGTGGTCCAGGTCATCGGAGACGGCATGACCGATGACGCCGGCACCATAGTGCTCAGCCCCCTTCGCCCTGGCGGTGATGAGCATGTGCCAGCGCCCGTCATGCCTGAAGACAAAGGGATCCCTCCAGTGCTCGGCGCCAGAGACGTCGGTTTCCCTCCTCTCGTACCACCTGGAGTCCGCCTCCAGAGGAACATCGCACGTGCGTTCAAACGTCACTCCGTCAGTGGAGTCAGCCCAGCCGATGCGCTGAACCAGCCCGTCCTCTGCTCGAGAGATACCGGTGTAGAAGACACGCATAGCACCGTCGGGCTTGACGATGGTGGAGCCGGTCCAGATGGCCTTGTCGTCGAACGTCGGCCCGTCGGAATGCACTAGGGCATCGGGCAAAAGTTGCCACGTACGCGCATCGCTGGAAACGGCGTGCCCCATGGAAGCACGGAAGTGCCGCCGCTCCGGGTCGTGTAACGCACGCGACGCCCGCAGGAAGAAGAGGTGATAACGATCGCCGTCGTCACAGATCCAGTGGTCCCACAGCCAGTGGTCATTCAGTGCAAGTGCCATGTGATCGGTCTCCTCAGGGGTCAGACGGTTCTAAGGGAGAGGTCGGAGAACACCGCGCTCCCGTTATCGGAGTAGAGGGCCAAGCCATGATCGCCGGCGGCGGGATAGACCTGGTTGGACAGAACGGTGTGGCCCGCATTGACGAAGACCTCGACACTGTTGCGATCAACGACCACAGTGAGGTGCACATGACGGACGGCGGGGTCGATAGGCGCCTCGGACTGAGTATACGGAGCGAAGGGCGCCGATATGCTCTCGCTCGGACCTCGGTCGACATAGACGCGGCCATTAAAGACGCCGACGTTGGTGTGCCGAGTTCCGTCTGAACTGCGCAGGACATCTATGCCTACGTTAGTTGCATTTGTCCAGGCAATGTCAGTGGTTAGAACGTAGGCCTCAGTCGTGACGTCGAGTACCCGGCGGCCGGTGACATTGACGTCGCCCAGGGACTTCTGCGAGAGGACACTGGTCGCGAGCACAGGTTTGGGAGCGCTCAGCAGGCTGTACCAGCCGCCGGGCTGCCGACAGAGTCGGATTTCACGAACGACAGAGTACTGACCGTTGTACCCATCGGTGTCGAGAGTGGGAACGTGCCTGGCGGCGTACTTCCAGTTGTTCATCCAGGCGACAGCATGCCTCACGTTCTGGGGTGAGTCGGCACTTGGCCAAGTAACAGCCGCGTACCAGTCATACCCATGATCGAGCCACTGCGGTCTGAGGTTGTCTGTCACGAACCGAGTTCCATCCCAGTTCCCTATCCAGTACGCGTAGGTGCCGAGCGATCCTGCTCCCCATCCGTCCATTGAGGCGCCGAGGACCCAGTGGCTGGTTCCGTCATCGGCAATGATGCGGAACAGGTCAGGGCACTCCATGCCTCCGAGATCCGTAGCCCCAGGTGTGAGGTAGTCGAAGTTGGAGGTCCACCGCCAGTGGTGTAGGTCAGTGGAGACGTAGAACGAGAGATACTTACGCCGACCGATGACGCACACCCATTGGCTGCGCACCTCGTCTCGGACAACCTTCGGGTCACTAAACCACCTGGCATTATCGATCTCCTCATCCGTAGATGCATTATCAGCATTCGGGTTCGGAATGACTGGTTCGGAGAGCATCGAAAAGCTGCGCCCGCCATCCGTTGACCAGTGGAGATACTGGGCCTGGCGAGTGAGGTCGCCGTGGGGCACGTGCGTCACAAGAGCGACGACCGCCCCGGCCCCAAGACCGGCAGTGTTGTCGGTGTCGACGACGGCCGAACCGCTCCACGCAGGAGTGTCACCTACAAGCGGGATCGTATCGCCTACGTCGGAGAAAGAGACTTCGTCGGTCGAGGTCGCAAGTCTCCACCCTCCTGGTCCTGCAGTCCGGGCGGCCTGGAGGCGTGGGAGCTGGAGTTGACCACCAAGGTAGTACGGGCGTTGGGGGTCGCAGGCCCACCCGGTTGTAGGGGTGAGATGAAGAAGCGCGCGACGGCTGACAGCTGCGCTTGCAAACGTTGATGGTGCCATGCCACAGGCTGTTCCAGCGGCTGTGGCGACGACCACTCCAGCCGCCGTCCTCAATATGGTCCTTCGGCTAAAGCCGGGGTCTTCAGTGGTCACAGATCTCTCCTTTGAGATCAAGGCTGAGATATTCAGACAGGCATGAATTGAGCGGCGGAGCCGCTACCGGACACGAGGGCAGTGGACAGTGCACGCTTACGTAGCAGGGCCGAGATTGGAACACGCCCAATGATCCGCTCGTTAAGCACCCCACACTCAGCCTTTGACGGCGGTACCTGCCAACGACGCTACGAACGAGCGCTGGAACAGAACGAAAATGATAAGAACAGGCAGAGTGATGAGTGTGCCGTAAGCCATGATCTGCCCCCATACCGGGTTGAGTTGGAAGAAGTACTGCATACCGACACTCGCGGGCCGCATAGACTCCTCCTGGATGACCATGAGCGGCCACAGGTAGGAGTTCCACGCCGGCAGCATCGTGATGATGGCGACTGTGGCGAAGGTCGGACCAGACAGTGGCACGATGATTCGCGAGTAGATCACCCACCAGGACGCGCCATCAACGCGGGCCGCCTCGTCGATCTCCTTGGGGATATCACCAAAGTGCTGGGCGAACAGGAAGATGGAGAGCGCATTGGCAACGAAGGGCAGAATCTGCACCTGATAAGTGTTGAGCATTCCCTGTTTGACAAGAAAACCGTCAACGACCCATTGCAGCGATGGCAACTTGGCGACCCAGTATACGAGCGGCACAGCGATGGTCTCGAAAGGAACCATGAGGGTGGCTAGAACAAGCGAGAGCACAATGTTCTTGCCCCTCCAGCGCATACGTGATATCGCAAATCCGATCATGGAGTTGACAATGAGGCCGAGCATTACTATTGCAACGGTCACGATGAGCGAGTTTGTGATAAACCGCACAGCCGGGACCCGCTCGAATACTCCGGAGTAGTTATCCAGTGATAGGTGACCGGTCGGAAGGAACGCCTTAAGGGAGCCGAGATCAGCGAAGATCTGATGGTCTTCTTTGAAGGATGAGAAGACCATGAACAGCAGCGGGAACACAGCGACGCACGAGGCGACGACAAGGCCGACGTACGTCAGCACCCTGGACCTTTTCCTGGTGGCGGCGCGGCCACGGCGACGCGGGCTACTTTCGGGAGGCTCGAGGGCATCGACGGCTGTAGTCGCAGGTACTGCATCGGTCCTAGTTGTCTCAGTGAGCATGTCAGTCCTTCTCCCTGGTGAGCCAGCGCTGTATGAGACTGATGAGCAGGACGGCAATGAAGAATATGAGTGAGATGGAGCTGCCGTACCCCATGTCCTGCTCACGGTAACCCCTGCGCACCGCGTGGTAGACGATTGTCGAGGTGGCATCTTGGGGACCTCCGGATGTCATAACGTCGACCTGGACGAACAGGCCCAGCGCAGCAATCGTGATGGTGACGAGGATGAAGACCATCGTCGAATGCAGCCCCGGCCATGTTATGTAGCGGAAGCGCTGCCAACCGTTGACGCCGTCGAGGTCAGCGGCCTCGTAGAGAACCGGGTCAATCATTTGCAGGCCGGAGAGCCAGATGATCATATGGAAACCGACCGCTTGCCAGATAGACAGCACGATAATGGCAGGCATCGCGGTGCCAGGGTGGTTGAGCCAGGCAATGGTGGACCACCCGCCGCCAGTGACGGTGTTGAGCATCGAGTTGAACAGGCCATTGTCCTGATAGAAGAAGCTCCACAGGATGGAGACCACAACCATGGAGGTCACCACGGGCATGAAGATCATTGTCCGGAAAGCAGTGACTCCCTTGACCTTCTGGTTGACAAGAATCGCCAGCACTAGGGCAAGGATGGACTGGAAGGGCACGACAACGAGCGCGAACAAAACAGTATTCGCCAGAGACCGGATGAAGGTCGGGTCGTCGGTGAACGCCCGTACGAAGTTCTCCATCCCGATGAACTGCGGAGGGTTGGGGGAGATGAGACGCGTATTCGTGAAGGACAGGATGAAGGTAAGCAGGATCGGAATGCCCATGAAAAGCAGGAGGAGCAGGAGGGCCGGCGAGCTCATGAGCCACGCCGTCCTAGCCTCTCTGCGCAATGCGGCGGTCCTGCCGCGGCGCCTCATGGTACTGGGGGCTGCCATATCTGTTCCCTTCCCGGCGGCGCACTCTTACGCGCACGCCGGATCGGTGCTGGTGGTGTAGGAAGGTGGCGCGGCTGTTGACCGGCCGCACGATCAGGTACTCAGTAGCGCACTTGGCCTACTTGGCTTACTTGACCTACTTGGCCTTGTAGCCATCGTTCGACTTGATATCCGCGTTGATGTCCTTGACGGCCTGGTCGAGGGTCGACTTGACATCGGAACCGGAAACGATGTCCCGAGCGGCCTTGTCGAAAGTCGATGAGATGACCTTGTATCCGGGTGTCGCAGGACGCAGGAGGGCGTACTTTTTACCGATCTCGTAAACAGGCTCCAGCGGCTTGCCCTCGCCGTAGTACTTCGTCTTCGGGGTGGCCGACTCGATTGACGGGAAGTTGCCGATGGCGTCGGAGTACTGAACGAGGTACTTGTCCTGCATGAGGAACTCAATGAACTTGTTCGCAGCGTCGGCGTTCTTCGAGGAGGAGGACACACCCCATTGCCAGGAGCCGCCGCCTACGTGAGCACCCGCGCCGAAGTCGACAGGGGGGAGGATGAGGACCTCGTCCTCGCCGAAGGTCTCCTGAGCCTTGAGGACCTTCCATCCGCCGGCATAGACGAGCGGCACCTTGCCTTGAAGGAAGTCCTGGCCGTCCTTGGCCGGGGTCTGAGAGGCGTAGTTGGAGGTGAACAGCGAGCGGAACCAGGTGCCCCACTCGACGGCCTTGTCCCCGTTGAGGAAGCCCTCGGCGGTCTCATAGCTCTTGCGGTCGATGAGGTCGCCACCGAAGGACTGGAGCATGGGAGCGTAGGCGTAGGGCCACCACTCGGCGGTGTCCCACACCGACATGTCAATGGCGTAGCTGAAGCCGTCGAGCTTTGAGAGCTTGTCGAGGGCACCCATGAACTCGTCCTTCGTCCACGGCTTGTTGACCGTGGGGATGGTGACACCGGCTTTGTCGAAGGCCGACTTACGTCCGAGGAAGCACAGCGAGGTGTCGTAGGGGCCGACGGAGTAGAGCTTGTTGTTCCAGACCCCTTTAGCGGAGTCGATGATCTTTCCCTGGAGATCCTGCGAGATTGTCAGTGGCGAGAGGTATCCGGCCCAGGCCCAGTTGGACATGATCGGGCCGTCAAGGTCGAGGATGTCGGGCAGATTGCCGGAGACTGCGGCTGAGGCGATGGCATCGTTGTAGGACTCCTGCGGGAAGGACTTCACCGTGACCGGGGTGTTGGGGTTCGCGGCGTTGAAGTCCTTGACCGCGCTGTTGACGACGTCGAGCTCCTCCTTGTTGCCTCCGTTGTGGGTCCAGAGCGTCAGGCCGCCCGCCCCCTTTCCGGACTGAGAGGAGCATGCGGCAAGCGTGGTCAAGGCGGCGGCGCTGGCGCCGAGAAACATACGGCGGGTGGTCATCATGATGGCACTCCTTTGTGTATCAGCGTGAGTGGTGGGGATCTGACTCCACCCATCGGGCGGAGAGCTGGTGGGGCCGACCTCGTGTGCGGCGCCCGAACTACGGCAGCGAGGTGGCGGGAGGCGCCGTGGAGGCTCGCTCGATGAGAGGGCAGGGGAAACGAGTGACGTCCGGGAGCTCGGCTGTACGGCCCGCTGCGAGCTCGCGAGTGAGCCACTCGGCCATCTCCCAGTGCGGCAGGCGCATCGTGGTGAGCCTGGGATCGAGGTTCGTGGAGATGAGCGCGAGGTCGTCGAAGCCGATAACAGAGAGGTCGTTGGGAATGGAGATCCCCAGGCGTACCGCCTGCCGGAAGACGCCGGCCGCCAGGGCGTCGTTGTAGCAGAAAACGGCGGTCGGACGATCAGGCCGGTCGAGGAGACGGCGGGCAGTGGCGTCGACGCTATCGGGGTCGAGTCCCCCGGTGACGAGGAGCGACTCGTCCACCGCCAGCCCGGCCTCTCGAAGGCTGTGGCGGTAGGAGTCGGAACGCTCACGCACAGCGATACTCTCGGCGTCGTCGTGCCCAAGGTAGCCGATACGGCGGTGGCCGAGGTCGACGAGGTGGGCAACGGCATCGCTGGCGCCTTGACGCTCATCGGGAACGACACCAGGAACCCCAGGGCGGTCAGCAACGCCGTTGAGCACGACGACATCCTTGATCTGCTCAGGAACCGGAACAACGCGGTGATACATCGAGGCAATGACCACCTGGCCGACGCGCCGGGCGACCATTTCGCGGACTGCCTCCTTGGCGGCGACGCCGTCACGTCCTGCGTCAGTGAGAAGGACGGACCACCCGAGGCTCTGACTGGTGGACAGAACAGCGTCGATCATGGAGACGGCGTAGGGCGTGGACAGGACACGCTCGCCGATGACCCCGATCGTCCGGGTTCGACCGTTGCGCATGCCACCGGCAATGGCGTCACGGACGTAGCCGAGCTCATCAGCGGCCATACGGACCCGCTCAGCCTTGCGCTCACTCACGCGCCCCTCGAACTTGCCGGAGAGCACGAGGGAGGCCGCAGCCTTGGAGACACCAGCCGCGGCAGCGACATCGGCGAGAGTCGTCATCATCTCCGCTCCCCTCTTCTGGTCGGGAGGCCCGGCATCGGTACCGGACACAGAGAGATCATGACTCAGAACACGCTCATGGGTCAACCGGTTAACTACATTGAGCCAAGTCGATTAATCGATTGATGTTCAAGGTGTTCTTCACCTGAGTCAGGCGGCCCTCGCTTGCCATGGCGGGCAGACTCGCCGAATCCTGGCCACTATCCTGACCAGGAACGCCGGTCCGAAAGTGCTCCCACTGGTGACAGACAAGTACTTTGACTCGTCCTACAGGCTCTCCGGGCTGCGCAGCCAGGGGGCGTCAGCGGGACGCAGCCCTGCCCAGCCGCGGGAACGTGCCTGGGCCGTGGCCAGGACCCCCAGGACGGTGGAGGGGTTGTGCAGGCGGCCGCCCATGACGGCGTCGATAGCCTCGTCCAGGCGGACCCAGGTGGGCACGAACTCGGCCTCCTCGTCCTCGCGGACGGTGCGCCGGTCCTCGGACAGCAGGCTCAGGTCCTGGGCGAGGAAGATCCGGGCTCCCTCGGTGGTGAAGCCCGGCGAGGCGTAGAACTCGGCCAGCGTGTGCCAGGTGGCCGCCTCGTAGTCGGTCTCCTCAGCGAGCTCGCGGACGGCGGCGGCGACCGGCTCCTCCCCCGGCACGTCGAGCAGGCCGGCGGGAATCTCCCACAGGCAGGCGCGTACGGGATGGCGGTACTGGCGGATCATGAGGATCTCCGCGGCGCCGTCGGCCTGGGAGGATGTCTCGCCCTCGCGCAGGGCGACGACGGCGACGGCGTCGTGATGGACGACGACCTGACGGGCCACCGGCTCCTGACCGGGACCCAGGCGCACCTGGTCGGCGTCGACGGCGAAGATCGGCCCGCTCCAGACCCGCTCGCTGGAGACCAGCTCACGCCCCGGTTCGCGCGTGTCAACGAGGGTGTTCACTATGCCGTCGCTGCTGCGGGTCCTCATCACCGGATGATCCACGATTGGCTCCTCATTCTCGCTGCCGGCGTCGTCGTTACTGGGCGCTCGGGCACCACGATGCTACCGCTCGGGGCAGGGCGGCTCAGTGCAGGTCGAGGACCGTCTGTCGCAGCTGGGCCGCCAGGTCCTCGAGCCCAGGAAGGCCTCTGGCCGCCGCCTGCGCGCGCTCGGCGGCGCGGGTGCGGGCCTCGGGGTCGCTCAGGAGGGTTCGAAGTGCCTCGGCGACGGCCTGGGCATGAGGGTCCACGAGGACGGCTCCTCCTCTGGCGGTCACGGCGGTGCCTCCGACGTCGGTGGCCACGATCGCGGTACCTGCGCGCAGGGCCTCCTGGATGGTGAGGGGCTGGCCCTCCCACAGGCTGGTCTGGACGACGACGTCAGCGACCTCCATGAGGGCCGGAGCATCGCTTCGCCGCCCCAGGAGGGTGACCGGGAGCTGTTCGGCGGCGATGCGCTCAGCGGCCTGCTCGCGGCCGGGGCCGTCCCCGGCGAGGGCCCAGGTGAAGGCGGTCAGCCGACCGGCGTCGACCTCGCGGGAGAGGATCGCGGCGGCCTCGAGCAGCAGCGGCAGGCCCTTCTGCGGAGCCAGGCGGGCGACGGTCAGGAGGCGGGCACCGCTTCGCGGCCAGGCATCCTCCGCCGCGGCCGCGTCGGAGGCGCCCGGTTCAGCGGGCTGCTGCGGTGGCACCGCGGGGATGATGGCGAGCTCGACATGTGGGGCGCCGAGCTCCTGGGCCCGTTCGGCCAGGTCGGGGCTGACCGCCAGGACGAGGTCGGCGCGCCGGGCGATGAGCCGCTCGAGCCTGTCCCCCACCAGGGTGGTCAGGCGCCCCCCGACGGTGAGGTTGTGGAGGGTGACGACCAGCCGCGTGCGTCCGCGGCGGCGTCGTCCCAGGGCCAGGGCGGCCAGGGCCCCGGCTCGCAGGCCGTGGGCGTGAAGGACGTCGGCGCGCCGGCCCAGGCGACGCAGCCTGGCCACGGCCAGGGTGTCGTTGAGGCTGGGACGGGGGCCGATCTCGAGTGGCTCGGCGCGAGCCGGCTCGATATCCAGTCCGTCAAGGACCGCTGCGGGAGCCTCAACAATGACGTCGTGGCCGTCGGCGGCCAGGAGGCGGGCGCAGTCGGCCAGGTGGGCCCGCACCCCTCCAGCGGCCGATCCGCACACCTGGAGGATCCTCCGGCGCCCTACCTGCGGGTCCTGTACGGCACCGGGCTCGTTCGTGGCGTCGACGTCGCTCATGGTTGCTCCTTGTCGTCCTTCGTTGTCACTGTCGACCTGCCGCCACGTACCGACGCCAGGAGGCTGCGGTCAGCCAGGTGGATGACCACCAGGACGAGGGCCGCAGCCGCAGCGGCACCGATCACGGCGGTGATGACGGCCAGGGGCAGGGAGGTGACACGGGTGGTCGCCCCACGGACGGCCAGCCCGAGGACGAGGGCCACGGGCAGCCCCGCAACGAGCGCGGTCAGGGTCGCACGCAGTACCCGGCCCCCCATGACCCGGGCCAGAACGACGAGCAGGCTCGCCCCCGCCACTGTCATCCCAATGGTCGTGCCCACGCCCAGGGCCACGAGGGTGGCGCGCCCGTCCCCGCCTGCGGGCGCCATGAGGCGCACGCAGGCGGCGCAGGCCACCGCCACGGTCAGCCAACCGGCCGCAGTGGCCTGAGCGGCGGGTCGAGAGCGGTCGGCGGCGAACAGGACCCGGGTGACCTGGTAGATGAGGGCGTAGCCGATCAGTCCCGGGGCCAGGACGGCCAGCGCCTGGCCCATTCCGTCGACCTGCTTGAAGGAGAAGAAGCGCTCGGCGGCGGCGCTGGCGGCCAGCAGCATGGCGGTTCCGGCCACGGCGACAGCGGTGACCAGGGCCGTGGAGGTGGCCACCAGCCTTCTGACATTCTCCTCGCCTGTGCCGCCAGGACTGCCCGCCGACAGCTCGCGAGCCTCGAAGGCGGCGGTCAGGCGGGGGTAGAGGACGGTGGCCACAGGGACGGCCAGCACCGCGTAAGGAAGGACGTAGACGGCCTGCGTGTACTGGTAGACCGCCGCGGTTCCGGTCTGCCCGCCCCAGCGGGCCATGGCCAGGACCACCAGGACGCTCACCTGCTGGGCCAGGATCGTCCACACCCCGGCCCCGCCGAGCCGCACCGCCCGCCGGGCCTGGGCGCCCCCCAGTCTCAGGGTGGGGCGCAGACCCAGCCCAAGCCGGTGGACCGGCCATAGCAGCGGCAGGCTGAGGGCTGCCACCCCGAGGGTCGTCCCCCAGCCCAGCACCTGGAGGGCGAGCCAGGAGGCGGCCGCGTCGTCGCCGCCGGCCAGTGCCCCGTAGAGACCATAGGTCGCCATGACCACGAGGCTGGAGAGCATCGGTGTCAGCGCCGGCCAGGTGAAGCGGTTGTGAGCCTGGAGGACGCCGGTAAGAACGACGGCCACCCCGTACATGGGCACCTGCAGGGCGAACATGCGCAGGAAGGAGGCGACGAGCTCATGCTGAAGCGTCGGGTCCACGCCTTGGGAGGTGGGGAACAGGGAGGCGATCGGGGCGGCCAGGACGATGAGCGCCAGGGACAGCGGGGTCAGGACCGCCAGGACCAGGCCCAGCAGCCCCGAGGCGGTGGCGGTGACCTCCTCACGCCTGCCCGCGGCGATCGGGGCGGCCAGAAGCGGAACGACGGTGGCGGCCAGGACCCCGCCGACGACGACCTCGTAGAGGGTGTTGGGCAGCTGGTTGGCCGTGGTGTAGGCGCCCGCCACCGTTCCGGTGCCGACGGTGGCGGCCTGGACGAGCCAGCGCAGGAACCCCAGGACGCGGGAGACGAGGGTCAGGCCGGCGACGGACCCGGCCACTGAGAGCAGTCCGCCGCGGCGTTGCTGGGCCGTCATCAGGGGCGGCGTCCCAGCCCGTCGAGTGCGGCCAGCACCGGGGTCTCACTGATGACGCGGGAGAAGGAGACCTTCTCGCTGGCCAGGATGAGGCTCACCCCGCTCAGGGCGGCCCCGGCGCGCACCGCGGCGTGGGGGTGGCAGGCCAGGGCGGTGCCCAGCAGGGCGCCGACGGCGTTGGCCCCGGTGTCCCCCAGCATCGTGTTCTCCAGGAGGTCCTCCGGCAGGGCTGCGAGGCTGACTCCCAGGGTGCCCGCGGCCAGCATCCGGGTGGGCTCGCCGTCGCGTCCAGGGGTGGCCAGCAGCGGAGCGCTCACGATGCAGGCGGTCTTGAGCGCCCGTCCGGGGCGCAGGTCGAGCAGGTTGAGCAGGTTCGCCCAGGCTGCGATGACCACGGCGCTGGACGCGGCGTCGACGGCGCTGGACGCCAGCGGACGTGCGCCGGCGCCCGCGCTGCGATGGCGGGCCAGGAGGACACCGCCGACAAGCGCCCCTGAGCCGATGACGGCGATCTTGAGGGCTCCGGTGGTGACGCGCCCGTGGGCCAGGGCGGTGAGGTGACCCTTGAGCCCCTTGGCGGGGGTGTCGCCGTCGTGGGCCCCGGCATCGAGGTCGTCGACCAGGCCGGCGCATCCCCCGGCCCCAGCCGCGATGGTGGCGGCCAGCCCTGCCCGCGAGGATGAGCCCATCCTGCCCCGCAGAAGCCTGCCAGCCTCGATCCCAGCCGTCACGGCACCGGCTGCTGCCCCGACTCCCCCGCGCAGGCTCACGGTGCGGCCGTGGAAGTTGGTGCGCTCCAGTCCCTGGGCAATGGGCGCCAGACAGGTGGACCAGGACAGGGCGGTGCCCGCCGCCTTGAGACCCGTCCTCGCCAGGTCTCGGGCGCAGGAGCTTACTCGCGTGATCGTGCCAGCCATGGACTCAGCCTAAGGCAGGGCGGGGGCGGATCACGGCGTCGCCACCCGTGACGCGGCCGCAACGCCCGAGCCGGCCGAATCACCTGAGTCGCTGAGGACAGGGAGCTACTTGGTCACTGGCGGCATGACGGCCTCGGCCCCCTTGTCGAAGCCGTAGTGCCCGGTGGTTCCCGCACGGGTGGAGGCCAGGGCCAGGGGCGTGGAGACGGAGGCGGCGATCTGGCCGACGGAGTCGATGGTGGTCACCTTCGCCTTCTCGGAGCGGATGATGCCGACGACGCCGCCGTCACCGTCGGCGGAGCCGACCACGACTGTGGGCGCCCTACCGGCTGTGCCCTCCAGCGCTTTGGCCCAGGCCTTGGGGTCCTCGCCCGGCGAGGCCTCGACGGTTGCTCCCTTGCCGGAGGATGCCTGCGGACGCGGCCCGACGACGACGATCATTTCGGCCGCAGCGGTGGGCGTGGAGTCCACGGAGATGAAAGGAGTGCCGGACTTGTCCACTGTCACCGACAGCATGTCCATGAGGACCCGGGAGGAGTCGTCGTTGGCGGTCAGGGCCTTGGCCAGTGCCTCCCCCAGGATGCCGTTGGCGTCCTTGGAGTTGGTGCTGCCCAGGTGCCCCTGGACCTGTCCGGAGAAGGTGGAGCGGTAGTTCTCCCGGGACAGGTCCACCCAAGTGCTGGTCAGGCTCACCCGGCCGGTGACGGTGGCGCCTGCGTTCTTGAGCTGGGCGGCGATGGCGTCGGCGTCCTCGGCCTTGGCGTCCGGCAGCAGCACCATGGCCACGTTCTTGGAGGCCAGGGTCCCGGGCAGGAGGCTGGTGGCGGCCTGAGTGATGTAGGAGTCCCGCTCGTTGACGGCCGTCTCAGTCTGCTCGAGCTTGGCCTGGGTGGCGTTGCGGTTCTCACGCAGGGCGGTGACCTGGTCGTTGAGCGCGGTTCCCAGGGAGTTCTGCAGCGGGCCGGCGCCCAGGACGACCCCGACGGCGAGGGCCAGGAACACGGAGATGAGCGATACCAGGTGATAGCGGAAGTCGATCATGGTTGAAGACCTTGAAGATGACCGTGAGAGGGGCTGCCTCTCAGATGGGCGGGGGTCGTTAGACGGTGGGTGAGTTCGGGGCCAGGCCCAGCAGTGAGCGGAAGAAGTTGACGACGTCGTCCCACACGGCGCCGGACAGGCCCAGGAAGGTCTGTCCACCGGGGGTGGACATCAGGGCGATGGCCAGGGCGAAGGTGCCCGCCAGGGCCAGGAACAGCAGCCACCACCCCGAGATACGGGTGCGGTAGAGCTGGGAGACGCCCTTGGCGTCGATGAGGCGGCCGCCGACCTTGAGCCGGGTCAGGAAGGTCGAGGACATGCCGGCGCGTCCCTTGTCGAGGAACTCCAGCAGGGTGGCGTGCGTCCCCAGGGCCACGATGATCTCGGCGCCGGCCTCATCGGCCATGAGCATGGCGATGTCCTCGCTGGTGCCGGTGGCGGCGAAGACGTGGTGCTCGACCCCGAGCTCCTCGACATGGGCCAGGCCCGGGGCGCGTCCGTCGCGGTAGGCGTGGACGACGATCTCGGCGCCGCAGGTCAGTGCCTTGTCGGATACGGAGTCCATGTCGCCCACGATCAGCGTCGGTTTGAAGCCCGCGTCCAGGACGGCGTCGGCGCCTCCGTCGACACCGATGATGACGGGCTTGTACTCGCGGATGTAGGGCTTGAGCGCCTGCAGGTCCTCCTTGTAGGAGTAACCGCGCACGACCACCAGGACGTGCTTGCCGCTCATCTGCGTGGTCAGCGAGGGCATGCCGACGCCGTTGAGGAGCAGGTCCCATTCCCCGCGCATGTACTCCATGGTGTTGGCGGCGAAGGCCTCCAACTGGACGGACAGGCCCTTCTGAGCCTCATCCATGGCCTCGGCGACGGTCTGCTTGGTCTGGACCGAGCCCTCAGCGATGACCTGCTCCTTGCCCTCGACCCGCACCGAGCCGTCCTCGACGGTGATGCGTTGGCCGTCGTGCAGGCGCATGATGTCGGGGCCCAGGTCGTCCACGAGCGGGATTCCCGCGTCGAGGAGGATTCCGGGGCCGAGGTTCGGGTAGCGCCCGGAGATGGACGGTGAGGCGTTGAGGACCGCCGAGGCGCCGCACTCCACCAGCGCCTCCGCGGCCACCCGATCGAGGTCGGTGTGGTCGATGATGGCGATCTCCCCGGGCTGGAGACGCTTGGTGAGCTTCTTCGTGCGCGCATCGACGCGCACAACACCGCTGGGATGCTCGGAGACGGACGCAGACTTTCTGCGGAAGGGATTCCTCACGGCTCGGATTGTCCCATGACTGCTTCCTGGAGAAGCTCAGCGGCGTGCCGGACCGCGGCCTGGGAGTCCTCGTGCCCGGAGAGCATTCGGGCCAGCTCTCGTTGTCTCTCTTGGTCTTCGACGACGAACACCTGTGTGCGGGTGCGCCCCGGCTGGGACTTTCTCACATTCCCTGCGGCCGCCTCTGAGGGGCCGGGACGGGACCCGGGCTCGGTCACGGTCTCCTTGCGTACCACGAGGTGGGTGTCTGCCCAGGCCGCCACCTGCGCCAGGTGGGTGACGACGATGACCTGGTGGTGTCGCGCCAGACGGGCCAGGCGCCTGCCGATCTCCCGGGCTGCCCGGCCTCCCACTCCGGCGTCGATCTCGTCGAAGACGAGGGTGCGGGTGTGGGTCGAGGGACGAGACAGGGCCGCGGCGTCGGCAAGCACCACCTCCAGGGCGAGCATGATGCGGGACAGCTCGCCTCCCGATGCCCCCTTTCCCAGGGGCAGGGCCGGCGCGCCGGGGTGTGAGACGAGTAAGAGGGCGACGCTCTCAAGGCCGGTGGGCCCGGGCTCATCAAGCCGGTCCAGCTCGACGACGAGCCGAGCGCCCTTCATCTCCAGGCCCTCCAGCTCCGCGGTGACGGCCTGCTCAAGGCGCTCGCCGAGCTGCTGACGCGCCCGGCTCAGCTCGGAACCAACACTGGCCAGCTCCTCGTCAGCGGCGGCCAGACGCTCGGCCAGGACGGTGGCGGTGTCCTGGGGGCCGTCGATCTCGGCCAGGCGCGCGGCGGCGCGCTGCCCCCAGGCCAGAAGGGCGTCGACGTCGTCGAGCTGCTCCTGAGTCCCGCCGATCTCCCGGCACGCGCGGGCGAGCTCTCCGCGGCGGTCCTGTACCTGGGCGAGGCGAGCCGGGTCGGCGCTCAACGAGGACAGGTACCCGCCCAGCTCGGCGGCGATATCGGCTGCGTCGATGCCCAGTCGCTGGGTGCGCATGGCCAGCTCGGTCAGGGCGGGGTCGCGGTCGGACTCGGCGGCCAGGCTGCGGTGGGCGTAGGCGATGAGGGAGACGACATCAGGCGCCTGCCCGGTGGCGGACTCCTCACCGCTGAGTGCGGTGCGGGCCCCGGTGGCGGCCCGGCGCAGGTCCTCGGCGTGGTCGAGCCTCTCGGCCTCCGCCGTCAGCTCCCGGTCCTCACCGCTGCGGGGGTCAACCTCCTCCAGGGCCTCGAGCCAGGTGCGCAGCTGGGCGACCTCGACGGCTCGGGCCTGAGCCGATGCCTGCCACTCCTGGAGCTCCTGGTCGGCCTGCCGGCGCGCCTGGTAGGCCCGGGCGTAGCGGCGGCACAGGGCGGCGTGATCCTGGCCACCCAGTGAGTCCAGGGCAGCGCGTTGGGCCGCGGTCGAGCGCAGTCGCAGCTGGTCTGCCTGGCCGTGGACGGAGACCAGCCGGCCGCCCACCTCGCTGAGGACTGAGGCCGGTACGGAGCGCCCTCCCAGGTAGGCGCGGGAGCGTCCGGAGGCGGGGACCGTACGAGAGGCCAGGAGGAGGTCGTCGTCGAGATCACCCCCGGCCTCGACGACGCGGGCGGCGACACGCGAGTCCGGGTCGACCAGGAACGCGCCCTCGACCAGACTGCGCTCGGCACCGGTGCGCACGATGGTGGTCTCGGCCCGCTGCCCCAGCAGCAGCCCGAGCGAGGTGAGCACCATCGTCTTGCCGGCGCCGGTCTCACCGGTCAGGGCGGTCAGGCCGCGGCTGAGGGGAAGATCGGCCTCCTCGATGACACCGAGGTCCTCGATGTGCAAAGACTCGATCACGCTGTCCCTCCCGAGGAGTCCGGCCGGCTCCCGCCGTCGGTGCTCGTGTCGGCGGAGGAGACCATCGGCTGGTGCAGCGCGTCCTCCTCGGGCGAGTAGGCCTCATCGGCGCTGCTGGAGGCCCGCCACCCCTCCACGGGCAGGTCGAACTTGCGCACCAGGCGGCTGGCGAAGGGGGCCTGGTTGAAACGTGCCAGGCGTACCGGACGCTCCGCCCGGGTGACCCGGATCCTGGCGCCGACCGGCACGTCCAGGCTGCGTCTGCCGTCGCACCAGATCTCGGCGCCTCCGAAGCCCACCCGCTGGACCACGACCTCCATGCAGGAGTTGGGGCCCAGGACCAGGGGGCGGGTGAACAGGGCGTGCGCGGCCACCGGAACCAGGAGGAGCGCCTCGACCTCGGGCCAGATGACGGGGCCCCCGCAGGAGAAGGCGTAGGCGGTCGAGCCGGTGGGGGTGGACATGATGAGGCCGTCGCAGCCGAAGGAGGAGACGGCCTGGCCGTCCACGCCGATGGCGACCTCGATCATGCGGGCGCGGTCGCGCTTCTCCAAGGCAGCCTCGTTGAGTGCCCAGTCGCGCGTGACCGTCCCGTCAGGACAGATGACCTCCACGTCCAGGGTGGTGCGGGTCTCGACCGTGTAGCGGCCGGCGACCAGATCCGCGACGACCTGCTCGATGCCGTCGGGGTCGGCCTCGGCCAGGAAGCCGACGTGGCCGGTGTTGATACCCACCAGGGGGATGTCCCGTTCGCGGGCGATCTCGAAGGCGCGCAGGATCGTGCCGTCGCCACCGAGCACCAGGACGAGGTCGATGTGGTCGGTGCAGTCCGGTCCGACCGGCTCAACACCTCGGGCACGCAGCGCCTCCGAGGCCCGGGCCACGGCGCTGGCCGTGGGGGCACTGGGCCTGGGGACGGGGACGGGCTTGTCGTTGAGCTCGCGCTGCAGCAGCATGACACGCGAGATCCTCCGGCCGTGCTGCTCCGTACCCGGCTGCTGCGAGGACCGGTGAAGAGCGGCGGAGTCGGCCGGCCGCGCCGCAGCACTGGTGTCTGAGGGGCTCAGCTTGCTCATGGGTGGATCCTTGTTCTGCGTCGTCGTGTACCGCCCGCCGCGGGGCCGACGGCGACGGCGTCCTCGATGCTGGAGCGCAGCTCGTCCCCGTTCAGATCCCCGGGGCAGCCGGCGCGGGAGGCGTGCATGCTCAGGAAGTACTCAACGTTACCGGCGGGGCCCGGCAGAGGGGAGGCGGTCACGGCCTCGACTCCCACGCCCAGGGAGTGGGCCCGCTCGGCCACCGTCATGACGGTGTCCACATGGAGCTCTGGGTCGCGCACCACTCCCCCGTGCCCGATCCGGTCCTTGCCCACCTCGAACTGGGGCTTGACCATGAGCAGGAGGTCGGCGTCGTCGGCCGCGGCGCGCAGCAGCGGTTCGAGGACCAGGGTCAGGGAGATGAAGGACAGGTCTCCCACGACCAGCTCCGGGGCGGGGGCGACGACCTCGGGATCCAGTGTGCGGATGTTCGTGCGGTCCAGGGCGGTGACGCGGGGGTCGGAGCGCAGCGACCAGGCCAGCTGGCCGTAGCCGACGTCGACGGCCACGACGTGCTCAGCACCGCGGCGCAGGAGGACGTCGGTGAAGCCGCCGGTCGAGGCGCCGGCGTCCAGGCAGCGGCGTCCCTCGACGCGGGGTGCCAGGCCGCGGCGGCCCAGCGCGTCCAGCGCGCCGGCGAGCTTGTGGGCACCGCGGGAGACGTAGTCGTCTCCGGAGGGCACCAGGATCTCGATGGCCTGGGCCGGGTTGACCTGACGGGCGGGTTTGGTGACGACCTCGCCGTCGAGAGTGACGTGACCGTCGGCGATGAGCGTGGCGGCATGGGTGCGGGAGCGGGCCAGCCCGCGGCGCACGAGCTCTGAGTCGATGCGGATGAGCCGGGCCATATCAGCCTTCCGCCTTGTGCAGGACGGAGGCGAGGTCCTCGTGAATGGCGGCCAGGGCGGCTGCGCGCTCCTCCAGGGGCATCTGAGCGATCTGGGCGAGCTCATCGGTGTGGTCGTGGAGCCCTTGGGCCGCCATCAGGGCGACATCGGCTCGCGGAGGTGCGGGCACCGGCGGCCGAGGAACCGGCCGGTATGCGGAGTCCGCCGTCGCCGGCATCTCATCCCCGACGTCGATTCTCGACTCGTCGCCGCTCATTCCTGACTCCCATCGACATTGCTCGCGTTGACGCTGTGGTTCCTCATCTCCTCCGGTAGGAGCCTCACCGGCCCCGGCCGGGGTCTCAGGGCTCGATCACCTCGATCTCGGGCACCTCCAGGGCTGCGGCCTCGCCCTGGCGGACCTGGGCATCGGCCCAGTCCCAGGCGGCCACGGCCAGTGCCCGGTAGGAGTCCAGGTCGATACGCACAGCACCGCCGTCCGGGGAGGTCACGGCGCCGGAGTCCTGGAGCTCGAGCCGGGAGCCGAGGACTCGGGCACTGCGGTTGCCGACCCGCCACCACACCTGGCCGTCAAGCTCAACTCGCACGGGCTCGGGGTGAGGCTCGGTCAGGCCACGCAGGTCGGTGTGGAGGAAGCAGGGACGCTCGGTGGCCGGCGCGCAGATGACGTCTCGCGCGTCGGAGACACCGGTGAGGACGTGGAGCCCCGGGATCCCGGCGGCCCGAGCCCCGACGTGGTCAGTGTTGAGCCGGTCTCCGACCGCCAAGGGCCTGGTACCACCGGCCCGCTTGAGGGCACGCGTGTAGATGCCTGGGAAGGGCTTGCCCCCGGCCAGGGGCTCCTTGCCCGAGGCATGGACGATGGCGGCCACGAGGCTGCCGTTACCCAGGGCGAAGCCCCGCTCGGTGGGCAGGGTCGCATCGAGGTTGGTGGCCACGTGCAGGGCCCCGGCATTGATGGCGTAGACGCCCTCGGACAGCAGCGCCCAGTCGACCGCCGGGTCCCAGCCCTGGACGACGGCCACGGGCCCGTCCTGCGCACTGCTGGTCACCTGGAAGCCCTCGTCGAGGAGGGCCTGGCGGACGCCGTCGCCGCCGACGACGAGCACCATGGAGCCCGGCTCGACATGCTCGGTGAGCATGGCGGCCGCGTCCATGGCGGCGCTGAAGACCTCCGACGCCTCGGCAATGATGTCGTTGTCCGCCAGCTTGTCCACGACCGTCTGAGGGGCCCGCGAGGCGTTGTTGGTGACGAAGGACAGATGCATTCCGGCATTGCGTGCGGCGTTGACGTTGTCGGCCGCGTGGGGAACTCGGGCCTGGCCGGCGAAGCAGACGCCGTCGAGGTCGAGCAGAGCGACGTCGTAGGCGGTGCACAGGGGCTGCTCACTGCCGATCAGGGTGGCAGGGGCGGCCGAATCAGAGACCTGGGACATGGTCATCGGGGCTCCTCAGAACCGTTAGTGGAAGGCGTCGGCGCGTCCTGCGCTTCCTGGAGCAACTCGGCCATCTCGGCCTCGACGCGCTCGGCGAAGGACTGCGACCACTGAGCGTCCTCATCCTGGTCCACAGGCTCGTCCTCCGTCTGGAGGTCTGTTGAGGCCTCGTCCGGGGCGGCTTCATCCGCGGCCTGCGGTGCCTCGGTCGTCTCGCGAACTGCCTCCTCATTCGGGTCGTCACCAGAGTCGGTAGCGCTGTGCGTGCCCGAGTTCTCCGGGGCGTCCTGCTCCTGGGCCTCTGTTTCGTAGTCGTCCTCGATGTCGAAGACCTCGACCTCATCCTCCTCCACCGGTTCGGGGCCGATACGGTCGCGGATGGCCTCGGCCTCCTGGTGCCGGCCAAGCTCCTCGAGCCGGTCGGCGCGCACCGAGTGCAGGCGCCTGAGGGTGTCGCTGTCGGAGGGACGCGCCCTGATAGCGTCCTCGATGATGAGCAGGCCGAGGTCAGTCTGGCCCATGTCGTGGCGAAGGCTGGAGACGACCATGGCCAGCTCGGCTCGTTCGATCTCGTCGAGCTGGCGTGGATCGGCCCCTTGGGCGGCTTGGAGGGCCTTGTCGAGGTGGCCCAGTGCTCGTTCGCAGTCGACCTCGATGGCCCGGTGCAGGTCAAGACCGGACAGCCGCCTGGCGGCACGAATCTCGCGGAGGGCCTCGTTGTAGTGGCCGGCGAGGTACGCGGCGATTCCGGCTGTCTCCCGGACGACGGCGATGCGGCCCGCGTGGGAGGCGGCGTAGCGCGCGTGCTCGTAGGCGGCTTGAGGATCGTCGTTGAGGAGGCGCTGAACCATGACCAGGTGCCGGGCAACGTTCTCAGCGTTAGCACGCCCCAGGGCACGCAGCTCGGCCCTGGCGCCCCGTTCAAGATCAGCCGGCTCGACGTTGTCCGGGACCTTGGGTTCGGGGACGCGCTGACGCTGCGGCGGACGACCGCGACGATCGTCTCGCCTGTCGCGCGAGTCGTTCCTCCCGAAGCGGTCATTGAAACGACCTGGCCTGCGACCATTGCGGTCACCACGCCTGCTGCCGCCCTCACCGTCCCGACGCCGTTCGTCGCGCCAGTCGTCACGGTGCCGTCGATCGCCGCGAGCAGAGTGCTCCCCGCGGTTCGACCGCTGGGAGTGCACCCGAGAGCCAGAGGAATCGTCGTCCTGTCCCGCCCGACCACTGCGACGAGGGCGACCATCCTCCCCTGTAGAACGGCGACGTGCCCCGAAGCCGTGACGCTCATCGTTGCGGCGACGCCGGCCTGCCTCGCCGTGGTCCGAGCCGTGCTGACGGTCCTGATACGCCATGGTCCTTCTTTCACTCTGGCACTGCCGCCAGTTGCCCTGGTGCTGTCGTTTACCTGAGAGGAGCCTACCTGGGCCGAGGTGCTCAGGCGTAACGGGACTCGGCAACACGTGGTGTGGTGCGTGTCTGGGTGGGGAGCGGAGGGCCGGGTCGTAGCGTTGTGGAGATTCGAGGCGAAGATGAGCGCCCTAATGAACCAAAAGCGAGCTGGCCCGGAGCCGCTCGTGGCGGTTCCGGGCCAGCTGATGTGTGTGCTCGGTGGTGTCCTACTCTCCCGCACCCTGGCGGGTGCAGTACCATCG
>ERZ772932.159-NODE-159-length-39489-cov-3.640919_pt1 | contig 39489 bp, 29 predicted proteins | sample MGYA00511684_ERZ772932 | MGnify/ENA primary metagenome ERZ772932 (study PRJEB29015, sample SAMEA2738078) | human oral metagenome | biome: human oral; feature: human-associated habitat; material: saliva | place: China | collected 2210 ...
AATCGCCGATCTGACTCAGCGAGACAATCCATGCCGTCACCGTGGTACCGATGTTCGCACCCATGATGACGCCGACTGCCTGACTCAGGGTCATGAGACCCGCGCTGACGAAACCGACGACCATGACCGTGGTCGCACCCGAGCTCTGGATGATACCGGTAATCAGGGTTCCGACCAACACAGCTTTCAGCCGGTTCGAAGTCAGCATCCCCAGGAAGTCCTTCATTTTGTTGCCGACCGACTTTTGTGTTCCTTCCGCCATGACATGCATGCCGTAGAGGAACATCCCCAGTCCTCCGATAAAGAGAAACAAATTTGTAATATTGTCGAGCATAGCCCCCCCGCGGGTCAAACAACCCTCCCAGTTTTGCCGGTTACGGGCTCAGTGTAGCATAGCTCTGTTTTGCTGTGCAAGTTCGCAAAAGAACGTTTTTTGTGCGCGTATGTTCCCCGCTTCTGTCTCTTTTTGCCGAGTTCAAAGGGGCAGCGGCGTTCCGTTTAACTTCGCGGACACCAAGGTATCGCCCTCATAGCAAAGTTTCAGCGAAAAAAACGGGATGTTCTGCCGTAACAGCGGCAGAAAAATGCGGTCTCCCTCCCATAGCGGCAGCTTTAAGACTTCTTCCTTCGGGACCCAGGAAGAAATGCCCTCTTCCGTGTCGTGATATTCCCCCGTGAAGCCGTCCGCCGAAAAGAGGTGCATGTGTTCCGCCTCGTAGCGGTCGGACACAAAGGTCACGATACCCGCATAGCGGTAGCTCGTGAGGGTATAGCCGGTCTCCTCAAAGACCTCGCGCGCCGCGCACTCCTCCGGGCTCTCCCCTTCCAAAAACTTGCCTCCGATACCGACATACTTACCCTCGTTGATATCGTTCTTCTTGGTCACGCGGTGTAGCATGAGCCACTTCCCGTCGCGCTCCAGATAGCATAGACTTGTGCTGTACATGGATTCCTCCTCCGAGACTGTTTGCCTTTTATTATAGCGGCTCAGAGAATAAAGGGGATGACGGTGCGGTGGTTTTTTAAACCAAAAAACCGGGCGGAACTTCTATCGTTCCGCCCGGACGTTTTCTTTTTCTTTCTCGCTTCACTGCACCCTGTCGCGGAATTCCCGCACCGCTGCCTCGCGGTAAATCTTCCGGCCGCGCTCCGAGAGGCGCACAAAGGTAATATTGTCGCGGAGTTCCAGGACAATTGCATCAAAGGCGTCCAGGTACTTATAGACCGCCTCATTGTCGATGCGCACCTTGCCGTCCACAAAGGCACGCTCCAGACTGCCGTTTTCCTGTGCCCGGATAAAACGCCGCGAAACGCGGTTTCTGAGTTCGTCAAAGAGCCAGTCCAGGGTCTTAACCGAGGGGGCAATGTAGCCGAGCAGATTCACCGCCTCTATCATGCGGAGCGGCGCTTCTTCCTCATGCTCCCGCTTGTCTTCATCCATCCAAAAGAGCTTAATCGGCATCTCCCGCTCAAACATCTCGACAATCTCTGCGATATCTCCCATGTTCTTTCCTCCGCGCTCTGCGCTCTTGTCTGAAACGCTCTGTTGTCCGTTTCATTCTAGCACGCTGCGGCGCAGTTTCCAAGACGGCAGACAAGCCGCAACGAGAAAGCATACGCCTCTTTCCGCGACGAAGCGGAACAAGACCGGGATACGCTTTTCGGCAAGCGAATCTGTACGAACCTCCCCCAAGCTGCGACATGTCCTGCTCTGACTTGTCGATACGACGCATGATACAAAAAGAGCTGTAGAGAAGGCTTCTCTACAGCTCTTTTTCTTCGCGGAGAGCATGGGATTCGAACCCACGCACCGGTCACCCGGCCTAACGCATTTCGAGTGCGCCCCCTTGAACCGCTTGGGTAACTCTCCAAACACCAGAAAATTATAGCAAAGCTTGCGCGCTTTGTCACGCAAAACTTTACAATTCTCAGTTCGGTGCCACACCGACCTCCGCGCTCTCTCGATTCCAGTCTATGCTCTCGCTCGTCTCTCCCGCATTCGCCGGGGCAAACTCTTCCGCCGCGCCGTAGACGGTCTTATCCTTCCACGAAAAGCGAAGCCAGCGCACATTGACCGCCGTACAGCGGAGCGCATCTCCCTTCTTCACCTTGCCGACCGGATTGCCGTCCGTACCCGGTCTGTCGCGAAGTACCGCCTCCTCTGCCGTGCAGTAGAGTATTTGCTTGTTCCCGCTGAAGCGGTAGCCGTTCACGATATCCTCCGGCCGCGCCTCCACGGTCCCGCCGCTCGCCGTTGTCTCCGTCTGATGCAGGTCAATGACACTGCTCTCCTCGAGCGTCATTTCCATGGGCTTTTTATTTCCGCAGGCGCCGAGCGCCGCTGCGATCGCGAGTGTGATTCCGAAAACCAGCGCTGTTTTATTCCGCTTCAATGGTTCCTCCCCCGAGCACTGCGCCCGAATCCGTGTAGAGTACAACCGCCTGTCCCGGTGTCACCGCGCGCTGCGGCGTGGGAAAGGCAACCCGAATCTTTCCGTCCGGAAGCACGGTGACGCTGCAGGCCGCACCGCCGTGGTTATAGCGTATCTTGGCGCGGCAGTGCAGAATTTCGCCCGCGGGCGGCGGCGCAACGGCCATCCAGTTCACATCTCCCGCGAGCAGTTCTTCCGCATACACTTCATCCCCCGTGCCGAGTACCACTTCGTTTTGCTCCGGGCGAAGTTCAATCACATACATGGGCTCGCCAAAGGCGATTCCGAGCCCCTTCCGCTGCCCCACGGTGTAATGCGTGAGACCCTTGTGCTCACCGAGCACCGTTCCGTCCGCCCGCACAAAGTTTCCCGGCAGCGCCCTTTCCCCCGTGCTCTCATCGATAAAGTGCGCATAGTCGCCGTCCGGCACAAAGCAGATTTCCTGGCTGTCCGGCTTCGATGCGACCGGAAGCCCGGCCGCTGCCGCAATGGCGCGCACCTCGGGCTTCTCGTACTCGCCGATCGGCATCAGGGTATGGGCAAGCTGGCGCTGCGTGAGGTTATAGAGCGCATAGCTCTGATCCTTCGCGGCGGTCTTGGAGCTTGCGAGTGCGTAGCGCCCGTTTTCAAGCGTCAGCACCCGCGCGTAGTGACCGGTCGCAATGTAATCCGCCCCGAGCATGAGACTGCGCGTAAGCAGCGCTTCCCACTTCACATAGCGATTGCAGGCAATGCAGGGATTCGGCGTGCGCCCCAGGCGATACTCCCGCACAAAATAATCAATGACATCGCGCTTGAATTCCGCGCGAAAGTTCATCACATAGTAGGGGATGTCCAGCACCTCCGCCACACGGCGCGCATCTTCCACGGCGGAGATGCCGCAGCAACCGCCCTTTTTCTCCACCTCACACTGTGTCTCGCTCTGCCAAATCTGCATGGTCACGCCGATTACTTCATAGCCCTGCTCCTTCAGGAGGTAGGCAGCGACCGAGCTGTCCACACCGCCGGACATGCCGACTACCACCTTCTTACCCATCCGTTCTTCCTCTCCCTATCCTAAAACTCAAAAACTCCAGCCGTCGCTCGGCGTGATGTCCTCGCGCGTCGATTTGTCTGCTTCCTCTGCCCCGCCATCCGGCAAAGCCGCATTCTGCGGCTCAGGCTCTCCGGACTCCGACGTGTTCGCCGCGCCGTTCTCTACCGCTTCCGGCGTGTGCGCCGAACCGTTCTCCGGCTTCTCCGCTTCCGCAGTCGGCTCCGTACCCATCGCTGCCTCGTTATATTCCGCATTCCTTACATCGACCGCAGTTTCCGCCGCATCACGGGGCGCGGTGCGTATGCTGAGCTCCCGCGCAGACTGTGCGCTCTCCGCCTCCTCGTCGCGCACAAGTCCCGCCTGCAGCGCGCGGTAAAAGATGAAGAGATCCAGCACCAGTGCCGGGTAGAGCAAGAGCTCCGTATCGAAGCCCGCAAGATTGATCAATCCTACCAAAATGGTGGAAGTTGCCCTCGCATACGCCACAAGTCGGTAGCTCTCCCCGTAGCGAAGCGGTACCCGCATCACCCGTGCGATAATCAGCCCGAGTAACGCCTCAACCATGTTAAAGAAAAAGAAACCGATCAGCGTCACAAAGAAGAGAAAAATGCCTACCAGCACCATAGGCACATAGAGATAGCGCGTGAGCGAGAGCAGCACGTCCTTGTTCAAATAGCCCGAGATTTCGTTAAAGCGAATCTGCTGATACCGACTCCCGATTCCCGTTCCCTCGCTCTGCATGATGAGCTGATCGGCGTCGCCGAGCAACACAACTCTCTTAAGCGCCATCAGCGTGCGGGTCTCCTGCGCCTCGAGATTAATCTTATTCTCCGGGCTCGTGTTGATGTCAATGTAATAGTCCGCGCCCTCGAGGTGTAAGCCCTTCGGCATCGAGAGTTTTCCGTTCTCCAGCGTGAAGTCCGGAATGTGCTCATCCAAGAAGTGACGCACGCCGCCCACGCGAATCCAGGCCGAGCCGACCGGTATCACATAAATCGCGAGCCAAGTAAACATGCTGAGCATCAGGCAGAAGGCGATAAAACGCCCCAGGCTCCGCCGCAGCAGTTTTCCGTAATCCCGAAGTCGAAACAGTGCAATTTGAAAATCTCTGATCATAGTGCCGCATCCTCCTTCAGTTTATTTGCGCGGTCGATGACGATGTCCGCCGCTTCTCTCACTTCTTCCTCCGTGTTCTCCCCGCCGAAGCTGAAGCGGAGCGAAGACCTTACCTCCCGCTCGCTGCATCCCATCGCAAGGAGCACATGGGAGGGCTCCAGCGCGCCGGAGGCGCAGGCAGCGCCCGCGCTCGCCGCAATGCCCGCCTGATCGAGCAGAATAAGCAGGAGCTCCGCCGAGATACCCGGAAAGCAGAGATTCAAGTGCCCGGGGAGGCGCTTCACCGCGCTCCCGTTTTGCCGAAGACCGGGAATTCCTTCCCGAAGCAGCGCGAAAAAGAGTTCCGAAAGTCGGCGCTTTTTTTCGCCGCGCTTTGTAAGCGCCGCATGGGCCGCCTGCGCGGCCGCCGCCATGCCGACAATGCCGGCGACATTCTCGGTTCCGGCGCGTCGCCCTCTCTCCTGCGCGCCGCCGTGCAGCAGGGCGCCGACCTTGAGCCCGCGGCGGATGTAGAGAAAGCCTACGCCCTTCGGCCCGCCGAACTTATGCGCGCTCACCGAAAAGAGATCCGGGAGTTCCTCCCCGAGAAGTTCTCCGAGCGGTAGCTGACCGTAGACCTGCACGAGATCGCTGTGCAACGGAATATTCCGCTTGCGGCAGAGTGCGAGCAGTTCCCGGAGCGGCTGCAGGGTCCCGGTCTCATTGTTTGCCCCCATGCAGGAGACGAGCGCCGGTCTTTTTTTGAGCAGCGCCTCCGCCGCCGTGAGATCCGTTCGCCCCTCTCGGGAAACCGGGAGCAGCGCATAATCAAGGAGCCCCGCATGCTTTCCGTAGCGCAGGGTCTCCAGTACCGCGTGATGCTCTATCTCCGTGGCGATCAGGAAGGGCTTGTCCCCACGCTCCCGCGCCGCTTCCGCCATGGCGAGCAGCGCCCAGTTATTCGCCTCGGTTCCCCCGGAGGTGAAATAGAGTTCCTCGGGCAGGCAACCAAGGGTCTCCGCGAGACTCTGCCGCGCTCCGGCGAGCGCCTGCCGCGCTCTTCTGCCGCTCTCATAGAGCGCCGAGGGATTGCCGTACTGCTCCGTCAAAAACGGAAGCATGGCCTCGAGCGCCTCCGGGCAGAGCGACACAGTCGCCGCGTGATCCAGATAAATCACGACTTCTCTCCCTCTTCGAGAAGATAGGGTGTCACCTGGTAGACATAATAGTTCAGCCAGTTCGTGTAAAGCGTGTTCGCCATATTCCGCCAAGAGAGCGTCGGGCGTCCGCTCGGATCATCGTTCTCGTAATAATGCAGCGGAAGCTTCGGGTTCTTGCCCCGCCCCATGTCGCGCCGATATTCGCTGTCCAAGGTCATGCGGTCGTACTCCGGGTGACCCTGCACGAAAATCTGCCGCCCCTCCTTGTCCGTGATGAGCAGGACGCCCGCCTCCTCGGACTCCGCGAGGATGCAGAGTTCCGGGTGCTTTATAATATCCTCGCGCCGCACCTCGGTCCAGCGGGAGTGCGGGCAGTTCATACAGTCGTCCATGCTCCGAACAAGCGGCACCGAGTGGTGCAGTACCTTGTGTTCATAGACACCGGAGAGCTTCTCTTTCCGCGGGTACTTCTGAATGCCGTAGTGGTAGTAGAGTCCCGCCTGCGCGCCCCAGCAGATGTGGAAGGTCGAGGTCACATGGGTCTTTGACCACTCCATGATACCGCAGAGCTCCTCCCAGTAGCTCACCTCCTCGTAGGGAAGGTTTTCGACCGGTGCCCCCGTGATGATGAGGCCGTCAAAGTGGCGATGTTTCACCTCATCAAAGAAAACATAGAAATTGGAAATATGGCTCTTGCTGGTATGCGTCGCCTCATGCGAACTCGTCATCAAAAAGGTGCAGTCCACCTGGAGCGGCGTGTTGGAGAGCGCGCGGAGCAACTGAAGCTCCGTGTCTTCCTTGAGCGGCATCAAATTCAAAATCAGAATCTGCAACGGCCGTATGTCCTGCGCCATTGCGCGTTTCTCATCCATCACAAAGATGTTTTCCTGTTCCAAAATGGCTTTCGCCGGCAAATCGTTTTGAATTCGTATGGGCATCGCTGCACCTCCTGTTCGCTGCTCTGTCTGTTACCCCGGCTTGCGCGTTACCCCAATCCTGCGAGGAAATCGGCCTCACTGATGATCGGAATGCCGAGTTCCCGCGCCTTTTTGTTTTTGCTTGAGCCGGAAGTAATGTCGTTATTGATGAGCGCCGTGGTCTTCGCGGAAACTTCTCCCGCGACCTTGCCGCCCCGCGCCGTGATATAGTCCTTTAACGCCGTGCGATTCGGGAACTGTGTGAGGCTTCCCGTGATCACATAGACCTTTCCGGCGTAGATCTCGGATTCCGCCCCGGCGCTCGCCTCGGGTTCCAGCGTCACTTCCTTTAGGAGCTCGTCGATAATCTCTTGCTCCCGCGGATCCGCAAAGAAGTTCACGATATCCGCCGCCATTACCGCGCCGATGCCGTCCACCTCGGTGAGCGCTTCCGCGCTCGCCGCGCGAAGCGCCGCAAAATCGCCGTGAAAGGCTTTTGCGAGCACCTTCGCATTCTGTACACCGACACCCGGAATGCCGAGGCCGTAGACAAAGCGGGACAAGGGCATGCTTCTCGCCTTCTCGGCCGCCTCGATGAGCTTTGCCGCGGAGGCCTCGCCGAACCCCTTCATCGCAGCGATATCCGCCTCCGCACGCTTTAAGTGAAAGAGATCCGCATAGCGGTGGATGAAACCCTCCTGAATCAGCTTTTCGAGCGTGGTCTCCGAGAGTCCCTCGATGTGAAAGGCGTCGCGGCTCGTCATCAGCGCAAAGCGCTTCACACGCTTAATCGCGCAGTCCGGGTTTACACAGTAGAGGGTTTCCGCATCGTTCTCCTTGCGTATCTCCGTCTCCGTGCCGCAGACCGGACAGTGTGTGGGCGGCTCGGCCGTCCCGCTTTTGGTGAGATTCTCCGCAATCTGCGGAATAATCATATTGGCCTTGTAGACCCGAATGCGGTCGCCGATGCCGAGTTTTAAGCCGCGGAGCACACTCACGTTGTGGACGCTTGCGCGCCGCACTTCGGTGCCCTCAAGATCCACCGGGTCAAAAATCGCAACCGGGTTAATGAGCCCCGTCCGCGAGGGACTCCACTCGATTTCGCGGAGCACCGTCTCCGCCTGCTCATCCTGCCACTTGAAGGCAATCGCGTTTCGCGGAAACTTTGCCGTGCGCCCAAGCGACTCGCCGTAGGCAATGTCGTCAAGCAAGAGCACGAGGCCGTCCGAGGGGAAGTCGTTCTCCGGAATCTTCGCTTCAAAACGAAGCACGCTGTCCCGCAGGGTATCCGCGGTCACGGTCTCGTATTCGACCACCTCAAAGCCCTGGTCTCTGAGCCACGCAAACTGCGCCGCGCGGGAGTTGTTGAACTCGACACCCTCCGCCTCCACCAAGGAGAAGGCATGGAAGTAGACGCCGCGCGCCGCCGTCACCGCGGGGTCCAGCTGACGCACCGTGCCCGTGCAGAGGTTCCGCGGATTCTTATACTTTGCCTCCGTCTCCGGCAGTTCCGCATTGATGCGTGCAAAATCGGAGTAGCGCATCAGGGCCTCGCCGCGGAGCAGAAGTTCCCCCTTGAACGGGATGCGGAGCGGCACATTGCGAAACGCCCGCACGGTTCCTGTCACGAGTTCGCCGATGTAACCGTTGCCGCGTGTCACCGCCTGATAGAGCTCGCCGTCCCGGTAGCGCAGTACTATCGTGAGGCCGTCCATCTTCCAAGAGAGCAGGGCCTTCTGCGTTCCGAGCCAGGAAATCAGCTCGTCCACGCTCTTGGTCTTATCGAGCGAGAGCATGGGCTGCTCATGGGTTACCTTGGGAAGCGAAGACAAGACTTCATAGCCCACGCTCTGCGTCGGGGAACCCGAGAGCACAATGCCGCTCTCCTCTTCGAGGCGCTTCAATTCGTCATAGGCGCTGTCGTACTCGAAGTTACTCATAATCTCGCGGCTCTCCTGATAATAGGCGCGCGCCGCCGGAAGCAGGGTATCGATCAGGGCCTGCATCTTTTCTCTCAGCTTTTTTTCTTCCACGATCCCGCCTCCTTCCCGCGGCTCTTAAAATACGCCTTTTGCCGCGCCTCATAGTTTTTCTTGCGCCGCTGCTCCGTGCGCACCGTCTTCGCCGTCTTGCTCTGCTGATTCCGCGGCTTCTCCTGAAGCAGGGCAAGCAGAGTCTTAAGCTCCGATGCCGTCACATTGCGGTACGCACCGCTGTGCAGGTTATTCAGGCGTATGTTCATGATGCGGATGCGCTTTAGGCTGATCACGTGAAAACCGCAGGCCTCGCACATGCGGCGAATCTGCCGGTTTAAGCCCTGGGTCAGGGTAATCGCAAAGCTCGTCTTATCCCGCGGTTCTACCTTGCAGGGCAGAGTCGTGACCTGCAGTTCCTCAAGGTGCACGCCGCGGCGCAGCTTGTCCAGAAAATTCTCGGTCAACGCCTTGTCCACGCGGACAATGTACTCCTTTTCATGCCCGTTTTCACAGCGCAAAATTTGGTTCACGAGTTCGCCCTGATTCGTGAGAAGCAGAAGTCCCTCCGAGTCCTTGTCAAGCCGCCCGATCGGGTAAATGCGCTCCGGGTACTCGAGCATGTCCACGATATTCGGCGCGCGGTCGTTGTCCGTCGTCGTGCAGACCACACCGACCGGCTTATTGACCGCGATCAAAATCTTCTTTTTGGAGGCCAGCTCCTCGACCGCGCCGACCCGCTTGCCGTTTACCTTGACTTCCATGCCGGCAGAGACCAGCGTCCCGAGTTCCGCCGCCTCTCCCGCGACCGTCACCTTGCCGGCCGCAATGAGCCGGTCCGCCTCACGGCGCGAGCAAACGCCCGCCGCACTCAAGAACTTGTTGATGCGCATTCCCTCGCTCTGATTCACTGTTCTCCCCCTCCGGCGCCGATTCACGCCTCTGTTATACCGCTGTAACTTACAATTATAGGCAAAGCGAGCCTATTCAGTCAAGTTTAGCGCTCTCCCCCGCGCATAAGCAAAGGACCGGAGCTAACGCCCAGGTCCTTTGACAATGTCGAAACTCCGATTTACTCGATGAACATCGCATCCCCGAAGCTGAAGAAGCGGTAGCGCTCCCTCACCGCCTCGCGGTAGGCATGCAGAATTTTCTCTCGCCCGGCGAGCGCACTGACCAGCATGACCAGTGTGGACTCGGGCAGGTGGAAGTTGGTAATCAGGCAGTCCAGAATGCGGAAGCGATAACCGGGGTAGATGAAGATTTTGGTGTAGCCGCTCTCCGCGCGCAGTGTTCCGTCCTCATTCGTCGCGGATTCGAGGGTGCGGCAACTCGTCGTGCCGACACATACAATGCGACCGCCCGCCGCCTTTGCGCGGTTCACGGCCTCTGCGGCTTCCTCGCTCACCACATAGAACTCCTCGTGCATATGGTGCTTCAGAATGTCCTGCTCCTTCACCGGGCGGAAGGTGCCGAGTCCCACATGGAGGGTCACACGCACAATGATAATGCCCTTCTCCGCAAGACGCTTTAAAAGTTCCTCGGTAAAATGAAGTCCCGCCGTCGGCGCCGCCGCACTGCCCTCGTGCGCCGCATAGACCGTCTGGTAGCGGTTCTTGTCTTTTAACTGATGGTGGATGTAGGGCGGCAGAGGCATCTGTCCGAGTTCATCCAGGATTTCCTCAAAGACGCCCTCGTAGGAGAAGCGCACAAAGCGATTGCCGTCCTCGGTCTGTCCCACAATCTCGCCGATGAGTTTCCCTGCGCCGAAGCTGATCTTCGTTCCGATGGGGCACTTCCTGCCGGGCTTCACCAGGGTCTCCCAGGTTCTGTCCTCTTTTCGCGTGAGGAGCAGAACCTCCACCTTGGCACCCGTGCCCACCTTTTCGCCGATGAGGCGCGCCGGGATTACCTTCGTGTCGTTTAAGACCAAGCAGTCGCCGGGTTTTAAGTACTCTGTGATATCCCGGAAGTGTCTGTGCTCAATTTCACCGCTCTCCTTGTGCAACACCATGAGGCGCGAGGAAGCTCTGTCCTCGAGCGGATCCTGTGCAATCAGTTCCTCCGGCAACTCGTAGTAAAAATCTTTTAACTCCATCAGCCTTCCGTCCCTTCCGAAGCCGCAGCGCCGGTCTCCGCCGCCGTTTCCGCCGGAGCGGCGCTCTCCGCGCTCGTCTCTGCGGACTCCGTGCCTGCTCGGCCGGGAATTTCAATGACCGCATCGGTCACCGCCTCGGTGCTCTCCTCTTCTTCCGCATCTGCGGCCGCGGCTGCACCGCCGCCCGCACGGAGTTTCTGGTAGAGCGAACCGAGCTTTGCATCGCTCACAATTGCCTTCGCGAGCGCCGTGCGGTAGTCGTTGTTCATCTTCTTGACCGCCTCACTGCCCTCGGCCGCCTTGACCGCAGCCGTCTCTGCCTCGTTCAGCATCTCATCCGTCTTCATCCGAAGACCCTCATCGGTCTTTACGATGTAGGCGCGGAGCAGGACCGGCGCCGGGGTCTGAATCTTGCGGAACCAAGCCTGGGTCTCGATGTAGGCGATATAGCTTCCGCTCTCCACCCCCGGAATCACATAGATTGAGGTGTTCTCAAAGGACTCATAGAGCTTCTTTTCCGCCGCCATCTGCTCCTTTAATTTTGCGAGCCCCTCTTCGTCGGAGAGTCCGAAAATCTGATAGAGCTCCTCTGCATCGCCCTGGGCCCGCGCCGTCAGATAGTCCTGCACCAGAGTATGAATTTCCGTGTCCGAAGTCTTTTCGGGTGCGGCCGACGCATAATCGTAGCCTGCCGTCTCCGCCTTGCTTTCTTTCGGCTTTGCCGTCTTTTTGTGATCCAGCGCGAGAATCACGAGAATCAATATGAGCGCCGCCAGCGGCAGCAGGAGAAATCGCCCGAAACGCTGCAGGGTGAGCTCATCGATTCCAAAGATCTTTCTGTTCTTTTCGTAACGCACTCGTTTATCCTCCCTTGTAATCCTACTATTTTAGCATGATTTTAAGGGAGACTCCAGTCCGCAATTTTATCCCGCAGCACTCTGTATATCTGTAACGCACTCGTTTATCCTCGCTTCACGGAAGCAGATTGTCACACAGCGGCGCAGCAGCTACGCCAAACGCAAAGGCACAAGCCGCCGTCAGGGTAAGCGCAGAGGCAAATACTCGGATTTTCCTCTTTTTGCACAGACATAGCTTGCGCATCGGTTGCACTTGCGGCGCAAAAAAAGAGAAGCCCGTTTCCAGGCTTCTCTCGGTCTGTGTCTGGCGGGATTCGAACCCGCGACCTTCAGAGTCGGAGTCTGACGCGCTATCCAGCTGCGCTACAAACACAAAGTACTCTACTACTATACTCTGTTTTGTGTCGCAGGGCAAGGTTATCTTTTAGCCCCGCCGATTGCGCTTATGCTCCGCAGGTTTCTCGAATTTACCCGCGACGGCGCGCTGTACCTCGGCCGCTTTCTCCCGGCTCTCAGGGTCGCTGCGAAGGCGCAGTACCTCTCCCATGCGGTCTCTGAGCCGCGCTGCCTCCTCGAAGTTGAGTTCGGCCGCCGCCTGGCGCATCTTCTTCTCGAGCTCCTTCGAGAGACGGCGCAGTTCCTCGTCGCTCATGGACTCCGGATCCTTGTCCCAGTGCTTTTGGTCCGCAATGACAGCTTTGGTCATCATAATCACATCTCGAACCGCCTTTTTGATGGTGGTCGGTGTGATGCCGTGTGCCTTATTGTAGGCCTCCTGAATCGTGCGGCGGCGCTCTGTCTCCGAAATGGCACGGCGCATGGAGTCCGTCATGTTATCGGCATACATAATCACGTGCCCCTCGGCATTTCTCGCCGCACGGCCTATGGTCTGCACGAGCGAGGTCTCCGAGCGCAGGAAGCCCTCCTTGTCGGCATCCAGAATCGCGACCAAAGAAATCTCCGGGATATCAAGGCCCTCGCGGAGCAGATTGATGCCGACCAGCACATCGAACTCATCGAGGCGCATGGCGCGGATAATCTGCGCGCGCTCCAAGGTGTCAATGTCCGAGTGCAGATAGCGCACCCGCACGCCGACCTCCCGGAGGTAGCTTGTTAAGTCCTCCGCCATGCGCTTGGTGAGTGTTGTGACCAGGACCTTATTCTTCTTCTCAATCTCTTTGTTGATTTCGCAGAGCAAATCGTCAATCTGGCCCTCGACCGGGCGCACCGAAATTTCGGGGTCCAGAAGACCGGTCGGACGTATCAGCTGTTCCGCGCGAAGCAGCTCGTGCTCCGCCTCGTAGCGACTCGGTGTCGCCGAGACAAAGAGCATCTGGTTCATGCGCTCCTCGAACTCCGTAAAGTTCAGGGGACGGTTGTCCATGGAACTCGGCAGGCGGAAGCCGTACTTTACCAGCGTTGACTTTCGCGCAAAGTTGCCGTTAAACATGCCGCCGATTTGCGATATCGTGATGTGGCTCTCATCGACAATCGTGAGAAAGTCTTTCGGAAAATAGTCAATCAAGGTAAACGGCGGTTCGCCCGGCTTCTGCTCCGTCAAAAAGCGGGTGTAGTTCTCAATGCCGGAACAAAAACCCGTTTCCCTTAACATCTCGACATCGTAGTGCGTCCGCTCTTCAATGCGCTGCGCCTCAAGGAGCTTATCCTCGCTCTTTAAGAGCTTCACATAGTCCTCGCATTCGGCGAGTATCTCCCGGGCCGCACGCTCGATCTTTTCGCGCGGCACCACGTAGTGGTTCGCCGGGTAAATCGAAATGTGAAGCACCTCCGCGAGCGGGTTTCCGGTCAGCACATCTGTCTCCGTGATTTTATCGATCTCGTCGCCGAAGAACTCCACGCGGTAGGCAAGCTTATCCTGATCCGCCGGAAAAATCTCTATCACGTCGCCGCGCACACGGAAGGTGCCGCGGTGAAAGTCAAGATCATTTCGGCTGTACTGGATATTGATGAGCTCTGCGATGACCTCATCCCTATCCTTCTCCTGTCCCGGGCGCAGACTGACCATCATGTTTTTATAGTCCGTCGGGCTGCCGAGGCCGTAAATGCAAGAGACACTCGCGACAACAATCACATCCTCCCGCTCGAGAAGGGCGCTCGTCGCCGAATTTCGCAGCCGGTCTATCTCTTCGTTGGTCGCGGCATCCTTCTCGATGTAGGTGTCCGTCTGCGGCACATAGGCCTCCGGCTGGTAGTAGTCGTAGTAGGAGACAAAGTACTCCACCGCATTCTTCGGGAAGAACTCCTTCATCTCGCTGTAAAGCTGCGCCGCGAGCGTCTTATTGTGGGAGATGATGAGCGTCGGCTTCTGCAACTCTTGAATCACATTTGCCATCGTGAAGGTCTTACCTGAACCCGTCACGCCGACCAGCGTCTCAAACTGATTGCCCTCCCGAAAGCCTTCGACCAGTTGCCGTATGGCCTGCGGCTGGTCTCCCGTCGGCTGAAACTCGCTGTGCAGTTCAAATTTCATCTTCTTCCCCCGCTCCGCTGTCTCACCGCTCTCTGCTTCACCGCTCTGCTCTCCCGGAGGAGGCGATGTACGGCATAGCTGTTCTTTAAGGACTGGGGCGTCACCTCGCCCGCAATGCCCGCTTTTTGCCCGTAGGCGCGTATCATCTTCCACACGCCCTGACGGCTCAGTGCGCCGCCGCTCAGATTAAAGAACAAATGCTCCTCTTCCGCCTCTTTTAAGAGCAGCGGACGTCCGGACTCCAGATACGAACAGAGTGCTAACCTCAACTCCTCGTCAAAGGAGACCACGCGCTCCTGCCCCCGCGACTGTTGCCGCACATAGCCGATTTGCACATCCACATCCTCGGTCTTCAGCGCAATGAGTTCCGAGACACGGAGTCCGGTCGCACAGAGCAGACCGAGCATCGCGCGGTCGCGCAGTTGTTTCGCGCTGCTTCCCTCGGTCTCGCGAAGAAAGCTGCGAATCTCCTCTTCCTCAAGAATATAAGGATCCCTTCTCTCCTGACGCGGGCGTCGCAGTCCCTCGGCCGGCGAGGCTTCCAGATGTCCCGCCGCCGTCTCATAGGCAAAAAAAGCGCGAATGGAAGCCGCCGCACGGTTAATGGTCGCCGGCGAAAAGCCTTCGCGCTCCAGCCATAGCAAATAGGAATTCAAACGCAGTTCGCTGACCGTCGAAAGGGAGCTTATGCCCTCCTGTCGGAACCACGCAAATAACTTCTTTAAATCGCGCTCATAGGAGAGCAGCGTGTTCTCCGCCATATGCCGCTCTTCTCTGAGTGAGCGCAAAAACCCCCTCAAAGCTTCTTCCATTCTATCGCCCCCTCACCCCTCTATCGTCCCCTAAGTATAGCCATAGCAAGGGCAAAAAGCAAACCGCGCGAAGCCCGCTTTTTTGCGGCTTTCGCGCGGTTTTTTCGGCATACTCCAAAATGTAGTGCTTTCTTTTATGTAAACCTCATATCTTGCGCTTTTGTTCTTAATTTCGTCCGGGAAAATCGACATTATTTTTTTAAACTTCTTTTCCGGCTAAGCGCACAGACAAGGCCGACGCGGTGTCACCCTGCGTTGCTGCGCCGATTCTTCCCGTATGTAATACAGGCCCCACCGAAAGGAGGACAGAAAAAAAACACCCGGGCGCCGCCACTTCACGGCGCGTCCGGGTGTTTCGTAAAGTTCTGTTTTATCGGTTCTGCTTAAGCGCATAGGCCGTGAGCCCGGCGACGGTCTTCCCGTCCCGTATCTCACCGCTGTAAATGCGCGCAATCAAATCCGAGAGTTCGTACGCCTGTACCGCAATCTCCTCATCGGGGTCCAAGTGCTGTTCTCCGGGTAAGAGCTCTCGCGCGACAAAGATATCAATCTCCTCGTCGCAAAAGGCGACCGTTGTGTCGATACGAATCAGAAACTCCAGCGCCTCCGGGCTCTTTGCCTGCATGCCGGTCTCTTCCGCAAGTTCGCGAAAGGCACAGAGCACGCGCGGCTCATCCGGGCTATCCACCTTACCGGCGGGAAGTTCCAGCGTAAAGCGATCCAGCGCATTTCGGTACTGGCGCACCATCAGGATGCGTCCGTCCGGCAACACCGGCACAACCGCTGCCGCACCGTCGTGATGAATGTAATCCCAGACCGCCTCACGGCCGTTGGCCTCCACGAAATCCCGATAGACCTTCAGTATGGTCCCCTCATAGGCGAGATCGCGCTTTTTCCGTATCACCTTGCCGGGCTCGCGCGCCGCATCCGCCATGGCTTTAGTACTGATCCTTGTTGGTCAGGTTGCCGTGCGCCGCATCCTCGCTGTACACCGGGGTCGTGGTCGTGTCGTAGTTGTAGACCGTATCCTTGAGCTCCGCAACCTCACTGCCGCTCAGCGTTGCCTCGAACATCATCTTGTTCTCGATGATCTTCTTTAAGGAGCTGTAACGGCTCGTGCCGTTCACGCGCACGGTGGTTCTGTAAGACGGTATCGTCAGCGCAATCTCGGTCGCAACCGGGCGAAGAATGGTCTCGGAGGTCGAGTTGTCCGCGTTGACCTTGCGGAGACGCTGCCCCGAGAGCATGTAGTGGTTGCCTGCTTCATCGCTCAAACGCACCGAATAGCCGGAATCCTTCACATAGGTGCCGTCCTTGGTGGTCTTGCGACCGGTGCGGATTACGCCGCGGCTCGCGTTGTTCTCCGCCGTCAGCTTGCCTACGCTCGGCAGCTCGATGACATCGCCTTTCTTGATGTTCTGAATCTCTTCGCTCGTCTTGAACGCCGTGTCAAAGAGGGAGACCTTCACGTTGTACGCGTTTGCGGCCTCATCGAAGCTCGCATCCGTAATCTTAAAGATGCGGGTGCCGCCGATGCGGTACTGCGAAACCGCGCTCTCGCCCTGATCCTTTGCGTTCCCGCTTGCCTGCTGTGCTGCCTTGGTGCTCGGCTGTCCGTCCCAGTAGCCGTTCACATCCACCTTGTAGCCGTCCGGCGTGACCTGGCTCGTGAGCCAAGTGCTGTCGCTCGTCATATAACGCCACTGACCGGTCTTATCCTGCTTCCATGCAGCAAATGCCGTGGTGCTCATCGCAAAGGTCAGCGCCGTCGCCGCCGCAACTGCAAAAATTTTTCTCATGTTTGATATCCTCCTGTCAACCGGACCCACGCCGGTACTGCCCGCATTATAGCGGACAAGACGCCTTAACTCAAGGAAGTTTCAGAGATTGTAAGACCTCTTTCCTGTTTCGTAAGAGTTTTGCAAGCTTGAATCCACAGAAACTTCACAATTTTTACGCAAGCAAAACAGGAGGGCGTTTCCGCCCTCCTGTCGCCGCAATTAGTATTTCATTTCGAAATGATGATACCTAACTTAATGCAGTTGGAATTAGTAAGCAGTGATGATCTGCTTGATTCTGTTGTTGCCGTCAAGCACAACCTTGTAGCCGTCGCCGTCAATCTTGGAACCGCTCTTCACAACCGTACCGGAAACGTTGACAACAACGTAGTTACCGGTGACAGCCGTCAAGTTTGCTCCGTCATTCTCATTGGTCGTGGTGCTCAGAATGAGATCGCCCTTAGACGCCTGACCAATCTTCTTGGTCGTCTCAACCTGATGCAGGCCCAGATCCGCGACAAACTTGCCGACAGTAACCTTCTTGAGGTAATCCGGAGAAGTCTTGTCCGTGTTTACAATCTCAATCTTGTTGTCAGCATCAGCCGTGAGGAGCATACCGCCGAGGTAGTACTTCTTCTCGCTGAGACCCTTGACACCCTGGCCCTTATTAGCGCCGCCCTTCTTGAAGTTGAAGGTAAAGCTCTCGCCGTCAAGAGAAATCTTCTGCGTGCCGGTCTTCATGGAGCCGTCCTTATCCTCGTTATCGGAGAAGTAGTAGAAGCCCCAGTCGCTGCTCATAGCGCTAGCGGTGGTCAGGAACGTATCCTGGCTGTCGTACTTGTTCTCATCATCCGCGTACTCGTAGATGGTGCTGCCATCGGTGCGAAGGAGTGCAAGGCCGGAGATCATGCCGCCCTTAAGGTCGAATGCATACTTCTTGCCCTTGATGGTCTTGATCTGGCCGGCATAGAGGTTGCCGTTGCCGTCTGCATAGTACCATCTGTCGGTACCGTCGTCGTAATCAGCATAGTTGAGGTAGTAACCCGGAACAACCTTGAACCAGCCCTTGGTGAAACGAGCGCCGTCTTCCGGAGAAGAGAAGTACATGAAGTCCTTCGCATAGGAAGCGGTAGCGGTTGCCGTAGCGTTGTTGCTGGAACCTCTTCTGCTTGCGTTCTGGTAGGTAGCAAGGCCAAGGCTGTTGTTGTGCCAGTCAGCGATCATGCGGCCGTACTGATCGAAGCCGTACTTTCTGCCGTTGATGGTCTTGTTGGTGCTGCTGTCCTGCTTCGCACCGGAAGCCTTGAAGTAGAACCAACGAACCTGGTCGGAATCCCAATAGGAATCGCCCGGCTGCTCGTCCTCAGCGTCAGCAACATCGGTCAGAGCGATCTCTCTCCAGCCGACGCTCATAGCGCCGTCGTTCTCGTCGCCGAAGTAGTACTCAGCCTCCTGGTATGCGTTGTCATCGTAATTCGTGACACCGTCATCCTTCTTGACCCAGCCGTACTGCATCTTGCCGTCCTCATCGAAGCAATAGGTCTTGCCGTTGATGACTCTCTTGAAGATGGTTCCGGTTGCGTGCGTGTTCTTGTAAGCCTTACCGTTTGCCTGGAAGTAGTACCACCAAACATCCGGCTGGTTGTCTTCGCCAGCGCTCTCGTTGTCGATAGCAACCCAACGGTTACGAACCATTGCGCCGTTCGCGTCGACGTAGTAGTAATCGTCGTTGTCCTCGATCAGGCTGTCGGTAGCCATGTTGCCAGCGTCGTCAAGGTAGAAACGGTTGTCGCCGGAGTACTCCCAGCTGTTTGCAACCTTCTCACCTGCTCTGTTGTAGTACACCCAAGTTCCGTCCTCTTCCTGCCAGCCGGTAGCTGCGAAAGAAGTCATGGATGCACCGATCGCAAGAAGCGCCGCTGCGGAAACGATTGCAGCAATTTTGGTCTGCTTTCTCATAATAAATGCACTCTCCTTTTTCACTGTTGTTTTGAAACCACTGAAATCCCTAATTGCGTACGAAGAGATTTTACCGCTCTTTGGCGCAAAAATCAACTTACAAATGCCTTACAGCAGTTCCTCTCTTGCTTACAGTCCACAGTATAGACCTAAGTCCGCAAAATTTCCATACCTTTTCTCTGGCTATTTTCTTACAGAAATATTACAAACCTTCGTTTGTACCCACAGATTGTATTGATTTGAATACAATCTTCGTTTTTCATGCACGAAACTGTGGATAAGTCTTCTCTGTCAACGTTTTTTACCGCGTATTCTCCACAGCTCCGTCTATTTGATTTTTTTCGCACAGGCACGTTTTTGCATGCCCCGCGCTGCGTTTTGCCTTCGCTCTCCTTCCCCGCGCCTCCTGCCCGCAGCTCTTCTTTGTCTCTTTTCTGTTTCTTTTTTGCTACATCTCCTTTCCGCCGGTCGCATCTTTCTGCCTTCATTGTTGCGGCGGACACACTTCTCGGCTGTGCTCTGCGTTTTCCTTGCCATCTGTTTCTCCCGCTTCTTTTTTCTTGCGACGCTTCTTCCTCCGGCTTTTTGCTTTCTTTTGCATTTCCCGGCTGCGATGCTTGCGCTTTCCCTCCGCCCTGCTATACTGTTCATATATTTAAATTATCACAGTTATATGAACACACACTCTCTCGCAAGGAGGTTTTTGCCATGACCGATAAACTTGCCCTGCTCCTCCGGGAGCTCTCAAACGAGCCCGGCCTCACCCAGCGTGCCCTCGCATCTCGCGTCCGCACTTCGCTCGGCAGCGTAAACGCCCTGCTTTCGGAGGCAAAGAACGCCGGTCTCCTCAAGGAAGACACGACGCTGACTCCGGCCGGTCAGGATTATCTCGAGCCCTTCCGGGTGGACGGCGCCGTAATTTTAGCGGCCGGTTTCGGCTCTCGCTTCGTTCCGCTCACCTATGAGCGTCCCAAGGGCCTGCTCAAGGTAAACGGCGAGCGCATGATAGAGCGCCAGATTCGCCAACTCCGTGAAGTCGGCATCACCGACATCACCCTCGTGGTCGGCTATTTAAAAGAAGCCTTCGAGTATCTGATCGATCTCTACGGTGTAAAGCTTCTTTATAATCCCGACTATTCGACGATGAATAACATTTCATCGGTCTACCACGCGGCGTCTCTCTTTGAGAACAGAAACGTGTACCTCCTCTCCTCCGACAACTGGATGCGTGAAAATCTGTTTCACACTTACGAGCCGGGCAGTTGGTATGCGGCGGTTCATGTGAACGAAGAGACCCGGGAGTGGGTGCTTCACTATAATAAGAAAGAAGTGATTACCGGGGTCGAGGTCGGCGGTCGCGATGCGGATGTCATGTACGGCCCGGTTTATCTGTCCCGCGAATTCAGCGCTGCGCTGCTCCCGGCGCTGAAAGAGGCCTATCGCACGCCCGGAAAAGAGCAGTACTACTGGGAGAATGTCTATCTCGATTTGCTCGCCGCAAAGAAGGCACCGCCGCTCAGCGTGAATTTGCAGCCGGACGGCGTCATCTACGAGTTTGAAAATTTGGAAGAGCTCCGCGCCTTCGATGTCTCCTACCGCGACCATTCGGACAGCAAGGCCATGGCCCTGATCTCCGAAGTGTTTCAGGTTCCCGAATCCGCGATTACCGGCATCGAGTGCCTAAAAGCCGGCATGACCAACCGTTCCTTCTTATTCCGCGTCAAGGGCAAGGCCTACATCTGCCGCATTCCGGGCGAGGGCACCGAAAAGCTGATCGATCGCCGCGCCGAGGGCGAGAGTTACCGCGCCATTGCGCCGCTCGGCCTCGCGGAGGAACTCATCTACTTCAACCCGGAGAACGGCTATAAGATTTCGGTCTACTACGAAGACGCGCGGAGTGCGGACCCCGAGTCCGAAGCAGATCTCCGCGCCTCAATGGCTGTCTTAAAAAAGCTGCATTCCGCGCCCTGCCGCGTATCGCAGCGCTTTGACCTCGGTGAGCGCATTGCGTTTTACGAGTCCCTCTGCCTGGAAAAGGGAGAGATTCCCTTCCTCGATTATGCGGAGGTCCGCGAAAAAATGAACCGCCTGCTCAGCTGGATTCACGGCTTACATCGCCCCGAGACCCTCTCGCACATCGACCCCGTCTATGCAAACTTTCTTTTTACCGCGGAGGGCGTCAAGCTGATTGACTGGGAGTATGCCGGCATGGCGGATCCGCTGATTGACTTCGCGATGGCAACCATCTACGCGGAAAAGGACTTCGCCTATGCAAAACGCCTGCTTGACTACTACGGCGACACCGATGTACCGCGGGAGCGGGCAGAGCAGCTTGTAATCGCCTATATGGCGCTCGGCGGTTTTCTCTGGGCACTCTGGGCGGTCTACAAAGAGGCCCTCGGCGTATCTTTCGGCACCTATCCGCTCACGCAGTACCGCTACGCAAAGGAGGGCTACGCCCATCTTGCGAAATCCGTCAAAGAACTGTAAGGATTCTTCCCCCGCGGAAGCTTTCTCGCACTTCAAATAAATGTTACAATGGAGAAGATTCGGTTCAAAGTTAAGGAGAAGGAGGACTTTTCATGAAACGCAAATATCTCGCTGCCGCAGCGCTCCTTGCGGCGCTTGCGCTCACCCCGGCAATGAACAGCTTTGCCGCGAGCGGCTGGACTTCCGAAAACGGCAACTGGGTGTATTACGACAACAGCGGCAATCGCCACAAGGGCTGGATTCAGACCAAGGACGGTTACTACTATATGGATCCTTCGAGCGGCGTTATGCTCAAGGGCTTCCAGAAGATTGACGGCAAGTGGTACTACTTCAGCAGTGACGGCCTCATGCAGACCGGTTGGATTAAGGACGAGGGCAAGTGGTATTACTGCCTCGAGGATGGTGTTCTGGTGCAGGAGAACTGGCTCAAGGTCGGCGACAACTACTTCTTTATGCGCGGCACCGGTGAACTTGCGGTGGGCTGGCGCAACATGAACAACAGCTGGTACTACTTCAAGGCAGACGGACGCTGCGCGTTCAAGTGGATGAAGATCGGCAACGACTGGTTCTGGATGGGCACGGACGGCAAAATGAAGACCGGCTGGCAGCAGATTGACGGCATCTACTACTACTTCGGCCAGGACGGCAAGATGAAGTCCGGCTGGCTCTCCGACGGCACCAACCGCTACTACATGGATCCGGAGAGCGGCAAGATGGTCCACAACTGGAAGCAGATCAACAACGCGTGGATGTTCTTCGATGCGAACGGCCACATGATGACCGGTTGGATTCACGTGAACGACCACTACTACTACCTCGGCACAGACGGCAAGATGGTCAGCAATACGACCCTTACGCTGAACGGCGTGAGCTATACCTTCGACGGCAACGGCGCTTACACCGGAAACGAGAGCGTTCCGGCAACCGAGGTGAGCATCTACAAGGAGCCGAAGCAGGAGGCAGAGACCGCAAGCGCGAGTACCGGCGGCAAAAAAGGCCTTCCGAGCGACAAGACCACAGGCCCCGGCGTAAAGAAGAATTGAGGCTCTCATGCAGAGAACGGTCAAACGGCTCTCGGCCGCAGCGCTGAGCGCTACCCTGCTCTTTTCTCTCTGCCTGAGCGCCTACGGCGCAAATAAGCTGACCCGCCAGTCGAAAGGCACTTACCGTCTCTTTGACGGAAGTGCCACGATTGACGGCGTTAGACACCGCGGTGTGGATGTGAGTCACTGGCAAGGCGATATCGACTGGCAGAAAGCAGCCGCGGACGATGTGGACTTCGTGATGCTCGGCACCCGCTACAAAGGGGATACCGACCCGAAGTTCCGCGAGAACGCGGACAATGCCGTCAAGGCAGGCGTCAAACTGGGCGCCTACATTTACTCCTATGCGACCACACCCGAGGAGGCGGCAAAGGAGGCGGACTTCATTCTGAAGCTCGTCAAGGACTATCCCATCTCCTATCCGATTGCCTTCGACGCGGAAAATGAAAAAACGCTCGGTGCTCTCTCGAAAGATCAGATTACCGAGATTGTCCACACCTTTTGTAAGAAGATCAGCGATGCGGGCTACTACCCCATACTCTACGCGAACGACTACTGGTTGCAGAACAAGCTCGACATGAACGCCCTCTCGCAGTACCCGGTCTGGGTCGCCGCCTACGAGCGCATGCCGAAGTACGACCGCTATGTGATGTGGCAGGGCACGGACTCCGGCAGTGTGGCGGGCGTGCAGGGCAATGTGGACATTGACCTCCAGTTCGTGGATTTCTCGGACAAAATTCCGGCGGACAGCTGGAAAAAGTTCGACGGTGTGTGGTACTACTATCAGAACTACCGCATGCAAAAGAACGCGCTGATATTTGACGGCAAGGCCTCCTACTATATGCAGGACGACGGCACCGTGTTCACCGGCGGTTTTAAAGAGGTCGACGGTTCCAAGCGCTATTTTGAGCCTACAAACGGCAAGATGCGCATCGGCTGGCAGCAGATTGACGGCAAGTGGTATCACTTTTCCGAAAGCGGCGCGCTTCAAATCGGCTGGTTCTCCGACGGCGGCAAGTTCTACTACGCGGGCCCGGACGGCACGATGCAGACCGGATGGCTGGATGATAGCGGCAGCCTCTACTACCTCAATAAGGACGGTTCGATGCAGACCCGCTGGCTCATGCTGGAGGGCAGGTGGTACTTCCTCGGCGACGACGGTGTCATGGAAAAAGGTTGGCAGACAGTCGATTCGCTCAACTACTACTTCGGCGCGGACGGCGTGATGCAGACCGGCTGGCTGAAGCTCGACGGCAAGTGGTACTTCCTCGGACAGAGCGGTGTCATGAAGACCGGCTGGGCACAGGACAGCGGCAAGTGGTACTACTTCGATGCGAACGGTGTCATGCAAAACGGCTGGCAGAAAATCGGCGGCAGCTGGTACTACTTAAACGGCAGCGGCGCCATGAAGACCGGCTGGATACAGCCGGACGGCAACTGGTACTACCTGGGCAGCGACGGCGTGATGCGGAGCGGCGTCACAGATGTTGGCGGAACGCTCTACGCGCTCGGCGGCAACGGCGTACTGCTTACCGACACCGAAATCGACTACGGCGAAAAGCACTGGCGTGTCGGCGCGGACGGCGCAATGACGGAAGTACCCAAGAACGCACCCGCAAGCGGAAATAACGAAAGCGCGGAACAGCTCACCGTCTCCGCAGGCGCTAAGCTAAGCAAAGCGCCCAAGACGGAGAGCCGCGCCGTAATTTCCGCCCCCGCGGAAGAAACGCAGGCAGAGCTCAAGGTTCCGACCGAAGAAGTTCCCGCACTCAATGTGAGTGCTCCTTCACAGAGCGCAAGCGTGGGGCGGGCTCCCGGGGAATAAGAGCATTTAAAATCAGACAAAACAGAGAGAGGGAAGCGGCGATTGCCGCTTCCCTCTCTCTGTTAATCAAAACCGAAATCCCGCAAGCTCCAGGCAGAGAAACACCAGCAACACTGCGCTTAGCACCTTCTGCCACCAGTCTGTCTTTCCAAGAAAGCCGCTCAGCGCAAAAAGCCCCAGATATACAGCGGAGTATGGCCCTCCGTACCGCACCAAGCCATACTTCAACATAAACGCATCCTCAATCGCAAACAAAAGTAAGAAAAGGGCAAGCATGCGCGAGACCTTCGTCAGGCTACGCGTCAATTTTTCATCCGTCATGGCTTTTCTCCCCATCAAAAAAGAAATGCTCTGTTCACAAGCAGTCCGAGCACACAAAGCAGCAGAAGCAAAACAGCAACTACCTTTTTCCACATTCGCGCAGAGCCGAAGAGCCATCCCAGCCCGATTGCACTATTAAAAATGAGAATGAACCATATCTGAAAGCTCTCCGAAATAGTCGGAAGTACTTTTACCGCAGTCAGTGCCCTTAAGGCAATCGATAAACTCAAAATCCCATCTGCCAGTTTCTCTATCGTTTGTGCTTTCCTTCCGCCCATCGTATACCTCCTTCTGCGATTCTCTTTATTCTTTCCGTTCTTTCTATCCGACTCCGAATTCTGCTTATCACCAATCCGGACATCCATGATCCATAGTGCTTTCCTCCTACAGCCTGCTTTATTTTCGTCTCTTCTCTGCCCCCACCTGATCATTTATTGACTTTTCGATTTCGATTGCTTGTCTTCATCGATTTCAGTTATCCTTGCATTTATCCGACACCTTTATTATATCAATTAGCATTCCTTAATCAATGACACCCCCATTACGGTTTTATGAATCTACGCTTACAAAAAGCGCCCCGCCCCGGTATTCGCCGGGCGAGGCGCTTTTTCTCTTACAAACCTTATTTCAGCAGATAATTTCCGGTAACCAGCGAATACAGGCCGAGCACCACGACGATGGCGCAAGCCAGAATGTTGAGCGGACGGATGCGAATGCTCCACCCCTTCTCGTTCGCGAGCTTGATCATGACAATCTGTCCGACCAGAAGCAGCGCGCAGATACCGGTGACAACCAAAGTCATCGTATGCTGATCCATACTGTTTTCCCCCTTATGATAACATTCTGTTTTCAACGCGTACTATCGTACCATTTCGGAATGTTCTTTTCAAGCTTTCCGATCTTTCATACCCTTCTCGTAGTCGCGGAGCGCGGTAATCGCATCCTTGCTGAGCGGATACATGACAATCAGGTTAAAGATGGTCATGAGGCCTATGCCCACATCGCCGAGATCCCACACCACGGAGTACTGTGCGAGTCCGCCGATAAAGAGCATGACGAGGGCAAATATCTTATAGCCGAACTGCGAGCCCCAGTTCGCGCCGAAGAGGTAGGCTATGTTGCTGTGCGCGTAAAAGAGTATCCCGAGGAAGGTCGAGAAACTGAAGAGCCAGAGAATCAACGCAATAAAGAAGACACCGAACTTGCCGAAGTGGTACTGCATCGCGGTCTGGAGTAAATCCATGCCGCCGAGATTTGCGAGTCTTTCCTGAGGTGCCAGCAGCATGAGGAAGGCCGTGCAGGAGCAGATGACCAGGGTGTCAATAAAGACGCCCGCCGCCTGAAAAAGCCCCATCTTGACCGGATGACTTGCATCCGCCGCAGCCGCCGCGCAGGGTGCGGAGCCGCTGCCCGCCTCATTCGAGAAGAGACCGCGCTTCACACCGTTCATCAGCACCGCGCCGAAACCGCCCGCAACCATCTGGCGAAAACCGAAGGCCTCGGCAAAGATGCGCCCAAAAACCGAGGGCAGAAGGCCTATGTTTCGCACAATCACAAAGACTGTCATTGCAAAATAGATGCCCGCCATGAAGGGCACAATCAAATCCAGCACCTTGGCAGTTGCATGCTTTCTCAGAACAATCACTGCCGCGATTGCGACCAACACAATGGTCGAGTAGAGCGGCGGAATGCGAAAGGCATTCTCAAAGGCCGAGGAGACCGAGTTTCCGATCACCTGGCTGATACCGCCCCAGCAAATCAACGCGGAGACCGCAAAGAGAATTGAGACGATATTGCGCTTCCCGCTGAATTCGCTCTGCGCCGCGATCTCCGCCTCCGAGCGCTCTCCCGCCGGAACGCGCCGCTTCGCAAAGAAGTCGTGAATGTAGTAAGCCGGACCGCCCCAGTAACCGCCGTAGAGCGGATCCTTTTTCTTGTAGAGCTGCGCGAGTGTCGCCTCGACAAAGGCCGTCGAAGCGCCGATGATTGCGGTGACCCACATCCAAAAGACCGCACCTGCGCCACCCGCCGAGATGGCCGCGACCACACCGACCAGGTTGCCCATGCCCACGCGCGTCGCGGTCGAGACAATGAGCGCCTGCATGCCCGAGAGCCGTCCGCTCGCGGGATCCGCAGCGTCCTTGCCCTCCTGCTTTTCAAGCAACACGGAAATCATCTCCGGAAACAGGCGGAGCGGCAAAATCCGCGTCCGTATCGTATAGAATATGCCCGCCGGAATCAGCAACAACACCATGAGCGAGAGCCCGATCGAGCTGCCTCCCGGCAGCGGAATTCGAAGCAAATCGCCCCACAAAAACTTTGTCATACTCTCAATGACTGTTACCATTGGGTTCATCCCCTTTTCCCCCTATTTTGCAATTACTTTTTCGCTTTAACGCACTAAATTATATAGGGACATTATACGCTTATTTTTGTTTTATGCAAGGGCTTTTGACAAAACCAAAGAGGCCGGGAGCTTTCGCTCCCGGCCTCTTCACCGTAGGATCGTAATCGCCGCGTGGCGATGTTAATTTAAATCAGATCTGATTACTCGATGATCTTAACGACTCTGCCGGAACCGACGGTTCTGCCGCCCTCGCGGATAGCGAAGCGGAGACCCTGCTCCATAGCGATCGGGTGAATCAGCTCAACCGTCATCTCAACGTTGTCGCCCGGCATGCACATCTCGGTGCCTTCCGGAAGAACGCAAACGCCGGTAACGTCGGTGGTTCTGAAGTAGAACTGCGGACGATAGTTGTTGAAGAACGGGGTGTGACGACCACCCTCGTCCTTGGTCAGGACGTAAACCTGAGCCGTGAACTTGGTGTGGCAGGTAACGGAACCCGGCTTCGCAAGGACCTGTCCGCGAAGGATGTCCTCTCTGTTGACACCGCGGAGAAGAAGACCGACGTTGTCGCCTGCCTCAGCGTAGTCAAGAAGCTTTCTGAACATCTCGATACCGGTAACGACAGTCTTTCTGCTGTCCTCCTTGATACCGATGAGCTCGACTTCGTCGTTGAGCTTCAGCGTACCTCTCTCCACACGACCGGTAGCAACGGTACCACGACCGGTGATCGTGAAGACGTCCTCGACCGGCATCAGGAACGGCTTGTCGTTCTCGTGCTCCGGCTCCGGAATTGCCTCATCGACTGCTGCCATGAGGTCCATGATCTTGTCGCCCCACGGGCCGTTCGGATCCTCAAGAGCCTTGAGAGCGGAACCGCGGATGATCGGGACATCGTCGCCCGGGAAGTCATAGTCGTTCAGGAGCTCTCTGATCTCCATCTCGACGAGGTCAAGAAGCTCCTCGTCGTCGACCATGTCGCACTTGTTCATGAAGACAACGATGTACGGAACGTTAACCTGACGTGCAAGCAGGATGTGCTCGCGGGTCTGCGCCATAACACCGTCGGTAGCAGCTACTACGAGGATAGCTCCATCCATCTGAGCAGCACCAGTGATCATGTTCTTAACATAGTCGGCGTGTCCCGGGCAGTCAACGTGAGCGTAGTGACGCGCGTTGGTCTCGTACTCGACGTGGGAGGTGTTGATCGTGATTCCACGCTCTCTCTCCTCCGGAGCCTTATCGATGTTCTCGAAAGCGATGATCTTGTTGGTGTCGGAGGGCAGTCTGGTTGCGAGAACCTTCGTGATTGCCGCAGTCAGAGTGGTCTTGCCGTGGTCGACGTGGCCGATGGTGCCGATGTTGCAGTGGGGCTTAGTTCTGTCAAATTTAGCCTTTGCCATTGATATTTCCTCCTTGGTGGAATCCGAAATTGAATCTCAGATTACAAAATATACTAGTCTGAATTATATCCCATGCTTGGGATTTAATCAATACCCGCTACCGGCTCACTTCTTGTCGTTGAGCACCTTGTCTGCGATGTTCTTCGGAACCTGCTCGTACTTCTCGAAGAACATTGAGTAGTTACCGCGGCCCTGGGTACCGGAACGGAGATCCGTGGAATAACCGAACATCTCGGAAAGCGGAACGAATGCCTTGATCATCTTACCGCCGGAGATATCCTCAAAGCCCTCGACGCGACCGCGACGGGAGTTGATGTCGCCGACGACGAAGCCCATGTAATCCTCCGGGATCGTGACCTCGACCTTCATGATCGGCTCAAGCAGCACTGCGCCGCCCTTGTTCATCGCATCCTTGAATGCGAGGGAGCCTGCGATGTGGAAGGCCATCTCCGAGGAGTCGACCTCGTGGTAGGAACCGTCGTAAACGGTTGCCTTGACACCGAGCACCGGGTAGCCGCCGAGAATACCGCTCTTCGCAGCTTCCTGGATACCTTCGTCGATCGGCCCGATGTACTCCTTCGGGATTGCACCGCCGGTCACGGCGTTGACAAACTCGTAGGTCTTCTCGGAGTTCGCATCCATCGGCTCGAACTTAACCTTACAATGTCCGTACTGACCCTTACCGCCGGACTGCTTGACATATTTGGACTCGACATCCACAGCCTTGGTGAAGGTCTCCTTGTAAGCAACCTGCGGAGCGCCGACATTTGCCTCGACGTTGAACTCGCGAAGCAGACGGTCGACAATGATCTCGAGGTGCAGCTCGCCCATTCCGGAGATGATGGTCTGACCGGTCTCCGCGTTGGTCGTTGCGTGGAAGGTCGGATCCTCCTCCGCGAGCTTCTGCAGCGCGTCAATCATCTTAGTCTGGCCCGCCTTGGTCTTCGGCTCGATTGCGATGTCGATAACCGGCTTCGGAATATCCAGGGACTCGAGGATGATCGGATGCTGCTCATCGCAGATCGTGTCACCGGTCGAGGTCGCCTTGAAGCCGACCGCAGCCGCGATATCGCCGGAGAAGACCTTGTCGAGCTCCATTCTCTTGTCTGCGTGCATCTGCAGAATACGGCCGACACGCTCCTTCTTCTCCTTCGAGGAGTTGAGGACGTAGGAACCGGTATTCAGCGTGCCCGAGTAAACACGGAAGAATGCAAGACGGCCGACAAACGGGTCGGAAATAATCTTGAATGCGAGTGCGGAGAACGGCTCGTCATCCGAAGCCTTGCGCTCGTCTTCCTCGCCGTCCAGCGTCCAGCCCTTGATTGCCGGGATATCCAGCGGGGAGGGCATGTACTCGATGACAGCGTCAAGGAGCTTCTGCACACCCTTGTTGAAGTGAGCGGTACCGCAGCAAACCGGAACCGCCTCGTTCGAGCAGGTTCCCTTGCGGAGTGCCTTCTTGAGCTCATCAATCGACGGCTCCTCGCCCTCAAGGTACTTCTCCATCAGCGCTTCGTCGAGGTCGCAGATCTGCTCCACCATCTTCTGGTGCCACTCGTCCGCCTCGTCCTTCAGCTCTTCCGGAATGTCAACAATGGAGATATCCTCGCCCTTGTTGTCGTTGTAGATGTAAGCCTGCATCTCCATCAGGTCGATGATGCCCTTGAAATCGCTCTCCTTGCCGATCGGGAGCTGAATGCAGACCGGGTTCTTGCCCAGGCGATGCTCAATCTGATCGACCGTCATGAAGAAGTTGGATCCCATGATATCCATCTTGTTGATGAATGCGATACGCGGAACCTTGTAGGTATCCGCCTGGCGCCAAACATTCTCCGACTGGGGCTCAACACCGCCCTTGGAGTCGAAGACACCGACTGCGCCGTCCAGGACACGGAGAGATCTCTCAACCTCGATCGTGAAATCGACGTGTCCGGGGGTGTCGATGATGTTGATGCGGTGCTCGAGGGCACCCGGCTTCACCTTCGCTCTCTCCTGCAGGGTCCAATGGCAGGTCGTCGCAGCGGAGGTAATCGTGATACCGCGCTCTCTCTCCTGTGCCATGTAGTCCATGGTAGCGGTACCTTCATAGGTCTCGCCGAGCTTATAGTTGACGCCTGTGAAATAGAGGATACGCTCTGTCAGTGTCGTTTTACCGGCATCGATGTGAGCCATGATTCCGATGTTTCTGGTCCTCTCGAGAGGGTACTGACGTTCTTTACTTGCAGCCACTGACTCTCCTCCTAATTAAAATCTGTAGTGAGCAAAAGCCTTGTTTGCCTCTGCCATCTTGTGCATATCTTCTTTTCTCTTAACAGCGGAGCCGGTGTTGTTTGCAGCATCCATCAGCTCGCCTGCAAGACGCTCTTCCTGCGTCTTCTCACCGCGCGCGCGGGAAAAGCTCGTGAGCCAACGAAGCGCAAGCGCCTGTCTTCTCTCCGGCTTAACCTCGATCGGCACCTGGTAGGTTGCGCCGCCGATTCTCTTCGCCTTGACCTCGAGGACCGGCATGATGTTGTTCATTGCGGTCTCGAACACCTCGACCGGCTCTTTTCCGGTCTTCTCGCGAATGCGCTCAAATGCGCCGTACACAATCTTCTGTGCGACGCCCTTCTTGCCGTCCAGCATGATCTGGTTGACCAACTTGGTCACAACAACGTTGCTGTAAACCGGATCTGCCGGAACAGTTCTCTTTCTGGTCTGTCCTTTACGTGGCACGTTACTTCCCTCCTTAATTATGCGAACGGAACCATCCCCGTTCGTGAATTAGATCATCGGTACTCATCCCTCTAGGTTGTTCGTGCGGATTCTGATTTATTTCCTGCAACCTGCAGCACATATCACAATCGTGCACTTATGAGTCTATGATCGCTTGGTACTTGCGGCGATTTCTTACTTCTTAGCCGCCTTCGGGCGCTTCGCGCCGTACTTGGAGCGAGCCTGCTGGCGGTTTGCGACGCCTGCGGTATCCAGGGTACCACGAATGATGTGGTAACGGGTACCGGGCAGATCCTTAACTCTTCCGCCGCGGATCAGCACAACGCTGTGCTCCTGGAGATTGTGGCCCTCGCCCGGAATGTAGCTCGTCACCTCGACACCGTTCGAAAGACGGACTCTTGCGATCTTTCTCAGAGCGGAGTTCGGCTTCTTCGGGGTCGCCGTCTTAACGGCGGTGCACACGCCTCTCTTCTGCGGGCAGTTGTCGGCAATCGGCTTCTTGTGAAGCGAGTTGAAGCTTCTGAGAAGCGCCGGAGCCTTGGGCTTGCGCTCGGAAGTTTCTCTGCCTTTTTTGACTAACTGGTTGAATGTAGGCATTCTTCTGTTTCCTCCTTGTGATAGTGTTCTGCGGTTGCGTTCCTGCAGTTTTTTTTGCGTTTCCCGGACATAAGAATATGGCATGCCCATAGGACACGCCATATCAATATACGCCTCATTCGGTTGTTTGTCAAGCAAACTCAGGCATCCGCGTCCTCATCCGAGAACGCATCCGTCGCCTGCTCGATATCGCCGAGCAGAGCATCTTCCGGAAGCCGCTCGTCGATTTCATCGCGGATGTCCAGCACCGCAGGATCCTCATCCGAGATGCCCTCGACCGCATCCTCCGGGCGAACATCGGTGTCAAGCTTCACGTTGCGGTAACGGCGCATGCCGGTACCCGCCGGAATCAGCTTACCGATGATGACATTCTCCTTGAGGCCGATCAGGTGATCGGTCTTACCGCCGATTGCCGCCTCGGTGAGCACCTTCGTGGTCTCCTGGAAGGAAGCCGCAGAGAAGAAGGAATCCGTTGCGAGCGAAGCCTTGGTGATACCGAGCATAATCTGCTTGCCCTCTGCCGGCGCCTTGCCCTCGGCGATGAGCTTCTCGTTCATCGCGTTGAACTCGAGCACGTCCATGTTGATGCCCGGCAGAATCTCGGCATCTCCCGCCTCTTCCACGTGAATCTTCTTCAGCATCTGGCGGACTATGACCTCGATATGCTTATCGTTGATCTCAACACCCTGTAAGCGGTACACGCGCTGCACTTCGCGAAGCATGTAGTCCTGTACGGCACGGACGCCCTTAATCTTCAGGACATCGTGCGGGTTTAAGGAACCGCTGGTCAGCTCATCGCCGGCCTCGAGTCTCTGGCCGTCCGAAACCACAATGTGGGAGCTGTACGGAATCAGGTAGGTCTTCGAGTTGCCGTCCTCCGGATTGGTGACGATAATCTCGCGCTTCTTCTTCGTATCGCGGAACTCGACCACGCCCGGAATCTCGGTGATAATCGCGAGACCCTTCGGCTTTCTCGCCTCGAAGAGCTCCTCGACACGGGGAAGACCCTGGGTGATATCGCCGCCTGCGACACCGCCGGTGTGGAAGGTTCTCATGGTAAGCTGCGTACCCGGCTCACCGATCGACTGTGCCGCGATGATACCGACCGCCTCGCCGACCTGAACCGCCTGGCCGGTCGCCATGTTGGCACCGTAGCACTTCGCGCAAATGCCGTTCATGCACTTACAGGTGAGTATTGTGCGAATCTTGACCGTGGTTCTGCCCGTCTTCTCAAGGACGCGCATCACAGCCTCGGCGCGCTTCGGCGTGACCATGCGGTTTGCCTTGACCACGACTTCGCCCGTATCCGGATCCACAATGTCCTCGGCGATGTAGCGACCGGTGATTCTGTCCTGCAGCGCCTCGATGGTCTCCTTGCCGTCCATGAAGGCCTTGATCTCCATGTTCGGGATTTCCTTGCCCTCGGAGCAGTCCACTTCGCGGACAATGAGATCCTGGGAGACGTCGACCAGACGTCTGGTCAGATAACCCGAGTCTGCCGTACGGAGCGCCGTATCCGAGAGTCCCTTTCTTGCGCCGTGCGCGGAGATAAAGTACTCCAGAACGTCCAGACCCTCACGGAAGTTACTCGTAATCGGAAGTTCGATCGCATGTCCCGTCGTATCCGCCATGAGGCCGCGCATGCCGGCGAGCTGCTTAATCTGCTTATCGGAACCGCGGGCTCCGGAGTCCGCCATCATGAAGATGTTGTTGTACTGGTCAAGACCCTCGAGCAGATCCTTGGTGAGCTGCTTATCCGTCTCCTGCCAGGTCTTGATGACTTCCTTATAGCGCTCCTCGTCGGTCGAAAGACCGCGGCGGTAGTTCTTGCTGATTTCCTCGACCTGCGCCTGCGCTTTCGCGATGAGGCCCTTCTTGGTCTCCGGGACGGTCATATCCGAAATCGAAACGGTCATGCCCGCAATCGTCGAATACTTGTAGCCGATTGCCTTGATATCGTCCAGCACTTCTGCCGTGCGGGAGAGGCCGTGCACGTTGATGACTTTCTCGAGAATCTGCTTGCACTGCTTCTTCTTGACGAGGAAGTCAATCTCGGGCTTCAACTCGTTCTCCGGCTTGGAGCGATCCACAAAGCCGAGGTCCTGCGGAATAATCTCGTTGAAGAGGATACGTCCCGCGGAAGTCTCCTGTATTTCCGAACGCTGTTTGCCGTCCGAGCACTTCTTCGTGAAGCGGACCTTAATCTTGGTCTGCAGTGTAATCTCGTGGTTCGCGTACGCGAGCAGGGCCTCGTTCGGGCTCTTGAAGCACATACCCTCGCCCTTCGCGCCGTCGCGCTGCTGGGTCAGGTAGTAGATGCCGAGAACCATATCCTGGGACGGAACCGCGACCGGTCCGCCGTCCGAGGGCTTTAAGAGGTTATTCGGCGAGAGCATGAGGAAGCGGCACTCCGACTGCGCTTCGACCGAGAGCGGCAGGTGGACTGCCATCTGGTCGCCGTCAAAGTCCGCGTTGAATGCGGTACAAACGAGCGGGTGAAGCTTGATTGCCTTACCCTCGACCAGAATCGGCTCGAAGGCCTGGATGCCGAGGCGGTGCAGGGTAGGTGCGCGGTTTAGCATGACCGGGTGCTCCTTGATGACCTCCTCGAGGACATCCCAGACCGCGGTCTCCATGCGCTCCACCATCTTCTTTGCGCTCTTTACGTTGTGTGCGGTGCCGTTCTCGACCAACTCCTTCATGACGAAGGGCTTGAAGAGCTCGATTGCCATCTCCTTCGGGAGACCGCACTGGTAAATCTTTAATTCCGGACCGACCACGATAACCGAACGGCCGGAGTAATCGACACGCTTTCCGAGCAGGTTCTGACGGAAGCGTCCCTGCTTACCCTTCAGCATGTCGGAGAGGGACTTTAAGGCGCGGTTTCCGGGGCCCGTGACCGGGCGGCCTCTTCTGCCGTTATCGATCAGGGCGTCGACCGCTTCCTGCAACATGCGCTTCTCGTTGCGGACGATGATATCCGGTGCGCCGAGGGTCAAAAGGCGCGCGAGGCGGTTGTTGCGGTTGATGATGCGGCGGTAGAGGTCGTTTAAGTCGCTCGTCGCGAAACGGCCGCCGTCAAGCTGCACCATGGGGCGGATGTCCGGCGGAATGACCGGAACAACGGTGAGTATCATCCACTCCGGGCGGTTGCCCGACTTACGGAAGGACTCCACAACCTCGAGGCGCTTGATGAGCTTGGCGCGCTTCTGCCCCGAAGCGTTCTCCAGCTCCTCCTGCATCTCTGCGGATTCCTTCTCGAGGTCGATGTTCTTTAAGAGCTCGAGCACAGCCTCTGCGCCCATGCCCGCGCGGAACGCGCTGTCTCCGTACTGCTCCTCCGCCTCGCGGAACTCCTTCTCGGAGAGAATCTGCTTATAGGACAGGGCGGTGTCACCGCCGTCGAGCACCACATAGGAGGCAAAGTAGAGGATCTTCTCAAGGATGCGCGGCGAGAGATCCAGGATGAGACCCATGCGGCTCGGGATGCCCTTGAAGTACCAGATGTGGGAGACCGGCGCCGCGAGGGAGATGTGGCCCATGCGCTCTCTGCGCACGGAAGCCTTGGTCACCTCGACGCCGCAGCGGTCGCAAACCACACCCTTATAACGAATTTTCTTATATTTTCCGCAGTGGCACTCCCAGTCCTTGCTCGGCCCGAAAATGCGCTCACAGAACAGTCCATCCTTCTCCGGCTTTAAGGTTCTGTAGTTGATGGTCTCCGGCTTTTTGACCTCGCCGTGCGACCACTCCAGAATCTTCTCCGGAGACGCAAGCCCAATGCGGATGGCGTCAAACGTAATCGGCTCGTAACCTTTTGTTGTTTCAGGCATTCAGTACAGCCTCCTTCTTCCTTGAAACTGTGAAGCGCGCTTACGCTTCGCCCTGCGTGTCGTCTTCCCCTGCTTCTTCTCCGACGTTCACAAGTTCGCCGTCCTTAAACTCCTGGGTCGAATAGCCCGCTTCCGCGAAGCCATCCTCGTCACGGTACCGCCTGGAATCGCCCTCGAGAATGGAGCGCATGCTCACATTTTCCTCGTCGACATTTTCTTTCAGTTCCACCTCTTCGCCATCCTCGCGGAGCACGCGCACATCGAGGCCCAGTGCCTGAAGCTCTCTGAGCAAGACCTTGAAGGACTCCGGCACACCCGCCTGCGGAATGTTCTGGCCCTTGATGATGGCCTCGTAGGTCTTGACGCGGCCCACGACATCGTCCGACTTGAAGGTCAGAATCTCCTGCAGCGTGTAAGCTGCGCCGTATGCCTCGAGTGCCCAGACCTCCATCTCTCCGAAACGCTGTCCGCCGAACTGCGCCTTACCGCCGAGCGGCTGCTGCGTGACCATCGCATAGGGGCCGGTGGAACGCGCGTGGATCTTATCGTCAACCAGATGGTGAAGTTTCAGGTAATGCATGAAGCCTATGGTCGTCTCGCCCTCGAAGGGTTCGCCGGTGCGTCCGTCGCGGAGCTGCACCTTACCGTTTCTCTGAATCGGAACACCCTTCCACTCCGCGCGGTGATCGAGATGTTCTTCGAGGTAGTCCATGACCTCGGGGTTCAAGACCTCGCCGTACTTCGCCTTGAAGTCTTCAAAGCTGCCGTTCGCGTAGTCGTTTGCCATCTCGAGCATGTCCATGATGTCGTTCTCGTCCGCGCCGTCAAAGACCGGAGAGCTCACGTTGAAGCCGAGCACCTTAGCCGCAAGCGAGAAGTGAATCTCCTTGACCTGACCGATGTTCATACGCGACGGAACGCCGAGCGGGTTCAGCACGATATCGAGCGGGCGGCCGTTCGGCAGGAAGGGCATGTCCTCCACCGGGAGCACGCGCGACACGACACCCTTGTTGCCGTGTCGGCCTGCCATCTTGTCGCCGACCGAAATTTTTCTCTTCTGTGCGATGTAAATGCGGACGTTCTGGTTGACGCCCGGGGAGAGCTCATCGCCGTTCTCTCTCGTAAAGACGCGCGCCTCCACGACGGTGCCGTAAGCGCCGTGCGGAACCTTGAGCGAGGTGTCTCTGACCTCTCTGGCCTTCTCACCGAAGATTGCGCGAAGCAGTCTCTCCTCCGCCGTGAGCTCGGTCTCGCCCTTCGGCGTCACCTTGCCGACCAGAATATCGCCGGCGCGGACCTCCGCACCGATGCGGATAATGCCGTTCTCGTCGAGGTCCTTCAGCGCGTCGTCGCCGACACCCGGAACATCCCGCGTGATTTCCTCCGCACCGAGCTTCGTATCGCGCGATGCGCACTCATACTCCTCAATGTGAATCGAGGTGAAGACGTCGTTCTGGACGAGGCGCTCGGAAAGAAGCACGGCATCCTCGTAGTTATAACCTTCCCAGGTCATGAAGCCGATTAGCGGGTTCTTGCCGAGACCGATCTCACCGTCGTGGGTCGAAGGACCGTCCGCAATGACCTCGCCCGCTTCGACGTGGTCGCCCGCGTTTACAATGGGCTTCTGGTTATAGGAGTTCGACTGGTTCGAGCGCTGGAACTTCGTGAGTTTGTAGTGCTCGATCTCGCCGTTGTCATCCCGACGTATCGTAATTTCGCTGCCCGAACTCATCACAACGGTACCCGCGTGGTGTGCGACCTGGCAGACGCCGGAGTCGACCGCCGCCTTTGCCTCGATGCCGGTGCTCACGACCGGGGCATCCGTCAGCATGAGCGGCACCGCCTGACGCTGCATGTTCGAACCCATCAGCGCGCGGTTTGCGTCGTCGTTCTGGAGGAAGGGGACCATGCTCGTCGCGACCGAGAAGACCATCTTCGGCGAGACATCCATGAGGTCGATGAGACGCTTCTGGAAAGCCGAAGTCTCATCCATATAACGGCCGGAGACATTGTTGTGGATGAAGTGTCCCTCTTCGTCGAGCGGCTCGTTTGCCTGGGCCACAAAGAACTCATCCTCTTCATCCGCGGTGAGATACACGACATCGTCCGTGACGCGCGGATTCTTCGGATCCTCGGACTTATCGACCACGCGGTAGGGCGCCTCGATAAAGCCGTAGGGGTTGATGCGCGCATAGCTTGCGAGCGAGTTGATGAGACCGATGTTCGGACCCTCGGGGGTCTCGATCGGGCACATTCTGCCGTAGTGCGTGTAGTGGACATCTCGGACCTCGAAGCCCGCACGATCTCTCGAGAGACCGCCCGGACCGAGGGCCGAGAGTCTTCTCTTGTGCGTGAGTTCCGAGAGCGGGTTGTTCTGGTCCATGAACTGCGAGAGCTGGGAAGAACCGAAGAACTCCTTGACCGCCGCCGTGACCGGCTTGATGTTAATCAGGGACTGCGGCGTAATCTCGCTGATGTCCTGGGTGGTCATGCGCTCTCTGACCACGCGCTCCATACGGGACAGACCGATGCGGTACTGGTTCTGCAAAAGCTCGCCGACCGCGCGGATGCGGCGGTTGCCGAGGTGGTCGATATCGTCCGTCGTGCCGATGCCCTCTTCAATCTGCATGTTGTAGTTGATGGAGGCAAAAATATCTTCCCGCGTGATGTGCTTCGGAATCAGCTCATCCGCTTTTCGCTGCACATACTTCTTGACATCGGCTCCGTTTGCCTCTGCCTCCCGTATGACCTTCATGAGCGCCGGATAGTAGACCGGCTCCACAATGCCGTACTCGGTCGGATTCTCCATGTCGACGTAGTTGCGGATGTCGACCATGAGATTCGAGAGCACCTTTAAACGGCGGTCCTCCGAACTCGTTCCTCTTACGATGACAAAGGGAATGCCCGCATCCTGAATCTCGGTCGCGAGCTCTCTCGTGAGTATCGTACCGCTCTCCGCGAGAATCTCACCGGTGTTCGGGTCCACCGCGGCTTCCAGGAGCTCCTTGCCGACCACGCGGTTCTTTAAGTGGAGTTTCTTATTAAACTTATAGCGGCCCACGCGCGCAAGATCGTAGCGGCGCGGATCGAAGAACATCGAGTCCAGGAGACCGCGCGCGGATTCCACCGAAAGCGGCTCGCCCGGTCGAATCTTTCGGTAGAGTTCCAAAAGACCGTCCGAATAGTTGTCGGTCGAATCCTTCAGGAAGCTCGCCTCAAGCTTCGGCTCATCGCCGAACATCTCCTTGATTTCCGCGTTCGTGCCGAGGCCGAGCGCACGGAGCAGCACCGTGACCGGCACCTTTCTCGTTCTGTCGACACGCACGTTAAAGACATCGTTTGAATCGGTCTCGTACTCGAGCCAAGCGCCGCGGTTCGGGATCACCTGGCAGAAGTAGCATTCCTTTCCGACCTTATCGTGCTCAATGGTATAATAAATACCGGGGGAACGAACCAACTGGCTTACGATGACGCGCTCCGCGCCGTTGATCACGAAGGAACCGGTGTCCGTCATGAGCGGTAAATCGCCCATGAACACCTCGTGCTCCTTGTGCTCATCCTTATCCTTATTATACAGCCGCACCTTGACCTTCATCGGGGCTGCATAGGTGGCATCCCTCTCCTTGCACTCCGCAATGCTGTACTTTGCCTCATCGCGGTAGAGCTGGAAATCCACAAAATCCAGACTGAGGTGTCCGGCAAAATCCTCAATGGGGAAAATATCGCGGAACACTTCCCGCAATCCCTCACCCAGGAACCAGTCGTACGAATCCTTCTGGATCTCTATGAGGTTCGGCATCTGCAAAACTTCCTTTTGACGGGAGAAGCTCATGCGAATGCCTTTTCCGGCTTTAATCGGACGCATATTGCTTTTTTCCATATTACGTTTCACCCCTGTTTTTTGAAAGACCTTTGGTTACCCGGCGGATTAAGGCCTAAAGGGCATACTTCGCCCCATAGGCCTATGAGTCCACAATAGTGCAATCTTCACTTTAACATTTCCCCTATCGGCTGTCAAGCGATGTCTTGCGCATTTATATTGACTCTGTTATAATCTCATAGCGTCCCTGTATTTTCGGGGAAGACGCAAATCCATAACTAACGGGGGGATTCCAGACAATGATAAATACCGTAATCACGGTACTGCTCGTGCTCCTATCGATCGCGGCAGTCGCCCTTGTCGTGATGTACTTTGTCGGCAGGCGCTTACAGGAAAAACAGGCGGCTTCGCAGCCGGCCTTCGATGCGGCAAAACAGCTCGTCACGATGCTGCCGATCGACAAAAAGAAGGTCCGGTTGAAAGAGGCGGG
>ERZ772932.161-NODE-161-length-39382-cov-6.077301_pt1 | contig 39382 bp, 32 predicted proteins | sample MGYA00511684_ERZ772932 | MGnify/ENA primary metagenome ERZ772932 (study PRJEB29015, sample SAMEA2738078) | human oral metagenome | biome: human oral; feature: human-associated habitat; material: saliva | place: China | collected 2210 ...
ACCTGCAACGAACAAATGCATCAAGACCCATTACAACTCCTTTCTCTGTTGTAACAAATCTAGATACTCAAAAGATTTTATGTGTCCAACAAAATGGACACTAAGGCAATTGTCACTCTGGAAAGCATGCCTAATTTGCGCTGTCCCAGAACAAAACTGCCATTTCTTACTAATCAAGACAGAGAAGTTGCCTTGCATTAAAAGCAGCGTGCATACTATTTACTCTTTTTGACAAAACGGTTAAATCACACGGGTTTCTCGCCAAAGCGTTATAGAAAGAAGGCAAAATCAGCGCAATCAAATTTTTAGCGTTCTTTTGCAAGGAGCCACATGACCAAGATTCCCCAGGGCTACCGTTCAAGCCTTTCACTCTACGATACACAGAAGGCAATTGAGCAGGTCAAAAACGTATTTCTAACCAAGCTGTGTGCTGCGCTGAAGCTGTCGCGCGTCACTGCTCCGCTGATTGTTGACCCGCTTACCGGCATGAACGACAACCTCAATGGTGTCGAGCATCCGGTTGCCTTTGACCTGCCAAACGTAGGCAAGAACGCCGAGGTAGTTCAGTCGCTCGCAAAGTGGAAGCGCTATGCACTCTGGCGCTACAACTTTGCCGTCGGTCGTGGCCTGGTCTGCGACATGAACGCTATCCGTCGCGACGAACAGCCCGATAACCTGCATTCCATTTACGTGGACCAGTGGGACTGGGAACGCATCATCACGCAGGACGAGCGCAATACCGATACGCTGGAAGACGCCGTTTGTCGCATTGTTGAGGCAATCTGTGGCACACTCGACGAGCTCAAGTGGCACTATCCGCAGCTTAACACGCGGCTCAGTCGCGAAGTTACCTTTGTGACCTCGCAGGAGCTTGAAGACCTCTACCCTACTCAGACGCCTAAGCAGCGAGAAGATCTGTTTGTTCGCGAGCATCCAACCACGTTTATCGTGGGCATTGGCGGCACTCTGAACTCCGGCCAGCCTCACGACTTTAGATCCCCTGACTACGACGACTGGTCGCTCAACGGTGACCTGCTGTTCTGGGACGAGACCCTAGACTGCGCGGTAGAGATTAGCAGTATGGGCATCCGCGTTGACGCCGAGGCGCTTAAGTCGCAGCTGGCAATCGCTGGATGCGAGGACCGCCTTGAGCTGCCGTTCCACAAGATGCTCGTTGACGGCGAGCTGCCCTTTACCATTGGCGGCGGCATTGGCCAAAGCCGTCTTTGCATGCTGCTGCTAGAAAAAGCGCACGTCGGAGAGGTGCAGGCATCTATCTGGGACAAGCAGACCGAAGACCGCTGTGCAGAAGCAGGCGTTTCTCTGCTCTAAGCAGCAGGCCTGAACACGCGAAGCGGATCTACATCGCGTGTCACTAAACGCGCGTAGCCGCATCAAAACTAAAAACATTTTGGCGTTTCTCCTGTTAACGCTACAATAGTAACCCAGTGTAATTAAAAGCCACTGAGTCTAACTGGCGATTTAAGGAGCGACTCTATGAATTGCCCCAACTGCGGAGCTGAAATTGGCAAGCACGCAAAGTTCTGTTCCAACTGCGGACAGAAGCTTTCTGACGTCGCGGACGCCGCAGACGTCGAGAAAACCGATGCGCTCGCCGAGTCCACAGAACCCGCACCAGAAACCGCACCCGACAACTCCACCACAGCCACTGAGGTCATCGCACCAGCAGAAGCTGCTGAACCAGTTGACACCGCAACTGATCAAGACGTAACTGATCCAGACGCAACCGTCCTCGCAGAGTATCCAATCGATGACGAAGATGCAACTGCTGCAGAAACCTCACTCCTAGAGGTATCGGCAGACGACTCCTACATCACCCCAGATGAGACGCCTACCGCTGTCACCGACTCGGACGCCATTGCAGACGCTGACGCAGACCCCACTGTAATCGCAAACTCCAACGCTGCTGACGAGGAGCCCACAACTTTCATTAATGACCCAGATCGCATCGACGTCTTCACCTCTGACGACGTTGATTCAACTGCTATTTCGCACTTCGACCCTTCGCAGTTCACCGTTGTTTCAAGCGGACCTAGTTCCGTTGAGCGCAAGCAAACCAAGGACGGCTCGGATTCTCTGCGTAAGGTGGCATTTGGTCTGCTTGCGGCCGTTCTGGTTGTAGGCGTACTGGCCATTGCTTGGGTCATTCAGTCCCACCAAGACGACGCAGCCAAGCGCAGCGCCGTCCAGCAGCGCATTGCAACCTATCAGGAGCAGATTGAGAGCGTTGGCGTTGATCCTCGCAGTGACAGCAGTCGTGTTGAACTTCTTAACCAGTACGAGAAACTCAATGAAATTGAGGAGCAGATTCAGACTGATCAGAAGAACGGACAGTTCCGTATGCCTAATGGCAGTGACGATACAGGAATCAACGTTCTGAATAGCTCAATCTCTGATCGACAGAAGAGCATTCGCGACTGGTTTGAGGCCGACTACAAGCGCAGACTAACCGCAAACAGCTTCAACGACACAGATACCGCAAATACTATGGATCAAAAGTCTGTGGCAAATAAGCTTGTTGAGCTACAGGCTCTTCTCGGAGATATTGAGCACGAGAAGGTTATTTGGGGTGACGATACAGGCAACAATTCAACCTATGATTCATACCACTCTCGCGTATCTGACCAGATAAAGAAGGGTGAAACTCTTAAATCTGGCGTGGCCGAGAAGACCAAAAAAGAGCAAGAACAAAAAGATAAGGACAAGAAGTCCGAAGAAGACCGCAAAAAAGCTCAAAAATGGGTTGGCACCTATAGCGGCACCGGCACTGACGGCAAGCCGATGGAGGTTGTCATCCAGAAAGACGGCGCGGTCATTTGGCGCACTGGTGGTCAGCCAGAGGTTCGTGGCACCTGGACCGGTGACGAGTCAAAGCTTGAACTTGACTTCAACGGCCAGGTCAGTGGCAGAAGCGAGCCGTTCACCCTCTCTTCCACCAACGGTGGAAGAACCGTAACCATCAGCTCTCAGAGCAGCACTTGGAATACTGATACACTTTCTAGGAAGTAGCGCTGACTAGAAAACCGCACGTCACAAGATATAAAATATGGCGAGAAGACCAATCGATCTTCTCGCCATTTGTTTGCAAAGTGAACGCCGTTCTACACGGTAGTCGTTCTTCTTGCCAAACTCCTACGCGCCAAGCGCGCGCTGTCCAAGCACCAAAGCACCTAGAATGCCCTGGTTTCCCTCGCAACCTCCAGGAACAACGTAATTCTGTACGTCCTCTATCTCTGGAGTGTTGATGTAGCCGTTGAGGTACGCAACAAGTTTCTGCTGGATAAGCGGGAACAGTTGCTTCTGCTCCATGACGCCTCCGCCCAAAATAATGCGCTGAGGTGAGTAGCACATTACATATGTGGAGAGGGCTTTTGCAAGGTAGGCAGCCTCAAGCTCCCATACCTCGTCTTTCTCGGTAAGCTCAACAGCTGGAAGTCCCCAGCGCTCTTGAATAGCAGGACCTGATGCCAGCCCCTCAAGGCAGTTCTGGTGATAGGGACACTTTGTCTGCTGCCACGGATCGTTTGCCTCACGTTCAACGAGGATATGACCAGCCTCGGGATGGAGCATACCGTGCTGGAGTTTTCCTTCAAGCAGCACGCCAGCGCCAATTCCGGTTCCTACTGTCAGGTAGACAACGTTATCAAGGCCGCGAGCTGCACCAAAAACTGCTTCTCCTAAACAAGCTGCATTAACGTCGGTATCGTATCCAACAGGGACGTTCAGTTCATCCTTCAACGCCTGCAACAGATTGAAGTTGCGCCAACCTTGCTTAGGAGTCGAGAGAATCTTTCCGTAGCTAGGCAGGTCAGGATTGACTCCCGTGGGGCCAAATGCGCCAACACCTAGAGCCTGAATAGAGCGAGCTTTGAACCAGTCCACAATCTTTGGCAAAACAGACTCTGGTGCTGTCGTGGGAAAGACCTCACGCTCACAAATTTTTCCGTCTGGTGTACCCGTGGCAAGAACAATCTTTGTTCCGCCAAACTCAATACCACCAAGAAGCGTCTCTGCACACATGTTTTTCTCGCCAGTTACTTGTTAAGAAGCTTCTCGTACACGTCAATAAAGTCCTCAGCAATAATGCGGAAAGACTCGGCCTGCATAAGCTGGTCCTCAGCGTGGAGCAAGATGAGCGAGAACTCAACATTGCTGTTATCAATTGCGGACTGCTGCAGCATGTTCAGATGCGTGCTATGGCCCTCATTAAAGATCTCTGTACCAGCAAGAATATCTGCACGCGCGCCTTCAATATCGCCCGTTTTTGCCTTCTGGATAGCTCCAATATACATTGACTTTGCTGTTCCAACGGTAGCAATAATCTCAAAGGCTGCTTCTTGCGTAGCAGTCATGCCGTCATCTAAATCCATTTTTACCCCATACTCTTTTCTTGAGCACCTGGGAGCTCAGAAAATCTTTTATCGCTTATTTAATAAGCTCCAGTGCGTCGTCAAGGATTTTTGCAGCGTTCATCCTGCCGTAATCAACCATAGGAATAACAGCTACAGGAGTAGATCCTGCTGCAGCCTCAACGTCTGCCTTTGCATACGCAATCTGAGGTCCAAGCAAAAAGACGTCTGCGCCATCGATAAGCTCAAGTGCCTTATTAAGAGGATTTGCAATAATCTCTGCGTCTAAACCGCGAGAAGCAGCCTCTTTCTGAAGCTTCTGAACAAGCAGACTGGTGGACATTCCGGCGTTGCAAGCAAGTAAGATTTTCATGTGATCTCCTTTTGATGAGCCAGCCACCAAATACGATGGCTGGCTTCAAGTGATACTCAGATTATAAGCTTACAAACTACTCTGCATCCTGAGCGTTCTCTGCAAGAGCCTCAGCCTGCTTGGCCTGTGCGCGCTCGGAGATCTTCATGAATGGCAGGTAAATTGCCATGGCGAGAAGAACCTCGATTACCTGCCAGATAACGGCACGAATGTCGCCACCGGTTGCTAGCCAACCACTCAGGAAGACTGGGGTTGTCCAAGGAACCATAGCAACGCAAGGGCTAATCCAACCAAGGTTGGTGAACAGGTAGGTCAGGCCGATGAACAAATCTGGAACAAGAACAAATGGAATCATCAAAGGAAGGTTAAAGACGATTGGGTAACCGTAAATAACTGGCTCGTTGATGTTGAAGATACCTGGAAGAAGAGAAAGTGCTGCAACATCTTTGGAAGCCTTGTTCTTAGAGAAGACAAAGGTGTCAAGAAGCAGCATCAGAGTACAACCAGAACCGCCGATCAGCGCAAAGGTGTTGATGATCTGCATGTTCATGTAGTGGTCCTGAGGAATTGGCTGACCAGCTGCAAAGGTTGCCATGTTGTCAACAATAAGCATGGTCAGGATTGGCTCAATCAGAACACCAGAGATGGTGGACTGGTGAATGCCAAGGCAGAAGAGCAGGTTTGCAAAGGTGTAGATGATGATAACTGCAAATGGACCAGCATTCATGAGGCCCTTCAGTGGGGCGGAAATGCTTGTTGCAATGATGGTCATAAGGTCAGTACCAGCGCAAACTGCAAGAAGAGCAGAAGCAATACCAAAGACGGTCAGGGTCAACATCATAGGAATCATGGTGTTAAAAGAATCTGCAACCGCTGGTGGAACGCCCTCACCAAGGCTGACCTTCAGTTGCTTAACGCTAGAGAGCTTAATGAAGATGGTGGTAGAAAGCAGGCCAATGATGATTGCACCAAAGAGGCCGTTAGTACCGGTGAAGGAAGTGGAGAAAGCACCAGTTACATCAACGCCGGTAACTGCATAGCCGGTTGGCAGAAGCTTAGCAACATCAGCTACAGGAAGTGCAACTCCAGCAGCTGCTGCATCAGCGGCGTTTGCTGCATGAAGAACAGCGCCTGCAGTAGCAACAATACTCTGAGGCATCATGATGATAAGTGCAGCAATACCAATAACAACGCAAGAGATTGCGTTTTCAAAACGCTTGTTACGAGCGAGGCAATAACCAATAATGCCTGCAAGAATAACTGCCGAGAAACTCAGAGTGCCCTGAGCAACTGCTGCGCCCCAAACCTTGAAATTAGCCAAGGTAACTGGATCATTTGCAAAGATGAGTGGGAACAGAACGTTGTTGATCAGTACTGCAATACCAGCCAAAATGTAAATTGGGCTGACAGTTGCAAATGCATCGCGCAGGCTCCTCAAATGAACTTGATTACCTACTTTTGCAGAAACTTCTGCAAATTTATCTAGAAACGATGCCTGGCCATTATCTTTTGCCATGAACAAACTCCTTTCACGAGTTTCTAGTCAACTATATGTGTAGTGGCAACTTGCTTAAGCCACTCAGCTGATTTCTTAAGACGGCGGTTGTAGTTATCTTCCAGGTCAACCTCAACAAAGCCATAACGGTTCTTGAAGGCATTTGCCCAGGACCAGTTATCGATGATGGCCCAGTAGTGATAACCACGGCATTTTGCGCCGTCCTGAATTGCACGAGCAATCCACTCAAGATGACGACGGACAAAATCAACACGATAATCGTCTTGAATTACGCCGTTTTCGTCTTTCTTAAGATCTTCTCGCTCTACGCCCATGCCATTCTCGGAAATAAACCACTCAAGCTCTGGATACTCATCGCGAACCTTCATGGCAAAGTCGTAAAGACCCTGTGGGTAAATCTCCCAGCCACGGGATACATTCATCTCTGCTTCTGGCCAGATATATGGATCGGCAAAGTTTGGAATGCCATTCTCGTCAGTATCTTTTGCAGGAGCTTGAATACGCTCTGGGTGGTAATAATTGCAGCCCAGCCAATCCACAACGCCGTCGGCAAGAATAAGTTTGTCCTCAGGACGAATAGGCAGGTCAACACCACGGGCCTGTAGCGTATCAATGACATCCTGTGGAAGCTCTCCCTTAGTTACCAAATCAAGCCACCAGCGAATGTTGACGCCGTCGGTCATGCGTAGAGCCTCAAGATCCGCCTCAGATGGATTCTCTTTGGTATATGGTGGTGCAAAGCAGTTGATGAGGCCAATGCGAGAGTCCTCAAGCATAAAACCTGCTGCTTTTGCACGGCGATACTCGCGCACGCCAAGTGCGTGAGCAAGTGAAATGTTGTACTGAACTGCACGAGCACGCGAATAATTCTTAACAAAGGGGTACCAGCCACCAAGTGTGTAGCGGACCTCTGGCTCAACAATTGGCTCGTTAAAGGTAAACCAATAACGAATCTCTTTTCCAAACGTTTCAAAAGCAATGCGCGCGTAATGCGCGTATGCCTCAACAACCTCACGAGACTCCCAGCCACCGCGGTTGAAGAGGTATTCAGGCATGTCAAAGTGGTAAAGGTTTACAAAAATCTCAATACCAACCTTCTTAGCAACAGCAAAAAGGTGGTGATAGTACTTCTCGCCCTCTGGATTAAGGTTGCCGTTAATGTCCAACAAACGGCTCCACTGAATAGAAGTGCGAATGGAATCCATGCCAAGAGACTTGAGAAGCTGAAGATCGTCTTCCATTCTTTCTGTAAAGTCATTTCCAGCGTAGGAACCAACGCGGTTGTGGAATGCATGAATGTCCAGATTAGACCAGGTGTCCCAAAGGTTTGGCAGCTTTCCTCCGTCTTGCCATTTACCCTCGGTCTGTGGACCAGACATTGCCCCACCAAAGAAGAAATTCTCAGGCAACTGATACGACATGTCCATCCTTTCTCAAAAGTATCTAAACCTGACATGTCAACTTTATAAAACAGATATGTTAGGTTTTCCATGTAGTATACTAATGCAAATCAGATAGAATGCAAAGTAAAAATTTTGCTACCTGAGGAGGTGTCATGAATAAGTACGACTTGATTGTTCAGGATCTTAAAACTGATATTACTATAGGCACATATCCTGCTTATTCTCGCCTGCCTTCTGTTGCTCAGCTCTGCGAACACTATGAAGTGAGCAAAATTACCATTAATAAGGCACTAGAAGTTCTTGAGCAGCAAGGGCTTATCTTCAGGCGAAAAGGTTCCGGCACTTTTGTCAAAAAGCTGGAAGAAGGAACACAAATTAAGCCAAGTAAAGAAATCTCCGGTCAAATGGAAGGTTTCATGGCTGAACACGCCGCCCGAGGCGAACGCGTTAAATCAAAGGTCTATACCTTTGAAGTTGAGCGTCCCTCTGAATACATTGCTAAAGCTCTTGATATTACTACCGAAGATTTTGTATACAGAATTGTGCGCGTCAGGCTTGTTGAAGGGATTGCGCAGGTCATCGAGTACACCTACATGCCCATTAGCCTAATTCCCAATCTTAAAATGACCCATCTAGAGCACTCGATTTACAACTACATTGAAGACGAAATTGGACTTAGAATTGCTAATGCACACCGTGTTATTAGGGCAGTCATGCCTACTGAGGTTGAGGCTTCGAGGCTAGAAATTAGCACGGGCGACCCCCTCCTGGAGGTTGAGCAAATCGGTTATATCGACGATGGTCGTGCGTTTGAATATTCCATCTCGCGACATGCACATGGTTATGAGTTTATGACTATTTCTATGCACTAAACCTCTGACACAGCAACACAAATAAGGCGAGAAGACCGATTGATCTTCTCGCCATTTTTTGCGTGTGAACAACACAGACTTATTCGCCCAGGATGACGTGCCTAAACTCGCCGTCCTCGTAGATTCCGCAGCTGTGAGTGCCGTCCTTTGGAATGCCCACAGAACCTGGGTTGAACACGGTGACCTCTGGGTGGTCAGCACTTTGCATGTTCACTTTTCTGTGCGTATGGCCGTACACAAACGCGTCCATACTTGGCGTCTGAGGCCATTTATCAACGCTGTTGTGAATGCCAGGGCCAAAGACGTGACCGTGAGTAAAGAAAATAGTGAACTGCTTGCCCGTCTTTGGATCTTTATCAAACAAGATGTTGTAATCAGCCATGCAAGGGAAGTCCAGAACCATCTGGTCTACCTCTGCCTCGCAATTTCCGCGGACCGCAATGACCTTATCGGAAATGCTGTTCAACATCTCAATAACGCGCTTTGGTGCGTAGTCTGCAGGAAGATCGTTGCGAGGGCCGTGATAGAGCAGATCTCCCAGAAGCAAAACGTACTTTGGCTGCTCCTCCTCTATGACCTGCATGAGCTTCTCGCAATAGTCGGCAGCGCCGTGAATATCTGAAGCAATGACAACCTTCATCAACGTATCCTCTCTATACGTGTTTCTACACGTAGCTTCATACGCGTGTATTAATCAATTATTTTATGGTATTGATGGCGTCTAACCAGTTACAAGCGCTGGCAAATCGGTCACCGTGCAAATGCCTGCTTAGAACCTACCGGTCATCCTTGCGTCAGGATCAGCCTCGGAAACACGTTGACGAAGATCTGCAATAGCCGCAGGTATCTCGTCTGTGTTGTACGGCGTCATCTGGTACACCCAGTTAATCCAGTTGCGATACAGCAAGTTGGCATGTGCGCGCCAGGTAAACAGCGGCTGTTTTTCTGGATCATTATCAGGGAAGTAATTCTCCGGCAGACGAATAGGCAGACCCTTATGGAAGTCGCGCCAATACTCCTCTGCAAGTGTGTCTCGGTCATATTCAAAATGACCGGTTACAAAAATCTCGTGAAAGTCTCTGGTGGCGAGAAGTGCGGGTCCGCTGGTAAATCCCTCGGAAAGCACCGCAAGCTCAGGATGGTCTACCAAAGCTGATGTCTCAATTGCAGCATGACGAGAGTGTGGCATGTAATGTACCTCGTCAAATCCATTAGTGAGGAAGCAATACTCATCGCATAAACGCTGCGGGAAAATACCAAACAGCTTAGCGCCCAGCATCTTCTTGGGAATGTCGTGCAAGTAAAACAGGCCAGCTAGTGCACCCCAACACAGGTACATGGTAGAAAAGACATGCTCCTGAGACCAGTCAACAATGCGACAAAACTCATCCCAATAATCAACGTCCTCGTATTTAAGGTCCTCAATAGGAGCGCCGGTAACAATCAGACCGTCATAATTTTTATCTTTGAAGTCATCAAAAGTTGAGTAAAACGTAACCAAATGGTCGGCAGCGGTATTTTTAGATTCATGCGAAGAAATACGCATAAAATCGCACGTAACCTGTATAGGAGACTTTGAAATCAAACGGAGAATCTGAGTTTCTGTCTGAATTTTCTTAGGCATTAAATTCAAAATTGCCAAGCGCAGCGGGCGAATCTCCTGGTGTTCTGCAACTTCTTCCTCAAGCGCAAAAATACGCTCCTCTTGCAGTGTCTTCTTAGCTGGTAAACCATCTGGAATATTAATAGGCATGGTAACTTCCTTTAGCTAATCGTTGCACATAAGTATACTTGTTTGTATGGAAATAACTTTTGCCGAGCTCGGGCTAAACGAGCAAATTCTGGCAGGCGTAGCAACACTTGGGTTCAGCGCGCCTACTCCCGTGCAGGCCGCGGCAATTCCCGCCGTCCTTGCGGGCAAGGATGTTGTTGCGTCAGCGCAAACGGGAACGGGTAAAACTGCGGCGTTTATGTTGCCTACGCTGCAGCGCATTGCTGTCGAGAAACCCGGTGGGGCCGAGAAACCCGACGCCAAGGAGCCCAACACGGCCGCAGAGCGCACCGCAGCCGCCGGACGCAACGCCAAGCGCGGCAGCGCCAAGCGAGGCGACGCCAAACGTAACGCCTACCCCCGCGCGCTCATCATCACACCGACGCGAGAGCTAGCTGCCCAAATTGATGCCGTTGCCAAGAGCGTTTGCGCATCCACCGGTCAGCAAGCCGTCATTGTTACTGGTGGCGCTCGCTACAAGCACCAGATAACCGCGCTGCAAAAAGGTTGCGATGTGCTGGTGGCAACACCTGGCCGCTTGATTGATCTTCTCGACAAGAAACATACATGCCTAGAGAACATCCAGGTGCTGGTACTCGACGAGGCGGATCGCATGCTTGACATGGGATTTTGGCCAAGCGTTCGCCGCATTATGGAGCAGCTGCCCAAGGCGCACCAAACGTTGCTTTTCTCGGCAACGCTCCCCGCGTCAATTACCTCAACCATAGATGCGCTGCTCAAAGATCCAGAGCGCATCGAGATTGCAAGAACGGGACAAACTGCGGCAACAATCGAGCAACATTTATGCTCGGTCACTCAGGGACAAAAACCGCAGCTCTTAAAGGCGCTTATCGACTCGTTTGATCCTGCGCCAGAGCGTGTGTTGGTGTTCTGTAGGACAAAGTCGCGCGTTGACAGCATTTACAAAAATCTCAAAGCCGCAGGTCTCAAGGTTGATGTTATGCATGCGGACCGTCCGCAAAAGGCTCGCGCAAGAGCGCTGGAGCGATTCCGTAGTGGCGCCATTCAGGTTCTTGTTGCAACCGACGTCATGAGCCGCGGCATTGATATCCAGGGCATTGACGCGGTCATTAACTTTGATGTGCCGCTTGACCCTGAGGATTATGTTCACCGCATTGGCCGAACAGGCCGTGCAGGGGCCACAGGTCAGGCTTTCACTTTTATGGGACCAGATGAGGTCACGCCGCTCAGAGAAATTGAGTATTTCACAAAAGCGCTCATTCCTACATGGGATCTAACTGGCTTTTCTTACGATACTGGACGCATTATGCTCCAGGATTCCCGCTCTACCTCCAAGACCACACGCTCGATGTTCTCGGGGTCAAGGTCAAGGGGCAAAGGCTTTGGATTTGGCGGCAGATATGGCCGACACACGTAATCTATAATCAGACGCAGTTGGCTAATACAGTAAAGGAATAAAACATGGGCCCTTTTAATGGCGTTGGTATAATTTTTGCTCTTGGAGCAGCAGCTCTTCATGTGGTTATTTTTTATCTTGAGTCATTTGCCTGGACTTCTGACGGCACACTCAAGGCCTTTAACATGACAAAAGAAGAGGCAGAGAGCACCGAAAAAATAGCTTTTAACCAGGGATTTTACAATCTCTTTCTTGCCATTGAGGTATTCGTTGGCGTCTTCTTGATGGCCACCAGAAATCCAGCAGGTAAAGCGCTTGTCACCTTTGCTGTTTGTTCAATGGCATTTGCCGCAATTCTTCTCTATGTAACTTCTCCCGACAAACGCTCTGCAGCTATCAAGCAGGCAATATTCCCCATTATGGCTCTCTGCAATTTGATTCTGTAACTTTTGAGCATCGACGCTGGGCACATACAAGCACTCAGCCTTTTGTAAGCGCTTTTTGCGAGAAGGAACATCATGAAGCAACTCCGCCCTTATCCACAGGTTATTGTCACCAAGAAAGCAGCTCGCGCACTTGCGGGCGGACATCCTTGGGTCTTTGAGGGCGAGGTCATCCGTGTAGAGCCGTCTCCAGAAAGTGGCGAGCATGCTCAGAATGGTTGCATTGTTGATGTCTTTGAAGAGAACGGCACCTACCAGGGAACTGGTCTTCTATCAGAAATGAGCAAGATTCGCGTCAGAATTGTGACAAGAAACGCCAACGATAGGCTCAATGAAGCGTTTTGGAGTCGCAAGATTAGCTGGGCGTGGGAGCACCGCAAAACCACTATGGGAAACCGCGCTCTACCAGGGACTGAGCCCGACACCAATTGCTGCCGCGTCATCTTCTCGGAGGCCGATGGTTTTCCTGGCCTAATCGTTGACCGCTACGAGAACGTACTTGTTGCGCAGGTAGGAACCGTTGGCATGGAGCATCTGCGTGATGTTATCTACCCACTGCTGCTTGAGGTTTTATCTACAGATGGCCAGGTAATTGATGGCATTTACGAGAGAAATGACTCCCCTTCGCGCCTTAAAGAAGGACTTCCACAATATAAGGGCTGGTGGACAGGCGTTTCTCCTGACGAGAATGGCCTGCTTGCAGAAAGCTCCCTTGCCCTGCCTTCAACTCATGTTCTTGCAACAGAAAACGGACTCAAATTCAATCTTGACCTGGAAAACAGCCAGAAAACCGGCTTTTTCTTGGATCAAAAATATAACCGCCGAGCAGTTCGTCAGCTTGCACAAGGCCGCCGTGTACTGGATTGCTTTTGCCACGTTGGTCCGTTTGGTCTTAACGCCGCAGCTGGTGGAGCAGAGTTTGTACGCTGTGTAGATGTCAGCCAAACCGCCATCGACCTTGCACGCCAAAATGCGGAACTTAACGGCTTAGCAGACAACATGGACTTTACCTGTGCAAACGTCCTTGAATACCTGCCAGAACTGGCTGGTGATCAAGGTCAGCTCAAGGCAGAAGGAGGTCCATTTGACCTCATCATTCTTGATCCGCCTGCATTTACCAAGACACGCGATAAGGTTCGCAGCGCCATGCGTGGCTATAAGGAAATCAACGCTGAGGCTATGAAACTGTTACCCCGAGGTGGCTACCTGGCAACTTGTTCCTGCTCACACTTCATGACCAGAGATCTTCTCGCCCAGGCAATTGCTGAGGCAGCTCACCATACCAACATGCAGCTCAAACAAGTTGAAGAGCGACAGCAAGCTCCTGACCACCCAATTCTTTGGGGTGTTCCTGAAAGCCACTACCTTGATTTCTTCATTTTTCAGGTGGTTTAAAAACCTACAGTCCATTCTTCAAAGAACATTTTATGAGATTTATTCCATATTGTGATATAATACTATTATAAATTATTTTACTATTTTATAAGAGTATTTATGGCATACTTTGGAGGCTCTTATGGCTGAGACGGATGTCAGTGATTTATCTGAACAAGTAACCTCAAGCAAATACCAGCCCTACTTAGCCTATGGGTTATTAGCCTTTATTGGCGGTTTTGCTGGTCTTCATACATTTTATAGAACGGGTAAAGTTTCATTTTTTAGAGCTGCATTATCTGGCTGCTTTCTTTATTTTCTCGTTTCTTACAACTATTGGTATCTCTATGCTCTCCTCGTGCTTATAAATTCTTTTATCACACTTTCCATAGTCTTTAATAAGAATGTGACTGTTCAAAATATCCAAGGAGACGCAGTTCAGGCTCAAGACGCTGAAAGTAATGACAAATTGATTTTGATTACACTCTCTGTATTTGCATTATTTCTATTAGTAAGCGCGTCTCTATCTTTTGTATTCAGTATCTCAATGGCTATAAAGCTCATTCTTGTAGTAGCTTTCATTGGTCTTGGAGCTTTGCTGATAAACGCTAGTGGAATCAAAATTTCTTTTAAATAATTTTTTCAGACTTCTTATTTTTCCAAACTTTTGCTTTTACGACGCTCTTTAAAGAACGCTTTGAGCTGTGCAGATGCTTCGTCTGCTAATACTCCACCTGAGACCGCAAACTCGTGATTGAGTCTTGGATCACCACTCACGTCAAACAACGTGCCCGTTGCGCCGCCCTTGGGATCAAACGCGCCAAACACGCAGCGATCAATACGAGCATTGACCATCAATCCTGCACACATCAAGCAAGGTTCCAGCGTCACGTACACCGTGCAGCCCGAAAGCCTCCAGCGGCCAAGCTTTTTTGAAGCCTCTTGCATGGCGAGAAACTCAGCGTGCGCAGAAGGATTGTTGTCAATCTCACGGCGATTATGTGCAATGGCAATAACTTCTCCATCGCACACTACAACTGCGCCGATAGGCACTTCTCCTATCTGAGCTGCAAGTTCTGCCTGTTCAAGAGCAAGTTTCATGTACTTCTGATCAAGAGCAGCCTGTGGGGTCAAAGGCTCTTGTACTTCGTCACTCATAGCTGCTCCTCTCTTGTCTAGTTGCTGTCGTGATTCTTACGCAGTTCTGACGCGAATCTGACGTAAATCTTTCATGACTCTGACGCTTATTTATCTACTCTCAATTATGAAGCAAAACCTAACTTGCTAAATCCCCTACTCGCAAAAAACTGAATTATGCGGTAGGATATTACCGCTTTGGAGAGGTGGCAGAGTGGTTGAATGCGGCGGTCTTGAAAACCGTTGAGCGGTGTCCCCGTTCCGAGGGTTCGAATCCCTCCCTCTCCGCCATTTTTTGGCGGACCTCAACTTAACGTTTTACCTTCAGAACTTACATTCCATTCCACGTTATTTCTAGCTCAACGTTCTTCTCGCCAGTGTGTGGGCGAGCATTCCATTTACCAAAAGACTCGTTAGCAAGTTAAAAGCTTTAATTAAAAACGCCTTAGATTTTTACTTTTGGGTATAATTAACCTGTCCAAATGGATGGCTGACACAGGATTGTCAGTGATTGAAAGGATTTAGCATGATTATTGCCGCAGTTGTAGTTATTGTCCTTCTGGTTTTCTGGGCCATTAGCATTCACAACAACATCATTCGCGCAAGCAACAGGTGCGACAACGCTTGGGCAGCTATCGATACGCAGCTTCAGCGTCGTAACGATCTGATCCCTAACCTGGTCAACACCGTTAAGGGTTACGCAGCTCACGAGTCTAAGACTTTTGAGGCAGTTACTTCTGCTCGCGCTGCAGTCGCAAACGCTCGCACTCCTGAAGAGAAGATGCAGGCTTCCGGCACTCTTTCCAATGCTCTGACCAACCTGTTTGCTGTTGTTGAGAACTACCCAGAGCTCAAGGCTAACCAGAACTTCCTGGAGCTCCAGGCAGAGCTTACTGACACCGAGAACCGCCTCAGCTATGCTCGCTTGAGCTACAACGATGTTGTCATGAACTACAACAACATCATCGCTGTTTTCCCAAACAACCTTCTTGCTGGTGGACGTTCCCCACGTACAAGCTTCCAGGTTACCGACGAGTCCGCTCGTCAGGCACCAAACGTACAGTTCTAAGAGCTGTTTCGTTTACACTTTGTACCAGTACAACCCGGTATCTGCATTTACGCAGGTACCGGGCTTTTTGTACACAGCGTTGCCTCGCGGATTAAGCTGGCTGTTCACTGGCCGCGCACTGTCCGTGTGCCGCTCGTACGCCGTTTGACCGTTGTCTGCGTACTTCTCGCACGCCAGCTACAACCAAATCCGAGCAGCTAGATTATGTGAAGAGTCTTTACAGCCTCGCAGGAAAATCGTTAAAATAGTTACATCTGTGAATTGTCCTCGCAAGCACAATTCACGTTCTATTGGATGAAGAGAAAGGTCAGCATGAAACCTCGACCTCACAGTCGCTGACCTCTTGCGGTGTGCCGATTTGCACCGTGAGGGGTGAAATCGCAATGCAGTCCCCGTGGCAATTACGCGGAGTTTCTCGCCCAAAGCCACGCTTTAGTCTTCGGACGCATGTAAGGAGCACACATGATTTATCTTTCCCAGTTAATGGGTAATCCGGTTCTAGATTCAGAAGGCGAGAAGATCGGTTCTGTCTCCGACCTTGGAATTGCTACCGGAGAAGTTTTTCCTCGCATCACTTCCCTTGCTTTTATGGGCCCTGGCCGCACGCCAATGATGATTTCTTGGCGCAAGTATGTTGATACCTACGATGAGGACGTCATCAGGCTCAAGGTACCTTCAACTGAGATTCGCTTCTCGTACCTGCAGCCTAACGAGGTTCTTCTCGCCCGAGATATTCTGAACAAGCAGATTGTTGATACGCGTGGCATTCGTGTTGTCCGCGTAAATGACCTCAAGCTCTCCGATACCAGCTCAACGCAGCTGCGCCTTCTGGGCGCGGAGGTTGGTGCACGCGGTCTGCTGCGCAGCCTTTCTCCCCAGCTAGAGCACCTGGTCACGCGCATTGCGCGCGCTATGGGTCATCCCATGCAGGAGCGCATCATCGCGTGGAGTTACATGGACCTGGTCGAGCGCGACCTCTCCAACGTTAAGCTCTCCGTCTCCCACAAGACGCTGGACGAGCTGCATCCTGCTGACGTTGCTGACATTATTGAACGCCTGGACTCTCGCCTGCGTAGCCAGGTGTTTGCCCAGCTTGATGACGAGCAGCGAGCCGGCGCAATGGCAGAGTTCAACGACGACGCTATGGCAGTTGAGCTCATCGGCGGCCTGAACGAAAAAGAAGCATCTCGCATCCTGTCCGAGATGGACCCAGACGACGCAGCCGAGCTTGTCTCCGAGCTGAGCTATGACCGTGCCGAGAAACTCCTGCGCTTGATGGGCGTTAAGGAGCAGCGCGCTATTAGGCAGCTGCTGGGATACCGTGAGTACACCGCTGGCCGTATTATGACGTCCGAGGCGCTTTCTGTTCCTGAGGATCAGACCGTTGCATACGCCTTTGATCGCCTGCGTAACCTGGACGAAGACTTTGAGACCGTCCGCTATCTCTACCTTACTGATGAGGATGGCCGCCTGTCCGGAACCGTTACACTGAACCGCCTGATTGTCTCCGAACCAGAAACTCGTCTGGAGGAGATTGCTAATAAGAACCTGGTCACCGCCTCACCAGAGGACGACCAGGAGGACGTTGCTCGTAACATTGCAAAATACAACCTGCTGGCTATGCCTGTTGTTTCTGACGACAACCGCCTGCTGGGTATTGTTACCGTCGACGACGCCCTTGACGTTCTTGAAGAGGAGCACGCTGAGGACCTGCAGATTGTTGGTGGCGGTAGAAGCGATTCCGATTCTGGTGACCGTGGCCGCAATATTATTTGGTTCCTCCACCGCAACCTCTGGCTTTTGTTCTGGGTTGCTTCCGTTGTGATTGCTGCCTTTGTAGGAACGGCTGCAACATCTAATCCAACCATGGGTATTTTCGCAGCTCTTTGCACTATTACCATGCCAATCTCGCTGAACTTGAGCGAGAATACCGTCAACTACGTGACAAACTTCTTCCTCACAGACGATCCTGGCAGCGAGAAGTCTCCTTCTATCTTGGGCTTTGCCTTCCGCTCGCTTCTACTGGGTCTTCTGGTCAGCGGACTCATTTGCATCCTTGGTGCCGCAGCCCATGCCCTGCTAGAGGCTCTGTTCCATCCCTATGATCCAAATGCAGGCGTATTCTACGCCGCGCTCTTTGACCAGACCATTATTCAGATCTTTGGTGCAGCAGCAGGCTCTACGCTTATTTCCTTCCTGCTAACCCCAATTTTCTTGGCTGTACTTCGCCATCGTGAGGAGAAAAACCAGGAAACCTCAGGTCTCACGCTTACCCTGATTTCCATGAGCCTTTCGGTGGTGACATTCTTCGTCCTCTCTTACGCTCTCTCGCTTGTGAGCGTGATGTAAATGGCGCAAGAGAACGCAGAGGTAAAGAGCACAGCCGCAGAGCAGGACATTGCTGCAGAGCAGAGCGCCGCTGCAGAGCAGGACGCGGCTGGCCAGGACGCCATCGAGCAGGGCAAACGCACATCTAAAGAGAAGGCTCCGGTCAACAAAAACAGCCTCAAGTACATCTTGATGGCAATGGGTCCCGGTCTTCTCGCCGCATTTGCTGGAAACGACGCCGGTGGCATTGCAACCTACTCAAGCGCGGGCGCTACCTTTGGCTACTCGCAGCTGTGGACCGTGCCGCTTATGTGCTTCCTGCTGATTGTGGTTCAAGAAACCGCAGCTCGAATGGGCTGCGTCACCGGTAAAGGTATTGCATCGCTGGTACGCGAACGCTTTGGTATTCGCCTTTCCACACTGGCGATGGGCGCACTACTGCTCTCCAATATTGCTGTTACCTTCTCCGAATTCGCAGGTATTGCGTCCAGTATGGAGCTCTTTGGCATCCCAACGTACGTCTCGGTACCCATCAGCGCTCTGATGGTGTGGCTCCTAACCGTTGGCGGATCGTACCGCCGCATCGAGAAGATTTTGCTGGCAATTAGCTGTATTTTTGTCACGTACGTGGTAGCTGGCGTGCTTGCTCAGCCTGACTGGGGCGAAGCTCTGCGCGTCACCATCATTCCGCAGCCTTCCGCTGAACCGTCATACATTTCTCTGTTGGTTGCAAATATTGGTACTACCATCAGTCCGTACATGATCTTCTTGGTTGCATCAAATGTTGTCGAGAAGAACCTTGATACCAGCGATATTCCCGCACAGCGTGCAGACAATGTTGCCGGCGCAGTCCTGGCCGAGGTCATTACCTGGTTCATTATGCTGACCACCGGTGCTGTCCTCTTCCCTCGTGGAATCTCTGTTGACTCCGCTGCCGACGCTGCTCGCGCACTTGAACCACTTGCAGGTCAGTACGCTAGTACCCTCTTTGCACTGGGCATGGTTGGCGCGTCCTTCCTTGCAGCATGCGTTCTACCAGGCATTACCGCAAGCGCTATCTGCGAGGCATTTGGTTGGGAGCGCGGAGCCGACCGTAGCTGGCAAGAGGCCCCTGTCTACCACGGTATTATTACAACTGTGCTGGTTATTTCTGCACTGGTTGTTCTGATCCCGGGCATGAGTCTCTTTGGCATCATGATGGCCGCACAGGTCATCAACGGTATTCTGCTGCCAATTCTGCTTGTCTTTATGGTTATCATCGCGGCCGACAAACACATCATGGGCAAGTACGCCAACGGCCGCATCTGGAACGCACTGACCTGGTTTACCATCATCACCGTCATCATCCTGACCATTGTGATGTTCATTCTGCAGGCCATGGGCTTGTAGCAAACGTCACGCAACTGCAACACAAAAATAGGGCGAGAAGATCGATCTTCTCGCCCTTTGTTTTATGCGATTATCTGCTGTTTGTTACTTGCTTGCCTTGTCAAACTCGTCCTTGAAGTCAGAGAACATCTTGCCCATGCGGCCAAGCTGCATACCAAAACCCTTAGCTGCCTTGTTAGCGGTGGACTGCATGGACGACTTGCTCGAGGGCTTAGCGGTAGGTTTATTAGCAGCAGCTTTGTCCAAGGCGGCCTTTTCTGCAGCGGCTTTGTCAGCGACAATCTGCTCCTCCGCAGATGGCTTCTCGAGGCGAACATCCTCTGCAGCAACGGGAGCTGGGCGCTCGGAATCGTCTTCTGCGTCGGGCTCAGTGGCGTCTTCGATAGCTCGCTTTGCCTTGGCCAGCGTCTTACCCAGGGCAAACGCGCCCTTCTCGGTGGCCTCTGCAACAGCCTTTCCGGCTTTAGCTGTAGCCTCAGAAGCCTTTGCGGCAGCTGCCGCGTAACCCTCGCCCGCCTTTGCAGCTAGACCACCGGTGAGCTGGGCATCTGCTGCCTCATCGGAGAGGATCATGGCGCCGTTGGAATAGCCCAGCAACCACTCAGGCTTGATGGCAAACGAACCTACCAGCGCCTCAGATCCAGCGCCGTCACCCACAAGAAATGCCGAGACCACACCAGTGACCTGGTCAAACTCTGCACCGCTAACGTAACCTAAGGTTTTGCCGCTCTTAGTGCGAGCTTCCATGCCGTGCCATAGAATGCAGGTATCAAAGTCCAAGTTCAGGCGCTTGATTGCTGCTTTATCGACGTTATTCTCGGGATCTTTAACGCAAAGTCCCTGCTCAATGGCCTCCAGAGACTCCAGCGTGACAAACGCGTCATCCTGCTTAATCATGCCAGCAATGTCGGGCTTCTGAACCATCACGCCCACTACCTGCGAAGGCTGACCCTGTTTGAAGGGTGCAAAAACCACATTGTGGATTTTACCCAATTTGGAAAACCGCTCTTCTCCCGCATGTTTACCCTTTGTAGTAGGCTTTTTGGGGAGAAGGACCTTTGCGCCTAGAAGCTCGGTTGTTTTCACGTGAAACCTCTCTATAAAAAACGGGACGTCATAAGGCGTCCCGTCACATTGCTTGTAAGTGAGGCTTATGCCTCCTGGTAGCCCTCGCCTGCGTTCTCCTGCTCGTGGGACTCAACGTTCTCGATGCGAACAGCCTGAGCCTCGGCGGTTGTGGCAGTTGGCTCTGGAACAACAAAGGAGTCTGCAACAACATCAGCAGCGTCTGCAACAGTATTAGAAGCAGAGGTCACGGCGTCAGAAAGTGACTCACGGAGCTGATCCATGCGCTCGCGAGCAAGATCAACCTTTGCGCGGAGCTCGTCGGTCTTTGCGTCAACAGTAGGCTTGACCTCGTCAATCTTAGTGCTCACAACCTTAGATGTGCGCTCGTAAGAATCAAGTGCGGAATCCCATGCGTCATTGACAGCATCTGCAGCCAAAGCGCGAGTCTCCTCGCCGGAACGTGGAGCCAGGAAAAGACCAGCTACAGCGCCAGCAGCAGCACCAAAAATAGCGCCTAGAAAGAAACCAGCAGACTTCTTGCTCATAAGTACCTCCTGTTAAACAGCAAAACGCTGTACGTAATCATACCGCAATAAGGGCGTTTATCGAACGGGCTTTGAACGAGGAACGTTAATCATGTTCCAGTCATCTGGGACGTCGGTGACCTCAGAGTCGTCAGTGGCGTCCTCGACAGCTGTTGCCTCGGCGAGCTCAGTTACGATGGCCTCGTCGGCGGGTGCCTCGGCGGCGTCGGCTGCGGGCTCGGCGTCGGCTGCGGGTTCGGCGACATCTGCGGGCGCAACCGCGTCCTCGTCAGTTGCGTCGATGCCTACGACCTCGGCGTTGTTCTCCTCAGCGTCTGCAACCTCAGCCTCAACTGCATCAGCGGCTGCGGCGTCAGCGACGTCCTCGGAGGAGTTGTCGGCAGCGTAATTCTCTGCTTCTACGCTCTCTGCCTGGGGTGCAGCGTCCGTCTCAGGTTCCGCGGAGTCTGCAAGCTCATCGGTCTTCTCGCCGTCAAGGCTCTGGATGAGCGCAACGAGGCCAGAGACGATTGCATTGATGTCCGGGTCGGCGTCCTCCTGGTTGCCATATGCCCAGTTGAGGAGCCACACAGCGCTGGAAAGCGAGGCTGCAACCAGCACGTCGTCTGGACATGCGAGGATGATCTCGTAGAGGCCGCGACGGGAATCTACCAGGGAAGTCTTGCCCGAAGCAACGTCTCCCGCGAGGTTGGTCAGGGCCAGGAGCTCGACGGTTACGTGCTCAAGCAGGTGCGCAACCTCGGTGTCCTTGGCAACAAGGCCAAAGCGAGCATCGGCGTCGCCCAAGCACAGGTGATTGGAAAGACCTGGCAAAAGCTCAAGCACGCGCTTGGTTGCCTCAGCATTTTCCGAGGTCAAACGTGGCGCTTTTGCCGAAAACTCAACGGTAGCGGTCAAGTTTTTAGGTCCTACCACAACTTTTTTGATAGAAATCAACTGCGCCATTTCAACCTCTTTCTATTGGTTCACTCTATTGTAATCATTCTTTTAGTTATTCATTTTCTGATATGTCAGAGTTTTCGCCAGCTGGCTCAGATTCACCGTCTACCTGTGGTTCTGGGGCAATTACACGCAACAAAGACAGTCTGCGACGACGCATCGACTGCACGCGAAACACGTAGCCATCCTTCTCAAAAACCTCACCTGGACGAGGCAGATGATTTGCCAAATCCAGCACAAAGCCCGCGATAGTCTCGTACTCCTCGGATTCCCCGACCGGCCATCCAAGTTCAGCTGCATCATTGAGCGAGAAACGACCATCTACCAGCCACTCTCTATCAGAGAGCTGCGTCAGGTACTTGTTGTCCGGATCAAACTCATCCTCAATCTCGCCGACAATCTCCTCGACGATGTCCTCAACGGTGATGACACCAGCGGTTCCACCGTACTCGTCAACAACGATGACCATCTGGTCGCGGCTTGTCTGCATCTCAGTGAGTAGTGGAATGATGTCTTTGGTGTCGGGTACGTAGTCAGCGGAACGCACGAAGCGCGCGATCTTCTCGTCACTATCGTGCTGGTCAAGCGCTGGTTCCAGCAAATCTTTGATGTGAGCGATGCCCACGATGCGGTCGATATTCTCGTGGTAGATAGGGATGCGGGAGAAACCTGTTTGGCGCATGACGCGCAGGACCTCGGCGATAGTTGCGGTGTCTTCCATGGCGGTCATGTCAACGCGCGGGACCATTACCTCGCGGACAACGGTGTCGCCCATCTCGATGACCTCGTGGATCATGGATTTTTCTTCTTCAGAGAGGTCCTCGGAATCCTTGACGATGTAGCGGAGCTCTTCCTCGGTGACCTCTTGATGGTCGTTGGTGGTGTCAATGCCCATGAGCGTGGTAACCGCATCTGCCGAGGCAGACGTAATGAACACGAGCGGACGCACAATCTGCATGAACGCCTTCATGGGGCCAACGACTGCTTTGGCCACTGCCTCGGAGTTTGCTAGGCCAATGCTCTTTGGAACCAGCTCGCCGATGACCACGGAAAAGAATGAAACAATCAGCGTAATAGCCACGACAGCTAAAGGAAGCGCCAGGTCAGCGTGGACACCAATGCTAATAAGCCAAGTGCCAAATGGCGCGGAAAGGCTTGTTGCAGCAAATGCCGAGGACGCAAAACCTACCAGGGTAATTGCGACCTGAATTGTTGCGAGGAAATATCCGCGATCAGTGGCAATGTCAATGACAGCAAGGGCTCTTGGATCGCCCTCGTCCACGTCCGCCTCAAGTGCCGCGCGACGAGAGCTGACAATGGCCATCTCAGCCGCAGAAAAGAAGCCGTTTACCAGGGTAAGCAGCAGAGTTATTCCAATACTTAACGCAATGTCCATCGAGTGTATGGGCACCTACCTCTTCGAAGTTACTTTTTGTACAGACTATTGTACTCTAACGCGCTCTACCTTGTAGTCTTCAGGAATTTGACACAGTCTCGCCATGAAACGCTGGAAGACTGGCGGTGTCGGAAGCGGCGACGTGATGATGCCAACTATACGAGCAGCACGCTTTTCCCGCGATGCGAATCACTTATCTGCGGTTTTGCCCGCCATTTTAATATCATGCTTCTCTATTTTCTGCGTTAATTCTGGCTAACAAGCAGTTCCCAATATTTGATGCAGAATTTTGAATAACTCGTCCAATTAATTCATTGTCATGAATACGTAACTTTCACGCCTAAAATTATGTGCCGAAAAAGGTAAAAAACCCGTTTAGTTGGGGATCAAAACTTAAAATTGGCCGATTTATCCCCAACTAAGACGATTTTTTACCGCTTCAAAAACTTTTATCTGGGCAAACGCTATATACAGAAACCTGTATTCTCCAACTAAACGGATTTTTTACCACTTCGGGGTCGCTCCGGGGTCACTCCGGGGTCGCTTCGGGATCACTCTGGGGTCACTCCGGGGTCACTTCAGGGTCATTTGCATCATTCTTACCCGCTTAACTCCCTTAACAGCAAAAGACCCCCACATTCAGCATGAATGTGGGGGTCTCCCTCAATATACCGCTGGATTAGAGCTGCTTGCCAGCCTCGACCAGGCCCTTGACCTGCGCACGAACGGCATCCAGGTCCTCATCGGAAGGAAGCCAACCGATAGCGTGAACAGGCAGTGGCATGGTGAACTCAGCTGCCTCAAGCTCGGCCTGAACCATCTTTGGTCCAAGTGGAGCCCAGCCGTAAGAACCAAACGCAAAGCCAATACGGTGGTCATTCTTTGGAGAAAGACCGCTCATATAGGTCAGGAAGGAAGAAACGGTAGGCAGGAACTTAGAGTTCAGCGTAGGCGAACCAACGCAGACATACTTGGAATCCAAGAAGTGATACATGACGTTGGAGATGTGAGTCTCCTTGAGGTCGATGAGCTGGGCAGGAATGCCTTCAGCCAGAAAACCGTCCAGAAGAGCGTGAGCCATCTTGTCGGTTGAACCCCACATGGAGTCGTACACAACCAGGGCTTTCTCCTCAAGCTTGCCGGTAGTCCACTCCTCGTACTTGGAGATGATGTCGGCAATGTGGGAGCGCCATGCAACGCCATGAGCTGGGGCGATAATATCGATGTTCTCCAGACCAATGCCCTTAACTGCGGTAACAGCGGAGTCAGCCTGACGACCGTAAGGGAGAACGATGTTTGCATAGTACTTGCGAGCCTGCTTCATAACCTCGCAGTAGTCGGACTCGTCCTCAAAGCGGGTGCTTGAAGCGTAGTGCTGACCAAATGCATCGTTGGAGAAGAGGATCTTGTCGTAGTCGGAATACGTGACCATGTTGTCTGGCCAGTGGACCATTGGGGTCTGCACAAAGGTCAGGGTGCGCTTACCAATGTTGAGCGTATCGCCCGTCTTTACGCCGTTGACGTTGATATTCTCGCCATAGAAAGCCTTGAGCTCCTTAACGCCCTGAGGTGCGCTTGCGTAGACCTCGGCGTTTGGCGCGAGCTCCAGAATGCGAGGAACGCTACCGGAGTGGTCCATCTCAATGTGGTTGCAGATCAGAACGTCAATCTTTGCTGGATCGATGATGCTCTTAATGCGCTCGACCAGCTCCTCGGAGAATGGGCGCTTGACGGTGTCAATGAGCGTGACCTTCTCGTCCAGGATAAGGTATGCATTGTAGGTAATGCCCTGCTCAGTGGTGTAGCCGTGGAACTCGCGAGCGTTCCAGTCAAGGGCGCCTACAAAGTAGACATCGGGTTTGATTTCGACAGAACTAAGCATGTGTCCTCCAAAGACCACAGTGCGAAAATTTGACACTACAAGAATATCATTTGCCGGCTCGTGAATGTATGTTCACGTAAACTTTCCAGAAGTTGTCCGAATCTAAATTCTTTCCGTGCTGGAATCTAGATTTTCACTTTGTCCAAATCTAAATATTTTCCTTGCTGTTATGTTCTTTTGAGAGTGTTAACATAAATTACATAGGTCTAAAACGTATCCGGAGAGGGGAACCTATGAAAATGCTACGCGCAATGCGTGAGCCACTGAAGTATGTTCAGGGCAAAAATGCTTGTCTCGAGTTCGAAAAAGAGATGGGCTACATGGGAAAGCGCTTCCTGTTTGTTTGCTCTAACAGCGGCTACAAAGCAACCCACGACATGATCGAGCAGAGCTTCGAGGGCAAGGGCGACTATTACCGTCGCTACGAGGTCTTCGGCGGCATCTCTTCCAACGGCGAGATTAACCGCATGAAGGCTATCGTCGAGGAGGACAACATCGACGTAGTCGTCGCTATCGGCGGCGGCAGCGCTGTTGACACCGCAAAGGCAACCGCATATTACGCTGGTAAGCGCATCGTTATTCTTCCTACCGTTGCAGCTACCGACGCTCCATGCACCGGCCTCTCCGTTATTTACAACGATGACGGTTCCTTTGACAAGTACCTCTTCTACCCACAGAACCCAGATGCAGTCATGGTCGACACCCAGATCATCGCTAACGCACCTGTTTCCTTCCTGGTAGCAGGCATGGGCGACGCACTGGGCACCTACTTTGAGGGCCGCGCATCCATCCGCACCGAGTCTCCTTCCCTTGAGGGAACCGGCATCACCCGCGTTGGTATGGCAATTGCTAAGGAGTGCTACCTCACCCTTCGCGATTACGGCTCACAGGCAATTAAGGCTTGCGAGAACAACGTTGTAACCCCAGCTCTTGAGGCTATCTGCGAGGCAACCGTCTACATGAGTGGTGTCGGCGCTGACAACGTTAACTGCGCAGCAGCTCACTCCTTCTACAACGGCCTCACCTCCCTTGGTGGCCACAGCGCACCTCACGGCAACTGCGTTGCTTTTGGTACCCTGGTCCAGCTTGTTCTTGAGGGAGTTCCTCAGGAGGAGTTCGACGAGGTTCAGGACTTCTGCCTTGAGGTTGGTCTTCCAACTACCCTCGAGGAGGTTGGCATCACCACTGACGAGCAGATCAAGAAGATCGCTGAGGCTGCTTGCGTTCCTGGCGAGACCATCCACAACCTTGCTGGCGACGTCACTCCTGACGAGCTCTATGCAGCTATCGTTCAGGCTGACGCTATGGGCCGCGCTCTTAAGGCTTAAGCTTCTAGCTGCAAGTTGCGACGCGGTGCACACCGACGCGCCGCAACAGCACAGCGCAACGGCGCTGCAACACCGACGCGCCGCAACAGCACATTTGCTTGATACAGAAGAGGGACCGCAGATGCGGCCCCTCTTTTTTGTTGCAGTTTTATGTGTTTGCTAGACGCACAACGGCGCAACGCTTACAGGTCCAGCACCTGCTTGACGTCTGCGGCAATAAGTTCAGGCTCCAAATGACTTTCTCGCATTAGGTCCGCGATGTTGACGCGGTCGTAAAAGGCCTTCTTGACGCCATAGTTCAGAACGCGAGCGGAAGAAGTTCCCAGGTAGCTAGCGATATTCTGTCCCCAACCGCCTTCGATGATGCCGTCTTCAATGGTTACGATGACGTCGTGGTCTTTTACCAGGTTGTCGAGCAGATTCTGGTCGATGCCAGAGGCAAAGTATGATTTGACCAGCGTGGCTTCAATTCCCAAGGTGGAGCTGAGGGCCTCAACGGTTTTCTCGCCAAGGTCGTAGAAATCGCCCAGGGCAAGAACGGCCACCTTGGAGCCCTTGCGCGTGACCTCGTAGGTGTTGAGGTTGTCGAAGTTTGTGCGGACGGAGCCCTCGGCATGGACTACAGGACCGGAAGGAATTGCGATGTAGACGGGGTGTTTGTCCTGTTCAAGCGCCCAGTCGAGCATGGCGATGTACTCCTCGGCGTTGGACGGCGCGAGATACACCATGTTAGGGATGTTTGCGATCATGGAAATGCTGCTGAGGCCCTGGTGGGTGGCGGCCATCAAACCCCTGATGGAGCCGGATCCCACGATAACCGCAGGATTCTGGTTGAGCGCCAGGTCCTGAGTTAGCTGGTCGTAGGTGCGCTGGATGAAAGTTGCACTTGAGCCCCAAATCACGTGCGCGCCCGCGTGAGCCGCGCCGGAAGCCATCGCAACTGCAGTTTCTTCAGCAATGCCCACGTCAAGGTAGTGCTTTCCCAGCTCTTCTCGACGTTCCTGCGTAAGACCAAGCAGGCCAGGAACAGCCGACATAAGCACCAAGAACTTTGGGTCAGTCTTTGCGCGCTTGAGGGCATACTCTGCAAAAATGCTGGCATACGACTCGGAAGAACCGGATGCAGGGCTCTGACCAGTCTGGATGTCAAACGGCATATGCCAGTGCCACTTCTCCTTGTTTGCCTCCGCGGGAGCGTAGCCCTTGCCTTTGAGCGTATTGATGTGGACCACGACTGGATGAGTCGAGTCTTTTACCTGCTCAAATGCGGCGATAAGAGCCTCGATGTCGTTGCCGTCATTAACATACAGGTAGTCCAGGCCCATCGATTTGAAGAGGTTATTCTCGGCAGCTCCGTTGGTGCGGCGCAGATCAGCAAACTGGTCGTACATGCCGCCGTGATTCTCGGCGATGGACATCTGGTTGTCGTTGAAGACGATGATAAAGTTGCTGTTCAGCTCACCGGCAACGTTCAAACCCTCAAGCGCCTCGCCGCCCGACATGGAGCCGTCGCCGATAACGGCGATGATGTTCTCCCTGCCGCCCATGATGTCGCGAGCCTTTGCCAGGCCAAGCGCCAGACTGATGGACGTGGAAGTGTGGCCGATTTTGAAGAGGTCATGCGGGGTCTCGGCGGGATCAGTGTAAGGAGACACCGAGTCGTAAAGCGCAGGATCCATGTATGCCTGCTTGCGGCCGGTAAGCATCTTGTGTGGATATGTCTGGTGCGAGACGTCGTAAACGATATGGTCAACGGGCGAATTGAACACCGTATGGAGCGCGATTGTTGCCTCGACGATGCCAAAGTTTGGGCCAAAGTGGCCGCCGTGCTTTGACTCCATGACCAGCAAGTTGTCGCGAATCTCCTGCGCAAGTACTGCACGAGCCTCCGCGTCCAGCTTCTTTACGTCCTCTGGTCCATTGATATTCTCTAGGTACATGTGCGACCTTTCTTTAAACGGTGCTGAAATGAGCAGATTGCCTGCTTGCAGCGTGACGCGCGGAGCTCGGGGTGCGGGCGCACGGGGCGCGTAGGCGCGGGGTACACGGGGCACGCGGGATGCGTCGGCGCTCGGGACGCGCACGGTCAACCACGCCGTGCGAGCGACGCGTTAGATGTGCAGGTCAAGCACGTGGCAATCTAAACATAGCTTTAATGTGCGAAGTTATGTTTTTGGTTTACCCAGAACACGTCCAAGAATTTCTCGTAATTTGGTTTTAGCAGCATTACTTAGTTGATTGCACTGTTTTGTTAATGGCTGAACACACCTATGACAGATAATCTGTCAAAAAGACGTATACATTACACTGAAAATACCTCAAACGTGCAGATTATCTTCATTAGGTGTGTAATATGCCCGCAATTGTGCAGAATATCTGTCATAGGTGTGTTCCTTAGAAGCGGAATTTACCTATAGTTAGATTTTTTATATATTCCTATTCATTTTTAAGCATATTAAATAAAGTTTATGCATAAAAATGTATATCAGGCAGTGATACCGCCTGCTGACTGATTATCTTGATTAGGAATACGGCAATTCTTCAGCAAGACCTACCAAAACCGCACTATTTTGCACGGCAAGCCTAAAAGCCGCCACCAACACGCTGCAGAAACGCAAAAAGAGCTCTCGCACCTGAAAGATGCGAGAGCTCTTCCTCGAAACGTTACATCTACCTGCGGGCTAGCGCTCGCCGGCGGCGCGACGCTCGGCGTACTCGGCAGCAAGACGAGCCTGAATGTCGTGCGGGACCTGCTCGTATCCTGCCAGCTCAACGGTATATTCGCCTGTTCCGCGCGAGAGGGACCTCAGCCTTGTAGCGTAATCAGTAACCTCAGCGTATGGAATCGTTGCCTTAATGGTAGTTTCACCAGCGGAAACGCCGGTGCCGGAAGACATTCCCTCAACGCGACCGCGAGAAGCGGAGACGTCGCCCATGACGGAACCGGCGTAGCTGTCTGGAACGGTAATCTCCAGGTGAGCCATAGGCTCCAAGAGAACGGGTTCTGCCTGGTCAACAGCCTTCTGGAAACCAATACGAGCAGCGGTCTTGAATGCCATCTCGTTGGAGTCAACGGGGTGGTAAGAACCCTCGTAAACAGCAACTTTAACGTCAATCATAGGATAACCAGCCAAAACACCTTCACGCATGGTCTCCTGGACACCCTTATCAATAGCGGGGATGAAGCCGCGTGGAATGTGGCCGCCTACGATTTCGTCTACAAACTCGTAGCCTGCATCTGGGTTTGGCTCAATGCGCAGCCAGCAGTCACCATACTGACCGGAGCCGCCGGTCTGCTTCTTGTGCCTACCCTGAGCGCTTGCAACTCGACGGATCGTCTCGCGATATGGGATGCGAAGCGCAACCTTATGTGCGGAAACGCCGGCTCGCTGCTCAAGACGCTCGAGAAGAACGGCTACTTGTGCCTCGCCGATTGCAGAAACAATGGTCTGGCCGGTGTCCTCGTCACGCTCAACCTTAAGGGTTGGATCGGCGTCGGCGGCTTTCTCCAGGAACGCAAAGAGCTTGCCCTCAGTACCGCGCTCATCAGGCTCAATAGCCGTGCGGTACAGGGAGTTGGGGAACCTAAACGCGGCAGCCTCAACCTTACCGGTAACGGAGAGCGTGTCGCCCGTCATGGCCTCGAGCTTTGGAACTACTACGATGTCGCCGGCTGCGGCGGTGCTCACATCAGCCGTTTCTTTACCGCACATACGATACAGGTGAGAAAGGCGCTCGGGCTTGCGTGTGCGAGCGTTGATAAGCTCGGAACCTGCAGAAACAGTACCTGCAAGCACCTTTACAAAGGTAAGCTTGCCGTTCTGTGGATCTTGCAGCGACTTGAAGGCAAACGCAACAGGGCGCTCGTCATCAGGTGAAATATCAAGCTGCTCGCCATTGACCAACGGAATGCGGCCAAAGTCGGACATAGTTGGGAACCAGCCGTCAACGGCGTCAAGCAAGGAGATGACGCCCTCCTCGCGAACGCAAGAGCCCGAGAAAACAGGAACAAAAATGCGCTCCATAAGAGCCTTACCCAGCAGGCCCTCAAGCTCTTCCTGCGTAATCTCTCCGCCCTCAAGGTAGCGCATCATCAGCTCATCGTCGGCCTCAACAACCAGCTCGGTCAGGGCAGCGCGGGCAGTCTCTGCCTCTGCTTGGAACTCGGCAGGAATATCGGTGACCTCAGGCTTGCCGTCTACCAGCTTGCGCGCCTTCTGATGAACAACGTCAATGATGCCGGAGAATGCTTCGCCGGAACCCATTGGAATGGTCACTGCACCAAGCGAGGAGCCAAAACGATCCTGGAGCATAGCCATCGCGGTCTCGTAGTCTGCATCAGGGCGGTCCAAGCGGTTGATGAACAGTGCACGGCAGAGAGACAGGTCCTCGGCTGCAAACCAAAGCCTGGTGGTGATAGTGCCAGGTCCACTAGCTGCATCAACGACAAACAGCGCAGTCTCGACAGCGCTCATTGCCGAATAGGCGTCGCCTACAAAGTCAGGATAGCACGGCGCATCAAGCACGTTAATGCGTGTATTTTCCCAGGTAATTGGTGCGATAGTAGTAGAGATAGAGAATCCGCGCTCTGACTCTTGTGAATCGTAATCAAGCGTGGGCTTTGTGCCTGCGTGGCCGCCTAAACGAGTGGTTGCACCCGTCAGATGCAGCATTGCCTCGGCAAGCATGGTTTTGCCCACGCCACCTTGGCCCACCAGGACCACATTCTTTACCTTAGAAACATTTTTTTCGGCCATGATGCCTCCTCTGACTGCGGCAAGCAGCCGAGAAGGTCAGCCGATAGGTCGCGCCCGAGTCTAGCGCGATATGCTTCGGCCCTTCCTGCTACTTACCGAACAAGAAAACCTCTAGCCACCCTACCGTACCGCAAAGCGTAAAAAGAGACACCCACCATTCGATAAACGACATACGGTGGGTGCCTCAAAGTTTCTTCTCGACAGAAGAATTTGAACCGTTACCGCAGGTAGATGGTGCGAAATCGCAGAACGCCACCCGCGTGCATCACAAAAGTTAGATTCTAACTCCTCGGTGAACGGTGTTGTTAAAGATCAGGTAGCCGATAATTGCGTTCACCAGCGACAGCGTGACAAAGATAATGTTTGGCAGCGTCTCGTTAATCACGCCTGTTGACGAGCTAAACGATTCGATAACTGGAACAATCATCATCATGAACGTGCCGCCAATGACAAACATGGAGCCTAACGTGCCCGCAAGAGAAGACACCGTGACCGAAAGACTCCTCTTGGTAATATCAACAACGGAAGTCCAGTCAAAGTTTGGCCGGCGAATATCAATGGCCAGGCCAACGTTAGACACCAGGAACACAATGCAGAGCGGCAGAATGACGTTTCTCAAGGCTGTTTCAATGGTGATGTGACCAGGAATCAGGAAGAAAATCTGGGTCACAACACTAAAGATGAGCACGTAAAGCATGTTCACGGCAATCTTTGCGCCAAAAATCTGCTTTGAAGATACGGGCATAGTTGCCATCAGCCAGTTTGAACGGCCTTCCAGCGAGTACGAAATGGCAGCAGAGTTGGCAGCGCAGAACATCGAGGTGCCAAACCAGGTGGTTACCATGCCAAAGATGGTTCTTGCCAAAGGGAGATAGCGCGGGACCTCGGACGCAGGAACAAAGTAGGCCACGATAGACGACGTGCTAAAGAACAGAGAAATAAAGGCGAGAATAACCATCAGCAAGCAGCCAAAAAGCATGTTTATAAAGACTGCTGGATAACCCGTGATGGTCTGAATCTCTTTTCTGATCAGAGCAACAAATGGCGTCGCGGACTTGGTGGAAATCTGTTTGGTGGTGAACTTCTTCTGGACCTTATCCTCGCTTACCAGCGCATTAATGCGGTCGTTGAAGCGAGAAATGATTGCCACGATTGCCGCAGGAGCTCCAACGGAGACCAGCGCAAACAGTAAGAAGCTAACAATGGAGCCTGAGTTAAAGAAATCCGCAATCCACAGTGATGGAAGATAAACTACGCCAACTGAACTTGCAACGCTAAAGACGGTGTCGCGGAAATTACCCACCACACCTGGGGCAAACTTGTCTGCATTGAAAGATACCGTAAAGATAAAGAACAGATACGCGACCATAAAGAAGAGGCCAAAAACGCCACCGATGACCATTCCCAAGTTCTTAAAGTGCAGCTTTGCAGCAAGGGCTGCAACCGCAAAAGCCAAGAGAATTGCAGCAGAAACCGCAAGGTTAGGTCCAAGAAGAAGCGCGAACAAAGCGCCAATCAAGCGAGGGAGTGTGCCCGCTTCAAAGGTGAAATAGGCCAAAAAGACTGGCAGCATAATGACGATAGACCAAATGCCCTCCGCAGCATACAGAGCTGCTACGCGAGAATAAATAATGGTGCTCTTTTTGATTGGAAGCGACATGATAAAGTCGTAATCCTTGTACGCAAAAAGCACGCCATTGGCCTTTACAAACGTCAAAATAACACCAGGTAGAGCGCCAACAAGAATTCCCGCGAGAGGAAGCAGCCTTGTAAAGCCGGCAATGGCTAGAGTTGTCGCAATGCCGTAAATGTAAACCATCATGAAGATCGCGCCAACAACGGCAAAAATACCACCAACAATAGGCAGGGCATTTGCGCCAACCTTTTTCTCAAAATTCTTTCGAGCTCCCACAACCTGCGTAGTCCAAATCATGGTGATCTGAACCTTAAGCAGCATCCAGAACACTTTGAGATTGGAAGGCAGCTTGAGCTCAGAGCGATCGAGAACAGGAACTTGACCAGCGCTTACTTGAGCTGGAATAAACACATCTCCTGAGAGTTGCAGGTTCTGCTCAGGCACATCGGGGCGCTGAGGAGCCTGTGGAACATTGTTTGCCATGACTAGTTCTCCTTAGGGAAGGAAGGAGGAACTGGAGCGCCTGGAGGCACTGGTGCACCAGGTACGGTTGGAGCAGCAGGTGCTGCTGGTGCTGCGGGTGCGGCGGCTACAGGCGCGCCAGGAATGACTGGCTGAACAGCGGCGCCGTCCTTTGTAGTAGCCATATCCTGAGCAATCTCGGCAGAAACGCCAGGAGCGCCGGCTTCAAGACCAAGGAAGACTTCCTCGAGCGAGGCATTGCCGCGAATCTCGTCCGTTTTACCTGCAGCAAGAAGCTTGCCCTGACGAATAATTGCAATTTTATTGCAGAGTTTCTCGACAACCTCAAGAACATGTGACGAGAAGAACACGGCAGATCCGCGGTCGGCAAGCTCGTGCAGCATCTTCTTCAACTCGAAGCTTGCTGCTGGATCCAGGCCAACAAATGGCTCGTCCAAAATGATGAGCTTTGGCTCGTGGAGCAGGGCGGAAATCAGAACCAGCTTCTGCTTCATACCGTGAGAGTAGCTGCCAATAGCGTTTGCCAGGGAATCGGTGATGCCCAGGCGGTTGGCCAGCGTTGTAATGCGCTCGACACGGTTCTCCGCAGGAACGCCAAAGATGTCACTGACGTAATTGAGGTACTTAATGCCGCTCATGAACTCGTAAATGTCTGGGTTATCTGGGACGTAAGCGATGACCTGCTTTGTTCCCACAGGGTCAACCAGCACGTTCTTAGAGTCCACGAAGATGACGCCGCCCTCAAATGGCTGAGCACCAACGATGGACTTGATAAGCGTGGTCTTACCTGCGCCGTTGTGGCCGATAAAACCGTAGATGTCGCCAGGCATAACGTCGAGCGAAAGATCAGAAACGGCAACCTTAGAGCCATACTTCTTGGTGAAGTGCTGAACGCTCAGCACGGGAACAACCTCGCCAGGTACCGCTGGAGCTGGGGCTGCTGGAGCTGGGGCTGCTGGGGCTGCAGGCGCGGCTGCGGGCGCTGCAGGTGCTGGAGCGGGAGCCGCAGGAGCAGCAGGAGCTGCGGGTGCGGCAGGAGGTACAGGAGCGTTAGGAACAGGTGGCTGTGGAATGTTGTCGGCCATGTTAGTTTCCTTCTTCCAAGTTATCTATCTTGTTCACACGAGTGTCTTGAACTTTTGGAGAGCGCTTTGCTCTTCTCAGAGCATCGCGCAAAATCCATTCTACCTGAGCGTTAGTTGAACGCATGTCATCTTGCGCCCAGCGTTCAACCGCCTCCCAGACTTCTGGAGCTACACGAAGTGGATATTGTTTGCGAGGTGCCATGGGTTTCTCGCCATGCTTTACTGCTGCAAGGAACCGGTATTAAGCACAGGCTGAGCCTCGGACTCGCCGCAGAGAACAACCATAAGGTTGGATGCCATGACAGCCTTGCGGTCCTCGTCAAACTCAACAACGCCATTCTCGGAAAGCTGGGTAAGAGCCATGTCAACCATGGAAACGGCACCCTCGACGATCTTTTTACGTGCGGCGATGATTGCCTCTGCCTGCTGGCGACGGAGCATTGCCTGCGCAATCTCAGGAGCGTAGGAGAGGTGCGTGAGGCGAGCGTCGTCAACGGTGATACCAGCAACAGAAAGGTTGCGGCTCAGCTCAGACTGAAGCGCCTCAGAGACTTCCTCGATGTTGGAGCGCAGGGTAATTGCGGTGTTGGACTCGGACTCGTCCTCCATGTGGTCGTAGCTGTAGATGCTAGCGACGTGCCTAAGCGCGGTCTCTGCCTGCATAGCAACGTAGCTGTCGTAGTCGTCGACGTCAAAGAGAGCCTTTGCGGTATCGCTCACGCGCCAAACAACAACCTCGGCGATCTCGATTGGGTTACCCATGCGGTCGTTGACCTTGAGGACTTCGCCGTTCAGTGTACGAGCACGGGTGGAAATGATGGAGGTGTGCACGTTTACACTTGGAGTAACGCCTGCAGCGAGAGAAGAAAGGTCACCCATGTTTGTAGAAAGAGTCTTGGCGTAGTAAGGATTTGCCCAGCGCAGACCCTCGTCCTTAACGGTGCCAATATACTTACCAAACAGCACGCAAACCTTTGCTTGACCAGGCTGAAGACTGAATAGTCCGCTCGAAACAAACAGGCCTGCAAAGAAGAATACCAGTGCACCAATGATGCTTGGGAACGATGGATCCAGGCGAGGATTTCTGTCTGCAGCGATAGCGCTGAGAACAAAATTGGCCAAAAACAGGGCTGCAACTGCAAAAAGAACAATGGTAATCAGCAGGAACAGCCAACCACTCTTGGACTTAATGATTTTCTCGGTGCTCATAAGATCTCCTTTGTGACAATGAGCTTTATATTGGCATCATTGTGATATCACTTTGATTACAAGTCAATAGAAATTTTTATTTAAATGTTGTTTAAAAATCGCAGGTGAGACGGTGGTTTTGTTGACCTCGCCGCGCGACATGAGGTGAGCGCTTGGTCGCACAAGGTGCGTGTGGCGCGTGGCGAGAAGTTCTTCTCTTTGAGAACAGTAACCAACCTGCAAGGCTTGGACCAAGCATGCCTGATTTCTGCAAAGAATCTGTAACGTTTGCCTGAAAACATCAAAGAATCGGTGGATTCTGCCTGATTTCATCAAAGAATCTGTGTCCGAAACACAGATTCTTTGAACTTTTCAGGCAGGCTTTGAAGTGTGCCTGAGATTGTCTTTCTAGGGAGCCTGATTTTCTCGCCATGTCTGAACGATTTGCCGGAAAAGTGCACCAAGTCTGAGCTATTTGCCGGTTTTGCTCGCCATGTCTGAGCTGTTTTATTCAGACATAGTGCAGTTTTCAGGCTCATAACTAGAGGCAATCAAAAGATGGAGGAGAACAGCTCGGTTGCATAAAAACACACCTCGGGAGAAGCTCCCAAGGTGTGTTCGGTGTGCACTATTACCTGCTCGCAGGCTATGCTCGCAGCCGACGCTGCTCGCAGCTCGCAGCCTCGCGCCCGTCAGAGCGCGATGCAGCTCGCAGCCTCGCGTCACGCTAGTCGATACGAGCGTCTACCTCAAGCCAACCGAGCTGCTCGATGTTGCCCTTGACGTGCTCGCAAGACTTGCGCCATGCCTCAATCTCGGAGTCGGAGAGCTCGGGCACAAAGACCTTCTCGACACCATTAGCGCCGATAACCGCAGGAAGTGAAGAGTAGAAGCCAGAAACGCCATACACGTCGTTGAGCAGCGTGGAGACTGGCGTGATCAGCTTGGTGTCGTGGACAATGGCCTTGATGACCTCGACAGCGCCGTTTGCAATGGAGTACTCGGTGCACTGCTTGCCGCTGTAAGTGACGTAACCACCCATGCGTCCGGCCTGCTCAAGCTCTGGGAGGTCAAAGGTCTTGCCCGTCTGAGCTGCAACTTCGTCGAGGGTGAGGCAGCCAATGGAGACATGTGACCAGCAAGCAAACATGCCGTTGCCGTGCTCGCCGAGCATCCAAGCGTTAATGCAAGATGCTGGATAGCCGGTAGCGCCGGAAAGCGCATGGCGAAGTCGAGCGGAATCCAGCGTGGTACCGGAACCGATAACCTTATTTGGATCGGCGCCGGTCAGATACTGGAGCTCAGTGGTAACAACGTCGCATGGGTTTGCGATGTTGACCCAAACGCCATCAAAGCCAGCGTCTGCGATGCGCTTTGCAAACTTCTTGGCCTCGTCAGTGGTGACGAAGAGCTCACCATCACGACTACCTGCTGCAGCCTCAATATGGCCAGCAGCGTTAACGATAATGTCGCAACCAGCAAGCTCCTCATAACGGTCATCAAGCTCATAGACGCGAGCAGGGTGTGGATAAAATGGCATTGCGTCCAACAGGTCGTTTACCTGAGCTTTGCACAGGACTTCGTTTGTATCACTAATAAAGAGCTCGGTAACAAGTCCCTGGTAAAGCAGGGCATTTGCAACGTGAGCGCCGACGTGATTAGCACCAATGATGCCAATCTTGCTGATGAGAGCCATAATCCACCCCTTTATCTCGTCCAAAATTACTGTGCCTGATAGCCTAGCGGTTTTTTGCATAAACGGGCAACGATACAGAAAGACGAAACAGATTAGATACAACAGTCCCCTCAACGTGCCATTAAAACCTGTAAACGGTATAGTAGTAATCCAAGATTTGGAGAGGAACTATGGGATACAAGACACCAACATGCTCTATTGCGCGTAGCTGCGGAGGCTGTGAATGGCTTTCGGTCCCCTATCCTATCCAACTTAAGCGCAAGCAGGCGCAGGTAGAAGAACTTCTCGCCCCGCTGGCAAGCATCAATAACGTAACTATCGAGCCTATCCGTGGAATGGACGAGCCCCTGGCGTATCGTCATAAGGCGGCAACGCCATTTGCGCCTGGCAAGGGTCGCACGGTTCGCTCCGGTTTTTACGCAAGCGGAACGCACAAGATTATTGCTTCAAAGGAATGCCTGGTAGAAGACGGTCGAGCTCGCGCCATCCTCAATGACGTGGCATTTCTTGCTGGCCAGTTTAACATCCACGCCTACCAGGAGGATCGCGGCAAAGGAGCGTTGCGCCATGGCGTAGTTCGCTGCGGATATGCCACTGACGATGTCATGCTGGTGTTGGTGGTCAATGGTCAGCACCTGCCCCATGAGCAGGAGTTTATTGCTGCGCTTCGCAAGGCGCACCCTGAGCTGACCAGCATCTTCTTGAACGTCAACCAGAAGCGCACCAACGCAATCTTGGGGCGAGAAACCCGTCTGCTTTGGGGTTCAACATCCATGAGCGACAAACTTTTGGGCTGCACGTTTGAGATTGGCCCAACCAGTTTCTACCAGACAAACCCCCAGCAAACCGAGGTGCTCTACCAGCTGGCCATCGACGGCGCGCTTGCTAGCTCCGAGCTTGCTGACGCCGCGCAGACCGGCGCCGCGCAGGCCGGCGCCTCCGCTCAGGCAGCCACTTCCGCACCGGCCAGCAACCTGCGAGTTCTTGACGCCTACTGTGGCACGGGAACCATTGGACTTTGCTTGGCTCACGCTGCTGAAGCTCAAGGCATCAACCTTCTGCTCACTGGCGTTGACCAGGTTGAAAACAACATTCAAATGGCTCGCAGAAACGCTCGAAACAATAAACTTGAAGCCGAATTTATCTGCGATGATGCCACTCGCTACATGCAAGCTCTGGCAAAAGACGGTCAGAACTTTGACGTCATTATTCTTGACCCACCTCGCGCGGGTTCAACACCTGCCTTCCTTAAGGCAACAGCTCAGCTAGCCCAGAAGAAAATCGTGTACGTGAGCTGCAACGTTGTGACACAGGCTAGGGACCTCAAAGTTCTTCTCGACAGCGGGTTTGCCATTGAGCGCGTGACACCTGTGGACATGTTCCCCCACACCAAGCATGTGGAGACGGTAGTATTGATGTCAAGGGTGAAGGACTAAACAGTATAGAAAAGGCTTGAAATCAAGGGTTCCGAAGAACTGCTCCGGTTTGGGCAAATGATCGGAATTCTTTTTTAGACTGTTTGACAACAGTTCTGACTACTGGAAACATAAGGGTTGTAACTACAGAACTGCTTTTTGCCGTATTGAGGCTACAGAAATGATAACTTTGAATTTAATGCCAAAAGCCAGGTAATGAAGCTTGTTGTATTTTGCGGAATAAGTCTTATTCTGGCATTCGTTTTAACGGTAATTATTCCATTATGGTTATAAGGTTATGCGCGAACAAAACTCTTTGATTTTCTGTCACAGCAAAGTTATAAGCATAGTATACGGCGACAAAGAATGGAATTTGCTAAGGAGGTAGTTTTATGGATTATATACGAGCGATTCTGGACGGGATGGCAATAGCCGCAATCTTTAACGGTGCAGTAGCAGTCTTGGTACTTATTAATCCAAGATACTTTTTTGATTCTTATCCAAAGGCAATTCAGAAAGCTGCACCTGAACAGATGACAAA
>ERZ772932.162-NODE-162-length-39152-cov-9.997366_pt1 | contig 39152 bp, 35 predicted proteins | sample MGYA00511684_ERZ772932 | MGnify/ENA primary metagenome ERZ772932 (study PRJEB29015, sample SAMEA2738078) | human oral metagenome | biome: human oral; feature: human-associated habitat; material: saliva | place: China | collected 2210 ...
GGCAGCCACCAACGCCGCGTCAGCATCCGACTCACCAGCGAACAAGCCCTCACCACCACTGCCGCTGTCGGCGTCGTCGTTGTTGTGGTCCTGGTCGGCCACCAGCAGCCGGGACAGCAGCCCCTCCACCACACCGGCCAGCGCTCCACCGCCGGCCAAGGACCCCAGCAGACCCACCACATCCTCAGCGCAGGACACAGGCACCGGCGACGCGTCCTCGGCAGGCGCACCCAGCGTCCCGGCCGCACCACCGGCCGGGACGCGAGGAAGCACACCACCTTCGAACATATGTACAGTATAGTCCGATCCTCCGCTCCTCGCACGCTGAAGCAGCCTTCAGAATCACTGAGACCGCAACGAAAACCAGGAACCTCGGCCCTCGTGGCCGGAGGCACACGGAGGTGGGATGGGGCGGTCCTCGTACCTGCACACCGAATCCGGACCCGTACCTCGAACCCGTTCCCGCCTCCTGTGTCCGCGTCGCGCTCCCGCCTCCCCGAGTGGACCGTTCCGAACTGAACTCCCCGTACCCACCTCCGGAACCCGCCCACCTGCACCGGCCAACCGGTTTGGGTAAGCCGGTCCGGGAACTCCGGTCCGGATGGGCTAGTTCAGGGACACAGGTTCGGGAGAGCAGGTGCGGGCGGACCAGTTCAGGGATGCGGGTTCGAGGCGCTCGGCTCGGGCGATCCGGTTTAGGGTGCTCGGTCCGAGCGGGCCAGCTCAGGCCGACCCGACCCCACCTACCCGAACCCGCTCACCCACCCCCACCCCCTCCCCGACGTGACTCAGGCGAGGTGAATGACCACAGCACCCAAGACCGCCAGGATCCAGGAGGCGAAGGAGCCGATGAGGAACTCCTCAGCCTTCTGCCCCGCTTTGTCCTGACTGATCTCAGGAAATCGGATCACACCCTTGGCGGCAACAATTGCGGCGATAGCAGCGGGCGCCTCAACGGAGGCGAGCAGGAGAATGAGGATTCGCTCAAGCGGACCGATCCAGCGACCACCGCGCATCGAGCTCCCCGGCTCATCCTGCTTCCCGCTCTCCGGCGAAGGCCCGCGACCAGCAGCAACCACCTCCCCACTCCCCTGTGAGGACTGGCGAGCAACAGCGAGAATGTCGGCAACAACCCGATTGGCAGGAACAGCCAGGAGGACGACGATTCCGACGACGGCGCTCATCTTGGCAGCCCGAGACCCAAGCGGCTGCGACGCGACGACGCAGAGCGCCACAGCGAGGAGCAACAGACCCGCATGGACAAGACGGATAAGCGGGTCAAGCCGATCCGTACCGACCTCGGAGGCACCCCACCCCGCCTGCTCCCGCTGACGGACCCTCAATGACTTCTCACACCAGGCCCGTGAGACCATGCCACAGCACATCCATGCAGTGGCGACCAGGATGCTGACGACAACGCCTCCTGCCCCCAGATGAAGAACGGGCCACCCGACCAGGACGCCAAGAGCAACGACTGCAGACACTCCCACCAGAAGTCTCACCCTGGCGGACCTCCGAGACAATCCCTCACCCACCCGGCCGGAGCCACCAACCACGGAAGCGACGGCAAACAGAAGAACAAGAAGGGCCGTCACTCTCCTTCACCTCCCCCACTCAAGCCGTCGAGAAGCTTTTGAACCTCCAGCAAGGAGGAACCGGCACTGCGAGCGAATTCAGAGACGGCTTGCTGACTCACCTTCTCCTGACGGGCGATCTCAATCTGGGTCACTCCCATGAGGAGTCCGGCCATAATGCGGCGCTGACGGGGCTGAAAGCGGAATATCGTCTGGTCGCGCAGAATGAGGACGGAGTTGACGACCCCCTCACGCTCACTCCGCCCCCCTCCGGATCCGCCGACCGCATCCGGGTGGATGCGCAGCCAGGTGCGAATGAAGGACCTCCCCGCATCCTGGAGATGATGAGCCTTCTCGATGGCTTCGCGTGCGGCCCACCATGCCGAGCCGTCCTGGATCGGACGCCCTGGCGCACCGCCTGCACCGCTTCCCGCCGACCCCTCAATCTCGGAGATCGCTCCGACTCCGATTCCGAAACGCAGGCCCAACCCATCAGGCAGAAGAAGGTGTGTACGCATGGTGAGGGCGAGAGCGTCGGCGAGGGTCGCCGAGACTGCCTGCAGCTCGTCGCCGACCGTGGCGTACGGACGCTGCGTCAGCGCCAGACCTTCAGCGGCCCGCTCCAGAGTCTCGTGAATGACGCGCTGAGCACGCCTGCGATCAGGGAGCTCGCGCGAGCGGATGATGTCTGTGATGAGTGCGTAGGAGACATTCACAGTTTCACGATAATGCTTGTAATACCCAGAATACAAGGATCATCTCGGAACGAAGGCCGCCTCCTCGCTCCCCATCACCCTCGGTCAGCCTTGTACTCCCGCCAACACAAGCTCAGTCCCGGAGCGAGGCTCACCGGTCGGGAAGCCTCCCACCTGTGGCGAGGTAGCACTGGCCGCACAGCGACTCGTACGTGACGTCCCCGGAGTCGATGGCCACCTGATCGCCGTCGAAGACGAAGGACTCCCCCACCTTGCGGGCATTGAAGATGGCCTTGCGTCCACAGCGGCAGATGGTCTTGAGCTCCTCCAAGGAGTGGGCGATCTCCAGCAGCCTGCGCGACCCGGGAAAGCTGACTGTGCGGAAGTCGGTGCGGATCCCGTAGGCCAGGACGGGCACGTCGTCGATCAGCGCGATCTCCATGAGCTGGTCTACCTGAAGGGCCGTGAGGAACTGAGCCTCGTCGATGAGCACACAGTCAAGAACCTCACGCAAGGTCGCCGCCTCTCGCGGGACGCCGTCCTCGTCGCGGACGGGCCGCGCACCGCTCAGGGCCCGCCGGTGCACCAGGGCGCGCAGGTCGTCGTCGGCGTCGACGAGGAGGTCGACGCGGCGCGACACCCCGAGCCGGGAGACCACTGAGTCCTCACCCTTGGTGTCGACCACCGCCTTGAGGAGCAGGACGCGCTGATCGCGCTCCTCATAGTTGTAGGCGGTCTGGAGCAGCCCCGTGGACTTACCGGAGTTCATGGCGCCGTAGCGGAAGTAGAGCTTGGCCACGCGGGTCCTCCTGAGCCGGATCGAATCACTCGGGCCGGATGCTACCCGCCGAGCGCCCCAGGCACGGGCAAGACGTGACGACGCCGCTCAGCCACTCCATGGCGCACGCATAGCCTCATCCAGACCAGCCCGGATAACCTCCCCCTCATGCTCTCACTCGACCACCTGCCTCACACCTGGCGCACCAGGCAGGCCGGCACGTTGGCCGCGACCGCCGTCATCACGCTGTCGCTGTTCACCTGGCTGGCTCTGACCACGAGCTCCGGGACGGGGCTGGCGCCTCATGACCAGAGCGTCACCACCTGGGCCGTGGATGAGCGTCACCCTGCCTTGACCGTCATCATGCAGGTGTTCACCGCCCTGGGTTCCACCGTGGGGCTGACGATCCTGACCACGATCAGTGCCGTCCTCCTCTTCATAAGGGGGCACCACGTGCGCGCACTGGTCCTGAGCCTCACGATGATCGGCTCCAGCCTGCTGACGGTGGCGCTCAAAGAGATCTTCAGGCGTGCACGTCCCTCGACCGACACCCTTCTAGGCGCCCCCGCCTCGACCACTTCCTTCCCCTCGGGGCACTCCTTCAACACGGCCGTCTTCGCCGGCCTGCTGGCAGGAATGGTTCTGACATCCACTGCCGTGACCCTGTACCGGACCTTGGCGATCATGGCGGCAGCGGGGGCGACCCTGCTGGTGGGGGCATCCCGCGTCTACCTGGGCTACCACTGGATGACCGATGTACTGGCCGGCTGGTCCCTGGGGCTGGCCTGGCTGTGCCTGGTGACGCTGGCGCTCCTGTGGCTGAAGGGACGACAGCGCCAGCCCCCATCCCTTGCGGCCACGCCATCGGACAGCTCCTCAGGAGTAGAGGGCATCGAGCCACCACCGGCCTGATCGCACCAGCAGTCGGGGCGGCCCGACGTCGGTGACCACCTGGAGGTAGGCGCGTCGCGACGGCCCCTGGGAGGTCCACCACCCTTCGTCGACCGGCCAGGGTCCGGCCCACAGGAGCACGGCCTCCATCTGGGGCCCGGCCCCCACAGCGCCCTCATCAACGCCGTCCACACCGTCGTCGACACTGAGGAAGCCGGGGACGCCGTCGAGCTGACCGTGGATGTCGACACCGAGCTCTCTCCCCTCAATGTCGGTGAGGCGCGCGGGAACCGGTCGGGGCAGGACGATGGAGGGTGAGGGCTTGGGCAGAGCGCCGTTCCAGGGCGCCGTCTCATCATCCGTGGACTCCCCTACGCCTCCGCTCTCACCCCAGGGGATGAGGCGAACCCGCGAGCGCGGGTCGCGCCCGGGAACAACCCGGGGAATCTGGATGCTTCCGGCCCCCAGGAGTGACTCCACGCGTTCGGCGGCGTGGCGGGCTCGCGACTGGGCCTGGTGGCCCGGCGCTTGCCACAGTCCTGTCTGGGAGGTCGCGGCGGGGCTCAGCTCGAGGGCGGTCAGGCTCAGGTGGGTCAAGCCGGAGGAGGGTGGGCGCCCAGAGCGTCCGGAGAGCCACCCCTCGAGCTGCCAGCGCACGCGGTCGGTGAGCTCGGCGGGAGTGGGGGCGTCCTCCAGCATCCAGCTTCGGGCCAGGTCGGTGCCGTCCTCGCAGCGGGCAGCAACGCAGAGGCGTCCGACGGAAAGGCCTGCGGACAACAGGCGCGCCGCCAGGTTCTCGGCGAGGTGGCGGGCGGCGAAGGCTGCGGTGTCGGCGCGTTCGACGGGAGGGTCGAGGTCGGAGGTGACGGTGATGTCCTGGGCCGGCCGGGGCATGGCAGGGACCTCGTGGTGGGTGCCGGCGGCCAGGCGGTGGAGCCTGCTCCCCAGAGGGCCGAAGCGGGCGGTGACGTCTTTTCTGGGCAGGGCCGCCAGGTCCGCCAAGGTGCGCAGGCCGAGTCGGGAGAAGCTCTCCAGCAGGGGGCGGGCGTCGCGCCGCAGGCGGCTGAGGGGCAGGCAGGTCAGGAGTGCGTCCAGGGGCCAGGGGGCGAGGAACTCCGGGGTTCGTCCCGGTTCGACGATGATTCCTTGGCGGGCGGCCAGGACGGCTCCAGGCAGGGAGTCGGCGATACCGACCTGGCACTCGACGTCGACCTCCTGGGTGACGGTCTCCACGAGTGCTGAAGCGAGGGGTTCTTCCCCACCGATCCAGGCGGCGGGACCTCTGACGTGGGACAGGGCCAGTCCGGGACGGGCCACCATGGGGTCCGCCAGGAGGGAGGTGAGGGCCTCCATGACGGTTTCGAAGGCGCGGGCCTGGCGTTCCTCCTGGGGAGGCAGGACGGTGAGCTCGGGACACAGGGAGCGGGCGGTACGCAGTCGCATGCCGGTGGTGATGCCGGCGCGGCGGGCCGGGGCTGAGGCGGCGAGGACTCCGCGAGCGCCGACGACGGCGACGGGTTCGGTGGCCGGGTCCGGCAGGTGGGGGGCTCCTTGGCGCGCTCGGGGGTGTCGATGCTGCTGGCGGGCCTCCATGGTGAGGGCGACGACGGGCCAGTCGGGGACCCAGATGGCCACGAATCTGGAGGCGGGTGGGTCGGGCGGCGAGGGCGGTTGTGGCGGGTTCATCCGGCCACCTCCTGCGGGCGGGAGGTTGGGTCGGCGGCGTCGAGGGCGTTGCGGGAGCCTGTGCGCAGCCCTTCGGTGGACAGTGAGAGCGTGAGCTCTTCGGTGGCGGCGAGCCGTGGGCGCTGCGGGTCGGCCAGGGTCCAGGTGAGGCGTCGCAGGTATCCGGCCGGCATCTCGATGGCTCGCACCGGGGCGGGTGAGGCTCCTCGCCCGATGGGGATGACGACGCCGTCGGCGGAGGGCTCTGCGGGGGCCTCCGCCGGGGCCTGGGCGGGAGGCGTGTTCCTGGTTCCGGTGTCGGGGGCCAGGGGGTCGGCTTGGAGGATGCGGGCGCCTTCCCAGCGGGCGGGGGTCAGGATGAGGTGGCCGCGTTCGCGTGCTCGGGACAGCAGGCGTCTGCGGTGCTGGGGGCGCAGGCCTTCGGCGATGGTGGCGCCGATGAGGAGGGTGTCGACGCCGTCGAGCAGCGTGGAGGTGACTGTCAGGGTCGAGGCGTCGTCGAGGAGGAGGGCTGGAACGGTGAGGACCCGGTTGAGGTCGAGGCCGACCTCGGTGGCTGCGCACCAGCCCAGCTCGTCTCCCCCGATGACGCCGCACCAGCCGGTGGCGCCCTGGCGCAGGGCGAGGGCGGCCAGGAGGAGGGTGGCGGATCCGTGGAGGGTGAGGACGCCGGAGTCCTGCCAGGCCGAGAGCACCGTGGGAGGTGCAGGGGATGCGGAGGAACCGGCCTGAGGCGATTCGGCTGATGTGCTCAGCAGGGCGCTGGTTGCTGCCGAGGACAGGGCGCGCTGCACCGTCAGGGCTGCTGAGTCGCGCAGTCCGGTGCGTTCCTCGGCCAGCCTCAGGGCGAGGCGGGCCCGGTCGAGGCGGTTCTGAGCCTCCGCTGGCGCGCGCGTGGTCGAGACTCTCATGACACCCCCTCTCTGTACGTATGTTCGATAGGTGGGTTTCAGGATAGCGCTGTGCTGCGACATCAATCGGGGGCGTAGGCAACAAGGGGGTCTCAGGGTGCGACGAGCCCACGGAGCTCCCCCACAGGAGATCCACAGGGACGGGTCTGCGCAGGGGCGTCTACAGTTGGGGCCGTGCCCTCATGGAAGGCCACCTTCCCTACCCGTCACCTGCCTGGAGGTACACCTATGACAGCCGACTTCACTCGCCCTCGCCCGCCGGCCCCTACCGGCTTTCTGCCCTCAGTCCCCTCCTTCACCCTGACCTCCGCGGACCTGACCGAGCAGGGGCGGTTCCCGGACATCTTCACCGGCATCCATGACAACGTCTCCCCGGCCCTGAGCTGGTCGGGCTTCCCCGAGCAGACGCAGTCCTTCGTCGTGTCCTGCTTCGACCCGGACGCTCCGACCATGTCGGGCTGGTGGCACTGGACCATCGTGGATCTGGACGCCTCGGTCACCTCGCTGGAGCGGGGTGCGGGGGCCAGCGACCTTCAGCTCGACGGCGCCGCCTTCCACCTGGCCGGGGACTCCGGCGACCACGCCTGGTTCGGCCCCTACCCGCCGGCGGGCGACGGCGACCACCGCTACGTCTTCACCGTCTCCGCCCTGGACGTGGACACGCTGGGCCTGGATGACGACGCCAGTCCCGCCATGGCGGCCTTCACCCTGGCGCCGCACTGCATCGCTCGGGCCACGCTCACCGCCACCTACTCCGTGCCCGGGGAGCCCGGGGCCACCGCCTTCCTCAGGGACGGCCAGTGAGCCCGCAGATCGCCCAGGTCGACGCCTCGTCCTCCAAGGCGGGCCGGCGTCGTCGTCAGGGGGAGTCCGTCCCCTTCACCCCCGCCCACGGTTTCACGCGCGCCGGTTCCGGCCGCCACCAGCGCCGCCCCATCGCCCTCATCACCGGGGCGACCTCCGGGATCGGCCTGGCCGTGGCCAGGGACCTGGCCCGGGACCACAACCTCATCCTGCTGGCCCGCTCCGTCAATGATCTGGAGGAGCTGGCGCTCGCGCTGGAGGAGGAGTCCCAGACGGCGGTTCTCATCTGCCCGGTCGACCTGACCGACGACACGGCCCTGGCCAGGCTGGTCAGCCGGATCGACATCGAGAGCCTCGACGTGCTGGTGCACAGCGCCGGCATGGAGGCGCCCGGTGCTATTGACAAGATCACGCCCACGCGTTGGCGGGCCGTCCTCAACCTCAACCTGGTGGCGACGGCGTATCTGACGAGCCTGCTGCTGCCGGCGCTGCGGGAGGCCCGCGGGCTGACGGTGTTCATCAACTCCGGCGCCGGAGTGAGTCCTCGGTCGGGCAACGCCCTCTACTCCGCCTCCAAGGCGGGGCTGAAGTCCCTGGCTGACACGCTGCGCCAGGAGGAGGCCGGCAAGGTGCGGGTCACCTCGATCTATCCGGGCCGGGTGGACACCCCCATGCAGGAGCGTCTGCACGCCTTCAACGCGGCACGCCTGCGCACCGAGGGGATCATGGCCACTCCCGCCTACCGGGCTGCGGACCATATGGCGCCGCAGTCGGTGGCGGCGGCCGTGCGCCTGGCCGTCAACACCCCGATGGACGCGGTGGTGGAGGATCTGGCGATCCGCCCCGCCGGCATGCTCTGACAAGGCGCAGTTCAGGCGCGGGCTCAGGCTCCTCCGGCGAAGCCCAGGGACCGCCAGGCCTCGTACAGGCCGATGGCGGCGGAGTTGGCCAGGTTGAGGGAGCGGTTGCCCTCCACCATGGGGATGCGCAGGTGGCCGCTCACCCGCGGGTGGTCGAGGATCTCCTGGGGCAGGCCGGTGGGCTCGGGGCCGAACAGGAGGGCGTCGTCGCCGCGCCAGTCGACCTGGGTGTAGAGGCGCTCGGTGTGGGAGGTGAAGGCGAAGATGCGTCCGGGGATCTGCTCGAGGCACTCCTGCCAGGTGGCGTGGACGCGCGTGTTGGCCAGGTCGTGGTAGTCCAGGCCGGCGCGGCGCAGCTTGGCGTCGTCCATGTCGAACAGGGGGTCCACGAGGTGGAGCATGGAGCCGGTGTTGGCGCTCAGGCGGATCGCCGCCCCGGTGTTGCCCGGGATGCGCGGCTCAAAGAAGATGACGTGCAGCACGGGGACAATGAGACCACATGCTGAGGGAGACCTCCTCCTCAGACTCAGATGGTGTCGATGCGTTGGCCGTGGCGAAGTCGAGCGACGGCCCGGCGGGTGACGGCCAGTCCGATTCCGGCCCAAGCGATGGCGACCGCGAGGTCTCGTCCCAGCAGGGCCGGGATGGCGGCAGCCGGTGCGTCCAGGGCTGTCAGGGTGCCGCTGACTGGAACCAGCCGGGACAGGGCCTGCAACCAGGTGGGGCACTGTTCAAGAGGCACGATGACACCGGTCAGCAGCGGCAGGAATGTGGAGATCACCGTCGCGCCCAGGTAGGGATCGGGCAGGTTGACACCGACGCCGGCAGCTGCGATCCCCATGAGCAGCCCGCACACGATGGTCGGCGCTGCCAGTGTGATGACACGCCCCAGCGCTCCAACGTCGTGCAGCGGTGAGAGCGCGAAGACGACGCCGATCGCGACGATGGCCGTCGAGGCGGCCAGGAGCGCCGGCACGACGGCAACGGACAGCCAGTAGGCGACGTCGAGGCGCCTGCGGGTATGGACCTCCTGGAAGACGCCCAGCATCCGGTCCGTGGCCACGGTGCCCACCACCCCGGAGGCCACCGAGACAGCCAGCGCCACCAGGGCCGCGGCGTAGCCGGTGCGCACCAGGTCGGGTGCGGACAGGTCTGAGCCCATGAGGACGTCGAAGAGCACGTCCAGCAGCGGCAGCACCAGCAGCGTGACCGCGGCGGTCCCCAGGGTCGCGAAGGCCGTCGACGAGGCCCACGAGACACGCACCCCTGAGGAGAACCGGTGGGCGAAGGCCAGAGCCTGGGCGCGCATCAGACCACCTCCAGCGTGCCGGCCCGGGTCGCCAGTCGCAGCGCCCGCCGTCCCAGGACGGCCGCGAGCCCCAGCCACGCGGCGGCGCACACCAGCCAACCGACCAGCGCCGCCACCGACGTCACTCGGCCCAGCAGCAGCTCGAAGGGCACCGACAGCGGGAGGAACCGGCTCACTGTGGCCAGCCAGACGGGCGGCGTCGTCGAGGTGAACACGATGCCCGAGACGACGAACACCGGCACCAGCAGCAGCCCCTCGTACTGGATCGCGTTGGGGGTCAGGACGAACATCGCCGCAATGACCAGGCTCAGGGCAAGGCAGCCGACCAGCAGCGTGACGGCGCCCAGGGCCAGGCGCACCCAGACCTCCCACCCCGCCCCCGTGAAGGAGACTGACGTCGACAGCAGCGCCCACGTGCACCACGCCACCGGGAAGGCCGCCAGCCCGAAGGACGCTGCTGCGCACACCACGGCCGCCAGCGACCGTAGCGCCCCCACCGGAGCCATGACCAGATGGACGAGTGTGCCCTTGTGCCGCTCAAAACCGATGATCCCCGCCGCGCAGGTCGTCGTCGTCCACATCCCGACGACGCCGCCGCGCACCCAGCCCTGCGTCGGGGTGATCCCGCCCCAGGCCGAGGCCGCCAAGAACTGCACCAGCGTGGTGGCAGTCGTGGTCATAACCATGAGCTGGATGAAGTAGGGCACCGAGACGAACTGACGGACGTGAAAGGCCGTCATCCTCAGCTGACGCCTCATCGGGCGAGCCTGTCGGACAGGGCCAGATAGGCCTCCTCCAGGGAGGCCGCCCGCGTCACCAGGTCCGACGGCGCTCCCACGCCGGCTTCGGCCAGGACCTGGCGAACCTGCTCGTCGGCGTCGGTGGTGCTGGTGGCCTCCTCGGCCCAGTAGACCGTCACCGCCCACCGGGCCGAGGAAGCGCGCTGCTCCACCGTCGCCCGTGGCCCCAGGCAACCTCGAAGCGCCTCGACGGCCTGACCGTGGCGGGCCGGCAACGTGAAGGTCGTCGTGGCACTCACCCCGGCGAAGGCGGACACATCGCCGACGCCACCGCGCACGACGATCCGCCCCGCCCCGATCACCGAGATGATGTCAGCCAGCTCCTCGACCTCCGGCATCGAGTGCGAGGTCAGCAGCACCCCCGTTCCCCGCTGCGCCAGCTCACGCACCAGGTCGCGCACCTGCAGCGCCACATCCGGGTCCAGGCCGGTGGTGGGCTCATCCAGCAGCAGGAGAGACGGCGACCCGAGCAGCGCCCGGGCAAGGTGCAGACGCTGACGCATCCCTCGAGACAGCTCGCCCGCCTTGCGGGACGCCGCCTCGACCAGCCCCACCCGCTCCAGGGCGTCCATGACCGCGCTGTGTCGCCGTCGGGCGTCAAGGCCCTGAATATCGGCGAAGAACAGCAGGTTGTCGCGTGCCGTAGCCCTCGGGTAGAACCCCAGCTCACCCCCCAGGACCAGGCCCAGCCGGGACCTGGCCCGCTCCGGATGGCGCACCGCGTCGACGCCATCGACCCAGACCTCACCCGACGTCGGAGCCAGCAGCGTGGCGCACATCCGCACCGTCGTCGTCTTACCGGCACCGTTGGGCCCCAGCAGACCATGGACCTGCCCCGCCCCGACGTCCAGGGACACATCCTCCACGGCGACGAAGGTTTTATCCTTTCTCCCGAAGGAGCGAACCAGGTGGGAGGCGCGCAGCAGCAACAGATCCTCATTAAACAACGCCATAGATTCCCTCCACACCCAAAGGATCACCTTAAAGAACTTCAGTCGCTCTCAGCCTTATCCTCTGCCCCTCACTTAGAACGACACGCAGCTATAGCTTCACGAACCGTTTTCATGGCGCCTAAAGATCGGATTCGCCGCAATCGCCAGAGCGCCTCTCATACGCCATCAATCACAGCATCGTACTCTTCACACAAGTACATCACGTAACAATACTCGGCCAAGGTAATCGCCCAACGATCCCCCGACCTGCACGATGTCCTGGACGGGCTCAGACGTGACGGTGAGCCCTGCGTGTGAGCCGACGGCCCCCTGGCCCGCACCGGCAGGGTCACGGCCCGCTCCAGAAATGGGACCACATGCTGAGGCGTCTGTGCGGCGACTGCGCCACGGCTGCCATGATCGACGCCATGAGCACCACTGAGTCACATGCCACCTCCCCCGTTCTGACCTGTGGCGTGCTGGAAGGCCGCATCGTGCGTCTGGAGCCGCTGACGCCTGAGCACGTCCCGGGGCTGCAGCTGGCCGCCGAGGACGCCGCGACCAGCCCCTTCGCCACGGTGCCATCACCGGAGACGGTCGAGGACTACGTGTCCCGCAGCCTGGCCCGCCGGGATACGGGTGCCTACGCGCCCTTCGCTCAGGTGGAGGTCGCTACCGGCCGCGTCGTCGGACACACCGCCTACCTGACGCCGCGATGGATGCCGGACGGGCGGCTCTTCGCCGTCGAGGTCGGCTCCTCCTGGCTCTCCCCCACTGTTCGTGGCACCGCCGTCAACCCGGCTGCCAAGCTCCTGCTGCTCACGCAGGCCCTCGAGGACTGGGGCGTGGACCGTGTGGACATCAAGACCGATGCACGCAATGAGGTGGCTCGCGGCGCGATCGCAGCGCTGGGGGCGACCTTCGAGGGGGTCCTGCACGCCTGGCAGCCCTCCCTGGCTCCCGGTGAGGAGGGGCGCACGCGCGACACGGCCATGTTCGCCATCACCCCGCAGCAGTGGCCCGGGGTCAGGACCCGTCTGGCCGAGCGCATCGAGAGGCGCTCGACGTCGTCGAAAGGATGAGAAGGAATGACTGAGCTGCGTGATCCGGCTGAGGTCTTCGCCGCAGAGATCGGCTGGCAGCCGGCGCTGGAGCATACTGACCTGCTCGCCGAGCCCGTGGCCGCCGCGCTGCGGGCGCTGGAGGCGGCCTCGCCCGAGGGCGCGGACCTGGCCCGGCAGGCTCAGGTGGTGCCCATCGACCCGAGCCACTCCGACACCGACGCCCTCAACGCGCACTACGACCTGGATCCCGAGGCGACCGGGAACTGCGTGCTCGTGGCCGGCAAGCGGACCGGCCAGGAGCGCATCGCCGCCTGCGTCGTGCGCGCCACCGACTTCGCCGACGTCAACCACGTCGTCAAGAAGCGCATCGACGTGCGCAAGGCCTCGTTCCTGCCGGTGGAGCGGGCCGTGGAGATGAGTGGCATGGAGTACGGCGGGATCACCCCGGTCGGCCTGCCCGAGGACTGGCGCCTCTTCATCGACGGCGCCGTGGCGGACCGGGCCACCGTGCTCATCGGCTCGGGCGTGCGCCACTCCAAGCTCCTGGTGCCCGGGGCACTGCTGGTGGCGCTGCCGGGGGCCGAGCGCGTCGAGGACCTGGGGGTACGCCCCGCCTGAGCGGATCTGTCTCACCGTTCAGGCGGGGCCAGCCCTCAGGCTCTCAGCCCAGGGAGTCCAGGACGATGTTGAGTCCCTCGCTCATGGTGGGGTGGGTGATGACGGCGTCGCGCACCTGCTGCCACGTCAGGTCGCCCAGCATCGCCATCTGGATGCTGGTGACGACCTCGCTGGCCTCGGCACCGATGATGGCGGCGCCCAGGATCAGGTCGGTGCGGGCGTCGATGATGACCTTGAAGAAGCCCTCGGTGTGGCCCAGGGTCTTGGCACGCGGCACGGCCGCCGTCGGGGTCTTGGCGACGCGCACCTCGTAGCCGGCCTCGCGGGCCTCGGCCTCGCTCATGCCCACGTGCCCGAGCTCGGGCGTGGTGAAGACGGCCCACGGGATGAGGCGTCCGGTGGTGGAGGCCTCCTTGCCGGCGAAGAGGTCACGCAGGACGCGGAAGTCGTTCCAGGAGGCGTGGGTGAACTGGGGCGTTCCGGCCACGTCACCGGCGGCGTAGACGTTCTCGGCGGTGGTGCGCAGGTGGTCGTCGACGCGCACGAAGCCGCGCTCGGTCAGCTCCACGCCCGCGGCCTCCAGGCCGAGGCCGGCGGTGGCAGGAGTGCGTCCCAGGGCGACGAGCAGGTGGGATCCGCTCACCTCGTGACCGCCGGCGGTGGTGACGACGACACCGTTCCCGTCGGCCGCGGCGGCGATCTTCGAGGCGCGCGCACCAGTCAGGACCGTGACCCCCAGGGCCTCCAGGCCGGCGGTCACCTCAGCGGCGACGTCCTCGTCCTCGCGGTCCAGGATGTGCGGCCCGGCGTGGACGATGGTGACCGGGACACCGAGGAGCCCCATGAGGGAGGCCATCTCGACGCCGATGACCCCGCCACCCAGGACGATGAGGCTGCTGGGCAGCTCGGGCAGGGTGAGCAGGTCCTCGCTGGTCCAGTAGCGCACGTCGGACAGGCCCTCGATCGGGGGGACCGACGGCGTGGTGCCGGTGTTGATGAGGACCTTGGCGCCGCGCACGTGCCGCAGGCCGCCGTCGTTCAGGGCGATCTCGACGGTGCGCTCTCCCACGAAGCGGGCGGTGCCCTTGACGAAGTCCATGCCGGAGGCGGGGAACATCTTCTCGTGGGCGGCCACCATGCCACCCACGACGGCCTCCTTGCGGGCCCGGAAGGAGGCCAGCTCGATGCGGGCCTGGGCCAGGGCGTCGGCGCCGCCGTCCTGCTCGGGCAGGGTGACGCCGTAGGACTGCGAGCCCTGGACCTCCCGGAGGACGCGGGCGGCGGAGATGAGGGTCTTGGTGGGGATGCAGGCGACGTTGATGCAGGTGCCGCCCACCTTGTCCCGCTCCACCATGACGACCTTGTCGCCGGCCTTGGCGCGCAGCATCGCCAGGGACTTGCCCGCCTTGCCGCCTCCGACGACGAGAAGGTCGACCTCCTCGACCGGGACGTCTGTCTGGTTGGTCGCGTCGCTGTTGACGGTGGACTGTGACATGAGTGCGCATCTCCTTCGGCGGTCGCCGCTCGGCATGATCTGAACGCCAGGGCAACGGGAAGCGAAGGGCCGCTATTCCGGGGCGACTGCGCAAGGTCTCAGTGGATCACCGACAGCAGCCGGGAAGGCCTCACGCAGCTCTCCCCTCCCAACCGGTCATTGGGGCGACTTATCCTTTCGTCCTCACTGATACCTGGCAGCCCTACTGCTCGCCGAGAGCAACCAGGGCTGCATCCAGAGAGTCAACGAGCGTGGCAAAACTCACGTCAATGGGGGCATTCATGGCGAAGCCACCGTGGACCTCGATATCCACGAAGCCATGGAGTGACGCCCGGGTCATTCGCACAGCGTCGATGATCCGATCCTCGGGGATGCGGTAGCCGCCCAGCGCCGCGGTGACGATGTCAACCGTGCGTTGAGCCGCTGATGACCGTAGCGGACTCAGGCTTCCGTCCGAGGCCTCGGCGGGGACCTGGGTCATCGGATAGAGCCCGGGGTGCGCATGAGCGAAGCCTCGATAGGCGTCGGCAAGGGCTCGCAGGGCATCAGGCCCGGCCAACCCCATGACGGAGGCCGCCAGGCGGTCGGCGAGCTCGTCCACCGCCCGCACGGAGACTCCTCGGACCAGGTCGCTCATTCCGGAGACATGCTTGTACAGGCTCGGCGGCGCGACTCCCAGATCGGCAGCCAGCCGGCTCAGGGACAGTTCCTCAAGGCCGTGCTCGTCAACGATCTGCGCGGCCCGTTCCACCACGCGTTCGGCGCTCAGTCCTGCTCGTGGCATCGTGCGCTCCTTACCTCTCCCCCCGCCGGCCTTGCCTCAGCATTGCCGGCGATCATACGCCGGGCGAAGTCGACCACCTGCGGCCCAACGAGGCCTGGGCGTTCCAGCATCGGGGCGTGCCCCGCACCGGGAACGATGACAACCTCTCCCCCACCTCCACCAACAGCGCCTGCTACCCAGGCGGCCTCAGCCGCAGGCTCCTTCCAATCTGGATCCTCCTTCCCCATAACCACGAGGGCGGGACAGTCCACCTGGTCCAGCCACGGGGAGACAACGCGGTGATCAGTACGAGTCGTCGTCCAGAAGGCGCGCCAGCGCCCCGGACGGCACAGCAGGCCCGTCAGACGCGTGGCCCGCTGCTGGGCATCAGGTAGACCGGGCCACAACCTGGCGGAGTAGCTGTTCCACACAGCAGGCCCCCAAGGGCGCATCAACGCAGCCCCAAGCATGGTGCGCTGCACGAGCGTCCGGACTCGACTCTGCGGCCCACGCAGGAAGGGGCAGACGAGGACGAGCCCACACACCAGGTCAGGGCGACGCCCGGCGGCGATCACTGCAGCGGCTCCGGACATGGACGCACCCACAAGGATGGCGGGACCGGCGTCGAGAACCTCAATCAGGGCAATGAGGTCGGCTGCGGTGGCCTCATCGCCGTAGGCGGTGAAGGTCGCCGAGCTGTCCCCGTGACCGCGCAGATCCGCAGTGACGACACGAAACCCCGCCTCATTCAGGGACTGCGCCAGCGGCGCGTAGACGTCCCGCACGTCCCCCATGGCCGGCGAGCAGACAACAAGCGGCCGACTACTCGGTACATCCGATCCATCACTTGTACCGACAGGCTCGTGCACCTCGTAACCAATGGTGCCGCCCGGCACCTCAAGTTGGCTAATGCTCATAGCCACTAAGTTATCGACAATAGCCTCTGGGGGCAAGCAGCCCTTCCAGACCTGATCTCAGGCCAAGGAGGCACTCACCATCGTGCCCATCAACAACAACGCGGGGCGATCGCTGATCTGCGATCGCCCCGCGTCGTCAACGCGTGAGGCTTCAGGAGCTGGCGAGCTGGCGCAGCACGTACTGCAGGATGCCGCCGTGGCGGAAGTAGTCGGCCTCGCCGGGGGTGTCGATGCGCACGACGGCGTCGAAGGAGACCGCCGAGCCGTCGGCCTTCTGCGCCGTGACCGCGACGGTGCGCGGCGTGGTGCCCTCGTTAAGCGCGGTCAGGCCCGTGATGGAGAAGGTCTCGGTGCCGTCCAGGCCGAGCGACTCGGCGCTCTGGCCGGCCGGGAACTGGAGAGGCACCACGCCCATGCCGATGAGGTTGGAACGGTGGATGCGCTCAAAGGACTCGGCGATGACGGCCTTGACGCCCAGCAGGGCCGTGCCCTTGGCCGCCCAGTCGCGTGAGGATCCCGAGCCGTACTCCTTGCCGCCCAGGACCACCAGCGGGATGCTGGCGGCCTGGTAAGCCTGGGAGGCGTCGAAGATCGACTCCTGCTCGCCGGTGAGGAAGTTGCGGGTGTAGCCGCCCTCGACGCCGTCGAGCAGCCGGTTGCGCAGGCGGATGTTGGCGAAGGTGCCGCGGATCATGACCTCGTGGTTACCGCGGCGCGAGCCGTAGGAGTTGAAGTCCGCGCGGGCCACGCCATGCTCGGCCAGGTAGCGCCCGGCCGGGGAGTCGGCCTTGATGGCGCCGGCCGGGGAGATGTGGTCGGTGGTCACCGAGTCCCCCAGCAGGGCGAGCACCCGGGCGTCCTCGATGTCGGTGACCGGGGTGAGCTCCATGGACAGGCCCTCGAAGAAGGGGGCCTTGCGCACGTAGGTGGACTCCTCGTCCCAGGCGAAGGTGTCCCCCTCGGGGGTGTCCAGGCCCTGCCAGCGCTCGTCGCCGGCGAAGACATCGGCGTAGTCGCGCGTGTACATCTCCCGGTCGATGGTGGCGTCGATGACGGCCTGGACCTCGGTGGGATCGGGCCAGATGTCGGACAGGAAGACGTCGCGGCCCTCGGGGTCCTGGCCCAGCGGCTCGGTGGCGAAGTCGATGTCCATGGTCCCGGCCAGGGCGTAGGCGATGACCAGGGGCGGGGAGGCCAGGTAGTTCATCTTGACGTCGGGGTTGATGCGCCCCTCGAAGTTGCGGTTGCCCGAGAGCACCGAGACCACGGCGAGGTCGGCGTCGTTGACCGCCTGGGAGACCTCGGCCGGCAGGGGCCCGGAGTTGCCGATGCAGGTGGCGCAGCCGTAGCCGACGACGTTGAAGCCCAGCTCGTTGAGGGCGGGCCACAGCCCGGCCTTCTCGTAGTAGTCGGTGACGACCTGGCTGCCCGGGGCGGTGGAGGTCTTCACCCAGGGCTTGGAGCGCAGGCCCCGGGCGACGGCGTTGCGGGCCAGCAGGCCGGCGGCCATCATCACTGAGGGGTTGGAGGTGTTGGTGCACGAGGTGATCGAGGCGATGGCGACGTGCCCGTGGTCCAGCTCGGTGGCGGTGCCGTCGGCCATGGTCACCGGCGTCGGTTTGGAGGGCTGGGAGGCGTAGGTTGGCAGGACCTCCTGGAAGGACTCCTTGGCCCGTGACAGGACGATGCGGTCCTGGGGGCGCTTGGGGCCGGCGATGGAGGGCACCACGGTGGACAGGTCCAGCTCGAGGTACTCGGAGTAGACGGGCTCGCGGGCCGGGTCGTGCCACATTCCCTGGGCCTTGGTGTAGGCCTCGACCAGGCGCACGCGTTCCTCGGATCGGCCGGTCAGGCGCAGGTAGTCCAGGGTGACCTCGTCGATCGGGAAGATCGCGGCGGTGGAGCCGAACTCGGGGCTCATGTTGCCGATGGTGGCGCGGTTGGCCAGCGGTACCTCGGCGACGCCCTCGCCGTAGAACTCGACGAACTTGCCCACCACGCCGTGGGCGCGCAGCATCTCGGTGATGGTCAGGACCACGTCGGTGGCGGTGGCGCCGGCGGGGATGGCGCCGGAGAGCTTGAAGCCCACCACCTTGGGGATGAGCATGGAGACGGGCTGGCCCAGCATGGCGGCCTCGGCCTCGATGCCGCCCACGCCCCAGCCCAGGACGCCCAGGCCGTTGACCATGGTGGTGTGGGAGTCGGTGCCCACGCAGGTGTCGGGGTAGGCCTGGGTGACGCCGTCGGCCTCGTGGGTGAAGACGATGCGGGCCAGGTACTCGATGTTGACCTGGTGGACGATGCCGGTGCCCGGGGGGACGACGCGGAAGTTGGACAGCGCCCCCTGTCCCCAGCGCAGGAACTGGTAGCGCTCGGAGTTGCGCTCGTACTCGCGCTCCTTGTTGCGCTCCAGGGATCCGGGCAGGCCAAAGGAGTCGATCTGCACGGAGTGGTCGATGACCATCTCAGCGGGGTTGAGAGGGTTGATGACCTCGGGGTCGCCTCCGAGGTCAGCGACCGCCTCACGCATGGTGGCCAGGTCCACGATGCAGGGCACGCCGGTGAAGTCCTGCATGACGACGCGGGCCGGGGTGAACTGGATCTCCGTGTCGGGCTCGGCGGCCGGGTCCCAGGCGGCCAGGGCGCGCACGTGGTCGGCGGTGATGTTGGCGCCGTCCTCGGTGCGCAGCAGGTTCTCGGCCAGCACCTTGAGGCTGTAGGGCAGGCGCTCCAGGCCGGGGACGGCGTCGAGGCGGTAGATCTCGTAGTCGCGGCCGTCGACATCGAGGGTGCTGCGGGAGGCGAAGGTGTTGAGGCTGGTCACCGGGGCTCACTTCCAGTTGTTGTACCGATCCGGCTCGCTGCACCGCCTCGGGTCTGTCACACGGACCTGCGGTGACAGCCGGGCGGAGGCTGCGCGGATGCTCCGGAGTGGACCGTAGCCCACGGCATGTCATCCGTTGTCAATACGTAGGGAAGGCTGGCCAAACCCGGCACGCCGGCCGGCGCCCGTAGACCACATTTGGTGACGCCGGCCGCACGCAACCCCGCTAACGCCCCCTGTTCAGGAGCGCTCGAGCACCGCGATCGTCTCGAAGTGGTGAGTGTGCGGGAACATGTCCAGCGCGCTCATGGAGCCCAGCGCGTAGCCCGAGCGCAGGAGGGTTCCCAGGTCCCGGGCCAGCGCCGCCGGGTCGCAGGCCACCAGGACGATCCGCTCGGCCCCCAGGGCGCCGACGGCCTCGATGACCTCACGCCCAGCCCCTTGCCTCGGCGGGTCGAGAACGACGACGTCGGGGCGGCCACCGGTGAGGGAGCCGGCGAGCTCTCGCACCGAGCGGGCGCTCACGCGACCCGAGGCCAGGCGCGCGGAGGGCTGGTCGTGAAGCGTGCGGCGGGCGTCACGAACGGCCTGTTCATTGCCCTCCAGGGACAGGACCTGGCCGCGGCCCCCCACCAGGGCGGCCAGCGGCAGGGTGAACAGGCCGGCCCCTGAATAGAGCTCCAGGACGCGGCTGCCCGCGGCACCATCGAGGTCCGCCCCCAGGGCGCCGCGTACAACGCGCTCGACCAGCACCCGGGGAGCATCGACGTGCACCTGCCAGAAGCCCTCGGCGTGGACGGAGTAAGTCAGCTCCCCCAGCCCCAGGGCCGAGGCGTCCACGACCTCCCGGACCCGGCGCCGCCCGGTGCTGCGGGCCTGGGCGGTCAGGAGCCGCTCGTCAAGCAGGACGACGGGCTCACCGCCGCTAGGTGCGATGGCCTCGATGCGCATGCCGGGCCGGTAGTGGGCGCGCCAGCGGGAGCGCTCCAGCAGCCCGATCTCGGTGATGGCGTCAACCGCCAGGGGCAGGCGGCGCAGGGGCAGGACCGTCCCGGAGCGGAAGGCGTGCATGCCGGGCCTGCCGTCCTCACCGACCGTCAGGCTCACGCGGGTGCGGGTGGAGGTTCCGGCCAGGGCACGCCGCCGGGCGCTGTTGGAGGCCTGGGCCGCGGCGTCGGTGGGCATGGGCTCGATCGGCACGGCGGCCGCGGCGGAGGCCTCAGGCAGGGCGGCGACGGCGTCGGCCACCTCCTGCCCGCCGATCCGGCGCAGGCAGTCGGCCAGGACCCAGCGCTTCCAGGTGCGCTGGGCGTCCAGGGCCACATGGGCGAGCTCTCCCCCACCCACGCCGGCCGGGCCGGCCTCGGGCCAGACGGACTCGACGCGGTCCGGAGAGGCCTGGAGGATCTCAACGGCGTCGGCACGCCAGGTCCGCGAGGTCATCTCGGTCAGGCGGGCCCGCACCGTCTCACCGGGCAGGGCGTGGCGCACGAAGATGACGCGACCACCCGGGTCGTCCACGGGGCGGGCCACGCAGTGCCCGCCGTGCGCGGGAGCCCCCACCGCCAGGGTCAGCTCGCGCGGCTCACCACGGCTGGGGGCGGGCTGGTCTGAGCTCCGGCTGGGCTGGGGGGTCATCGATTCTCCTGGGGGTCGGCACCGACGCCGCCAGTGCTGGTGGCACCGTGCTGGTCGAAACGGCTGGGGTGGCTGAGGTGGCTGTCGACGTGACGGCGCATGGCGACGTCGGCGTCGATGATGCCCTCGGCGGTGCGGGCGCGCACGCCGTGGTGGATGTGCCGCTGACCGGGCAGTCCCAGCTGCCAGGGCACGGAGGCCACGACGACGCCCGGGGTGAACAGCAGGACGGTCTTGAGGCGCAGGGCGGTCTGGTTGTGGAGGATCTGCTCCCACCAGTGGCGCACGATGTACTCGGGCAGGAAAACGACGATGAGGTCGCGGGGGGACTCTCGGCGCACCGAGCGCACGTAGTTGATGACCGGGCGGGTGATGTCCCGGTAGGGGGAGTCCAGGACCGTCAGGGGCACGGCGATGTCGGCCTCCTCCCAGGCGTCCAGGAGGCGCTCGGCGCCGTCGTCGCCGGTGTCCACCGTCAGGGCCTCCAGGACGGTGGGGTGGGTCGACTGGGCGTAGGTCAGGGCCCGCAGCGTGGGCTGGTGGAGGCGGGAGGCCAGGACGATGGCGTGGACGTGGGCCGGCAGGACGCGGGCGTCGTGGAGGTCGGAGATGGCCACCTCCTCGCTGACCCTGCGGTAGTGGCGGCGGATCCGGTTCATCACGAGGTAGAGCAGCGCCATGATCGTCAGGGTGATCCACGCTCCCCGGGTGAGCTTGGTGAGCAGGACGATGACCAGGACCGTCCCGGTGCCCAGCACACCGATGGAGTTGATGATGCGGGCGCGGTGCATGCGCGAGCGGTCCCTGGGCTCGGTGGCGATAGTCAGCTCGCGCGTCCAGTGACGCACCATGCCCACCTGGGAGAGCGAGAAGGAGATGAACACGCCCACGATGTAGAGCTGGATGAGACGGGTCGTGTTGGCCTCGAAGCCGATGAGGAAGGCCACGGCCCCCAGCCACAGGACGATGATGCCGTTGGAGAAGGCCAGGCGGTCGCCGCGCTGGGAGAGCTGGCGGGGCAGGAACTCGTCACGGGCCAGGACGCTGGCCAGCACCGGGAACCCGTTGAAGGCGGTGTTGGCGGCCAGGACCAGGATCAGCCCGGTAACAGTGGCGACCAGGTAGAACATCGGGCGGAAGCCGGAGAAGACGGTGGCGGCGATCTGTCCGATCGCGGGGTCCTGGTGGTAGCCGTCCCCGACCGGGACGCCGTTGCGCAGGAGCTGGTGGGCCGGGTCCTCCACCATGCGCACGCCGACGGCGCCGGCCAGGTGGATGACGCTCATGAGCATCAGCGCGGCGATCACCCCCAGGAGCAGCAGCGTCGTGGCCGCGTTGCGGGACTTGGGGCGCTGGAAGCTGGGCACGCCGTTGGAGATCGCCTCCACGCCGGTCAGGGCCGCGCACCCCGAGGAGAAGGCCCGCAGGACCAGGAAGCCTCCGGCCAGGCCGGTCAGGCCATGCTCCCAGCCGGCGTGGGTGACGACGTCGAAGCCGGCCGACTCGGCCCGCCCGAGAGTCCCGGTCAGCTCCTGGACGAGCCCGACGACGGCCATGATGCCGATGACACCCATGTACAGGTAGGTGGGAATGGCGAAGGCCCGGCCCGACTCGCGTGAGCCGCGCATGTTGAGCACGGCCAGGACGGTGACGACCGCGACGGCGATCTCCACCTTGTAGGGGACCAGGGCGGGCAGGGCGGCCGCGAGGTAAGAGGTTCCCGAGGACACCGAGACCGCAACGGTCAGGACATAGTCGCTCAGCAGGGCCGAGGCCACCAGAAGCCCGGCGTGGGAGCCGAGATTGGCCGAGACCACCTCGTAGTCGCCGCCGCCCGAGGGATAGGCGTGGACGGTCTGGCGGTAGGAGGCCACGACGACGGCCAGGACGCCGACGACGGCCAGGGCCACCCACGACGACAGGGAGGTGGCCGCAACGCCGGCCACGGCCAGGGTGATGAGCACCTCATCGGGGGCGTAGCCCACGGAGGACAGGGCGTCGGAGGCGAATACCGGAAGGGCGATCCTCTTGGGCAGGAGCGTCTCCCCCAGAGCTCCGCTGGGAACAGGACGGCCGACGAGAAGCCGCTTGATGCGGTCTGCGAAGTCACGCACGTCTCCAGATGTTACGTCCGCGGCCCGACAACGGAGTACCGTCCTCCTCGTGCACTTCGTCATCATGGGCTGTGGCCGCGTCGGAGCGTCCATGGCTGTTCAGCTCGACCGCATGGGGCACTCGGTGTCCGTCATCGACCGCTCCTCGGACGCCTTCCGCCGTCTGCCCTCGGACTTCAACGGCCGCAAGGTCAAGGGGGTCGGTTACGACCGCGACGCCCTGGAGCAGGCGGGCATCGACGAGGCCTACGCCTTCGTCGCCGTGTCCAACGGGGACAACTCCAACATCGTGGCTGCGCGCGTGGCCAGGGAAAGCTTCGGCGTGGACAACGTCGTCGCCCGGATCTATGACTCGCGGCGGGCCGATGTCTACGAGCGCCTGGGCATCCCCACGGTGGCCACCGTGCGTCAGACGGCCGACCAGATGATGCGCCGTATCCTGCCGGGCTCCAGTGCCCGCGAGCTGGAGGACCCCTCGGGCACGGTGGCTCTCATCCAGCCCAATGCCTCCCCGCAGTGGGTCGGTACGACGATCGGGGTGTTGGAGGACCGCCTCAGAGTGCGGGTGGCCTGGATCTCACGCGATGCCACGGCGCTGCTGCCCGAGGCCGCCACCGTCATCCAGGAGCACGACCGACTGCACCTGGCGGTGAGCACCGACCGTATCGGCCAGGTCCGCCGCGCCCTGTCACACGCCCCGACCCAGGAGGCCTGAGCCATGCAGATCGTCATCGCCGGAGCCGGATCCGTGGGCCGTTCCATCGCCCGCGAGCTCATCAGCCACGGCCACGAGGTCACCCTCGTCGACCGTTCCACCGAGGCCATGCGCATCGCCTCGGTCCCGCAGGCCGACTGGCAGCTGGCCGACGCCTGCGACATCGACGCCCTGGAGCGCGCCGGGGCTGAGACCTGCGACGTTATCGTGGCCGCCACCGGGGATGACAAGGCCAACCTGGTCATCTCCCTGCTGGCCAAGACCGAGTACGGGGTGCCGCGCACGGTCGCGCGCGTCAACAACCCCAAGAGCGAGTGGCTCTTCGATGAGACCTGGGGCGTGGACGTGGCCGTGTCCACCCCGCGCTTCATGACGGCCCTGGTGGAGGAGGCCGTCAGTGTCGGCAGCCTGGTGAGCATCTTCCACTTCCACCAGTCGGGCGCCTCCATGCACGAGCTGACCCTGCCGGAGGACTCACCGGTCATCGGCGAGCTCGTCACCGACATCGAGCTGCCGCCGCACACGGTGCTGGCCGCGATCCTGCGCGACTACCGCCCCATCACACCGGACCGCGACGAGCGCTTCGAGCGCGGCGACGAGCTCATCTTCCTCACGGCGCGGGAGGGAGAGTCCAGCCTGAAGGAGCTGCCCCTCATCTTCACATGACGGTGGGCGGTGCTACCGCTCGACGGGAGCCTGGGCCTGGGCGATCCGGCTGGGGGCCACCAGCAGCCAGATGAACCACAGGGTCACGGCGTACAGCGGCACGCCCAGGATGAGGCGGGCCGCTCCGAGGTAGGACACGGCCTGGGCTCCGGCCAGGTAGAGGGGCACCTCGACGACGAGCCGCAGGGCGAACATGAGCGTCAGGACCCAGGTGCCCGCGTGGTAGCGGCGCCGAACATGGCGCAGGGCCGGCTCGGTGCGCCAGGCCGAGGGCAGTGCAGCGGGGTCGTCGTCGGCCTGTGGAGTCTCGGCGCGACCCGAGTCCCGGCTCGCCTGGCCTCCCTCGGCGTGAGCCGACTCGTCGGTGACGCGATGCCACAGAGTCATGAGGGCGCCCACGATCGGCCAGCCGATGAGCAGGGAGACCAGGCAGGCGACCAGCCAGGCCGCGTTAATCATGAGGCCGGTGGCGTAGAAGTTGGAGGCGTCGCCACTGCGCCAGGCCCACAGGGCCGAGACCAGGACCAGCGCAATCCCACCGACGACCTGAGCCGGGGACTGACGCTGTACCAGGCGGGCCACGAGGCAGATGGCGCTGATGGCCAGGGAGGCGATCAGGGCCGCCACCAGTGCGACGGGCCGCACCGCCATGACCAGGACGAACATGAGGGTGGGCACCACTGACTCGAGGATGCCGCGCCACCCGCCCACGGCGGCCATGGCGTCGAAGCGCTCGGAGTCGATGGCCCCCAGGCCCGTACGGGTGGTTCCAGTGGAACGGCTGCTCATTCGATGGTCCTTCCCGCAGGTGGCTGCCGGTTGCTACTGCCCCGGCCCCAGCAGGCGATAGGCGGGGTTGTGGATCTGCTGGCGGTGGGTGCCGTCGGCGACCCGCCCCTCAGCGAGAAGATGGGCCCCTGGCTTGATGCCGGGGATGCGTCGCCGTCCCCACCACACCAGGTCGATGCTGCCGGTGCCGTCGTAGAGCTGCCCGACGAGAATGGGCTTGTCCTGGCTCGAGCGGTAGGTGACCGCCTGCAGCACTCCGGAGACGCAGGTCCGCTGGCGCGAGGTCAGTGAGCCGATCGGATCGGTGCCCCGCCGGCTGGCGGAGCGCTCCTCATCCTCGGCCTCCAAGTGCTCGCGACTGGTGCGCAGCGACTCGTAGAGCCGCTTGACCCGCGCCGACAGCGCCCCCATCTAACGCACTTCGGCGATGGTCGGTCCGGGCGCCAGCGGGTCAATGCCGGGCAGGTCCTCGGCCTCGGGACCGGTGACGGCCCCGGGCGCGTGCAGGGGCAGGATCTCGCGAGGCGGACGGGCCTGACCATCGCGGACGACGACGATTCCGCGCAGCACCTCCCGCAGCGCCTGGGCGGAGTGCTCGGAGGAGGCGGCGGGCCCCTGGAGGACGCCGCGCAGGAACCAGCGGGGGCCGTCGATCCCCAGGAACCGGATCGTGCCGGTCGTCATCGTGCCGTCGGGGCCGCGCATGGGCAGGTGAGCGACCAGCTCGGTGCCGTGCTCCCCGTGGCTCTCCTCGTAACGGGCACCGTTCCCGGCGAGCTCGTTGGCGATGTCACCGCGCAGCTCGTCCCAGATGCCCGCGGTGCGCGGCGCTGCGAAGGCCCGCAGCTCGAGCGCCGAGCCACCCAGCGCCAGGACGACGGCGGTGACGGTACCGTCGGGCGCCTGCTCCAGGCGCAGCTGCATCCCGTCGACGGCCGGGACCTGCAGCGAGCCCAGGTCGATGCGGGGCACCTCCTCCTGGTCCTCGGGCAGCTCACTGAGGTCCCAGGGGCCGGAGGCGGCGTCGTCGCCGAGGTCGCGCCCGAGGACGGACTCGTCAGAATCGGTGGTTGCGTCGTCACGACGGCGCGAGAACAGTCCCATGGGGATCTCCTGAGTTGGGTGGGAGCGTCAGCCGGCGCAGTCGGCGCACACCGGAAGACCGGTCGCCTCGTCGACGAAGGCCAGCTGGCTGCGGTGATGGACGAGGAAGCACTCCGAGCAGGTGAACTCGTCCTCGAGCTGGGGCACGACGTGAACGCTCAGCTCCTCCCGGGACAGGTCCGCCCCGGGAAGCTCGAAGCCCTCGGCGGCCTCGTTCTCGTCCTCCTCGATCGCGGCGGATGACTGGTCCTTCTGCCGCGAGGTCAGCTCTTCGATGGAATCGGCCTCGGGCTCGTCATCATTCTTGCGCGGGGCGTCGTAGTCGGTCGCCATGGCCTCGTCACTCTTTCTGTCGACGGCTCTCGGGTGACCTTCACAAGGCGGGAGCTGAGCCGTGCACGCGCGCCGGCGTCGTGCCGACGATTCGGCGCTCCCGTCCCGGAAGGCACGCGCACAATAGCACCGCCAGGTGGGCCGTCAAGCCAAATCGCCCGACGAAGGAGCACGATTGGCTTGCAGTGTGTCCATCCCGGGGGATTTCACGAGGGTATTCACACCTGCTTCACATGTGGCACACCGATGCGCCTCCCACGGCTGGGCGCCTGCGGATGGCAGGCTGTGGGGCACAGTGGAGCATATCGTGCTGACACGGGATGAAGGAGGCCCCACCCATGGTCGAACTCGAGCTGCTGGGTGCCAACGGTGACACGATTGTCATGACCGACGAGGACGGCGAGCGTTACAGCATCGTCGTCGACGACGCCCTCAGGGCCGCGGTGCGCCGTGACCGCGGAGCGATCCTGCCCCCGTCGGGGACGGTCGCCGAGGCGCCGGCTCCCCTGCGCCCCCGGCAGCTCCAGGCCTACATGCGCGCCGGCGCGACCGCTGCTGAGGTAGCGATCAGCACGGGCATGGACGTGGAGCACGTGCGCCGTTTCGAGGGTCCGGTGCTCGCCGAGCGCCAGTGGGCCGTCTCGCAGGCCCAGTCCTGCCGGATCGGCTGGGAGAAGGACTCCCCCCTCCTCGGAGAGCTGGTGGTGGACCGCCTGGCCACGCGCGGCGTCGACCCCTCCAGCCTCGAGTGGGACGCGCTGCGCGAGGGCCGCGACCCCTGGCTCATCATGGTGACCTTCGTGCAGTCCGCCGAGGAGAAGCAGGCACGCTGGTCACTGGACCTGACCGCCCGCGCGGTTCACGCCCTGGACGACGAGGCGCGCTGGCTCACCGAGGCCGGAGCGGGAACCAAGCGCCCGGCCGTCTTCGACCAGGACTCCAAGGCCCCTGGGGCCTCAGCCTCTGCGCCGTCGGCCCAGTCGGGGCACTCCCCCGCGGCCGCAGGCTCAGCGGCCGGCAGCGCGGTCTCGGCGGCCTCCGCCCCGGCCGCGGCCTCCGGCGAGTCCACCGGGCTGGCCGTCGAGATGCCCGCCGGGATGCTGCCGGTTCGGGAGTACGGTCGCCCCACCAGCGGCGCCATGTCGGCCGATGACACCGACGCACTGCTGGCCGACCTGGCCTCCAGCCGGGGCCGGCGCGTCGAGGTGGAGATGCCCCAGGATGACGACCTGAGCGGCTTCGCCGGTGAGGGTAACGCGGATGAGGACGCCTTCACCGATCCCCACGGCATCGACTACACCAGCAGCCCTGAGAGCCCCGAGGTCCCCTCACCCCCGGCCCGGGGCATGGAGGAGCGCCACGCCGAGGCCGGCTCCAGGGCCGACGATGAGCCCTTGGAGCAGACCGCGGGCCTGAGCGCGCAGGTCTACTCGATGTCGGAGCGCAGGCGTCTGCACACCGGCAACCATCCGGCCGGAACCCGGCTGGTGACAGCCTCCAGCGCCCCCTCGGCGGCGCCGTCCGCCCCGAGCCCCGCGGTGGAGCGCATCCCCGTGGGACGTCGAGCACCGCTGGGGGCGGACAGCCCCACTGAGCCGGTGCCGGAGATCCCCATGCCCTCGCGCTCCGAGGTCCTGGCCAAGGCCTCCCCCGGCCCGTCTGCCGCCTCGGCGGCGGGTACGCAGGAGCCCCTGCCCGACATGCCCAGGACACCTCCGGCCAAGAAGAAGTCCCGCCGTCGCTCACGGCGCTCCGTACCCTCCTGGGACGAGATCGTCTTCGGAGCCAGGCCCGAGTAGCCCTTGCGGAGCCGCCGAGCAGCTCCCGAGTAGCCAAGCTCTCAGGCCTCGGTGATGAGCAGCGGCACCTCGGTCTCAGCCGGGGTGAAGGAGCCGTGAACGCCGGGCATGGCGATGGCGGCCTCGGAGTGGACCCGGGGGTCCACGAGGACCCAGTTCTCGGCCATGGCCACGACAACGTCCCCGACGACGCCCCGTGCTCGCGCGCCAAGGACACCCAGGTGCTCACCGGCCTGCTCCCTGGTCCCGATCCACATCGCCCGATCCCCCAGGACGTGGCGGTAGCGCTGGGCCACCTCGGCGGCCAGGTCCACGTCACCATCGGCAACGTGCAGGTGCGTCAGCCTGGGCTCGCCGGCCACGGCGACGACGTCACGGACGAGCTCGCGGTGGGCGCTCAGGTCGATGCGGTGGTCGGGATCGGTGTCGACCATGCCATGGTCGGCGCTGAGGAGGATCCTGGTTCCGGCGGGAACACGGCGGGCCAGCTCGGCCATGGCGGCGTCGAGGCGCTCGAGCTGGGTCAGCCACTGCTCACTGAGCCACCCGTGCTTATGACCGGTCTTGTCCAGCTCGCCGACGTAGAGGTAGACCAGCGGGGTGCCGCGGCGCAGGGCTCCGGCAGCCAGGCCAGGCCGGTCCTCCAGCCGGTCGGCCCCCAGGTGCGAGGCGCCTCGTAGGGCGGCCTCGGTCAGGCCGGAGCCGGCAAACCGGCTCGGTCCGATGCTCACCGCGCTCCCGGCCGGGAGACGTTCGAAGATCGTGGGTACGTCCTGCCAGGACCTGGGGCTGGGGACGTTGTCCCCCTTCCAGGTGATGAGGCTGAGGACCTGATCGGGGCCGGGGACGGCGGAGGCATCAAGAGGGGACCGCAGGCGGGGGTTGAGCACCGAGTAGCCGACCATGCCGGTGGTGCCGGGCAGGGCGGAGGTGCCCAGCATGGTCAGGGCCGCAGCCGTCGTCGAGGGCCGGCAGGTGAGGATTCCTGCGCCGACGGCGCCAGCCGCGGCCTCGCGCTGCGCCAGCCACTGGCGCAGGGTGGGGGTGTGCCCGCGACGCTGACGAAGCATCTCCAGGCCCAGACCGTCCACGAGGACGACAACGGTTCCCGGGCCGCCACCGGCCTCCCCCGGCTCACCGGCCGGCTCGATGCCCCAGCTACGGGCGACCGCCCGGGCACGGGCGTCGGAGATGACTGGTTCACCGGGGCCACCGGTGGGGCTGAGGACGGCATCATGGCCGGTATCGCCTTCGTACTCGGTGTCAGCCAGGCTCAGTCCGGCACTGACGGCGCCCACCGCCAGGACATAGCGGAGCGCAGGATCCTGCGGACAGTCCAGGGCGGGAGGAGGTACGGACTGTCCGCCGGCGGTCAGGGAGCCCACCCCCGGCCCCGTCACAGGGCGGCGGCGCGGGCCGCCATCTGTGAGAGCCGGCCGGCGAAGGTCTCGGCGCGGGCCAGGGCGGCTGCGCCCTCCACGCCCGCGGCCACGCGGATGACGACGTCGTCGGGCACGGACACACCGGTCATGCCGTGGTCGGCCTGACAGTCGGGGTCGCCGCAGGTGGCCGGCTCCATGTCGATACGGCGCACCGAGCCCCAGGAGACCGCGATCGTCATCTCGGTAAGGGTTCCTCCACCCCGGGCGGGGTCGGCCACGCCGCGGGTCAGGGCCATGGAGCGGATACGGCTGAGCGGGACGGCCTCGCTGGTGGCCAGGGCGCCGGGGCTGCCGTCGTCGCGAGGGGTGTCGTCAACGTGGACGATGATGAGACGGCTGGGGGTCAGGGCCAGGACGGTCAGGTGGCGGTGGACCGCCTCGGCGAAGGTGGTCTCGGACTGGACCATGCCGGAGAGGATCTCCTCCTCGCCCGTGGCCAGGAGGAGGGTGTCAAGCACCAGCTCGGGGTAGTAGCCGGCGAGCTCCACCTGCTGCACCAGGTCTGCGAAGGCCTCCTGGGACGCCTCGTGCGAAGCGGGACCGGTGGCCGAGCTGCGGCCTGAGTGGGTCGTCATGGTCGCCATTGTGCCATCGTCCGCCCCTGCGCCGTCGAGCACCGGTGTGCCCTTGCTCGAGGCGGGCCGATCGCTGCCGGCGGGCGCGTCTGACCTGTCACGCCCGGGTGTCGTGGTTTGTTTTCGGCCCGATTCCTCGGAGAATGCGCCCATGCCGAAGTCTGCCACCACCCGGACTCCTCCCCCGACCGACGGGGAGATCGTCGATCTCGACCTGTCCACGGAGATGCGCACCAGCTTCCTGGAGTACGCCTACTCCGTCATCTACGCGCGCGCCCTGCCTGACGCCCGCGACGGGCTCAAGCCGGTTCAGCGCCGCATCCTGTTCCAGATGGATCGGATGGGGCTGCGCCCGGATCGTCCGCACGTGAAGTCCTCCCGGGTCGTGGGCGATGTCATGGGGCGGCTCCACCCTCACGGGGACACCGCGATCTATGAGGCGCTGGTGCGTCTGGCCCAGCCCTTCACGATGCGCCTGCCGCTCATTGACGGTCACGGCAACTTCGGTTCTCTGGACGATGGGCCGGCGGCCCCCCGCTACACCGAGGCGCGTCTGGCCGCCTCGGCCCTGGCGCTGACGGCGGACCTGGATGAGGACACGGTCGACTTCTCCCCCAACTACGACTACACGCTCACCGAGCCCGAGGTGCTGCCGGCGGCCTTCCCGAACCTGCTGGTCAATGGCGCGGCAGGTATCGCGGTAGGTATGGCCACGAACATGCCGCCGCACAACCTGGTGGAGGTGGTGGCCGCCGCCCGGCACCTGCTGACTCACCCGGAGGCGAGTCTGGAGGAGCTCATGGCCTTCGTGCCGGGGCCGGACCTGCCCGCCGGCGGCATGATCGTGGGCCTGGACGGGATCCGGGAGGCCTACCGCACGGGGCGCGGCAAGTTCCTCACGCGGGCCACCGCTCACGTGGAGTCCGTCTCCCCGCGCCGCAAGGGCATCGTGGTCACCGAGCTGCCCTACATGGTGGGGCCGGAGAAGGTCATCGCCCGTATCAAGGAGGCGGTGGGCTCCAAGAAGCTCCAGGGCATCACCGACGTCGCCGACCTCACCGACCGCAAGCACGGCACCCGCCTGGTCATCAGCGTCAAGAACGGTTACAACCCCGAGGCGGTCCTGGCCCAGCTCTACAAGCACACGCCGCTGGAGGACTCCTTCGGCATCAACAACGTCTCCCTCGTGGACGGCCAGCCCCACACCCTGGGGCTGCGCGAGCTGCTGGAGGTGTTCGTGCGCCACCGCCTCACGGTGGTCACCCGGCGCACCCGGTTCCGCCTGGGCAAGCGTCGCGAGCGCGCCCACCTGGTGGACGGCCTGCTCATCGCCATCCTCGACATCGATGAGGTCATCGCCGTCATCCGCTCCTCCGATGACGCCGCCACGGCGCGCACCCGGCTCATGCAGGTCTTCGACCTCACCGAGCCGCAGGCCGGCTACATCCTTGAGCTCCAGCTGCGCCGGCTCACGAAGTTCTCGGTCATCGAGCTGGAGAAGGAGCGCGACGAGCTGGCCCGGGAGATCGAGGCCCTCGAGGCGATCCTGGCCGACGACGTGCTGCTGCGGCGCGTGGTCTCCCGTGAGCTGGCGGCCGTGGCCGAGCAGTTCGGCACCCCGCGGCGCACGGTGCTGCTGGAGGCCTCCGGTGAGCGCGTGACGTCGTCGGCCGCTGCTGCGACTGCGGACGACGCCTCCGCCTCAGATCGGGGTGCGAAACGGGCCGGTGGCGCCGCTCAGCCGATGACGCTCATGCCCAGCGCCTCCCCGGTGCCGCTGACCGTCCCCGACGACCCGTGCCGGGTGCTGCTGTCAGCCACTGGACTGGTGGCGCGCACTGCCGGCGCCGAGCCGGTGGCCCGCACCGGTGGGCGCCAGCCCCACGACGCCCTGACCTCCCAAGTGGCCACCACGGCGCGTGGGCGCATCGGCGCGGTCACCGACACCGGGCGGCTGGTGCTGCTCGACGTCGTCTCCACCACGGAGGTGCCCCGCACCGAGGGGGCCCCGGGGCTGGCCGGTGCGACTCAGGTTCGCCAGCTGGTGGACATCGAGCCGGAGGAGAAGGTGGTGGGGCTGGTCCCGGTGGGCTCGGCCGACAACCCACCGATCGTCCTGGCCACGGCTGAGGGCGTCATCAAGCGGGTCAAGCCCGGTGACGAGCCCAGGAACGCCGGGAGCTGGGAGGTCATCTCTCTGTCCGAGGGCGACCGGGTGGTCTTCGCCGGCACCGCGGCGGACACGGACTTCCTGTCGCTGGTGACCTCCGACGCCCAGCTGCTGCGGTTCCAGGCCGCCAAGGTGCGTCCGCAGGGCCGGGGCGCCGGCGGCATGGCGGGGATCTCGCTTCATGAGGGCGCCCGAGTCATCGCCGGTGCGGCGGTTCCTGAGGAACTTCTGGCCGAGGCGGTCGTGGTGACGGTGGCGGGCTCCGAGGGTTCACTCCCGGGCACCGGCGGGGGCAGTGTCAAGGTCACCCCCTTGGATCGCTACCCGGCGAAGGGACGGGCCACGGGCGGGGTCCGGTCGCACCGGTTCCTGCGCGGTGAGGACGAGCTCGTCGTGGCCTGGGTGGGGGTGGCCCCGCCGCGGGCACTACGCGAGGGCGGCAAGCCGATCGCGCTGCCGGAGCCCGATGAGCGGCGTGACGGCTCCGGCTCACCGCTACCGGCCCCCATCATCGGAATCGGCTGACGGGGCCTGTCGCAGCAGCGTCTCGGGGATCCGGCCACGAGCAGGGCGGCTGTGCCTACAGTGGCACATGGCCGACCAACCCTCCGCAGACCTGCTTATCAAGGACGCGCGCATCGTCCCTTTCCGGTCCCGCACCGAGCTGGGTGCGCTGCACCGAGGTGACCCTCACCCCGGCGCCTCGGCCGCGCCGCCGCCTCCGGGTGAGCCCGTGGATGTGCGTATCAAGGCGGGCCGGGTCGTCGAGGTGGGGCGGGGGCTGAGTGCTCCCGGGACACGGGTCCTTGATGCCGAGGGCTCCTTCCTCATCCCTGGCCTGTGGGACGCTCACGCCCACCTGGACATGGAGGCGGCGCGCTCGGCGCGCATCGACACGCTGGCCACCCGCAGCGCTGAGGAGGCCCTGGAGCTGGTGGCCCGGGCGCTGCGGGATCATCCGGCCGGTTCGCGGCCGGCCACGATCCAGGGCTTCGGGCACCGTCTGTCCAACTGGCCCCGGGTGCCCACGGTCGCCGAGCTCGACGCCGTCACCGAGGAGGTTCCCACGCTGCTCATCTCCGGGGACGTGCACTCCGGGTGGCTGAACTCGGCGGCACTACGTGTCTTCGGCCTGCCGGGGGCCAGCGCTCAGGACCCGGGGGCGCCGATGAAGGAGGACCCGTGGTTCGCCTTGCTGGACCGCCTCGATGAGGTCCCGGGGACGCGAGAGCTGCGGGAGTCCGGCTACCGGCAGGTCCTGGCTGACATGCTGTCCCGGGGCGTCACCGGCGTGGTGGACATGAGCTGGTCGGAGGATCCCGATGACTGGCCGCGGCGCCTGAGGACCATGGCGGAGCAGGGCGTTCTTCCCCAGGTGCTGCCCCGCATCCGCATCGGGGTCTACCGCGACAAGCTGGAGCGGTGGATCGCCAAGGGCTTGCGCACCGGGACCGGGCTGGCCGGCTCCCCGCGCCTGCCCGACGGTTCCCCGGTGCTGGTTCAGGGGCCACTCAAGGTGATCGCCGATGGCTCGATGGGCTCGGGCAGCGCGCACGTGTGCCAGCCCTATCCGGCCGAGCTGGGCCTGGAGCACGCCTGCGGCGTGGTCAACATCGACCGGGCCGAGCTCACCGACCTCATGGCCCACGCCTCCCGGCAGGGTTATGAGATGGCCATCCACGCCATCGGGGACGCGGCGGTCGACGACGTCGCCGCGGCCTTCGCCCGCTCAGGCGCCGCCGGCCGCCTGGAGCACGCCCAGCTGCTGCCGGCCGACGCCCTCGACGAGCCCGACGGGGCGCTCAGGCGCCTGGTGGGCTGCGGCATCGAGCTGTCGGTTCAGCCGGCCCACCTCATTGACGACTGGGCGGCCGTGAGCCGGGTGTGGCCGGGGCTGGAGGGGCGCACCTACGCCTTCGCAGACATGGTGGCCGCCGGGTCCCTGCTCCAGCTGGGCTCGGACGCGCCGGTGGCACCCTTGGACCCGTGGCTGGCCATGTCGGCGGCCGTGGGACGCCGGACGCCGGATGGCTCGGTGTGGTCGCCGGATCAGCGGCTGACGGCAGAGGAGGCGCTGGCGGCCAGCGTCAACGGGGCCGGCCCGGTGGCGGTGGGCTCTCAGGCCGACCTGGTGCTCCTGGCCGAGGATCCCCTGCGCGTCGGGGCCGAGGAGCTTGCGGGCGTTCGCCCAGTGGCCACCATGGTGGCCGGAGCTGTGGCCTGTCTACAAGGGTGAACCGCCCGGGAGACGCACGCCCCGCTCAGACGTCGAGGGCGTAGAGGATGGTGCCGCGGGTGGGCACGTAGCCCAGGGACTCATACAGGTCCACGGCGCCGCTGGGGTTGTCGGTGTCGACGCCTGCGGCGGCGTACTCCATGCCGTCGGCGGCGTAGGCGCGCATGGCGGCCACCAGCAGCGCGGGCCCGATCTGGCGGTGGCGGTAGTCGCTGAGGACCCCGAGCACGTCGGTGTAGCCCTCCCGCCAGCCCAGTGCCTGCCAGTCCTGCTCGTAGCGGCCCGAGCGCAGGTAGCCGGCGACGCGGGCGCGGTCCCCGGAGCGGTCCATGGCCACGAAGCTCCACTGCGGTGCGAAGTAGGCGCTGCCGGCGGTCCAGTCCTCGGGGGTGACGTTCTCCGTCTCCCAGGTCTCGGCCATGGCCTGGTTGTAGGCACGACGGACGTCGTCGTCGATCTCGGGGGTCCACGGGTCGATGGTGATGAAGCCGTCCAGGTCCACCTCGGGGATCTCGTCACCGAGGAAACGGCGCACCTCCCGGTACCAGCGCATGGGCTCGAACCCCATGTCCTTGAGGTGGTCCTGCATACGTTGGTCATCCTCCATGACGGTGGTGACCACGTGGGCGGGGACCTGGGCCGAGCCCTTGCCCGGCACGGAACCTGCCCGCTCGGCGCCCACGAGGTGGCGGGCCCGCTCGGCCTGCCAGTGCAGAAGAGCACGTCCGATACCGCGCTTGCGCATGGCCGGATCCACGGTGCCGGTCATGGAGGCGTAGATCTCCCCGGCCGGGCGCAGGCGCACCAGGCCGAAGGCGCGCATGACGCCGTCGGTGTCGCGCCCGGCGACCCCGGAGTAGGTGGGGTCGAGGAAGTACTCGGCCGTCTCCTGCTCACTGGTGCGGAAGGGCGGGTTGTCGACGTCCTCGGCCCGGGAGATGAGCGCGGCCAGCTCGTGGTTGTCCTCCGGGCCCAGCGGCCGCCAGGTCAGCTCCCGTGACAGGGACGAGCGGGGCCCCGGGCGCAGGATGGGCCAGGGTGAGGATCCCGCCCGGCGGATGCCGTAACCGGGTGCCATCAGCACACCTCCCTCATGCGGACGAATAATGACGATCAGTCGGTGAACAATACGCCTCGGCCTGCGTCGGGCCGTGACACGAAGGTTACTGACCCTACCTGAAGGAGCGGCCGAGACCTGACGCGGGGGTCAGGCGTCAATGCGCTCGCGATCAACGTCACGAGCGCCTTCGACGATGAAGTCGCGGCGGGGCTCGACCGAGGAGCCCATGAGGAGCTCGAAGACGGACTCGGCCTCCATGATCTGGGCCTCGTCCCCCAGGGTGATGCGCCGCAGGGTCCGGTGCTGGGGCTCCATGGTGGTCTCGGCGAGCTGGTGGGCGTCCATCTCCCCCAGGCCCTTGTAGCGCTGGGGCTCCTTGAAGCTGCGGCCCGCGCGCTCCAGGCGACGCAGGGTGGTGACGAGCTCCTCGTCGGAGTAGGTGTAGATGATCTCCTTCTTGCGTCGCCCCGAGCCGGAGACCTCGATGCGGTGCAGGGGCGGGACGGCGGCGAAGACCCGGCCCGCCTCGATCATGGGGCGCATGTAGCGGAAGAAGAGGGTCAGCAGGAGGGTGCGGATGTGGGCGCCGTCGACGTCGGCGTCGGTCATGAGGATGACCTTGCCGTAGCGGGCGGCCTCCAAGTCGAAGGTGCGTCCGCTGCCGGCGCCCACCACCTGGATGATGGCCGAGCACTCGACGTTGCGCAGCATGTCGGCCTGGGAGGCCTTCTGCACGTTGAGGATCTTGCCGCGGATCGGCAGGAGCGCCTGGAACTCGGAGTCGCGGGCGTTCTTGGCGGTTCCCAGGGCGGAGTCTCCCTCGACGATGAACAGCTCGGAGGCGGCGACGTCGTCGCTGCGGCAGTCGGCGAGCTTGGCCGGCAGGGAGGAGGTCTCCAGGGCGGTCTTGCGGCGGGTGATCTCCTTGTGCAGGCGCGCCGAGACGCGGGCGCGCATCTCGCCGACGATCTTCTCCTCCAGGGCGCGCGCCTGGGTCTTGAGGTCTCGTTTGGAGGAGGTCAGTAGGGCGGTGAGCTCGCGCTCGACCACCTTGGAGACGATCTGGCGCACGGGCCCGGTGCCCAGGACCTCCTTGGTCTGGCCCTCGAACTGGGGCTCGGGGACGCGCACGGTGATGACGGCGGTCAGGCCCGCCATAATGTCGTCCTTCTCGACGCGGCCGTCCTTGGCGGTGAGCTTCAGGGCCCGGGAGTCGGCCTCGATGCGCTTGCGCAGCACCTTGGTGAGGGCCTGCTCGAATCCGGTCAGGTGGGTGCCGCCCATGGGGGTGGCGATGATGTTGACGAAGGAGCGTTCCGTGGTGTCGTAGCCGATCCCCCAGCGCAGGGCGACGTCGACCATGCAGGTGCGCTCGACCTCCACGGGGCGCAGGTGCCCGCTGGCGCGGTCGAGCTGCTGGACGGTCTCGGTGTAGGTGCCCTCACCGGTGAGGCGGAAGGTGTCGGTGACCGAGCCGTCGGAGGCCAGGAAGTCGACGAAGTCGGCGGTGCCGCCCAGGGCCTGGAAGACCTCGACGCCGTCGTCATCGCCGGTGTCGAACAGGTCGCCGCGGTTCTCGGTGGCGTTCTTGGCGGCCGCCCGCAGGGTGACCTCGTGGACGGCATCGTCGGTCTCGCCGGCGTCGGCGGCCGGCGTGGTGGAGGCGGCGATGGCCTCGGCCTCGGGGCGCTTGTCCTCCAGGCGCAGGGTGAGGCCCGGAACGAGGAAGCTGGTCTGGCGCAGGCGGGCGCGCAGGGCGGCGGCGTCGTACTCGGTGGGCTTGGGGAAGATCTGGGGGTCGGCCCAGTAGCGGACCCGGGTTCCGGTCACGCCGCGGCGCACCTTGCCGATGACGCGCAGCTCGGAGGCCTTCGTGAACCCGGTGAAGGGTGAGGAGGGGCTGCGCCCGGCGGAGTCATCGAAGATGCCGGGCTCGCCGCGGTGGAAGCTCATGGCGTAGGTCTTGCCGCCACGGTCGACCTCGACGTCCATGCGCTCGGCCAGGGCGTTGACGACGGACGCCCCCACGCCGTGCAGGCCGCCGGCGGCGCCGTAGGAGCCACCGCCGAACTTCCCGCCGGCGTGCAGCTTGGTGTAGACGAGCTCGACGCCGGTCAGGCCGGAGGAGGGCTCGATGTCCACGGGCACTCCGCGCCCGTTGTCACGCACCTCGATGGAGCCGTCGTCGTGGACGGTCACCGAGATGTCATCGCCGTGCCCCTCGAGGGCCTCGTCGACGGCGTTGTCGACGATCTCCCACACGCAGTGCATGAGACCGCGCTGGTCGGTGGAGCCGATGTACATTCCCGGGCGCTTGCGCACGGCCTCGAGCCCCTCCAGGACGGAGAGGTGGCGGGCGGAGTAGTCGCCCCGGCTGGTCTTGTTCTCAGATGAGGGCACGCTGGGAATCTAGCCGATCAGTGCCGCCAGCGCCTTGTGCCCCGCCGCGGTGCGCGTGTGGCGTCATGCGTCATGCAGCCACGCCCGAGGCCGTTGGGCCCCTATGTCAGCGGGAGGGCTGGGCTCACCCGCGCGCTGCCGATCCCGCGGTCGGCCTTGCCCAGGCGGAAGCGCACCCGCCTCTTGAGCACGGTGCCGGAGACGGCCCGCCCGTCCACCAGCCCCTCGCCGGGCAGGAGCGTGAAGGTCCATCGCTCGGCGTAGTCGGAGTCGGGGACGAGCCCGGGCGGGCACTGCAGGAGGCGGGCTCCCCAGACCTGACGGGTCATGAGGGTGCGGGTATCGACGCCGTCGACCTCGAAGAGCTCCGCGGCGGCGGTGATGTCCTCATGGCTTCCCGCCGAGATCCCGTACTGGCCGACGACGCCGGCGACCACCATCCAGCCGTCCTTGGCCAGCGTGGTGCTCCCGGCAGGACCGGTGGGCCCGACGAGGTCGATCCCCTCCCCCAGGGCCGGGTCGACGAAGTCCTCGGCCAGATCGGGCTGCTGACCGCGGCGGATGCTCAGCTCCATGGTCCCGCGGGTGTCGAGTCGGTTGCTGGCCGGGATCGCCAGGAGCCCGTAGTCGACGTCGTCGGAGAAGCGGAATGGGGCGAAGTGCTCCCTTAAGCGGGCCACTGCGCGCTCGGCCCGCGCCCAGCGGGCACCGCCTCCGTCTCCTGCGCCCTCGTCCAGGCACTCGGCGACGACCTCGGCGGGCGGCCGCAGCCCCACGGACTCCAGCCGCTGACGAAGGGCCGCGTTGGTCGCCCAGCCCGAGCGCTCCAGGCGCGCGATCTCACGGTCGCGGAACTCCTGCACCACCGACATCCCGACTGCTCCCTCCCGAGTCCTGCACTGTGACAGCTCACCACGGCCACTCTCCAGCATTCACCCGATCGGTCGGCTCTGTGGTGACGTGCGCCATGACGCCGGTGCGCCGTGGGCGAAAGCGCGTGCGCCTCAGGCGGAAACGGCCGTCCCTGACGGGTGGGAGTGCCTGTGTCATGATGCAATGCGGTCCATGAGCACAACCGGAACCTCAACCGCCACACAGGCGGTGACCACCCTGGATGAGCAGACCACTCCTGCCACCGACTCCGCCGAGCGCCCGCTGACCACAGCCGACCGCTGCGACGTCTGCGACGC
>ERZ772932.166-NODE-166-length-38892-cov-135.245179_pt1 | contig 38892 bp, 58 predicted proteins | sample MGYA00511684_ERZ772932 | MGnify/ENA primary metagenome ERZ772932 (study PRJEB29015, sample SAMEA2738078) | human oral metagenome | biome: human oral; feature: human-associated habitat; material: saliva | place: China | collected 2210 ...
ACAAGCCCCCCGAACCTCAAAGAAGGAGAAAAACATGGACATGCACGCCGCAACCCAGGCGTTCAACGAAGCTGCCACAAAGGCATGGACCAACTGCGACATCGTCGGTGTCCCCGGCTGCCCCGGCTTTACGTTTGCCGGCCCGGCCTGCCCCACAGAGGGGTTCTTCGTAGCTATCGCCTACAACGGACGCGAGATCGCCCGCGTTGACGGCGACGGCCTCGACCCGATGACGGCACACTTCTACCCGACCCCGCGTGAGGTTGTCGCGCTCGCCGACTTCAAGCACGTTATCAAGATGATTCGCCAGGGTTTCCTTCTCCCCCTTGACTCCGATTTCAACTACTGGCTCGCAAACAGTGACAGCTCTAGCTACCACTGGGAGTTCGACTCAGGAATCGGTGTTGTGTCTCCCGCCGAGGCCTGACAACAAGGGAAAGCCCCCACCGCCCAGAAACGGGTCGGTGGGGGCTTTGCGTGATGCGGGGGCTTAGGGGTGGACGGTGGTCGGCCAGGAGGCCATGAGGCCGCCCGCGCCCTTCCCGAGCGCGGTCTGCGCCTGCCCCGCGTTCGTGATGATGTGCGCAATTGTGGGCTTTCCGGTCGCGGTGAGTTGCTGCCACGCGGCGGCGGGCGCGTTCCATTCGAGGCCGAGCACGTCCCAGCGGGAGGTATCGGCGGTGGCGAGCTCGTTTGGGTACATCATGCACATGGTGCGGTATCCGCGTGCCTTGGCGCGGTCCACGGACCCGGCGTTGACAAAGTGCTTCCACAGCACCCGGCGTTCGGGGTGGCCGTTGAAAGCGTCATCGAGCAGATCGTACAGGTCCAGTTCGGCCTGTAGGTCAGAGCTGTTCGCGTCCTGCTTCGATGAGGTCACCTTGTGGTCAATGGCGAGGACGACGTCGTCGGGGATCTGCTCGAGTAGGTCGGTGAACCTCATGAGCGGCCCCGACGCTTGTCGCAGGGTTTTCAGCGTGTCCCACGGCGTGGACCAGATCGGTAGCTTCGTGCCGGGCACGACGCGCTCCGTCGTCCAGTCGTGAATCATCACGTATTCGCCAGACGCGCACCGGCGTAGGGAGATTTCGAGCGCCTTGAAGCCAGCGCGCAGGGACGCGTCGAGGCCCGCCTGCGTGAATTCCGGGTACTCGGTGCCCCCGAGGCGGTGACTGATGTAGAAGGGCCGCTTCGCTAGGAACTCAGCGACCAGGTCACGAGAGGCGCCCGCCGGGGTTGCGGTACGTGGTCGCAGGGGGATGTCGCCGCCTTCGCGTCGGCGGCGGTACAGGCGGCCCGTCACGTCCCCACCGTCACGACGACGCACGCGCAGCACGCGGCCCACCGGGACGTTTTCGACGGCGTCACGCATTGGGCACCACCACCTGGACGCCCGCGCCGTTCGAGGTCTGCGTGTTCGGGTAGGTGACCGTGAGGTCGCCCGCCTGTGCGGTGCGGCGCGCCACGAGCACGGTCTGCAGGTTGCTGCCTTCCTGGGTGGCGAACTCAAGGCGATCCCACCCCGTGTTGATGGTGACCTGGTCGGCGGTTTCCGGCGCCGTCGTGCGCTCAAACGCGAACCCGAGCGTCAGGCCGGTCGTCGTGGGAACCTCGGGGGCCGTGCAGGTGCCCGTCTCAGTGGGTTCGGCCTGGCGCTTCTTGACCTGGCCGACAACGGGGGTGCCGCCGCCGCGGGTGTTGACGGCTGCCCAGGCGGCCTCGACGGGATGCGACGTGCGCACCGTCAGCTCGGGGGCCCAGGGGCCGACGGCCACCGTGAACCTCATGGTGCCGATCCAGTAGGGCTCGACGAGTGTCTCAAACCCGGCGGGGAAGGCGAATGACTGGCCGTTGACTGCCTTGGTGTTGACTGCGACGATCGCGCGATCGCCCGCCTGGCCCGCTGTCTTGATGGCGATCGTGTCGCCGATGTGCTGCCCGGCTGCGTGGCTAACCAGTGTCGGGCCCGCCGCGGGGTTCGGGCGGGTCTCTCCATGGTCGTCATGTCCCGGCGCGTCTGCCTGCTCGGTGAGCAGATAAACCGTGCCATCGGGGAGGGCTTCGGCTTCGGCGCGGGTGTTCACGATCTTGATGTCTGCGAGTGTCAGGGGCTTGCCCTGCTCGTCGACGAGGGGCGTCCCGCCGGGGCCGGGGGTTGGGGTGTCGGGCGTGACGGGCTGGGCGGTGAGGAGGTCGCCGAGCGTCATGGTCTGCCCGTCAGTGAGGGTCACGTCGCGTTCGGCGAGGAGACCTGTCGGGGAGGCGACGGACACGACGTAGCGGCCAGGCCGTAGTTCGGCGGTGACGTGCCCGTCGTCGCCCTCGCTGGTGACCGAGCCGGGGACGATGAGATCACCGTCAGGCGTGCGCGTGGGATTGGGGTTCGGGGTAGCGGTGATCGTGACGGTGACGGGCTGGCCGGTTGGCGACTTAACGCGGCCCTTGATGGTGGCAGTCATTGGTGGTCCTCACTGTGTAGCTGGGCGGTGCAGGGGGGTGCCCCGCCGCCCACGCCGCGAGCCTCGGGGGTCGTCGCGGCGCGGGGGCGGGTTACTTGGTGTCGCGGGCTTCTAGCGCCTCGATGCGGTCATAGATCGACTTATGCGTGTCGTGCGCGTGCGCGTCGATCAGGCGAGTCGCCGATTCGCGGGCGGTGCGTTCGTCGTGGATCTCCGCTGACATGCGGGCGCCGCGCTCATCGATGCGGTCGATGCGGGCCTTCAAGTCCGACAGGCTTTCGCCGTGGCTGTCGAGCGTGGACGCGACGCGGTCGACCGCTTCACTGACGGCCTTCACCGTGTCGCGCACGGTGTCGAGGTCGTCCCTGATGTTGGTGCTGTGGTCGTTGCTGACCTGAGCGTCGGCGGACTGGGCGGCGGCCTTCGCCTCCTCAGCGGCGCGGGTCGCCCGTTGTAGGTGCGACTCCATGCTGGTTTTCAGGCGTGCAAAGCCGACGGCGGCGGCGCCGCCCAGACCGGCGATCAGGACGGCGACCAGCCCGTTCAACGCCTCGATGACCTTAGGGTCGGTGAGGATACTGGTCACTGGGCACGGTCACCGCCCGAACCACGGTCCGCGTCGCGGGCGGCCAGCCAGGCGTTCAGGTCGGAATACTTGCGCACTTCCTCGACGGTTTCGCCGCCGGGGGTCAGGGCGCCCGCCCAGTCAATCAGGGACACGCCGTTGATCTTGATGCCCGAGAGCACCTGGAACACGGACCACGCGACGCCCAGGAACACGGACGCCTGCGCGAGGAAAAGCTGCCAGGTCGCCGGGTAGGAGCCCGAGACCCAGACGGCGAGAGAGACGACGACGGCGACGCCCGCGAGCAGAACCTTACGGCGGGCGGGTGTCCAGTACGGGCGGTCGAGCGCCGCCTGCACGACAGGCCAGATCAGGCCGACAACGACCGTCACCAGGAACGGATCGGCCTGCAAGCCGAGGAGGAGATTGTTCACGTCAGTTTCCCTTCTCCGCGCCCGCGAGCGCGGTGTTAATCGCGGTGTTTGTGGTGGGGCCGTAGATTTCGTCGTCGTCCACGCCGACGGCGCGCTGGAGGTCGCCGACGACGCGGTCGTGCGCCTCGTCCGATGCGTCTCCCCAGATGCCGTCCGCCTCCGTGCCGATGACGGACTGGACGTACTCCACGCCGAAGGGGAACTGGCGGCCTCCCCAGGAGCTTGCGGCGACCACGGCATAGATGCGCTTGGTGGTGTCGGGGCCGATGATGTTGTCGGTGGTTGCGCCGACCGCAGCCTGCAGCGCCGTGACATCGGTGTAACCGGAGGCGGTGGGCGCTTCGCCGTAGTGCGGTCGGATGATGGCGCAGACCGAGTCCCAGCCTCGGGTGCGGCGCCACACGCCGCCGCCGTTCGACTGCGAGCCCGCTGCGCCCGAGCTGGTGTTGAATTCGATGGTCTGCAGCCATCCGCCGTAGTTGGCTTCGACGATGCCGACGTGGTCGGCGATTCCGTCGTCGTCCCAGTCGAAGCAGACCAGGTCGCCGGGCGCGGCCTGAGTCATCGGGGAGACGAGTCGGCCTTCGCGGGCGGCGGCGTTGATGCCGTAGGGGACGTAAGCGAAGTCGCCGCCGGGTAGGACGGACTGTTTCTCTTCGTCGGTCGCGCACCAGGACGCGCCCATAGCGCAGAAAGGCACGCCCGACGTTCCGTAGTAGGCGCCGTGCTTCTGGGCATACCAACGTCCGTACTTCGAGCCTTCCTCGGGGTCGTCCCATCGGGTGTAGCCGATTTCGCCCGCTGCCCAGGCGAGGACGTTCTGTGCGGTCATGCTCATCGGTCGGCCTCCGTCTGCTCGTAGGGGATGAAGATCGGGTCGACGACGTCGGGCGGCGTGTCCGTCGCGGGCGTCATCGATGCCATAAGCTGCTCGATGGTCGGTTCCATGTGTTTCTCCTCTTCGGGTATGGGAAAGCCCTCGGACGGGCGTGTCCGAGGGCCTGAAGAATTGGTGTCTGTCAGTAGCCGGTGGCGTGGAAAGTGAAGCTCACGGCGGTGGCCACGTCACGATCAGGGAAGGTCAAACGGAACCCGGTCGCGTTGACGATGTCGACCGCCCAGCGGGTCGGGACGTGCGCGTTAACGTCCGCGTTCACCTGCCCGTACGCGAACGTGACGCCCACGTGGACACAGTCATCAGGGAAACTAACCGGGAAGTTGATAAACGGGGTGACGCAACGCTTCGCGCCGGCGACGCCCTCGTACTGCGCGAACCCAGTCCAGCGCCCATGCTGCTCCACGCGCGGCGCCTGGGCGGGGACCGACGCCTTCGCGCCGACAACCCAGTTACCCGCGGCGGCCCCGTACGTGATGACAGGGGTCAGGCGCGTGAGTTCCCACTGGCCGCGCTGATTCTTCCTGCCCTCGCACTTGTGGACATGATTTGACATGTCAAAGTAGATCGGGCGCGCCTGCGTAGGCGGCTGTCCCGCGCGTGCGGCGGCGTTGCAGATGTTCACCGCCTCGTCGTAGGTATCGACGTGGTTGATGTGGCTGATCGATCCGGCGGTCTTTGGCCAGGTGGCGAGGATGTCCTCGCCGGCCTCGGGCACACGGACACGGTTCCAGTTTTCGACGGTCACGGTGGTTCCCCTTACTGTCGCAGGTAGGTGGCGGCGAATCTGTAGTCCTTCAAAGTGGCGTAGGACTTTTGTGTTGATTGCAGGGCGATTCCGAGGCGCTCGCCCTCAGCGCAGCGGATCATGCCTGACGTGCGGATCGTCATGTACTGGCCGGGGCCGGCGGACCCGTACGCGTAGACAGATCCGAACGCTGAGGTCGGGGAATAGACAGCGCCCCTTGCGGCGTTCGTGACCGCGAGCAGCACTGTTCCGTCCCACCCGTAGGACTTGACCGCCGCCCACGCCTCGACCTGATACACGCCGGCTTTCGGGACCGTGACGGTCTGCCCACCGTCCGACGACTTCCAGGTGCCGCCGGTCTCTACGAGCTTCCGCCCGCCCGTTAGGAGCTGTAGGCGGTTCCACACGTCATTGTTGAACACCGTGGACGTGACCTCGCCCGACGCCCAGCACAAGGCCGGCTTGTCCGCGAGCGCATCCCAAGGCACTTCAGTTACCAGGGTCCGGCGCCCGTTGAGGGTCTGCCAGTAGGCGAGGCCGGTCGGGGTGAGCGCCGCGTCATTGCCCTTGCCGTCTGCGAGCTGAATCTGCACGGCTTGATTGGTGCGGGTCATGCTTATACGCGACGGTGCGGGGTCTGAGTACGCCTCGGTCCAGTTCGTGAGGGTGAGGCGGATCGGCCAGTGGCGGCCAGCCGAGGGCACGGTGAGCGGCCAGGTGGCGGTGACCCTGATCTGGCGGTCGTCGGTGGCCTCGAGGTCGCCGACGTTCAGGGTGAGCGTGCGCGTTGTGGCCTGGCTGGTCGAGGTGGCGCTGACGGCGGGGTCACCGCCGATCAGGTAGGTCGCCGTGACGGTCGCGCCGGCGGGGGCAGTCAGGGTGAGGGTCACGCGCAGGTCGCGCACGGCTTTGCCGGTGGTGGGTGTCTGGTAGGTTTCGACGTGTTCGGGCCCCCATGTGGGCTGGGCGATCTCAAAAACCGGGTGCCCGCCTTGCCAGCGGGCGGTGGTCGCGGGGTTCTGGCCGTTCGGGGCCCCTTGGGTGAATGCGGCGCGCCAGAGCATGAGTTGGTCGCCGCGTTGGGTGCGGGCGGTGCCGACGCCGCCGAGCACGAACTCAGAGCCGCGCAGTTGTGCGCCGCTAATCCACTTGCCGGTGATCCGGTCTGCGATCAGCTCGCCGGGAATGACGGCGTTTTCGGCGCGGATCTTGTCGACGACCGTGAGGGTGTCGAAAGCGGCGAGCTTGCTGTAGAGCGCTTCGGATGCGACGATTTCGCGGGCGGTGACAGTGCCGGCCTTGATGCGGGAACCGTCGATAGGGCCGGTGGAGGCTTCGGCGATCTTGCGGGTGAGGTCGTCGCGGGTTTCCTCGATGGCGGCCTGCGCACCCTGCAGGGCGGCGGACGCCTGGTTCGCGGCGTCGCGGGCGGCCTTCGCGGCCTCGCCCACGGGCACCGTCACAACGCCGGTCGGAGCGGTGACGGTGGGCGCGTGGGCAAGGGTGGCTACCCCGGTGGTGTCGCGGTCGAGGCGGACGGGCGCGCCCTGCCAGGTGATGCCAGCCGTCGAGGGCACGACAACGCTGGTGCCGGGCGGGGCGCCGTGGGGGGTGACCTCGACGAGGCCGGCGCCCTGGTCGACGATGCCCGTCACTGTGCCCTGCACGGGCCCCGTGTGCGGTGCGGGGCCGCGCTGTGGGGTAAGGTCAAGCCAATCAGAGAGGCTATCGAGCTGAGACACTTGCATATACCTCCAAGTCAACGCGCATTTGCGCGTCAGAATCGGCCAGATCGATGGAATAGCCGGTGACGGTGCCGGTCACAACCTCCTCGCCCGTCTCGACTGAGATCGTGTCCCACAACTCAATGCGCGGGTCAGATGCGAGGGCCAGGCTGCGCGTGCCCCTGGCGGCGAGGGCCTTCGCCCTGTACGTTTCCGCGGCCTGCTGAACCGTGCCCTGCAGGTCGGTCATCTGCATTTCGCTGCGCTCGGTGACCACGCCGTACACGGCGGGCTGGTAGGGCGCGTCGTACAGTGTCGCTATGCCGTCGTAGTGTGGGGCGTCGCCGCCGCCTTCAGGGGTTTCACCGGTCGTGCCAACGAACCAACGGTTCGGGCGGCGCTCACTGCTCTTGCGTGCGGCCTCAATGAGGAGATCCCGCCCCGTGTAGGTCTCAGACGCGACCCCTGTCGTGTGTTTCCACACGTGCAGGGCACCGTCAGGGCGCACCGTCCAGGCGAGCCCGTACGCGTCCGCAAGTTTCCCCATGGCCTCCGTGCGGGACGTGCCCCACTCGAACGTTCTGGGTATCGCCTGGTCGCCGTCATCCACGATCACCTGCAGGCCCCCCTCGTCGGGGGCACCTGCGAGGCGCTGAAACTCAGACGAGACGGTCGCGCCGCCGGGCGGGGACGACGGCCAATCCATCGGGTTCTTCTCGCACCGCTGCAGGAGATCGTACGCGGTGACGGATACACCACCGGCGCTGGTTTCTTCCCACGCGTCGATCTGGTAGATACCGACCGTAACGCGGGTAGTCACACCCCCCGTGGTGATCGTCTGTTCCACGCGGAGCCGCTGCCCGAAGTTATTCAACGGATCAGCGGGGTCACGAGGCACCCACCCATGAGGGGCCTCGAGTGTAAGGCGCTCGCGGGGCGTGCGGTCCGTCGACGCTTCGAGCTGCGCGCTGACGACGGGGATGTCGTCGGCCAGGATGCGGCCGGCAAGGACCGATGTGACAGAAACGTCGATGGTGGTCGGGGCGGCGAGCGCCGCTGCGTTCGGCCCGCCCCTCATGGCATCCCCGCGTATTCGCGCAGGAGGTCCACGTAGGAGCGGCCTCGCCACTTAGAGCGCGCGTCCCACGCGCCCCACGTGACCACGGGGATAGTGCCGACCAGGGCGCGGGCCTCGTCCATGTCGATCTGACGGTAGTCGAGGGTCCATTGGCGGCGGACCCGGTCTCGGCGGCCCGTCCGCTGGCTGGTTGCGTGCGTGATGGCGAGGACGCGGACGGCGGGGATGTCGCAGTCCTGCAGGTCGCAGGAGTCGTGTGAGTGAATGGCGATCACGGGCTGGCGGGCTTCGAGGATGCGTTCGAGGCGCGCGCTTTCCTCAGCGTAGGCGAGGAGTTCGAGCCGCCCGGTGTAGGCGGCGGCGACGCCCGCCCAGCGGATGACGGGGGTGCGGCGGGCGTTGATGTCCGTCGCGGTCGCACGCGTGTCGTAATCGCGCGCGTCGTCCCCGATGTAGGAGACGACGGCCCGCTGACGCGAGTCAAGGCTGGTAATCACGTAGCCTTCGCCGCGGCGTGTGAGCGTGAACCGCTGCCTCCCCACCGTGTAGGTCGTCGCCACGCCTGGCGGCGCGAGCGGGTCGCACACGGACACGGCGGCGCGGCCCGCCTCGGCGGGGAGGATGACGCGGTTGCCGTCGCTCACTGCGAGGGCAGCGTCCGCGCCGTCCAGGTAGAAACAGGGCAGCCCCGTCTCACGGTGTATCCATGCCTTGATTGTCACTGTACGCTCCTCACGACCTTGACGGCTTCGGTTCGCGCGAACGCGCGCGCCTGCTCACCCGTCCAGGGGTTGGTGACAACCGCCGTGACGTGGACGTTCGCCGCCCCTGCGCCCGTCGCGTTGCCTCCCACGCCGCCGGTCGCGTACGGCGTCGCATGGCCGGGGATGTAGGTGCCGCCGAAGATATCGGCGATCTGCCCGAGGATGGCCTCGCTGCGCTTGCGCTTGGACTTGGCGAGCGGGATGTACCCTTCGCCGCCGGTTTCGGGCTCGGCCCAGACGCGCCAGGCGCCCGCCGGGGCGATCTGTGCGACGTGGCGTTCACGGTGGAAACCGCCGCCCGCGTAGAAGGACAGGACGGACCCGTCGGCTTGCGCAGATGGGCCGCCCGACTGGCTGTACTGGCCGACGATGTTCACGTACCAGGTTTGCCCATTCCACGCGGCCTTGATGCCTTCCATCTTGCCGCTGACGTAATCGTTAGCGTTGATGTTGACATACGGGCTGTAGCCGTCGATTGCGGCCTTGATGATTTCGAGCTTCGCGTTCGCCTGCTCGTTGTTTCCATCGATGGTGACCGTGCCCGTCGCGGCGTCCACCTGGCCGACCGACGCGGCCAGCTGCGCGATAGCTGGGTCGCTGTTCGCGTCAATCGTGATCGTGCCGTCCTGGTTCTTCGCGTAACCGAGCGTCTCTAGGATCGTCGTAATAGCGGAATCGTTGACGGCGTTGATCGTGATCGTGCCGCCGTTCTGGGCCTGCACGTAGGCGATAAACGCGTCAACGGACGCGTTCGCCGCCTGTGTCTCAGCGGTCACGTGAGACTCGATGTTCGTCGGGATCAGGTTCAGCTGATCGGCGAGGTTCGCGGCGTCCTCAGCGGACAAGCCCATGGCCTGCGCAACACTGATGAAGTTGTCGCGGGTCAACTGCATGGCGGCCTGCATATCCTCCATGGTGGCGCCGTTTTTCTCCATGGATTCGACGAGCTCCCATCCGCTCTTGGCGAGGTCGTCGAGCGCGGCCTGATTGGCGCGGCCCGCCGCCGTCGTGATGTCGAGCGTCTGGCCGTTTTTTTCCACGGCGGCGTTCGCCGCGTCAATCGCGTCATACAGGCCACGCCAGGAACCGCGCTCCCCCAAGATGATGTCCTGCAGGGTCTTCTGAGCATCGATCAGGTCGTGCGTCGCCTTGGCCTGGTCCTCCATGGCCTTCGCGGCCTGGTTCGCGGCGCCGGCGAGCTTGTCCTGAGCCGACGCGTTAGCCACGCCAGCACGCGCGGCCTGGTCGTTCATCTCAGCGGCCTTGCCCATGGCGGCCTGGGTCTCGTCCAGGGCTTGACGCGCGTCGTGTTCGGCGTCGGCTATCTCTTTGCCCCATGAGCTCAGGCCGGGGCCCCGGTCGTTCGTCTTGCGAACGTTGTCTAGGAGGGCGCGGACGCGGGCGTTGGCTTCCTCAGATCCCATGGCGGCGTCGACGTAGTCGTTTATGTCGCCGCCGAGTTTCTCGAAAGCCGAGGCGCCTGACATGTGGCCGCCCCAAAATGTCTTGGTTTCTTCGTTCAGGCGTTTCAGGGCGGCGCCGCGCGTCGCGCCGGTAGCCGCGTTCGACACGGCGTCCAGGGTTTCGGCGAACTCTTGGGCCATGGCAGTTGCGCGGGCCTGCTTCGCCTGGTAGTCGGACAGGGCGCTGGTGAGCGCTCCGAGTGCGACGGTCGCGGCCAGGCCCCAGGGGCCACCGAACGCGCCCATGAGGGCAGATCCGGCGCCCTTTGCGGCGCGTCCGATACCAGACATAGCGGGGCCGGCGGCCTGCGCGAGCGCGCTGATGTTCGACACGCCGTTCGCGCGTGCGGTAACCCACGCATTGCCGAAGCCACTGATGGCGCCGCGAGCGTCCGACAAACCACCGCGCATAGCCTCAAACCCGCTGCCAATGCGGGTGATGAATGGGATCGAGCCGTTCAGGGACGACAAAGCCGTGCGAACGTCGGTGATCGTCGTAAAGATCTTCATGCCTGCGCCCGCTGTAAGCGTCGCGGCGGACGTGAAGGCGACGAGGCCGAGCGCGCCCTGCTGCACGGGGGCAGGAAGGGCACTGAAAGCGTTGACGGCCTGCTCAGCAAACTGGACGAGCGTACGCAGGAAGTCATTAGCGCCCGAACCGCTCTTGATAAACAGGGTCTCGAACGAGCCGCCGAGCTTCTCGAGGTCGCCGTTGAGGTTGTCCATGCGAGCCTCGGCGGTTTCCGCCGCATAGCCCGCATCGTTGACCTTGTCGATCCAATCCTGGATGCCCTGGGCGCCCTGCTCGTACAGGATCGACGCAGACCGGATCGCGTCGTCGCCGAACATCGTTTTGAGGGCGGCCTGGCGGTCCTCGGCGGTGAGCTTTGACAGGCTGTCGTGGAGCTGCCCCGCGTAGTTGGCGAGGCCGACGAACTGCCCCTGCGCGTCGTACGCACTAATGCCGAGCTCTTCCATGGTCTTCGCGGCCTGCTTAGACTGTGGGGTCATGCGCAGGAGCATTGTCTTAAACGAGGTGCCAGCGTCCGAGCCGATGTTTCCGGCGGCGGCGAACGCCGCGAGCGCGCCCGTGGTTTCTTCGATGCTGAGGCCGGTCTGGGAGGCGACGAGGCCAGACTGCTTGAGGGCCGCGCCGAGGTCGCTCACGTCGCCCATGGCCTTGCCTGCGCCGGCGGCGAGGAGATCGGCGACGTGGCCGACGTCGGAGCCTGAGAGCTTGAACTGGGTAAGGGCGATTGATGCGATTCCGGCGGCGTCGGCGACCCCCATGCCGCCGGCGGCGGCCAGGTCGAGCGACCCCTTGAGGCCACCGTTCAGGATGTCAGCGGTCGAAACGCCGGCCTTGGCGAGCTCTTCGATTGCGCCGGCGGCTTCGGATGCGCTGAACGCCGTGTCCGCGCCCGCCTGAATCGCCGCCTCCCTGAGGAGGTCCATGTTCTCAGCGGACTCGTGCGTGGCCGCCTGCACGTTGCTCATGGCCTGGTCAAAGTCCGCGAAGCTCTTGACAACGTAGCCGGCGGCGGCCGCCGCGGCGACACCGTACCCAACCATGGCGGTCGAGGCGGTGTCCCAGGCGGCGCGCTGCAACTGGGCGGACTGGGCGAGGCGGCCCATGGTGGTCTCGGCCGTCTTGCCGGTGGGGTCGCCCTTCGCTGCGAGCTGGTCGAGGCTCGTCGCCGCGCTCTTGATCTGGCGGTTGAAGTCGGCGACGTTTGCGCGAAGTGTGACCTTAATTGACCGTTCAGTCATTGGCTTGTGCCTTTCCGCGCTGTCGCGCCGCTGATGTGCCGGGGCACCCCGCCCGGCGTCTAGTCCTCGGTGCCGGTGAAAACCACCGCCGGGACCATGCCGGGCGCGGGCCCGTTCTTGTGCTTCTTCCGCCACAGATCGAGGGCCATCTGGGCATTGTCTTGGCGTTCTTCCACCTCGAAATAGCCCTCGTAGTCGCCTTCGGTGAGGCGGCGCGGGTACCCGTAGGAGCCGACGCGCGTATCCTCGTACATGTCGAGCGCCCCCGCGAGCGTGCTGTCAAGCTCGCCCCACGATTCGCCGGGGACGCCCAGGAACTCGGTCGGCCTGACGCCCCACTTCTTCGCGCTTCGGAGCGCCCGAACCAGCCACGCTCCCGCGGGCCGGTCCAGGCACTCCGTCACGAAGGGACCGAGATCGTCGGCTTCATCGTGTTAACGGTGGCGACCGCCTGCACCAATGCGACGACCTGGGGTTCGATGCGGTCGCGCAGGGTGGCGAGCATGTCCACGGTGAGGCCTTCGGGGGCGGTGATCTGCGCGGCGAGCTGCTCGAGTGTGGCCTGGTCGCCGTCGACGCAGCGCTCGTCCATGTCCTTGCGGAAGCGCTGCACCCATTCGGCGGATCGGCCCTGCACGGTGATGTCGAGGGCGGACGCGCGGATCTGGTCGGCGACGTCGCGCATCTGTGCTTTGATGTCGCGCATGTCGTCGACGTTGGCGGCGCGCTTCGCTTCGTCGTACCTGTTTTCTAGGGCGGACAGGTCGGCGAACAGGTCGCCCCTTGCGTAGAGGGTGACCGTGCGCTGCACGGGTGTGACGCCCGCGATCCAGGCCGCGAGGTCGAAAGTCTCAGGGGTGACCGGGGCGTCGGGGGCCGTGTGGGTGAGGTTGAGGTCGCTCATCGTGAGCTCTTCTTCGTAGGCTGCCATGCCATGCTCCTAGCTGCGTGCGTGTTCGGGCTGCCGTGTTGGTGTGGTGGGGTGTGCCCGCCCGGCAGGTCTGGCAGCCCAATTACGGAACCTGCCGGGCGGGAGATAAGGGGGACGCGTCAGAGAACGTCGCCGGCGGCTTCCACGTCCTCGGCGGCGTCCATGATGTTCAGCTTCGCGGTGCGCTTGATGTAGCCCGCGAAGCGGTCGGACGGCTTGGTAGGCGTTCCGAGGACGGCCTCGTACACCGACACGATGTCACCAATTTCCAGCGGCTTGGACTCGACGGGGCCTTCACGTTCGACCAGCCAAATTGTCGTCCCCTTCTTCTTGATGAGGTCCCAGACGAAGTCGTCGGCGGCGACCGGCTTGCCTTCCTCGTCGAGGTAGCGCAGAACGGTGATGTTGCCAGCGTAAGTCGTAGGCCCGGGGGCCTTGCCATCGCCCTTCTTACACATTTCCTGTTCAGCGATTTCCGTGTCCGACTCAGCGCCGAGCGCGTAGTCGCTCTTCAGGATGTGGCACGAAATCTTCTTGCCAGCGGTGATTTCAGCGACGGCGGGCTTCGCCAGGTTCTTTGGCTTCGTGGTGAGCGCCCACAGGGCGATGCGGCCATCGGCCAAGGTCTTAGCTCCGGGCATTACTTGTCTCCTTCGGTGAGGTGGTCGGTGGTGTCGTCCCCAAGGTCGGGGGCGTCGTGGGTGTCCTCCTGGCCGCAACACAGGGGTTCGCGGGCCTCGGGGGGCGGGGTGAGAGTCCAGTCCTCACCCCAGATCGGGTGCCCGATCCAGTGCTCGGGGATGTCCTGGAAAACGCCGGTTCGGGTGTTGTATGCGGTGACCATGTCAGGGCTCTTTCGTTTCGGGGGTGGCTTGCGCGCAGAACGTTACGGTGCAGTAGCGGGGCGCTCGGTTCGCGGGCGCGCCCACGGTCGAGTTGTCCGAGCGCACATCCGTCACGCCCACGTGCTTGAGCGGGAAGCAACGCCAGCCGGGCACCGTTGGGACCTCACCTTTCAGGAGGGCGGTCACCTGATCGGCGAGGTCCAGGACGTTCGCGGTGGTGGGTGCGACGACCTGCACGTGCAGGCGCACGTCAACATCACCGCCGCATCCGCTCATGGCCTCGGACTTGGCCAGGGTGGGCGGGCCCCACACGAAAACGAACGGCGGGCCGGGGTTGCCGGGCGGGTCACCGACGAACGCCTTGACAGACACGCCCGACGACGTGAGGGTGGCGAGACGTGCGCGCATCTGCATCATGATGTCAAGGGTCAACCCCATAGCTCTCCTACAATGTCGGCGACGGCCTTCTGGAATGCCGCGGCTTCTTCGTTCAACGGTTCGATGGGGTCGCGGGTGTGGCCGCCGCCCCGGCTGGTGCCGAAATAGGCGATATTCGCCAGGGCGCCAGAGGGTTTGTCGGGGCCGATCTCCGCTTCAATGGTGTGATCCCCGTCGATGAGGTCGTACGAGATGGACCGGGCGACGGCGCGGATGCCCACGTTGCCCGACGCTTCGAGGTCTGCCTGCATGGCGCGTTTGATGTTCAGCGCGCCCCGGCTCACGGCGGGCCTAAGCCAACGCGAGAGTTCGCCAGGCATCCGGGTAGCGTCGGCGGCGATCTGCCTAACCTCGGTGGTGTCAATCTCGATGCCACTCACAGCAAATCGTCTCCGTTGGTTTCCACGTCCACCTGGAAACGCCGCGAGGTAACGTGCGTCTTGTCGAACAGCCCCGTCACGCGGAACACGCTCAGGTAGCCTGCGACGCGGATCAGGTCGCCGACGCGCACGGCGTCCACGTGGTGCGGGAGGTGGATGCTGTACCGCTGGATGGTGACGAGTGCGCCGGCTGCGTTCGCCGCGGTCTCGTGCGCCTCGTACGTCTGGACCTTGCACGGCCCAGACCACACGGGGGCCTCGGTAACGTGGTCGAGGCCGTCGGGACCGACGGTGACGGTCGGTCGGGTGACGGTCGCCCGGTCGGTCATGAGGGCTTCGGCGGCCTTGCGGCCTGCGATTACGGCGGTGCGTGCGCTCATGCCCAGCCTCCCGCCGGTGTGGTGTCCGCGTCGCGTCCCCCAAGCCAGGGAGCGGGGGTGAGCACGGGCATGTATGCGCCAGATGTGGAGCCGTCCTGAGAGAGCCGGGCCCATTCATCGGCGGTGAGGGTGAGCTCTACGGCGGATGCGGCGGCGTCCAGCGTGTAGCTGTAATCGTCGATACGCTCATTCCGCTTGCCGTCAGGATTGCGGGCGCGGCGGGCCACGACCTCGCTGATAACGTCGGCGAGGATCTGACGGTCAAGCGCGGCCAGGTCGCCGAGGCGGGCACTGATAATGCGCTCCGTCTTAGAGATCCAGTTCAGGATCTGCGCTTGTTCGTCAGGGTCGGTGATCGGGCGGCCCAGGGTGGTCGCCACGTCGATTACGGTCGCGTAGGCCACGCGGGCCCCCTATCAGTCGTCAGTGGTGGTGGTGTGCCCGGCGGGGCCACGTCGCACGTACCCGAGCCGCTCCCACAGGGGGAGTTGACTCGCGGGCACGGCGACGTGAACGCCCGCCGGGCTCGTCAAGTGAGCGACCGGGTCGGTCACTTACGGGCGATCTTGACGAAAGCGTCCTTGTCGGAGACCGTGAAGCCGTACTCGGCCTCCGCGCGCACGGCGACGAGGTTGTTCTCGTACAGGGAGACGAGTTCGCCGTTGATGGTGACGGTCGCCTCCGTGGAGATGTCCATGGTGATACCGCCGACAGTGCCCCACGCGGCCTTGGTCCAGTCGCCCGCGAAGCCGACGGTCTTTCCGTCGCCGACGTTCTCGTGCATGTAAGTGGCTCGGCCAAGGACGGAACCCGAGCGGAGAGCGGGCACGGCTCCGGTGTACGCGGCCTCAGCGAACAGCGGCTTGCCCGTCGTGTCCTTGGTGTTCAGGAGGTCAATCTCGAAGCCTGTATCAAAGGCAAACCCCGTGACCTTCTTCTTCGGGGTGCCCTGCAGGTTCAGGGCCATTGCCTTGACGATATCGTCGTAGGTGTTGGTGCCGGCGACGTTGCCCAGGGTCAGGGTCTTGGTCGTTGCGGCGAGGGTGGTCTCGAACGGCGAGGTGCCGTTGCCGTCGCCGCCCTTGTTGTGGAACACGGCGAGATCGAAGGCCCGTGCGAAGGCCTCGGAGAGGAGGGCCTTCAGGGTCTCCGAGTAGCCGCCGGGGTTGGCTCGGATAACCTCCTGAGAGGCCACCGCAATAGCGGTCAGCTTCTCGGGCTTCATCTTCACCAGGCCGAGGCCTGCCTCGGTGGTGTGCTTTTTCGTGCCCTCAGCGGTCCAGTTGGCGGTGGGCTTGCTGGTGACGATGGGGAAGGCCTGGCCCGAGGCTCCGAGGGGAACCTTGCGGATGAGGGACATAGCTGCCGAGCCCTTGGCGGCCTCGTCGAAAATGGGGCCGGCGAGTTCCGGCTTGATAAAGCCGTTAAAGTCGGCGAGCTTCTTTGCGGCGGTGATTGCCATGGTGGGGTGCTCCCTTCGAGCGGTGAGTTGTGGGGTGGGGTGGGCTGCTCAGGGTGTCAGCGCCCGCCGACGGCCTCGATGAGCATTGCCGTGAGCGCGTCCGTGGTGGTCGTCGGTTCGGGCGCGCCGCCCTGAGACGGGTCGGGGCGCATAGCCAGCGGCGTGGGCTGCGCGTCAGATGCCGGGGCGGGTGCGGGGATCGCGGCGAGGAGCTTTTCAGCGGACGCCGTCAGCTCCTCCGTGTTGCTGCCCTGCAGGAAGTCCGCGAGCGCGTCAGGCACCTTCATGCTGTGGATGACCTCGGCGCGGGCGAGCTTCGCCTGCAGTTCCGCGACCGTGGCGGCGGCCTGTTCGGCGGCGGCGGTTCCGGCGGTCTTGGTCTCGTCGAGGCTCACGGACAGGGCCGCGATCTGTGCTTCGAGATCCTTGACGCGGGCGTCGGCTGCCTTGCGTGCGTCGCGTTCGGCGCGTAGGGCCTTGACACCGCCCTCGTTGAGGGTTTCCTCAGCGGCGGCCTCGTTGGCGTTGGTGTCCGGCGTCTGGTCGGGGGTTTCGGTGGGCATGAGTGGTGGTTTCCTTTCTCGAATCACTCGAGGGGGCCGCCCGCGCCGTCGCGGCGCGAGTCGGGGGCTTACACGTAGGCGAGCAAGTAATCGCGCTCGATTCTTTCCAGCTTTCGCATGAGGAAAATCTCGCCTTTGCTCTCTGTCGCGGCGTAATAGCGGGCTTCGACTTCGGCGGCGATACGGGGAGTGAGCGGCGTGTCCCTACCGCCGATGCGAGCGCCGCCGTGGCGCTCTTGGGCGTACTCCGACCAGGGGTTGAGTCCCCGTTTCACGTCCTCCCAGTCGCGGGTGGCAATGAAAACGCGGCGCTCGGCGGCGGTGAGGTTAGATTGCAGAAGATTCGTGCTCTTGCCCTCACGGCGGCCCCTGATGACTCCGGCGGACGACTGCCCGCGCCCGGTGATATAGCCGTGCGCGCGCAACGCCTCGATGGCCTGTTCACGGTTCGGGTTCAGGCGGTAGATTGTCTCCGGGGTCCACCGTTCGCGGCCACGTAGGATGCGGCCCGCCCATCCGTATTTGCTGGTGCCTTCTTTCGTGATAGTTCGCCAGCGTCCGCCGCCGAAGTTTCGCCAGTCCAATTCGCGGCGGGCGTTCACGACCTGGTACATGTCAGCCCCGTCGCGGATTGCCTGCGCGCCGGCGTTCGTGAACACGCGGTTCTGCTCGGCCTCACTCATCCGGTTAAACGCCTCGTACGGGTCGTCAATGAGGCCGTGCGCGAACGCTTCGGCCTGGTCCGTGACCATGGTCGGCACATGCTTGCAGTCGCACCTCGGGTGCCGTAGAAAACCCTGATTCCAGCGGTAAAACGAGCCTGCGAGGACCACGCACCGCGAGCATGACGGCGGGTTGAGCATCCGCACGTAGCCGGTTCGTGGTCGGGCGGCGATCTGTACGCCCGCCGCGCCCCTGCCCGCGTCCGCTACCTCGGTGAGGACCATCATCGATAGCTGACGGGCGCCCGCCGCGAGCGCCTGGGCGGGTTCCATGCCGTCGGCTATGAGTGTGCGGGCGGTGATGGCGGGGGCGCGCAGTAGGGTGTCGAGGGGGCGTCCGTCGCCGGTGACGCCGGCGAAGGCGTCGGGGTCGACGATGCCGTCAGGTTCGGCCCATTGGCCTTGTTCTCCGAGTGCGAGGGCGCCGCTGACTAGGGCGCTGGCCGCCGCCGTGCGCTGCGCTGTGGTAATTGCGGCGGCGACGGTGGGGATGCGTTCACGCCAGGCGTCGGCGATCCAGTTGGGGCCGAGCTTGCGCCAGTGGCGGGCGGCGACGGCGAGGGCGCGGGCCTCCTGTTCACGGACCAGCCCGTAGTGGTGTTCAATCGCGGGCGGGATCGAAGCCATGGGCGGCGTCCGTCTCGTCGGTCAGCGCGGGGGTGGTCTTTTCCAGGAGTCGCAGGAGGTCGGGGTCTGTTTCCTCCTCGCGCAGGTAGGCGCGCTCCGTGGCCTTGCGGGCGTCATCCCAGCCCAGCTCATCCCAGGCACCCTCGCGGCTAATGAGGGGCTTGCCGCCCGCGAGCTTCTGCAACGCATCCGCTTTTTGGCTAAACGTGGGCGTCGCCGGGTCATGCCAGGCCACATTCACGGCGCCCATGGGGACCGTGTGGCCCATGATGCGCGCGGCGATTGTGAGCGCACGGGACAGGGCCGCGCCACACTCAGCGTTGACCCGCTCCACACGCTTCACCAACTTCGATTCCTCAGCGCGAATCGCGCCCTCAGCGGGCGGGTTCGTGGTGATGAGGCCGAAATAGCGGGCCGGGAAGCCGGTCAGCGAGGCGGCGAGCTTCCCGTACAGCTCAATCGTGCTGTGAAAATTGCTCAGCTCGCCGGGGGCAAGCTGCGTGACCTTCGCGCCCGCGTTCTGCAGGGCCACAAACGGGTTGAGATAATTCGTCCACGCGGACGGGTCCGCGAAGTCGCTGCGCTTGGCGCCCATGATGATTCGCTTCGGCACCGCGTTCGTCTCCAAAGCGGCTTGCATCTGGGTAATCGCGCGAGCGGCCGCGTCGGTGACACCCATGATGTCGTCCATCTCCGAGTGGCCGGTCGTTTCACCCGTCATCTGGCGATTGAAAGACGGAATGACGGGGACGATGCCGAGCCGGTGCTCGTCACGGTCCACGATGCGCCACGCGCCGCCCACCGTCGCATAGGTGGTGGTGGCGTTCGGCGTGTAGATCGTCGCGTAGCGCGTCTGCGTGCCGTCGGCGGCCTGGTCGGTGACAATGCGCACCGCGTGCGTGATTGTCTTGCGGCGATAGTCGTACTTGACAGTCATTTGGCGGGGAGACTCCACGCAAATGATCGGATAATCGCCCTCGGCGTCGCCCACACCGACGGACAAGTAAGCCCGCCCGTAAATGAGACGGTCTCTCTTCCACTTGCACAGCTCGGCGTCGAGATCGTTCGCGTCGATCATGGCGCGCAGATCCTCAGCGACTTCAGGGTGTGCGGGGACCATGATCCCGCGCACGTCCTGCCGCTCCTCGATGGTGTCGACAACTACCCTAGGCCAGTTGACGACGGTCTCGAGGGTGCGCAGAGACGGTGGCAGCGCCAGACCAAGGTGCTGAAGGGTCTGCCTTCCCTCGTAATAGGCGCGGTGCTTGCGGTCGTCGGGTGCCGTGAGGTTCAGGGCGTTCTCAGCGTCGGCGAGCAGGCGTGCTTCGTCGCGGGTGATCTGGTCAGTCATAAGGGTGCGTGTCCTTTACCATGCGAAGCTGATAGCGCCGCCGGCCTCCCAGCCTTCGGCGTGCTCATCCGCCGCGGCCTCGTGCGCGAGAATGTCGGCCATGAGCACGTCGATCTTCATGTGCTCGGCGGGCTTGCCGAGGATGAACTTGTCGCCGGGCTTGGCGACCTTGCGGGCGTGAAGTGCGCACAGCTTCGCGGTCTCATCCGGGGTGTGGGTGGTTAGGCCTTCGGCGAGGTCCTCACGGAAACGCACCAGCGCCGCGAACATGCGGGTAATCGAGTTCGTCGGCCACTGCACGACCACGTAATCGCCGTACAGCTGTTCCCAGTGGTCGATCTGGGTCTCCCAGTGGCGCGGGTCGCAGTAGAACCGCTGAACCGTGTAGCGGTCCATGAGTTCGGCGACCGCCGCGTCCACCTCGCCCCTTGGGATGCGGCCCTCGGGCCACTCCTCCGGGTTCCACACGGTAGGCCGCTGATCCGGCCCGTACGTGGGGGTGAATCGTAGGCCGTCGACGGTTTCGGCGCGGATCGCCGTCCAGTCACCAGACCGCGAACCGTCAAACCCGAGCGTGATCTCGCACCCCGGCTCGGGCTGGGTCTCGCGTGTCTGGCGATCCCAGACCTTCTCGGTGAGATACGACCCCTTGCCTTGCACAAGCCGGTTGCCGAAGAAGCGCTCGGCCTGGGTGGGGTCGGTTTCCATGAGTTCGTCGACCTCGGCGTCGATCGCCTTCGGGTCGACCCACGGGGACGAGGCGTACACGAAGCGGTGAATCTTGGAGCGATCCGCCTTCTTCGTGTAATCCCAGTCGAGCGGGGGCCTTTCGTAAAACTTGAAGATGTCGCGCGCCCGGCTCTGGTAGGCCTGCTGCGCCGCTGAATCTTCCATCGGATCCCACGGGTTCGTGAGCTCAATCGTGCGGCCTTGCATACCGGCGACGGCGCGGCGGATCGTTTGCCAGGTGTTGAGCACGCCCGACTGAGGCGTATACAGGCCCGACTCATCCGCGATAGCGCAGGTGAAGGGCTGGCCGAGCTTTGACCTGGCCGCCGACGTGACGGGCACGATCTTGCCTTCATTCGGGAGACGTACGAAACCCTCACGGACGCGCACGAAGTCTCCGAGCGGGCCGCTCTTAATCATGGCCTGCAACGGCTCGTACACGTTGCGGGTCTGGTCCTCAGCGAAGGCCAGGAGGGCAATCAGGCTTTTATCGCGCGGGCGGCCCATGGCTTCGCCCGCCTCGTACCAATACTCCCAGCCGCACCCGCACCCGTGGTCTGAGCACCTGTATACGTCGCCGTCGCGCGCCCACCCGGCGAACATTGCGGGTCCGACGCCTTCCGCGAGCGCAACCGCCGCCGCGAGCGGCGACTTACCCGACTTCTGAGGCCCAACCCACAGGCTACGGCGGTAGGCGAAGGGCTCCACCAGGCGATGCGGGTCAGGCTTCGCGGTCGCCTTGACGCGGTAATGGTTCGCGTTGCAAAACAACTGCCACCCATTCAGCACGAGCGGTTGATTGAAGTAGACGCCAGACGGGACGAGGCAGTGGGCTTCGACCCAGTCCGAGATCAGAAAACCCAGCGTGTGGAGCGGGTTGAAGTCTAGGGCGAGCGGGGGCGGCGCGTACTCGTCATGCGCCATCACTGCCGCCGTCGACGACGGTCATACCAGCGAGACGAGCGCGGGAAGAGCGGCGACGCTGTGGCCGCTCGGCGGTCTCAGCTTCGGCGGCGGGTGCCCCGGTCGTGATCTGCCACTGGTGCAGGGCGAGGCCAGAGGCGGTGAGGCCGATCTGGTCGGCCAAGCGCAGGAGCGCGGTCTTGTCACCGGCCTTCGCGCCTTCTTCCTCGCAGGTGACGGCCAAGCGCACCCACTGAGCGACGTTGTAGGTCATCCACGGCTGTTCGCGCCACACCTCAGATTGCGGCTGTCGCCACGCCCACTCCCACAGTTCGAGTTCACGCTTCCAACGTAGCTCGGTTGCCAGCTTGCGGAAGCGGCGCCCGCCGTTGGGCAGGGTTTCCCAGAGCTGCATGGGGGGCATGGCGAACTCGGGGACGGTCGCGGTTGCGGGTACGCCGCCGAGCTGTCGGAAGTTAATGCCGCGTGCGTCGCTTCGGGCACTGTTGGGGTTGACGGGCGGCCCACTTCGGGCGCGCGCTCCACCGGAAGGCATGGTCGGTCTCCTCGCTGGCCGGCGTCGCGCCTGCCTGCAGGGCCACCTCGGCGTCGCGCCGGGCGGCTTTTTCGGTTTCGGGCGGGTGGTTTTGAACCCTCCGCGCTTTTTACATCCCTCACCGGCGGTCTGACGGGGCCCCGGTCGGGGCCACCCCCCTGGGGGGTGTACGCGTCAGTCCGTTTCGGTTCGGTCGTATTTGTGCGCCACTTTGCCTGCGGCGCTGCGATTGCAAAAACGATGTTCAGGCCCGCGAATGATCGAACGATCGTCGTCATCGTGACCAAGATCGAACGGCTCGCCGGCCTTGATGGGTTGGCCGCACCGCCAGCATGTGGCCTGGCCGGCTTCGACGAGGCGGGCGGCCCGTGCCCGGGCGGCCCGGTAGTGGCGGTCGTATCCGCGTGCGGTTGAGTAGCCTCGTTGCTGTTCGTGCTCGCGGTTGTGGGTGGGGCATAGGCGGGGGCCGGGGTGTGGGATGAGGGCGGGGCAGTTCGGGTGTGAGCAGCGGCGGCGGGCCATGGTCTGTGTCCTCGCGGCGTGGGCTGGGCGGGCGGGCGTTGCGGTGTCGTGTTGCTCGCGCGGTTGTGTGCCCGTCGTTGGGCTTGTGGTCTGCGCTGCTTGGCGTGTGCCGTGGTCTGCACCCCTGCGTGTGGGTGGTAGGTGATACGCAAGACCCCCGACCTGGTGGCTGAGGTCGGGGGTCTTGGTATCGATCAGGAGGCCGGGTAGCCGTGGCACACTACACCCGCTTCGTGTGTGACACTACCACACTTACGCGTTATCCGCTACTCGGTATCTGCGCGTGTCGCGACCTGGTCGCGGTGGGCTTTCTGTAGCTTGGTGGTGGCTTTGACGGCGGCGGCGAGGTCGCCGTCGATGGTGGCATCCATAGTGTCGCGGCGTTCCATGAGCTTGACGACGACGCCTACGGTCTCGGGGTCGCCTTGGGATGCGAGGGGCCATAGGGCGGCGCTCATCTTGTCGAGGCGGCGGGCTTCGACGTCGGGGTCGTAGTCGCGGGGGTCTTGCTTCTTCCCGGCTTTGATGAGGGCCTTCACGTCCTTGACGGTGGTGTCGAGCATGTCGGCGATCTTGGCGACGCTGAGGCCAGCGGTGGCGAGGTCGAGGGCGCGCAATGCCAGGTCGGTGTCAGTCACGGTGCGCCCTTTCTACTGCGTATGCCGCCGCGCGGTGGGCAATGTTCTCGACGACCAGACCGGGGAGCGGTTCGGGCACGTGGTTGATCTTGCACTTGCGTCGCCACTCGATAGTGTCGTCGTCGTGGACCCATATCAGGCCGATTGATGAGTCAATGACAGGGCTTGTGTCAATGAGTCCTTCGGGCACGGCATACAGGAAGCGGTGTGTGACGCGCTTCCAAGGGCGGATCTTCGCCCAGGTTTCGCGCTTCGCATCGGCCTTATCGACCTTGATTTCGATTGCTGTCCTGATCTGCTTGTCGATCATGAGGGCGTCGATGCGTCGCTTTAGGGAGTCGTGGCCTTCGGGAGCGTAGAGGTTTGCGAGCTCGTGCTCGTCGCTGATGGTCAGTTCGGGCACGATAGCCGCTGTTGGCCAGGCCTTACGTAGAGCATTCAGGATGTCGTCGGCGTTCATGCTGCGCCCTGTTCGCGGTCGAGGCGGTCGTGGACGGCGCACACCTGGTAGAGGGGCCCAGGCTGTATTGGCACGTGGCCTCGGTGTGCCCACTGGCGGAGCCGGTCGTGGGAGAGGGTGGGGAAGGCGTTGTGGAGGGTTGCCCAGTCCACATAGATTGCGGGGTTGCGGGTGTTTCGGAGTACGTCGTTCAATGCGACTTTTCGGGTCATTGCTTGGTCTTCCTTGTCTTGGTACCACCTGTCGCAGCGTTCGCAGGAGCCGTGTTCGGGGATGCCGTGAGGGGTGGGGTCTGTGGTGATTGCGCCGCCGCAATTCGGGCAGGTGCCGATGGTGGCGGGGGTGTGGCCGGTGGCTCGCGCGAGGATGTGCCACGTGTCGGCGATCGTCTCGGCGAGGGCTTCCCAGTCGGCGGCGTGGTCCTGCGCCCAGTCCACGGTGCCGATCAGGTAGGGGAGCGTGGACCGGCGCGCGGGGGCTGGTTCGTGGCGTTCGTCGGCGAGCTGCATCGCCCAGGGGTGGAGGATGTCGAGCACGCCGCGGCTGGTTCGGATTCCGGCGGGGCCGTCGTCGGTTGTGTCGAGGACGGCGGCGAGGCGGTAGGGGAGACCCGTGCCGTTGCCGCTGTGGCCGCCTGATGTGGGGCGGGGGGAGTGCAGGCCGGTCGCGGTGTGGGCAGCTGTGTCGAGGGCGGGTAGCCAGGCGGCGATCTGTGCGAGCATCTGCGTGGGTGTGGGCATTGGCGGGGGTCTCCCTTCCGATTTTAGAGGGGGGGTGTGGGGATTAAAACGGGGGGTCGGTGGGCATGGGTTGGTTGGCCCATGGGGTGCCGCCTCCGGGCTGGCCGGTGGGGTTGCCGGGGGCGGGGGCGGGGGCGGGGCCGCGCTGGTCCTGGTACTGACGGCGGGCGGCTGTCGATCCCAGGAAACGCGGGTTGAGGATCTCGAGGGCTTCGTGACGCTGCCCGTCCTTGCCGGTGAATTCAGCCTTGGCGATCACGCCACTGACGGCGACCTGGTCGCCCTTCCGGCATGTCTCTGCGACCCAGGAGTACCGTTCGCCCCACAGGGCGGCGCGCACCCACAGGGGGGCGCCTGCGTCCTCCCAGTCGCCCGTGGGCTTGCCGTCCTGGCCCTTGCGCTGCCTGCGCGGGGTCGCGCAGATGCGCAGTTCGGTGACCTGTTGGCCGCCCTGGGTCCAGCGGACCTCGGGGTCGGCGCCCAGGTTGCCGGTGATCGTTGCTTCGATTGCCATGGTTGATGTGTCCTTTTTGTTGATTTCACGCCGTTTGTGGGGCGTGGGCTGGTTGGTGTGGGGCCGCGAGCGCTGTTAACCGTCCGTCGGGTCGATTCGCTGTGCGGCGTTTTGCGGGCCTTTCAGACCGTCGGGTGGGTGTGGGTACCGCCGGGGGGCTGTTCGCCCGTCAGCGGCCCGTCCCGGGGGCGTGGCGGGGTGTTGCTGCGTCGAGCATGGCCTGCCACTCTGGCGGCGGGGGCTGGGAGGGCAGTTCGCGGGGCTCTCGGGGCGTGCGCTGAATGGCGTGCCAGGCTCGGGCGTCGGCCTGCGTGGCGTCGCAGCCAGCGCGGATGGCGCGGATCTGGGCTTTCTTCCACGCCGCCCAGTCGCCGGGGCTGTCGGCGAGCTCGTCGGGCGGCCCGGGCAGGCCCATGCGGACGGCGGTTTCGAGCCTGGCCTTGCCGAGGGCGCGCCACCTGCGATTGATGTCCGCCGGCATGACCCAGGCGCGCTCGTCTCGGTAGTGCTCGCCCACGATGCGCAGCGCGTCCTGCAGGGGCATGTCCCGGTCGAGGGCTTCGGCCCATGCGAGCGCGGCTGCCTGGTCGGGCTGGCGGTTGTCGAACGCGGCGGCCTTGGCGAGGACCTGCGCGGCTTCGGTGCGGTTCATGCTGCGCCTCCTTCGATGGCGATCAAGCTGGGCGGGCTGGCGGGCTGGTGGTTTGGGTCGAGGCTCTCAGCGAGGGCGAGCCAGCCGTTGACGCGGTCGCTGGTTGTGGCGCGCGGGGCGGGGCCGCGTGCGGGTTGGTGGGCTTGTTCCTGGCACCGCCTGGCCCAGTTGCGCCAGGTGGCTGCCCAGTCGGTTTTGCGGCCCTTGGCGCCGGGCTGCGCGGTCCAGTAGTCGCGGAAGCGTTCGACCTCGAGGAGGTTCGCCGCGGCGGGCGCGTTGGTTCGGGTCCAGTCCGCGATGGCCTGGTCAGGCTGCCACCCGTCGGGCAACCGCGTGCCCCGGGCCTTCGATGACTTTGAGGCTGGCTTGGTGTTCGCGGTTGCCGGTGCCGCGTCAGCGGCGACGGTCTGAGTCTCAGCGCTCGCGGACTCGGCGGCTTCGGTTTCGTGAGAGGGGCCTAAAAGGGTGTGCTTCCCTGTTCCCTGTTCCCTGTTCCCTGTTCCCTGTTCCGGGAGTGAGCCCTCAGTGAGTGTGCAGTGAGGACTCAGTGAGGCCTCAGTGAGTGTGCAGTTTTCGGCGTTGTACTGCGGGAAACGCGGTTTTGACGGGCGGTTGATTTTCTGGTGCTTGTCCCAGCTGTTGATTTGCAGGTATTTGCGTCCGTCGGGGCCCTCATAACGGGTAATTAGACCCTGTTGTGAGAGGCGCATGAGGCCTCCGTGAGTCCTCAGTGAGGCCTCAGTGAATGTGTCGAGAGGGTACAGGTCGCACTGAATGAGTTGGGGCTCGTCGCGGCCCACGCCGTTGTCCTCGACGTACGACCACAGGCCGATAAATAGGAGCCTGTCCTCGATGCTCAGGGCGGCTATGTCCTCGCTGCGCCAGAATTCTGGCTTGATGGTTCGGATGCGCACGGCTGTTACCTCCTAGTCTGTAGGCCTTGCGGCGGCTCGTTCCTGGATTTCATGCCACTTGCCGATCCATGTCACCCAAGGCGTCATGCTGACAGAGTCGTCGTTCTTGGTGATGAGGCCGTAGCGTTCGCAAATGTTCACGCGTTGCATTGCGTCGTGGATGCCGAGGCGGTTGACGGCGACTTCGAGGGGGATGACGCCGTCGGTTTCGGGGTGTGCGGCGCACCAGGCGAGGGCGCGAACGTACCAGAGTTCGGCGTCGGGGCCGACGGCGATAATGGCCGGGTCGTCGTAGTAGGCGGCAGCGAGCGCAGCGTAGCGGCCTGGCCGCTTGAAGCCGGTGTGTGCCATTAGTTTGTCCTTTCGTCTGGCTCTATGCGGATCTCTATTTGCTGGTAGGCGGCGACTGTGAAGCCGCTGATGTCGGCGATCACCCAACCGGCGGGGATGGTCTGTAGCGCTTCGATGAGCTCGTCAGGGGCGATTCGTGCGCCGTGTTCGATACGGATTGTGAGTAGCTCGGTGCGGCTGGCGCTAAGCATCTTCGGCCTTCCGCTTCGGCTGCGTGTAGTAGGTGATATCAACGCACGTGCTGTATCCGCGTGATACGGCGTCGATGGTGAGGATGCGGGCCGTGAGGGGCAGGGCGTTGATTTCCTGGGCGAGCTGTGCGGGGCTGATGCCGAACGCGGCGTTGAAGCTGACGCGCTTCGTGTCGATCTTCCGGGGCATTACTTGTCCTCCCACGGCATTACGGTGGTGTAGAAGATGTCGACGCGGCGCGTTGGAATCGGCCCGTCATCTTCGGTGATGCGCATTTCGACGATGTCCGAGAAGGCGGGCATTTGATCGAGTATGTGTTTCACGGTGTCCGGGAGAATTGGCATGTCCTCGGTGATGGTGAATGCCGCGTAGTGGTCCGGTTTGCGTGTGCGGGGCATGTCATTACCTCCTGACCAGGTCGCGCGTATCTGTCACGTAGGTGATCGTGAGTGTTCGCTTTGCTGCCTGGGCTATCTCACGTGGTTCTTCCACTGGGATGTCAGCGACCGATAAGCCTGTGATAACTGCGCTGTCCGGTAGGGTGTCGCTTAGCGCGCGAATGAGGTCACCTTTTTTGAGCGGGTCACTCTGATCCCAGGAGATCGTCACGGTGTGGGTGGTCTTGGCGTAAATGTTTCCCATGTCAGTTGCCCTTCTTGGCGGGTTCGCGGTAGTTGATGATGAGGCGCCGCGTACCTGCGAACGGCCCGTTGGGCTCTACGCCTACGTCGTCGATGACGGCGCCGGGTTTGAGCTGGGAGAGGATGGCGGTCATGGTGCTGGCGGGGACGCCGTCGTCGTGGAAGAACGTCGCGGTGAATTGGCCTCGGGTGTAGTGCTTCATTTGTTGGTCTCCTGTTCGTGAATTATGAGGGTCACCGTATGGGTGCCCTTGGGGGCTTTCTGTGGGTCGCGCTCAAACGCGACGCTGGGGATGTGGGTGTGGTCATCGTCGTCCCAGACGCGGGCGTCGACCAGGCCATCGATGATTGCTTTCACGGTGGGCGCGGCGTTGGCCGGGTCCGCTCGAGTGGCCGTGGGGTAGCCGATTACGGCGGTGACCGTGGACGATCCAAGCCGTTTGCCTGCTGCGCCTGTGATGCGGGCTTCGCTGGCGGCCAGGGCTCGCAGCATCCGCGTTCGCCGCATCCTGGTCGACCAGTGGAGCCGTTGGTTGGCTGTGAGCCATACGGCGGGGTGCAGGGTGAGGGCGAGGCGGATCATTGCTCGCCCATCTGCGTGAGGCCGACGGCGACGGCGTGCGCGGCCTGCAGGGGCACGGTACCTGAGTAGATGAGCCCCATACGGTCGTCGTGTGAGAGATGCAGGCTCGGTGTGCTCACGTAGCCGACCGGGAGGCCCATCATCCATTCCACGAATCCGATAGACAGGCGGCCCCCGGTCATGGTGGTGGGCAGCGAGTATATCGGGTAGGGGTAGCGCTCGCCCGTGACCTTCTCCCAGTGTTCGAGGGCGCGCGTGAGTGCTTTGTCGGCGTGGCCTTCCATGTCATCCTGCGTCCATCTGTATGCTTCGCTGTCTAGGTGGGTGCAGTAAGCGCTCGGGCTGGTCCATAGGGTGCCGGTCCACGGGGCGGTGTCCAGGTAGGCTGCGTTCACCGTGGGCACGTCGATGTCGTTACGGACACCGATTGCGTACGTGCGAAGCCGACGGTGGGGGGCGCCAACCGCGTTCGAGCACAGGCAAGGCCATACCGTGCGGTATCCGTGACTGGCGAGGTGATCGCAGATGGGCACGGCTTCGTCGTTGGGGAGTTGTACCTCGACGATGGCGAGCGGGGGCTTGTAACCGCCGCCGATCAGCGCGCGGCCCGTGGTAAGCCAATCAGAGAATCCGTTGATGGTGAGCACGTCCACCATAGGGGGCAGCGTATCGAATCCGGTGTACGCGCCCGCGCGAGGGTGGTGGTACCGCATAATCATGCGGCCCGCGTAATCGAACGGCTGGCCGGGGTGGGCGTGCCATGCGAGCTGTGCGCCTCCCAGGGCGGCTGCCACACCGATAGGGAGGCCACCATAGCCGGGGTTAATAGCACCGATTGTCAGTTCAGTTTTCATCGTCGCTCCTATACTGTGACGCGCCGTCGGCGGTGACCTCTGGAACTACCTTGATATGCATAGGGCTGCGTTCATCCGGTGAGAAAACAACCAAGCTGCCAGCGTCCGCGATCCACCTATAGCCGCAACATCCTGTCAGCCAGCGCTCGGGGTTGTTAACTTCGACGGCAATTTCGCCGTTCTTATTGGTGACGGTCACGCCGAGGCCCCATGCTTTCAGGGCTTTGGTGTCGGCCTCGGGGTCGCCCGTGAGCCTGTAGGCATAGAAGTTCATGAGAGATCCTCCTCGCTGATCGGGGCGCCCGCGTGCGAGTACCAGGCGCGGAAGTCGGTCGCCGTCCTGTTCGAGACGCGCACACGGCCCGGCGTGGACACGATCATGTCGCCTTCCATGGCCCACACGGCGGTGCCGGGGCCGACCAGGAAGATCGTGCCCTCGGTGTCGGTGGTGATCGTCTTACGCGCGATCTTGGCGATCACGCCCGCGTTGTCGCGGGTGAGGCGTACGGCGCGCACCATGACGCGCTCCTGGTACGTGCGAACGCCGTCAAGACCGGCGAGCGGGTCAAACGCTGACATTTTCAGCCTCCTTAGCTGTGTGAATGAGGGTGCGGACCGCGAGCGCGGCTTGTTGTGGCACGACGCCGTTTCCGAGCATCCTGAGTTGGCGTTCTCGGCTTAGGTCGAGGTCGGGGCCGGTGACGTGTCCGTCTGGTAGGCCCATGAGCCATTCGACGAACTTGGCGGATAGTTGGGGTTTGCCGCCTGCTCGTCGGGGTGGGTTGGTGGGTGGTGGGGCGGCCCGTCCGGTGACGTGTTCCCACCGTGCGATTGTGGGCGCGTATGGGCCGTATGTGCCTGTGAGTGCGTTAGCGACCTCATTCAAGGTCGGCCCGTATCCGGCGCCCGAGTAGGGGGCGGATACGGCTTGCGGTGTGGGGAGTAGGCCGCCGGTTGGGAGGAGGCCGTTTTCGACGATGATCGCTAGGTCGGTGACCCGCTCCCTGCCCGGCTTTTTGCGTAGGTGTTCGGACGGGCTGTTTCCCGAGGGCTGCGCAACCGGGGTGGGTAGGAGCTGCACCGCCTGGGTGAGGCTGTGGCCTGTGCCGTCTTGGTGGCGTCCGGCTTTGTGGTCTGACGCGGTGGGGGTCGGCATTAGAGTGCCGAGATCTGGTCCTGCAGACTCACGGTGTGGCCGCCGGCTCGGCGCTTGTCGGGGTGTTGTGGGCCGCCGCATGTCCCAAGGTTGGCCGTCGGGGTAGCCAATAAGGAAGAATCGGGCGCGCTGGTGGGGTGCGCCGGCGTCTGAGGCGCGTACAACACGCCACGCTGTGCTGTACCCGAGGGAGGCCAGGTCTCCTGCCACACGTCCGGCTGCCCTGAGAGCAGGTCCATTTGCTCCCGTTCCCAGCATTGTCGGCTCGGATTCCACCGGGCTATAGGCTCTCGCACTTAAAGCTCCTTGCACGTTTTCCCACACGACGAGGCGGGGTTGGATGGTTTCGATTGCGGCGGCCATGGATTCCCACAGGCCCGAGCGTGTTCCTGTGGCCATGCCTGCGCGTTTGCCTGCGAGGCTTAGATCCTGGCAGGGTGAGCCACCGCATATGATGTCGACGGGTTCCACGTCTGCCCAGTTGATCTGTGTGATGTCGCCGAGGTTGGGGGTGTCAGGCCAGCGCACCTGCGCGAGCTTGCAGGGACCAGGTTCTACGTCGCTTGTCCAGGCGACCCGAGCGTCGGGGTCTAGGGCCATTGCGACGCCCATATCGAGGCCCCCGTACCCGGTGAACAACGAACCGATGGTCGTCATGGCCGGCTTCTTTCGCTGGTGAGGGTGTCGATGGTGTCGCGGATGTTGGTCGCGTGCGTGTTCGTGACGTGATCTCGCGCGGCGTTGTCCATCTGTGTTGCGGCTTGGTTGATCGCGTCCCGTAGAGCAGCCACGGTGATTGCGTCGCGCAGCCGGGCGGCGGACTCCGCATACGGGCTCTTGTAGGGCCATTCGATGGTCATGCTGCGTCACCTCCCATGCTGAACAGGTCGAGGGGTGCTTCGATGCCGTGCTTGAATCGTTCCTTGATGAGCGGGATGTAACGGTCGTCGAGTTCGCATCCGACCGCCCGCGTGTTCTCCATGGCTGCCGCCTGCAGGGTCGTTCCAGACCCGGCGAACGGTTCGAGGATCAACGCGCCCGGGCGCACGACAAGACGAATCAGGTACCGCATGAGCTCGAGCGGCTTCACGGTGACGTGCTGTACCCCCCCCACCTTCGGGCGCTCGGACGTTGGGGCCTTCGGCTGGTACCGGAACACGGGCCACGCGTGGTCGGGCGCGTCCTGCTCGACGGCGACGGCCATGGCCTGCTCGCCCATGAGCAGGTTCGGCGGGTACAGGCCGCCCACTGCGTCCATTCCTGCGCGGATGTTCATCGCGCCGGTGCCGTGCTCACGGACGTTGTCGACCAGTCGGCCCTCGAACGGCTTTCGCGCGACGACGATGGGTTCCCACGCGGGCTTCAGACCGACGCCCCATCCTTCCCAGGCTTTTGCCTCGTCAGTGACAGGCTTGCCGGTGGCGTTTGTCTTATAGCTGGCCATATCTGTTGCAACGGCGCTCGTATCCCAGCGTTCAATCACGCGCCCTTCGCGTTGGTCGAGGACGCCCGCGACGCGGTCGAACGCTGATGATAGGTCCATTCCGGCGGGTTTGCCGTCGGCGCGTATCCAGGCCATGGCGTCGCGGACCTCGAAGCCGGCGTCCTCGAGGCCGCTCGTGAGCCGGTGGCATGTACGGGTCGCGCTGAACGCGAGCATGTAGCCGCCGGGCTTGATGACGCGCAGCGCCTCCTCACCCCATGACTGGGCCCATGACTGAAAACCCGTGGGGGTGGCGGTGTCCCACTTCTCACCCTGGAAGGCGAGCCCGTAGGGCGGGTCGGTGATGACGGCGTCGAAGTGGTCGGCGGGTAGGGTTCGCATGATGTCCCTGCAGTCGCCATGGTGCAGGGTGATACCGTCGTACAGGTCGATGCCGGTCACGCCGCGCCCCCGTTCGGGTCGGTGTTGTCGCCGTAGTCGAAGATGGGGGCCGTCTCGTCGATGATTTCGGCCTCGGCCACGGGTGCAGGTTCGGGCTGCGCGTGGTTGCTGTTGTAGATCGCGAGGAGCTCGGTGTGGAGCGTGGCGGCTTGCTCGTCGTTCAGGGCGGGCACGGCGACTAGCTGGCCGAGGCAACGCTTGCACAAGTCCTTATATGCAGCCTGTGTGAAGCTGAGGGTTTCGAGGCCCTTTGCGACGCTGGCCTGCGCGGGGGTGAGGGGCTTGTCGAGGGGCGCGGGCTGTGACGGGGCCGACGCGGGCTTCGCGGCTGGCTTCGCCTTCGCCGCCGTGGCAGGCTTGGTGGGGGCGTCGTCCACGATCTCAGCTTCGAGGACTTCGCCCGTGTCGGTGATCGTCGCCCCGAAGTCCTCGGGGCTGTAGATCATGCCCATGAGGGCTTCGGATGCGCCTTGACGGACGACCTCGGTGATCGCGCGCGCCCTGAGCATCTGGGTCGGGTATTGCGTCCAGGGGCCGCGCTGACCCCACAAGCCAGCCTTCACGGCCTTGTCCTTGTCCCAGGTGACGGTGAACTCGAACTTCTTGTCATCGGCGCGGATCAGTGTCGCGGTCACACTTTCGGGGCTGTTTTCGACGATGCGCAGGGTGTGCCCTGCGCGGCGGATCACCGCTGCCATGAGGTCCGAGGACAGTGTCGCCCTTCCGTTGATGACGGCGATTGATGCGAGGGCTTGGAGGGGTTCGAGGCCGAGGGCTGCGCCGGTTTCGGCGGCGACGAAGGCGTTCGCGGCGTTGCCCCTGTATGCGGTGGGCAGGATCGTCGAGGGGGCGAGCCTGGCAATGTAGTCGGCGCGCTCTTGCAGGCCGGCGGTGATGTAGGAGAAGCCGGGTGCCGGGGTGGGGGTGGGTTTCGTGGCGGCCTTGCCGCGAGGCTTAGAGATCTCGGTTGATGCCATGGTCGGTGGTCCTTTCAGTAGGAGAGGCCGATGGGGTATAGGCCCAGTCGTCTAGTTCGTTCTGCATGTCGTATGCGCAGTCCTCACATAGGTTGTGAGGGGGGGGCAGTTCGTCGCCGCAACGCCTGCAGGTGTTCATTCCGTGACCTTCCTACGTCGATTGGTGGCCTGCCTGCGCTTCGCTTCTTCCTGGTCCCAGGAGAGCCACACGAGATAGCCGCCCTGCCCGTCTGAGCGGGAGTCCACGACCCAGAAGGAGCCGCGCTTGTTGAGGTTCTGCGCGTAGGCTCGGATGGCGTCGACGCGGCGTCGGGGCCAGCCGCCGGTCTCACTGCCGTCGTTGGGGACGAGGAACGTTTCGCCGGGGTGGGTCTGGATATGGCGCCGTTCGGCGGGGGTGGTGATTCGCAGGAATAGGGGGGCGTGCGAGCCGATCTGCATCTTGCCTGGGATCTGCGCCTTGCGGATCGTCATGCCTGCTCGCCTCCCTGCTGTTCTTCGCGGCCCAGGAGGGCGGTGCCGAGGGCGATTCCGGCGGCGGTGGGGATGAGGGCGAGGACGCCGGCGGCGAGGTTGCGTTCGTAGCAGGCAAGCAGCATGGCGAGGACGCCGTAGGTAGCGGATGCGGCGGCGATCAGGTGGTAGATCGTTGCGGCGGGCTTGGAGTAAGCGGGTACGTATCGCATGGTTTTTGTCCTTTGGTTGATTAGAGGGGTGGTGGGGGCCGCCGGGCTGCCAGCGGGGCGGCCCCCACACGGGCAGGGGTTAGGCGGCGAGCGGCTCGGCGGGCACCGTTGCGGCGATCTGCCTTGCAATCGCTTCGCGCGCGTCGACTGCATTCACCGTCTCGTCTATTGCGGTGATGATCTTCGTCATCTGCGTGTGCTCTCTACTGAGCATTTTCTGTGCTGCGCGGATAGCCATTTCGTTGTGGAGGGCTTCGACCTTCTTGTGGTCGGCATCTGCACTGAGGCGTTCCTCCTTGAGGAAGGCGCGCAGCCAGCACAGGTCGTCGAGGGTGAGTTCAAGCGGGATTAGCTGGTCCTTGCTGTCGGTCATCGTCCGTTGCCTCCCAGGTAACGGCGGTTGATGACGTATCCGGCGGTGGCGAGGGCTGCGCCGATCAGGAAGGACGCGAGGGCAACGCTGATGCCGTCGAGGGTGGCGCCGGTCTTGGCGAGCTGAGCCGCCGGGGCCGGGGTGGGCTGCACGTCGGCCTTCGGTTCGGGCTTCGGGGTCGCGTGCGTGGGTGCGGGCACCGGCTCGGTCGTCACGCGCGGCTCGGGAGTGGGGTCAGGCGTCGCCGCGGGTTCATCCGAGGGCGTCGGCGCGGGGGCCGGGTTGGTGGGGGTCGGCTCAGGAGTCGGCTCCGTGGAAGGCGTCGGGGCCGGGGTGGGCTTCATGGTTCCGTCGCCGTCCGTGCCACCGCTGGCCTTGATCGTCGCGGTGGCCTCAAGGCTCTGACCGTTGATCGTCGCGCGGTTGGTGTAGGTCGTCTGGCCCTCGACGGGCTGCGTCGCCTCCGGGAAGGTCACGCACACGAGCGCGCCAGCCGGGGGCGTGAAGGTCAGCGTGTGCTTCGTGTCGTCCAGCTTGCCGTCCGTCCACGACGTCGTGTCCGGTGCCCACGTGGGGCCGGTCGAGCACTTCACCGCCGCGTGCAGGGCGTTGGTCTCATCCGTGATCGTGTACTCGGTGCCGGGGTCCACCTTCCACTGGATACCCCAGGAGATGGACCCATTGGCATCGGTCCACCCGTACTTCATGGTCTCGGGGCGCGCGTACTCGAAGTGCGCCGGGCCGGTGCAGTCGTTCGAGCAGGTGCCCGACCCGTCCTTATCGCCCCACACAAGCGTGCGGACGGTCTCACCATTCAGGGTGATCTGGGTGGACTCAGTGCCCACGGCCTTATCGGTGAGCTGCGCGCGGGCGTGGAACGTGCCGGACACGTCCTGCTTCGCCGCCCACGCTTCGGGCACGTCCGTCACCGTGCAGGTGAGCTGCGCCTGGTCGGCGGCGCACTCACCAATCCGGGTGCCGTCGTCGAGCGTGAACGGGAAGCCAGCCCTCCAGGCAAAGCCTCCGTCAACGCTGCCAACGGTGAGAGTCGAGCCGACCGTCAGGTGCGGGGTCTGCCAGGTGCCCTCAACGGTCACCTCGCTTGTGGTCTGGCGAGACGCACTGGTGGCCTTGGTGACCTGTGCGCTGATCGGCTCGGGCGTGGTGGGGGCCGCGAGCGCGGGGGCCGCGGCGGCTGCGACGGCGAGGCCTACGGTGAGGCCGAGGCCTGCGAGCGTGTACTTGGTGGTGTTCTTGGTGTTCATCGTTATTCAGTCCGTTTCGGTGTCGAGGGTGAGGTCAAGGGCGTTGATGCGGGCTTCCTGAATGAGGCGGCGGACGCGTTTGTCGGTGCAGGGGCGGGAGGGGTGCTTGATCCACCAGGTGGTGGAGTGGAGCCATTCGACGGTTGCGAGGGTCACTGGTGGGCCTCCTCGTCGGCTTCGGATTCAGCGGCGGCGGCCTGGTCGGCGTATTCGGTGAGGGACTTCTCGAAAAGTGCGTTCATGACTTCGTCGGGGTGGTTGGCGACCATGAGGCCGGCGATCATGAGGGCGCGGATGCAGTCGGGTGCGACGGCCCAGGCGAGGCGGTGGCGGACGCCGTGCCAGCCACGGTGCCCGAAGCGCAGGGCGTCGATGTCTCCCTGGTACTTGGCGGGGATCAGCATCTCGGTGGTCACTTGTCGGCCCCTTCCTGGTCGGCGTTGGTGAGGTCGATCAGGTTGCCGATCTCGTCGATGGTGAGGGTGAACGCGCCGATGATGTGGTCGCGGGCCTTGGGGTTGACGGCGGGCATGTCGAGCATCCTCATGGCGTCGAGGGTGCGGGCCTGTTCGCGGTGGAGGGCGGCGCGCACGAGGTGCGCCTGCCTTGGGGTTAGGGTGGTACCGTTGATCTGCACGATCTTGTCCTTTCCTGGGTCGTGCGTGGGTCTCGCGGGGTGGCAGCCTCGCGGGGCCCGTTCTTTTCTTGTTACGCGGCCCGTTGGGCTGCGCGTGTGGCGGCTGCCTTGCGGGCTGCCTGCGAGCGGTTGCTGCGCGGGGTGATCCTGCCTTCGCCGGGTTCGGCGGCGTGCCGGGCTTGGTAGGCCTGCAGGGCTTCGGCGGGGATGCGCCACCCGGCCCGGCCCTTCTCGTTCCACGCGGCGATCTGCCCGTCACGGATGCGACGACGAACGGCGGCGGGGGAGAGCCTGAGCATCTCGGCGGCCTCGGCGAGGGTGAGGATCTGAGTCACGCGGCCTCCTCGGTGCGGGCTTCTGCGTCTGCCATGAGGCGGCTCGGGGTCTCGTAGCCGAGGGCGGCGCTGATGGTGGCGATCTCGCCTAGCGTGAAGTCGCTCTCACCTGAGAGTTTGCGCGCAAGCGTTGTGCGCGAAAGTCCAACCTTCTTTGCGAACGCCCGAACCGAGCCGCCGTCATTGATGATTCGCAGTTTGAGCTCTGTTTGCAGCGCGTTCATTGTGTCCCTCCTTTCCGGGGTGGCCCATTTGTGGGCCGCATGTGAGTAACCATAGCGGCCCAGAAGTGGGCCAGTCAAGTCGAAACGCGAAAGTTCCTGACGCAATGCCCCTACCAGGTGGCCCGTTTCTGGTCCATAATTGGGCGCATGAGTGTCACAGCATTTGAGCCGCATGACTACGAGCAGGCCGTCGCAGCCGCCCTACGTGCCGAAATGGGCCGTCAAGACATATCGTTGCGCGCGCTTTCAACTCGGTCGGGAGTTTCGCGGTCACGGCTGATGCGAATTCTTGCTGAGGAGGGGCAGACCGCACCCATGACCGTCACAGTCCTAGAGGCGCTGTGCCGCGCGCTCGGCGTATCGATGACGCGTGTGCTCACTGATGCTGAAAACATGCTCACAACCGGGCGGGCATAAAGCAGACCCCACCAGGCAGGCGTCCTGGTGGGGTCACGCGCATTTAGAACGCCCGTGCGCGCGGGCAACCCAGGGGGCCGACCCTGGTTCAATATGTGTGCGCTTGAGGTGAGCATATCATGGCGGCCCACTAGTGGGCCATAAAAGACCGCCGCCCCTGCAATGACATTCCCGATCATGAGCAGAGGCGGCGGGGTTCGCGCGGATGTAGGCGGCGCGTGCGCCTGGGCCTCTCGCGTCGGGGCGCGGTTTACCCAAGAGAGAACCGCCCAGCTACCCGAAGATGCCGAGCGATCGGTTACGCCCATTCTACCAGTGGCCGCCCACATCTGCGTCCAGGCCGTGCCGCCGATATGAGAAGTCCCCACACGGAACCCGGTCGGGAAGTGTGGGGATACTGCCCCTAGTTTACCTCGCGGCGGGCACATCTGCGTCCTCACACGGGGGGCGCGCGAGAGGCAAGGTGTCAAGACGATAGCCCGCGAGCGCGAGGCTACGCGACCCCGATTTTAGGTGCGTGTCACGTGACACGCGCACAACGTCACGCAACGGTGTTTTACGCCTATTCAAGGCCAGTCAGAAAAACCGACTTTGCATTGCAAAATCAAGACCTTTCCCCACCGTCGCACCGCAAACCCAAAAACACCCTGTGCAGAGACATGGTCCCCACACCCTCACAACAAAAACCGCACTATTCTGCGGTAAAGTGGGGATGTGGGGGCCGCGTGACACGCGCGCGTGACACACATGCTAATCAATCGGAGTACAATCAAGACCAAGCAAGACACGCAAAGATCAAGCAAGGCGGCGCAACATGGCATCTGTCAAGGCGGTAACGCACCGTGACGGCACCGTCGTGTACCGGGTCCGATACCGCGCGGGAGGCCGAAACCCAGTCGTGGAAACCTTCTATGATGCCGCGAGCGCCCAGCGCTTCGCCGACCTCGTCGATCGCATCGGCGGGGCAGCCGCCCGCGAGCTGCGCAGCCTCGACGACCTGGCCGCCGCCGACACGCCCACCGTCGCCGCGGCGCTCGAACACCACCTCGAAGCCCTAGCCGCGTCCGCTACGCCTGGCACGATCAGTCGATACCGTCAGATCGTGCGCGACCGCATCGAACCCCACCTCGGCCTAATCCCCGTTGACATGCTCACCCGTCACACGGTCACGAAGTGGGTCGCCGACATTCGCCACACGCCCGTCACGCGCGGGGCCACCGCCGGGCGGCCCCCGTCAGCAAAGACAATCCGCAACGCCCAAGCCCTCCTCAGTGCGGCCCTGCAACGCCTTGTCAACGAGGATGTGATTCCCCGCAACGTTGCGAAGGCCGTCCCCCTCCCTAAGGACGCGACCGTTCGTGAGATGAGGTTCCTCACCCCCGACGAGTTCGCGCGCCTCCACGCACAGATCCCCGCCGATTACCAGCCGTTCGTCGCTGCCATGTATGGCCTCGGCCTACGCTTCGGCGAGGCAACCGCCCTCACGGTCGCCGACATCGACCTCGACGTCGCCCAACCAGTCGTGCGAGTGAATAAGGCCTGGAAGGTTGGCGAACACGGGTCCCGCTATCTAGGGGCCCCGAAAACCAAGCGCGGGCGGCGAACAGTCACCATCCCCGCGCCCCTGGTCCCTGAGCTGCGCGGCGCGCTCGCGGGTAAGGCGGCGGATGAGCTGGTATTCACGGCGCGCAGGGGCGGGCCGATCACGTCGGCGCCGTTCCATAATCACATCTGGCGGCCTGCGTGTGATGCGGCTGGGTTGTCGCCGCGGCCGCGCGTGCATGATCTGCGTCATTCGCACGCGTCGGCGCTGATCGCTGCCGGCGTGCCTCTGCCTGTGGTGCAGCGCCGCATGGGCCACGAGTCGATTCAAATGACGGTTGACGTGTATGGGCATCTAGCGCCCGATGCCTACGCGGGCGCTGCTGAGGCTATGAGCGTGGCCATGGGAGGGGTTGCGCCTCAACTCGGCATGTGATACACAGCTCCCTGATGTAGCTTGCGTGATACATTGTGCGCGGGCTATAGTTATTACATCGGGAGGGACAAGCCCCCCGAACCTCAAAGAAGGAGAAAAACATGGACATGC